>Ga0210099_1000014_pt1 | contig 111084 bp, 96 predicted proteins | sample Joice_ThreeSqA_D_4_FD_184872 | JGI IMG/M metagenome (GOLD analysis project Ga0210099, IMG submission 184872) | Wetland microbial communities from San Francisco Bay, California, USA, that impact long-term carbon sequestration - Joice_ThreeSqA_D2... | ecosystem: Environmental > Aquatic > Marine >...
CACGGTTGCAGCCAGTGCAAACCACTGTCTGCCGGACAGCGTGCGTACGACAGGTTCCGGCGTACGACCCTCCTCTTTTATTTTGCCTTCCAGCTCATTCCAGACCTGTGCTTTGCTTTTCTCCCAGGGTATTTTCATACCGGAAGAAAGCAGATCGGAAAGTCCATTTGGATCATCCTTTTTGTCTCTATGTCTGTTCTCCTTTTTCATCAGAATTGTAACTCTTTTCTTAACCGGGAAAGCGCCCCGGATACTCTTTTCTCAACTGCTTTTACACTGATTGATAGCCTTGTTGCAATCTCCCTGTAGGTCAGATCCTCATTTCTGCTCATTAAAAATGCGATGCGCTGACTCTCTGGCAGCAACGAGAGTGTTTTTTCATATTTTTCCTGCAGCTCCCTGTACCGCAATGCATCTTCCGGTGTTCCATCCATCTGTTCGAACCGGATCCGGCCGGGGGCCTCCTGCCTGAGACGTTCTCTTCGAAAATGGCTTACAAACAGGTCGCCCGCAATCTTATAGAGCAGTCCGGTATCCTTTCCCGCTGCAACATCCATCTTCTTTTCCCAGATCCTCATAAAGGTATCCTGTGCCAGGTCAGTGGATAGAGCAGTATCCCCGCAACGGTAATAGAGATATCTTCTGATATCTTCAAAGTAAAGATCGAAAATGGTTTTGAACTGCTCCTTGGTCACGGGTTATCTTTCTGATTGCTTTACAAAACTAAACAATGTCAATGAACTTGTTTGAAGAGGAGACCGGTAATCCATCTGAAAACCGGTCTCCAAACCTCTAACTAACCAAATCCACGATTTACCACCAACCCTTGTCTCTGTTCATATGCCTGTCATGTCTGCGGAAATCTTTCCTGAATCTACCCAGGTTCAGTTCAATCTCTTCTGTCTCCCCGTTCTTGGTGACCTGGGCAATATTATCGCATTCACCGGTACCGAAATCGATGGTCATCATCTCATCGCCCCTGACTATTTCTATAATTCCGCTCAACGGGAACCTGCATGAACGGTCTATCAGGAGGGGTTCAGTGATCGTCTTCTGGAATTTGAGTACTTCGTTCACTGTGATGCTGCCTTTGCCGCTTAACAGGAATATATCATCGGCCACTGCCGGTGTATCGAAACCTTCCATCCACTCCCTCTCCCCGGAGAGTTCACGAACGATCGTATATGATTCTCCATTGTGTTCAAATGTGGTGGTGGAAACCATCTCGAATGAGATGACCCAGTTCCCGGCATCATTTTGCCCCTCATTGGTAAAAGTTGCTGTTTTTGAGATATTCCTGTACCCCATCACCAGGTTCTCATAGTTCACCGTGTAGACAGCACCTTCATTAAGTATGGTATCGGTCATGTAGATGGTGATAACACCTTTTTTCTCCATGCCCCATCTCCCTGAACAACCATCTTCGTAATTGATGGTAATGGTCTTGGGAAATACGTCGCTGTCTACCGAAACTGTCGCGCACGGAGGGAATCCGTCACCAAGGAAAAGGTGATCACCGCCTATCATCATTCCGCCATGTAGCAGATGCCCTGCAAATCTGGCGGCGTCTATATCACAATCGGTGGCTTCAGCCGACTTAAGATTGGCCACCTCCTCTTCGGCAAGGGTGACATTATCATCAAGCCCCTGAATGTCGGTTCCCGTTTTATCGCAACCAGCGATAAAAAGGGATACTGCAAAGCCTGCAGCTATGATCCATGTTTTTTTCATCTTTTTCATCTTTATTAGGAATTTCAGTTCTGTTTTTACCCTATACCGAACAGAAGAATGAATACCCTACCCTTCAATCAGTTTTTTTTACGATGATTATATAATAAAATCGAAAATCCCTGAATGATGGATAGGGTAGACAGGAGTTTGTGCATCATATACTACAGACTTGTTCCGAAAAACACTATATTTCATTCATAAAACCCGAAATCATGAGAACAATAGTTATTGTTACGGCGTGTTTACTTCTTTCTATACCCGCCTTTGGCCAGACCAGGGTGGTTAAGGGAAAACTCACCACATTCAATGAGTACCCGGTGAAGAATGTGGAGGTAGCTGCAAAGAAAGCCAAATCTACTGTGATGACGGATTCACTCGGCCAGTTTGAGATCGTTTGTAATGAGAAGGATGTGATCATGATCAAGGCGAAGGTGTTCCAGTCCTTAAATAAAAAGGTAGACCCTGATGACGAATTTGTAACTGCCAATCTGATTTTCAGGGATTCACCCGAGAACAGGGAGATTGCCACCGGCATGGGATACGTCACCCATGAGCAACTCACCTTTGCGCTCGCTCACCTGGCAAATGAGAATAACGATTTCTGCAACTACAGTGATGTATACTCGCTTGTAAAGGGGAAGTTCCCGGGTGTTATGGTCAAACCGAACTCAAGTGGAACCGAAGCTATATATGTGCGGGGGAACAAGTCTCTTTACCAGGATAATGAAGCCATTTACGTAGTAGACGGGGTGATGGTGGGTGATATCTCATTTGTCAACCCCTGCGAAATGTCGACCATCGATGTTCTGAAGGACGGCGGAGCTGCCATGTATGGTTCCCAGGGAGCCAACGGTGTGGTGGTTATTGAGACCAAAGGATACAGGAAGTAGCACGAACTCCTTTTTAAACCTTTGACCGGGAAACAGGTCCTATTATAAAACAATACCCCCACACATATGAGATCCCTTATAATAGTTGCGTGCTGCGTGCTTTTTTCAACGGCGGGCATGGCACAGACCCGAGTGGTGTATGGCATACTGACGGCCTATAACAAATACCCCGTGGCCAATATCGAAGTGAACGCCAAGAAAAGCAAAGCGTCCACAAAGTCGGATACTCTTGGGAATTTTACCATTGTCTGTAACGAAAAGGATCAGATCAGTATCAAACCTGAAACCTTCAAGACCACGAGCCGGAAGATAGATAAGTATACCCCGGACACACTCACGATCAACCTGGTCTTTATGGACTCAAAGAAGAACAGGGACCTGGCAGTCGGTTATGGCTTTATGTCAAAGGAGAACCTGACCTTTGCAGCTGACCACATGCAGCAGGAGAACAATGAGTACTGTAACTTCACCAATATATATGAATTGCTCAAGGGGAAGTTTCCCGGAGTGCAGGTGGACGGCACTTCAGGATCATACAGAGTCTTTATCCGGAACTCCACCTCCATAAATGGGCCCAGGGAGGTGCTCTTCGTGGTAGATGGATCAGCCGGAGCAAGCATCGACGGACTTTCACCGTGTAATATCAGGTCCATTGATGTCATCAAGGATGGCATGACCTCTATCTACGGGACGCGGGGCAGTAATGGTGTTGTTCTGATAGAGACCAAGAAGGGCAATTGATTTTTTATTTAATTTGGGCGTGTTATCTTTGATTCCATGAACAGATTAAATACCCGCTTATATGCAGGGCTGATCGCTCTGCTTTTTCTATTTAGCTCCCTTCAGTCCATTGGCCAGTCTCACGTTCCGGAGGATATTCTCCATTGGGAAAGTGATATTGCAGTTTTCGATTCCCTGAACCTTGCTGAGGCCTCCGATGCCGGTACGCTGCTGGTGACCGGAAGTTCCAGTGTCAGGTTGTGGGACTCCATCCATGTCGACCTGGCTCCCTACAGGGTGATGCAAAGGGGATACGGAGGTGCCAAGCTGTCCGATTATAATTACTATGCGAACAGGATCATTAAACCTCAGCAGTTCAAGGCCATTGTTATTTTCGTAGCCAATGATATCTCGGGAGGTGAGATCGACCGCACTCCCCGCCAGGTGTTGAAGATGTTCCGGGCGCTGGTTAATATGATACGCACTCGGAATCCTGATACACCGGTGTGCTGGATCGAGATCACACCCACTCCCAGCCGGTGGGATGTTTCCTCCCGGATAAGGGAGGCTGACCGCCAGATAGCAAATTACTGTTCCAGGAACAGTGATCTTCATTTTATCTCCACATACGATTACTATATTACACCTGAAGGTCTGCCGGACCCGACCCTGTTCAGGGAGGATATGCTCCATTTGAACAGAGAGGGTTACAAGCGCTGGGCCGGGATTATCAAGGCTTCGCTCCGGGAGGCCGGGATCGGTCCCTGATGGTATTGTTTAACTCTTACTATCTTTAGAGAATGAACGAGTGCCGTACCTTGCTGCGTTATCATGATCTTTCTGTGGAAGTGGAGTCAACTCCCGGGAAGGAGCTGATGGAGCATATGAATCAGACTGTAATGGGGCAGACCGGGGGATTCCGTTACCGTCATACCGACCTGGAGGACCGGATGAAGGCCGGTGACGAGAATTACTTTATGTATCTCCGTAAATCCGGGAAGATGCTTGGATCGGTCGGATTTTGCGGCAAACCGACTGAGACTGACGGTTTTGCACACGATAGCTGGTTGATCCGCTATTTCTCCATCAAGGCTCCCATGAGAACGGTTCCCAAAAAGAGGAGGACAGGGGAAGAGTTGAAAGTGGAGGACAAACGAACCACGGTGCTGGGACGTTTTATACAGCCTATATTCGCTGATCCCACACAGCTCAGGGAAGGGGAGAGCCGGAAAGATATGCCCTCCATCATATTTGCCACCATCGACCAGACCAATCTCCGTTCCATGAATTTCAGTGCCGAGATGGGCCTCGAAACCATTGGGAAATTTGCAGCATTCAGCTTCAGCAGGATGATTCCCGGAAGGTCCAACAGGATCGAACCGGTGAAGGAGACCGAACGTGGTGTTGTTCTTGATCAGATCAGGGAATATTACAAAGGGTATACGTTATTCTTCCCGGATGCCATCTTTAAGAACAACGACTACTATGTGATCAAAAAGGAGGGCAGGATGGTGGCCGGGCTCCAGATCTACCGGGTTGCGTGGAAGATTGTTGATATGGGTAACCGGATGGCCAACATTTCGGGCCAGCTGATCACCAGGATACCCTGGTTCCGGAAGCGGTTCAGCGGGGACGAGCTTCGATTCCTGGCATTTGATGCCATCTACTGTGAGCCCGGGTGCGAACCGATACTATATGAACTGATGGAGGGGATACTTGAACGCACCGGCTACTATTTTGCCATGATGATGATGGATACTGAGTCTGACCTTTACCGTCAGCTTAGTAAACATAAAAAATGGGGGGTCCTCAATAAAATAGTGGGCACAGCCATTGCCGAGATCCGGGTGCGGTTTTTCAATATCCCGGATGACATCAGGCAAAAATTTTATGAAAGGCCCACCTACATTCCCACTTATGATAACTCCTGAACCCGAGATGATGCAATCCGATACCAATGAACCGTTCTTGATCCGCCAGGCACGAAGGGAAGATGTCCCCCTGATACTTGACTTTATTAAGAAACTGGCTGAATATGAACGACTTTCCCATGAAGTGGTTGCTACTGTCGCGGACCTTGAACACCACCTTTTCGGAAACAGAACTGTTGCTGAAGTGCTGCTGGGATACGAAGGGGAGCTGCCCGTGGGATTCGCCCTCTTTTTTCACAATTTCTCCACTTTCCTGGGCAAACCTGGGATATACCTGGAGGATCTTTTCGTACTGGAGGAGCACCGTGGTAAAGGGTATGGTACCAGGCTGCTGTCAAGGCTGGCGGCCCTGGCCGTGGAGCGGAACTGCGGCAGGTTGGAATGGGCTGTTCTGGATTGGAATGAGCCCTCTATTGAGTTTTATAAATCACTCGGTGCCAGGATGATGAATGAGTGGATCGTGAACAGGATGACAGGTGAGAGTCTCGAGAAGCTTGCAGACCGGTACTGACAATCGTTAAAAATACCTATTTTGCAACCATGGAAATCGTTGTAAAAAAGGTGTGCTCACGGAGTGACCTCAGGAAATTCATCCACCTGCCTGCAAAAATTCACAGGAATCACAAAAACTGGATTCCGCCTCTCTATTCGGATGAGTGGGAGTTTTTCAATAGAAAAAAGAACAAAGCCTTCAGCTACAGTGATGTGATCTTACTGCTGGCTTTCAAAGGAGACAAAGTGGTTGGCAGGGTGATGGGTGTTATCAATCATAAATACAATGACCTCCACCATCAGAAATATGCCCGGTTCAATTTCCTGGAGACCTGGGATGACAGAGAGGTGATCGAATTATTGCTGCACCATATTGAGGCGTGGGCCAGGATCAAAGGAATGCAGAAGCTTGTGGGCCCGCTTGCTTTTTCGGATAAGGATCCGCAGGGGTATCTTATTGAAGGATTCGATGAACCCGTTGTCATTGCCTCCCACTGTAATTACAAATACCTTGTGGATCACCTGGTTGCATTGGGTTATAAAAAGGACATCGATCTGGTGGTCTATAAGATCAATATCCCCGAACAAACGCCTGAACTTTACGGCAAGGTGGCGGAAAGGGCCAGACGCAATAATCCCGGGATCGAACTGCTGGAATTTACCCGGCGCAGGGATCTGAAACCATGGATCAGGCCTATCTTCACGCTTATTAACGATACATTCACGCAGATATATGGGTTCATGCCCTTTACCCTGGAAGAGATGGACGATTTTGCCAACCGGTACCTGCTGATCATGGATCCCCGCCTGATCAAGGTGGTGGTGAATGAGAACAGGGACCCGGTCGCTTTTGTCATCGGTATGCCAGATATAAGCAGGGGAATTAAAAGATCAAGGGGATACCTGATCCCGCTGGGGATCGTGCAAATCCTGGTGGCAAGTCGCCGCTCAAGGCAGCTGAACCTGCTCCTGGGTGCCGTCCACCCCAACTATCAGAACAGGGGGCTCGATACCATCATGGGATCGGCCATGCTCGATTCGGCCAGAAAACAGAACCTGCAGTTTATTGACAGCCACCTGGAAATGGAATCCAATATCAAGGTGAGGGCCGAGATGGAATACATGGGCGGTAAGGTCTATAAGACCTTTCGTATCTTTGGGAAGCCCGTTGGAAAGATTTCCAAAGGGAATGCAGCTGAATCCGGTTCACTGGAGAAAGATAAAATGGAAATGCTTCTGTCACCCTGCCTTTGATTTCCAAAAGAAGGATCGATGCTGTTCAATACCATTGATTTTGCCATTTTTCTTCCGGTAGCGGTGATATGCTACTACCTGATCCCTTTTAAATTCAGGTGGATTTTATTACTGTCAGCCAGCTACTACTTTTATATGAGCTGGAAAGCGGAGTACATTGTCCTGATCATCCTGTCCACCCTGGTTGATTATTTCAGCGGAATAATGATGGCAAAAGTGCCTGATCGCAGGTCCAGGCTACCCTGGCTCATCCTTAGCCTGGTTACAAACCTGGGGCTCCTGTTCACCTTTAAGTACTTTAATTTCGCCACGGAAAACCTGAATCTCCTGTTTCACAGGATTGGCCTTTCCGCCGGGATCCCCATATCGCATCTCCTGCTTCCTGTGGGGATTTCATTTTATACCTTTCAAACGCTGAGCTACTCTATCGATGTCTATTTCGGGAAGCAGGAAGCAGAAAAACATCTTGGATATTTTGCGCTGTATGTTTCGTTCTTTCCCCAGCTTGTTGCAGGTCCCATTGAAAGATATTCGAGGCTGGCGCCACAGTTGCGGGAAAAGCATAGCCTCACATCCGACAACCTGGCCAATGGGTTGAGGCTCATTCTCTATGGGTTGTTTATCAAAATGGTCATCGCTGATAATGTTTCCGGGATTGTAGACCAGGTATATGCCAACCCGGAACATTTTGGTTCAATTGATATACTGAAAGGTGTTCTTCTTTACTCATTTCAAATTTACAGCGATTTCTACGGATACTCCACCATCGCTATCGGCAGTGCACTGCTTATGGGCGTGCGGATCATGGATAACTTCAAAACGCCCTATCTCGCAAAGAATATTTCTGAATTCTGGCAACGGTGGCACATCTCGCTCTCAACATGGTTCAGGGATTACCTCTATTTTCCGCTGGGAGGAAACCGTGTTTCAAAACAGAGATGGGTGTTCAATATAATGATCGTTTTCCTGGTCAGCGGCCTCTGGCACGGGGCCAGCTGGACCTTCCTTATATGGGGAGTCCTGTTCGGGGTGTTGTATATACTTGAACGGGTGGTGAACAGCGCGTTCAACCTTCAGAAGGTCTACTCATCCTGGTCAGCAGGTCATATCCTTCTTGCTATCAAAACATTTATCCTTGTGACCCTTCTCTGGGTGTTTTTCAGAAGCCAGGGTGCAGATCAGGCCATCCGTATCTTCAGACTGATGTTAAGTCCGGGTGTTGCCGGATCACAGTCCCTGGTGATCCCCTTGAGTACATGGATCTTCCTTTTGACCTTTATCTCCAGTGACCTGGTTCTATATAACAAACGGTTTGATACCTGGATAGGGGGAATGCCTTACCTGTTCAGGTGGCTGGTCTACGGAGTATTGCTGTTTGGCATTATTATCTTTGCAGGGGTGGAGAATTTCCCTTTTATCTATTTTCAATTTTAAAGGATGGGAAGAAAAGGGTATACATATTTAGCAGTCCGCATCCTTTCCCTTGCGGTTCTGCTGCTGGTCATGAATCTTCTCTATAAACAACTCTTTTACGAAAGGGACCTGCAGAAATATTCACCCATTATCAACCTGGTCAGGGATGTACCACTGGATGCGAATATCATTTACATGGGAGAGTCTTCAAACAATACTGCCCGGCAAGATGACAGGGATAAGCGAAAGATCTCTGATTTTATCGGCGACTACTATCCCGGCCTCGACCTCTATGATCTGACCAAGCCAGCAGCCCACGCAGAGATCTTCAAGGTCCTCCTTGAACATATGCCCCGGGAGAGTGAAGTGAAGACGGTAATTGTCACACTTACCCTGCGTTCATTCAATGCCCAGTGGATCCATTCTACCCTTGAAACCTCCCTGCAGAAAAGCCTGGTCCTTCTCAGGCCATACCCGCCGCTTGTGGACCGTTTTCTCCTCTCTTTCAAGGCCTATGATATAAAAACCGACGTGGAGAGGGAAAAGGAATTTATGAGTCAGTGGGTGCAGGATCAACTGAAGTTTCCCTATGAATTCCAGTTTAAAGATGTAAAGAAGTGGGACCACTGGATGGCTTATACCGGCATCAGGGATTCATCAGGAGAGATAGACCAGGCCCGGACCGAATTGGCCTGTCACTACATAAAAGCCTATGGTTTCCAGATAGATACCTTGACCAATCCAAGGATAAAGGATTTTAATGGTATTGTTGATCTTGCCCGGGAAAGGGGATGGAACCTGGTATTTAATCTCATGGCGGAAAATACTGAAAAAGCCGGGCAGCTGGTCGGGGATGACCTGCTTTACCTGATGAATCAGAACAGGGAATTGCTGCTGGATTATTACCGGTCAAAAGGAGTGGTGGTGGTTGATAACCTGTCAGTCGTTGAAGATCAACAATTTATCGATCAGGACTGGACCACCGAACATTACGGGGAAAAAGGGCGGAAAATCATTGCAAAGAATGTTGCCCGTGCACTGAGAGCCTGGTATGGGGATGAATACGTGGACGTGGGATACTGAAATATCAGATTTGATTTTGATTAGTAAACTGAAAGCTTTACTTTTGAAAACTATTCAATAGAAAACATGAGGATTATTGGAAATATAACCGTGACCGTCGACCCGCTCTTCTCATAAGCGGGCCCTCACAATTATTTTTCATTTCAACCAATAATTCTTTATCCATGTTACAGTTCAGTATAAAATCTCTTTTTTCCAGATCTTCTTTAAGGGAGTTCTTTGGTGATATTCGTGAAGCCATTGCCGGTTCGGAAAGGGATTTCACACAGATCCCCCTGGGTAAAGCGATCCTGATACTCAGTATCCCCATGGTCCTGGAGATGATCATGGAATCGGTATTCGCGCTTGTGGATATATTTTTTGTCTCCCGGTTAGGCGCAGAAGCGGTGGCCACAGTCGGGATCACCGAGTCTTTGATGACCGTTATTTATGCCCTGGGAATTGGCCTCAGCGTGGGAACCACGGCACTGGTCTCCAGGAGAATAGGGGAAAAACGTCCGGAGGATGCATCGGTGGCAGCCGTCCAGGCGATCATCACCGGGATCGCTGTTTCACTGGTATTTACATCTGCGGGACTCTTTTTCGCCAAGGATCTGCTCCGGATGATGGGCGCTTCGGAAGAGACCGTGCAGATGGGGTATATGTATCCGGCCATCATGCTGGGGGGGAACATGGTGATTATGCTCCTGTTCATCAACAACGCTGTTTTTCGCAGCAGCGGGGATGCCGCCATCTCCATGCGCGTTCTCTGGTTTGCCAATATCCTGAACATTATTCTGGACCCTATGCTGATTTTCGGTATAGGCCCATTTCCTGAGCTGGGAGTACAGGGTGCAGCTGTGGCAACCAATATTGGCAGGGGAATGGCCGTCGTTTATCAGTTTTACCTGCTGGGAAAGGGAAAATACAGGGTGAAAATCAGGGCCAGTCAGATCGTGATCAGGGTCGCGGAAATGGTTAAACTGGTGAAGCTCTCACTGGGAGCCATCGGGCAATACATGATTGCCACCTCCTCATGGATTGTGATGGTCTGGGTGGTGACCAGCCTCGGTGAGGAGGTAGTGGCAGGGTATACCATAGCCATCAGGATCCTTCTGTTTGCATTGTTGCCGGCATGGGGACTGGCCAACGCGGCTGCAACGCTGGTGGGGCAGAACCTGGGGGCCAAACAGCCCGACAGGGCAGAACGCTCTGCATGGGTGGTGGGCATTGCCAACATGATATTCCTGGGCCTGGTATCCGTCATTTTCATATCCATACCCGATACCTTTATCGGCGCTTTTATCGATCCTGCGACTGAACCCGTTGTGATGCAAAGCGGGATTACCTGTCTACGCGTAATCAGTTTTGTATTCTGTGTGTATGCACTGGGACAGGTGATGGTCAATGCCATCAACGGAGCCGGCGACACGGCCACTCCCATCTGGATCAATTTTATTGCGTTCTGGATACTGGAGATCCCCCTTGCCTTTCTGCTCACCAAAGTACTGGGCCTAGAGATCCGTGGCGTTTGCTATGCCATACTGGTAGCTGATACTACCATGACACTTATTGCACTGGCCGTGTTCAGGCGGGGAAAATGGAAGCTGAAGGTTGTTTAGTTCCGGGTCGCTGATTTATAGTCAGATAGTGATCTTTTTTTATAACTTTGACCTGATATGAACAGATCCGGGGCATATACCAACCTGTACCACTCATCCGGTAAAGCTCTCTACGAGTACTGGATGTTCCATCAATCCACAATCTGATTTCACCTCACTTCCGGCACATCTATGACAGTGACCATTTTTGATATCAAACGCTTTGCGGTGCATGACGGGCCCGGCATACGGACCACCGTGTTCCTGAAGGGATGCCCCCTCCGGTGCTGGTGGTGCCATAACCCTGAGAGCCAGGAAATGAAGCCTGTTACAGTAGATATCACGAGAAAGGTGAACGGTAAAAATGTCCCCGGGAAAAAGGTGTATGGGGAGCGCATGGAGGTGGACCAGCTGATGGAGATCCTTATCAGAGACAGGCACTTCTATGAAGAGTCGGAAGGAGGAATTACTTTTTCGGGGGGAGAGCCCCTGATGCAGCCCGATGCATTGGCCCAGTTGCTGGAAGCATGTAAACAACAGGGCCTCCATACAACAGTGGACACCTCCGGTTATGTCGACTGGGAGCAAATGGACCGGATCAGGCCACTTACAGATCTCTTCCTGTTCGATCTGAAGAATATGGACCCGGAGCTCCATAAGAGGTATACCGGGGTGGATAACGGCCCCATCCTTTCCAATGCGGATAAGCTGCTGAGTAAGGGAGCCACTCTTATTTTCAGGATCCCTGTCATACCGGGGTTCAATACCATTGCCAGCGAGGTTGAGGGCATGGTCCGCTTTCTGAAGGAGAGGTCGGAGAAGATGACTGAAGTCCACCTCTTGCCCTATCATAGCATTGCTGGAAACAAATACAGAAGATTGCAGATGAAGCAACAATTTAAAGATGTGGTTGAACCCGATCTGAAGATGATGCATCATTTAAAAGAAGAATTTCGGCAAACGGGATTAGAGGTCATCATCGGGGGATGAGCCTGAAGAGCTCCGGGTGTTAACCATGAAAAATTATGAATAGCAGAATAGAAAAGTTAAGAAATGAGTCACTGAAGGCGGCGAACCAGCTGTCGGCCGAGCGCGGACTTCTTGTGACTCAGTTCTATAAAGAGATCTCAGCAGCTGAGGATTCAGTGCCGGTGCAGCGCGCCAGGGCCTTTGAATATATACTCCGCCACAAATCGATCTGTATCAATGACGGAGAACTGATCGTAGGTGAAAGGGGACCGGCTCCCAAAGCCACCCCCACCTATCCCGAGATCAACCTGCACTCCGTTAAGGACCTGGAGATCCTTAACGGAAGGAAGAAAGTCTCATTCAGGGTGGACGAGGAAACCTGCCGGGCCTTTGAAGAGGTGATTATCCCATACTGGACCGGTCGGACCAACCGGGAGCGGGTTTTCAGGAATATGGAGCCTGCCTGGATAGAGGCATACAATGCCGGGGTGTTCACAGAGTTCCAGGAACAGCGGGCACCCGGACATACCGTTCTGGGAAGCAAGATCTACAGCAAGGGTATGGAGGAGCTGATCCGGGAGGTGAAGGATGCCATAAAAGGCCTGGATATTCAGAATGATCCGGCTGCCTATGATAAACGAGAAGAGCTCAGGGCCATGGAGATCGCTGCCCGGGCGCTGATTATGTTTGCAGGGCGGCACGCCGAATTGCTGGATGCTCTTGCATCCAGGGAGGGGAACAAGGAGCGAAGGAAGGAGCTGGAGCAGATAGCCGCGATTTGCCGAAAGGTACCCTCTCAGCCCCCCGGGACCATGCATGAAGCACTACAGTATTACTGGTTCGTTCACCTGGGAGTGATAACGGAGCTCAATCCGTGGGACTCCTTTAATCCCGGAAGGCTGGACCAGCACCTGCTGCCTTTTTACCTGGCCGATCTGGAATCCGGCCGGCTGGACAGGGAGTCGGCGGTTGAACTGCTGCAGTCGATCTGGATCAAGTTCAACAACCACCCCTCGCCTCCCAAGGTGGGAGTGACTGCCGAAGAGAGTAATACCTATACCGATTTCTGCCTGATCAATACGGGGGGATTAAAGCCGGATGGTTCCGATGCAGTCAATGAAATGAGCTTTATCCTGCTGGACGTGATCGAAGAGATGCGCCTGTTGCAGCCCTCCTCCATGGTGCAGGTGAGTAAGAAGAATCCGGATAGTTTCGTGGACCGGGCGGTAAAGATTGTAAAGACAGGATTCGGTCAGCCCTCTATCTTCAATACCGATGCCATCATTCAGGAGCTGGTCAGGCAGGGCAAGAGCCTGGAGGATGCCCGTAACGGCGGAGCCTCCGGATGTGTCGAGAGCGGTGCATTTGGTACCGAAGCCTATATCCTTACAGGGTATTTCAACCTGGTAAAGGTGCTGGAGATCACCCTTCACAACGGGGTCGATCCGCAAACAGGTAAACAGGTCGGAACCCGGTCGGGCGATCCGGCATCATTTAAACGTTTTGAAGAGCTGGAGCATGCTTTCCGGGAACAGCTCCGGTACCTTATTGACATCAAGGTTGCAGGAAGCAATGTGATCGAACGTATTTACAGCCGGCATCTGCCCGCACCATTTCTCTCCCTGCTGATCGATGACTGCATTCAAAATGGCACAGACTATAATGCTGGCGGAACCCGGTACAACACCAATTACATCCAGGGGGTGGGACTGGGGTCCATTACGGATATCTTCGCAGCCATAAAGCAACATGTGTATGACAGGGCCACCATCAGCATGGAGACCTATCTGAAGGTCCTGGCGGATAATTTTGAGGGGCATGACGAATTCCGGGCTGCGCTGCTTTACGATACTCCCAAATACGGGAACGATGATGAGATGGCAGACCAGCATGCCCGGCGGGTATTTGATGCCTTCTATGAGGCTGTGAACGGAAGGAAAAGTCCGCGCGGAGCCACCTACCGGATCAATATGCTGCCCACCACCAGTCATGTCTATTTTGGAAGGGTATGCGGGGCCACGCCCGATGGCCGCCTGGCCCGGGAACCGCTCTCGGAAGGGATCTCACCCTTCCAGGGAATGGACCGGAAAGGACCCACGGCCGTGCTGAATTCGGCACTGAAGATCGATCACCTGAAAACAGGGGGTACCCTGCTGAACCAGAAGTTTACACCCGATTTCTTTAAGGATGAGCGGAGCATACGCAAGGTGACCCAGCTGATCAGATCTTACTTCCGGATGGACGGGCATCATATCCAGTTCAATGTGGTATCGGCCAACACCTTACGGGATGCGCAGAAGCACCCGGAAAAATACCAGGACCTGATTGTAAGGGTGGCAGGATACAGTGACTACTTCAATGACCTGGGCACTGAGCTTCAGGATGAGATCATCCGGCGCACCGAGCATGAACGGACCTAGTCATTGGATCTGCTTCTGAATGGCAGTGGCTAAAGGGGGCGGGCCAGCATGATCCCGGTCGCCGATTTACTGTTAAGCAGGTACTCTTCCAGTGTAATATCTGAGACCACGACACGTTCGGCTGATGATGATGCATGCAGTAAATGGATATGACCATCCTTCCAGATCAGGATAACCACATGCTGAATGGCAAGGCCATCTATTGTGGTTGTTATCCCTGCAATGTCCCCGTCCATCAGTTTGTCTTCCACCTCAGCGATCATTGTTTCAGGAATGTAGTACATTTCCCTCCCTGATATTTCCTTCTCCTGTGCAGCAAGCTGGCCCACCAGCGAAGCATTTTCTTTCAGTTGCATATAACTGTCCGGGTGGGTGCTCATGAAATTGATCTGTTTGGGGAAGGGCGTCCGGGCAATCTCTTCAGACAGATCCGCGACCAGGTGCTTTTGCTGGTTGTTATAGATCCAGTCACAAAAGTAATGCAGCCGGGAAGGGTAGCCGTCGATGATCCCGTCACGGTATCGTATGCGTTGTAATTCAGCGGCAAACTGCTCGAAGGTCTGATGTTCACTCTTAATTGTTCCGGATATGGCCAGGCAGTATTCAGCAAAGGTGGTACAGTCCATCTCCCGCAAATTAATGACCAGCTGCTCTTCGGCTGTTTCCAGGGTATGGGCTACATAGGGTGTTTCCAGGAAGAAACTGCCTACCTCAATCATCAAAACTGACACAGGAGCCTCTTTATCTGGCGCATAGCGTTCAACAACCTGTTCCAGGATGGCTTTATCCCCGGGCTGGAAAATGATTTTCCCTATATCATCAGCCTGATGTGTGGACGGTGAATGACAGGAAATCAGGGAGGCCAGGATCAATAGTATTAATGCTTTCATTTTCATGCGGAACTGATTATCTCTCAAATATACGCTTTTCATCAATTATTTTTAATGCTACTTTTACTGGAACCAAAAGTATTGATGATGAAGACAACTTCACGATTCTGGGTTCCCGTGCTCATGGTGATGACGCTGTTGGGAGCGTGTACCTCAAAGACTGAAAAAAAGATTTCAGAACTGAATGCACTGCTGGATGAACTCAGGCCTGCGTATGCACCCGATGACCGTGTTGAATGGTGGACGGTCTCAGCGGCAGAGGAGGAGGGAGCCGTTGTGATGAAAGGAGAAGTAACCAGCAAGCTGGCCTATGATGCCATCCTGGAAGAGGTGGGAGCACGTTTTCCCGGGGTGAAAAACGAACTGGTCCTTCTTCCAGCGGAAGATAACGGGGCACTGGTGAACGGACTGGTCAACAATTCCGTGATCCATTTGCGCAGGGACCCAAGCAGCAAAACAGAGCTTGTTACCCAGTCCCTTCTGGGCACACCGATCCGGATCCTGAAATCGGAGGGAAGTAAAAGCCTGATACAGGTTCCTGACGGTTACATCGGGTGGGTGAACACCGAGGAGGTGCATCCGCTGGATCGCGAAGAACTTGCTGCATATAAACAGGCTGAAAAACTCATTTTCAATGCCCAGTACGGGATGTCTTTCAGCGAGCCGGATAAGGGATCCATGCCGGTCACCGACCTTGTGATCGGTAACATTGTCTGCAAAGTCTCAGAAGTGCCCGGATTTACCCGGGTGAGTTACCCGGACGGACGCCTGGGATGGGTAAACAGCAATAAGCTGGTCCCCGCCAGGGAGATATTCTTTAAGACCACCCTGGCAGAGAACCTTGTAAAGACAGCCAAACAGTATAACGGGATTCCCTATCTCTGGGGAGGGGCCTCTTCGAAGGATATCGATTGCAGCGGCCTGATATCCAATGTCTACTATTTAAATGGAATGCAGCTCCCGAGGGATGCCGATATGCAGGCATTGATCGGGAGGGAGCTTACCACGGACTACGTTTCGGACGGACTGGAAGCGGGCGACCTGCTTTTCTTTGGCACGAAGGCATCGGAAGGGCAAAAGGAGGATGTCACCCATGTGGCCATGTATATCGGTGACGGGGAGTATATCCACTCCGCAGGCTACCGTGAACGGGTCGGCATTAACAGTATGGACAGCACCAGAGAGAACTTCATCGAGAGATACCCCGAGATCTTTGTCAGGGCTGTCAGGATCCTTGGCGAGAAGTATGATGGTTTCAGGCCTATACCAGAGAACGCATTCTACAAAGAGATAATCAGCGATACTCCATGAAACAAGGAAGAAGGAACTTTTTGAAAAGCATGGGGGCGGTTTCCCTGGCCACCTCATTGCCCCTGACCGCATGCCAGGTGAGAGATAAGGCGCCTGCCGTGATTGGAAACGGGAAGATGAGACTGACGTTCAGGCCCTATGAATTGCAGTTAAGGCACACCTTTACGGTGTCCGGTAACTCCAGGAATACCACACCGGTAGTGCTGACAGAGATTGAATACGAAGGGTATACAGGATATGGGGAAGCCTCCATGCCGCCCTACCTTGGAGAATCCCAGGAATCGGTGATCAGCTTCCTGAACAGGGTGGACCTGGAGCAGTTTAATGATCCCTTTATGCTGGATGATATACTAACCTATGTGGATGCCATCGACAAAGGCAACGGTGCGGCCAAGGCGTGCGTGGATATTGCGCTTCACGACCTGATCGGCAAACTGGTGGACCAGCCGCTCTACAGGCTATGGGGTATTGATCCGGACCATACGCCCATGACCTCCTTTACAATCGGGATCGACACTCCTGAAGTGGTCAGGCAAAAAACCGAAGAGGCTTCCCGGTTCAGGATATTGAAGGTGAAACTTGGAGGCGGGAATGACAGGGAGATGATCGGGACCGTACGGTCGGTGACCGATGTTCCCCTCTATGTGGATGTGAACCAGGGATGGAGCGATAAACAGGAGGCGCTGGATATGATACACTGGCTTGCGGAGCAGGGTATCGTGTTTGTTGAACAACCGCTTCCCAAGGAAAAGGTGGACGATACGGCCTGGCTGACAGCTAACAGCCCGCTGCCCATCATGGCCGATGAGGCCTTCCAGCGGCTAAGCGAATTGGCTGCCTTAAAGGGGGTCTATTCCGGCATCAATATCAAGTTGATGAAAAGTACCGGACTGCGTGAAGCCCATAAGATGATCACAGTGGCCAGGGCGCTGGATATGAAGGTGATGATCGGCTGTATGACCGAGACATCCTGTGCAGTCTCGGCGGCATCGCAGTTGTCACCCCTGGTGGACTGGGCCGATCTGGACGGGAACCTGCTGATCAGTAATGATATCTACGAAGGGGTAAAGGTGATCGACGGAAAGCTGACATTGAATGATCTGCCCGGGATCGGGATCAGGAAATTGAACACATGACAACAAGAAGAACTTTTCTCAGGAGAACCGGAGCACTGGCAGCCATGACCCTGGCTTCCGCATCCGGTTTGAAGGCAGTTAATCTTCCCCATCAGCAACCGTTGCGGATCCTCCCGCAGAGACTGAAGAAAGGTGATATGATCGGGCTTGTAACCCCCGGCAGCTCAGTTACCGAAGAGCAGCTTTTGGGGTGCATCAAAAATCTGGAGGGGTTGGGTTTCCGGACCACCTACAACGATTCTGTCCTCTCGCAGTATGGCTATTTTGCAGGGACCGACAGGGAGCGGGCCGGCGAATTGATGGATATGTTTACACGGGAAGATGTGGATGGCATCTGGTGTGTACGCGGCGGTTATGGCTCCATCAGGATCCTCGACCTGCTTGATTATGACCGGATCCGTATGAACCCCAAGGTGTTCATCGGGTACAGTGATATTACAGCGCTGATCACCGCCATCTACCAGGAGACAGGGCTGGTCATGTATCACGGGCCTGTCGGATCCTCCGATTTCAACAGGTTCAGTGTGAATTCCATGAAAAAGGTGTTGATGGAGCCGGTAAGGGAGTATAAGTATCCATACAGGAGGGAGAAAAAGACAGGGGACAATGCTGAATTTGACCACTACACCATTGCCGGGGGAGCAGCTGAAGGATTATTGATCGGGGGTAATATCAGCGTTCTCGATTCTGTGATCGGCACCCGTTTCGAACCTGATTTTGAAAACAGGATCGCATACCTGGAGGAGATAGGAGAGAAGACCTACAGGGTGGATAAAATGATCTTCCACCTGCTTTCGGGAACCAACCTTAAGAGAGCTGCAGGAATAGTATTGGGGGTATTCTCAGAGTGCAGTATCAATGGTGAAGAGCCCTCACTCACACTCAGGGTGGCGCTGGATGATCTTTTAAAACCGCTTGGGATCCCGGTTTCCTATGGGAACTCCTTTGGCCATATCAAACGGATGGTCACCATTCCAACAGGTATCAGGGCTGCCATGGACGCGGACCGGAACAGCTTCAGGTTGCTGGAACCGGCAGTAGTATAAGTTTCCCGCATTATCACTATTTTAGTCAGATGAATGATTTTGGGGTGCTCTCCGTGCTTCCTCCGTTGCTGGCCATCGTCCTTGCATTAAGAACCAAACAGGTCTATGTATCGCTGGTGCTGGGGATCTGGTTGGGGTGGCTGATTATCAGTGACTGGAACCCGCTTCAGGGGACCCTGGCAACCCTGGAGGGATTCGTGGATGTATTCAAGAACCCGGGTAATACACGGACCATCATGTTCAGCGCCCTGGTGGGTGCGCTGCTGATCTTCATTCAGTATTCCGGTGGTGTAAGGGGATTTATTGAAGGAATTGACAGGATGCTGCACTCCCTGGAGAAGAGGAAAATAGGGAAGAGCAGGATGATGGTACAGATTATGGCCCTGATCATAGGCCTTATGCTTTTCATTGAGACCAGCATCAGTTCTCTTACCGTGGGAACCCTCTTCCGGCCGGTTTTTGACAGGCTGAAGATCCCCCGTGAGAAACTGGCCTATATTGCCGATTCAAGCTCGGCGCCAAGCTCCATCCTGATCCCCTTCAATGCCTGGGGCGCCTTTATCATGGGATTGCTACTCGCACAGGGTGTTGAAACGCCGCTGAGGACCATGTTTTCCTCCATGGCTTACAATTTTTACCCCATGCTCACCATACTGATGGTGTTCCTGCTGATCGTCACAAAAAAAGACTTTGGTCCCATGGCCAGGGCTGAAAAACGCACTCGGGAAACGGGCAAACTCCTGAATGACGGAGCCAGACCACTGGTCTCGGACGAGGTGACCTCATACGAAATGAAGGAGGGTATCAGGCCCAGGGCAATGAATATGGTGATTCCGTTGCTGACCATGGTTGTGATGATGATCCTGTTCCTGGCTTATACCGGGTGGGATCAGGTGGAAGGAGCCGGCGGATTCATGGATCATTTCACCAGCGCCATGGGACAGGGTTCGGGATCATCAGCTGTGCTCTACGCGGTGACCACCTCCATCATTGTATCGATGATCCTGTACAGGGCCCAGGGTATCATCAGGGTAAGAAAGATGGTGACGCTCATTCTGAAGGGTATCAGTGAACTGATGCCACTGGCCCTGCTGATGATGCTCGCATTTTCTATCAGCAATGTATGCAACTCGCTTGGAACCGGTGCATATGTGGCCGGTATTACCGAAGGGTGGCTCTCGCCGGCCCTGCTTCCTGCCATTGTGTTCGTTCTCTCCTCCTTTATCGCATTTTCAACGGGTACATCATGGGGCACATTTGCCATTATGATCTCCATAGCGCTACCCATGGCGGAGATGCACGGAGCCAACCTGTTCCTGGTAATAGCCGCCACCATGGGAGGAGGCGTTTTCGGTGATCACTGTTCCCCTATCTCAGATACCACCATCATCTCTTCCATGGCATCGGCGTCCGACCATATCGACCATGTAAACACACAGCTGCCCTATGCCTTGTTCATCGGAACGGTCACCGCGCTGATCTACCTGTTGCTCGGATTTATGATGAGCTGAGTGTCTTCAGGGCCTCCTTTAATGTCTGGGTAAGCCTTACGATCTGTGCTTTTTTATGGGAGGAGGTTACCACGATCCTTAGAACTCCATCAGATCCTGCACCCCTGTATGTGGTGTACTGGATATAGATACCGCGATCCATCAGAAAACGGTGAATGGCCTTCATGGTTGCTTCATCCCTGTAAACGAAGGAGAAGATGGGAATGGTCCCGTGCATCTTGGGGATATACACAGGCTCTCCGGTGATCCCCATATGTTCCAGGCCTTCTCTGAGGTAAACGGCATTATCCCAGAGTTTCCTTCGGAAGTCGTGATGCTCCTGGACCAGCTGCATTCCCTTGATCCCTGCTGCAACTGCTCCATTCATAGGCGAACTGGAGCCTGTCATAATGCTGCCCGAACGTACCTGCCTGATAAAATCCTCCCTGCCGGCTACAATTCCCCCATAGGCCCCAAATGCCTTGGAGAGGGTGGCACCCAGGTAGATACTGTCAGACGGGGTTCCCAGGGCCTCACAGGTGCCCCTTCCATGGGATCCGAGGATGCCTATGCCGTGAGCGTCATCAATCCACAATACACCTCCGTGCTTTTTGGACAGGTAGAGGTATTCCCTGACCGGTGCTATGGTTCCCATCACCGGGAACAACCCGTTGCTGGCCACCAGCGGGTGCTGATCCTTTCCCAGGTGCTTATCCATTTTGGCTGCAAGATCTTCAGGGTCCCTGTTCATGAAAGTAATAACCGGTTTTCCTGTGGCTGAGGCAGCGTCCACCAGGCTGTAATGCGATCCTTCATCCAGGAAGATAACCTGGAACAATTCCATTTCGTTCAGTGCTTTCATTCCGGCCAGGCTGCTCAGGTAACCAGAAGGCAGGTATACCGCATTTTCCGTGTTAAAATAACCGGCCAGTTTCTCTTCCATCCTTTCCAGCAGGGGGGTGGTTCCTGTCAGGGCCCGTGTTGTGGCTGTTCCTATCCCGTACTTCAATGTAGCATCACTGGCTGCCTTGATCACCTCCGGGTGGGAATGTAACTGAAAATAGCTGGTTCCGGCAAAATAGAGGTATGGCTTTCCATTCAGGAGCACCTCGGTGCCGGCACCGCTCTCCATCGTATATGTGCTGTCATGTTGCGACATATGTGCTTATATGGTTCAGTGAATTATTACACTTTCCTTGGGCTCCAGTTACGGTCATCTCTTTGATGATCCATTCCCTGCATCCCATAACTCTTAACAGGCTATAAAGTACATAACAAACTTCACTATTGCAACGCCACACTCAGTGCAGCATAATCTCCAATCTGATCACCCAGCGCTGCAGGCCGTATTTCACATACCCTGCTGGCTGCCGGGATCGCTTCGCTCTCTATGAATTTATCAATATAGGGCTTAAAAATTTCTTCATTTCTTGCATAGATAATTCCGAGCACTATAAGGTAGTATTTATCTATTTGAACCTTTGTATCCATGCATCTTATTTGTTAAACAACAGATTTAACAGCTTTTCTGCTTGAGAGAAGTCAGGGATTACCAAACTTGCACCTGATTTTATCAATCTTGACCGCTTTCCCTCATTCAGGCCGGATCTCCTTATTTCATCACTTGCCACACCCACAGCAATTCCATCCGATTGTATACATTCCCTGATTTCCACCGGTCCGTCTCCGAATACAGCCAGCTCATTCCCGTAAATGTTGTTTTCATCGATGATCTGTTGGATGATCATCTTTTTTGAATACTTTGTGATATCATTTTCAGAACCATAGATACCTCCGTCAAAGAGTTCTGCATAACCCAGTAATTCGGCTTCACTGATCACATCCTCTTTATCCGTACCACTGGCCAGATAAAGTTTTATTCCCCTCTCTTTCAGTGATTTTAAAAACCCGATGGAGCCACTTATGGTGAAATCGTCCACGTTTAATTCTCCGCTTCTGAGCTTTTCAATCCGTTCAGACACCACCTCCATAAGGGCATTATTATAGATTTTTTTATACCCGAATTTATCCAGTATCTCCTCTTTGGGTACCCTGTCGAATGCGTCAACCATCTCCACAAGTCCTTCCATCTGAAGAATGGTCTGTATACCGGTTGTTCTGTCTATGCACTCCTGCACCTGTTCCCTGATCTGGTTGTAGAGTTTCCTTCCGGCTTTCTTATACTGTTCTCCCAGAATCGACTTGATCATCATAGGTTCCATAACAGCTTCCCAACCCTGCCTGATGGTACTTATGGTTCCGTCATGGTCAAACAGGACATGTTTAATATGTCCCGTTCTGGAGAGTGCATTTTCATCAACCAGCTCAATCTCCGAATCGGGGATGGACCTTGCCAGGCTCAGGTTCACTGCCAGTTCCGGATTATAGTTAAATGTAGCCTTTTGGTTTAACTTCAGGATCTCTTCACCCGATGCGGTTCCCGTGGTATATAATTTCTGCACGGTTACTGCAGAAGCATGATTCGCAAATGCAGCAGATTCTGCAGGTATTATGCCAGCTGCCAGGCAGAGTGTAAGTGCACTGATGGTGGTATCACCTGCCCCAACCGTATCAAGCTTTCCGGACAAAACGATCCCCGGGATCTCTGTGATGCCTGTTCCATCGATGCATACAATTCCACGCTCCCCGCAGGTCACGAAAACAGGCTTTTTGTATTGCTTATAGACAGCTTTCCCGTATAGCCCGACTTCTGAAATGGAAACCTCATCCTGAGGCTTCAGATCCAGGCCATTGAGTGCGGCTATCTCTGTTTCATTTACCTTCCTGTAGATGTTTTTGAAACTGCTGTTATAATGTCGGGAATCAAGTACTACGATTTTATCACTGTACTTCTCAAAAAGAATATTCACCTCGTCGATAAATTTCCCTTGAGTGATACTGCCAGATACCTGCTGATTAAAGATAAGGGCATCATAGTTCATCAATGCTGATTCTATATGACCAAGCAGTGTTTTATCAGTTTCATGAGAGCGACTGTTTTTCAAGCCAAAATCGATGCGTGGCTCCTCTTTGTCTCCATAATACTTCTTGGTATAGGTATAGGTCTGGAACTGCTCTTTCTGAATGATTAACGCTTCCGTATCGGCACCCAGGGCCTGAAGCTGAGAAGAGAGTTCCCGGCCAAATATGTCATCGCCAACAACCCCAATCACTTTGATTGCTCCGGGTTTCAGTGCGGCCAGATTGGTAACAATATTTCCGGCACCCCCGGGGGAATAACGGTGCATTGAGACTGCCTCCGCTCTTAATCCGGTTTCCACGGAGACTTCCGAACCTTCCGGATCCATAATCCAGTAGGCATCCAGGCAAAAATCTCCATATACGGCGATTTTTACGTTGCAGATCTTCTCAAGTATCTCTTTGATCCGGTTCTGTTTCATTCAATCGTTTGTGCCAATAATGACCAATCTTAAGTTATTCAAATATCGATAATATCCCTGGCAGGTTAAAATTTTGAAGAAGTTGATTACAATCAAATCACTTTTTTTCAATTACTTTTAAAATTAGAAGAATGGATCATGCAAAAAGAAGAAATTAACAGGTATTTAAAGGATGCTGAAAACCACCTGGTCAATGAGCTTTTACCCTTCTGGACAACACGCATGATTGACCATGAGAATGGGGGATATATCACACATTTTAATGAATACGGGAGTGACACCGGAGAGGATGAAAAATCGCTCATCGCTCAATCCAGGTCGGTGTACACACTCTCATCCGCCCACAGGGCAGGTTATGGGGAAGGTGATCTGGCTGCACTGGCCAGTCACGGGGTTGATTTCATGATCAATAAGATGTGGGATCAGCGGGATGGAGGCTTTTTCTGGATGATGGACCGTGCGGGGAACGTGAAAATGGATCAAAAAATCCTTTACGGTCATAGTTTTGCCATCTATTGTCTGAGTGAGTATTCACTGGCAACAGGTGATCCCAGGGGAATTGAATTTGCTGAGAAAACTTTTGACCTTATACAAAAAAATTGCACCGACACCCTTTTTGGCGGTTATTTTGAAATGTTTAACAGAGATTGGTCACTGGCCGGACCGGGCAGCAAAGGTGGGGACCGTAAAACACTGGATGTGCATATGCATCTGATGGAGGCATTTACCACGCTTTATGAATGCAGCCAAAAGGAGATACACCGCAGGAAATTGCTTGAGGATATCGAGATCCTGCTTCAAAGGATGATACATCCGGTTTACAAAACCGGCATTCCCCAGTTTACGGCAGATTGGCAGGTTGCTCCACAGATTAAGTTTGATATCGTATGGGGGTGGGACCGGTATACGGGGTTGGGGGGAAAGGACAATCCAACTGATAATACATGCTACGGACATAATGCTGAATTTGCATGGCTCCTTAACCATGCCCTTGAAATCCTGGGAATAGATCAAAAAAACTATCTTCACCTGTTTGCATCCATATTTGATCATACCATTGAGCATGGTATTGATACTGAATATGGTGGTGTTTATGTTGAGGGCCCGCACTCCGGTGGAGTTTATGACAGGGAGAAGGAGTTCTGGCAGCAGGCAGAGGTGATGATCGGGATGCTGGATGCCTGCCTGTTGTTTGGCGATGAGAAATACTGGAGTGCATATAAAAATGTACACAATTTTGTTTTTACCAAGGTTATAAACCAGGATGTGGGTGAGTGGTATCCCCTGTTGACAAGAGAAGGCGAACCTATCTGGAGGCATATGGGACACTCCTGGAAAATAAATTATCACACAGTAAGAGCCATGGTTCAAAGTGTGAAGCGTTTGAAGAAGATTGCTGGTAGTTAATCATTTGAAATTGCGGGAAATTGAATATTTCACTTAGTGGACTGGACTGGATAGTTGGTCTTACGGTACTTTTTGGAAGCCTGGCAATAGGTTTGTATGTAGCATACCGGGCAAAGGCAGGAGAGAGCAGCTCGAATTTCTTTCTGGGTGGCAGAAAGATCGTGTGGCCGGTGATTGGAGCATCACTTCTTGCCACCAATATTGGTGCCGAACATCTGGTGGGACTTTCCGGTGATTCCTACAGATATGGACTTTCTGCAGGTTCTGTTGAGCTTACAACAGCTATTACCCTCGGTTTTGCATGTGCGATACTATTTCCCTATTACCTGAAAAACAAAGTTTTTACAATCCCTGAATTTCTCGAAATAAGGTATAATAAGCAGGCACGTACATTTTTCTCCGGGCTGATGCTGATTATCAGTGTGATGACAAAACTTGCCTTCACGCTTTTTGCCGGAGCACTGGTATTGAATGGTTTGATGGGATGGAACATTATGACCACCATCATCTTCACCGGATTTATTGTTACGGTGTTTACCATCATCGGGGGCTTCACAGCAGTGGCATATACCGATACGATCCAGGCAACCATTATGATTGTTGGAACAGGTATCATGTTATTTATCGGCCTGGATAAAGTGGGGGGCTGGAGCGGTTTGATGGAGCGTGCTCCCGATGCCATGCATATTGCAGCGCCCTATGATGATGCAGTCTATCCTTTCTGGGGAATTCTGGCCACAGCCTTCTATGCAGGAATTTTCTACTGGGGCATTGATCAGGTCAATGTTCAACGTGTCCTGGCTGCCCCGAATCTTAAACAGGCGAGATGGGGAGCGATGTTTGCGATACTGCTAAAGCTCCTCCCGGTCTTTATCTTTGCCCTGCCGGGCGTGATAGCCTATGCCTTGTATCCGGGTCTGGAAGGGGAGGAGACCAAGCAAACATTTATCGTTCTGCTTAATAACCTTTTGCCATCGGGATTACGCGGATTGGTACTGGCTTCCCTGCTCGCTGCACTGATCACCTCACTTATTGCAGTATTGAACTCTGTCTCCACGCTGGTGGTGAGGGATTTTGTGGTGAAGGCGAAGCCGCATATGAAAGAAAACAGACAGGTGCTGGTTGGTCGTGTTGTGATCCTTATGGTTACCCTTCTCGGTATTGGTGCTGCCTATCTGGTATACAAGAATGAAGAAGGTTTGTATAAATACCTCCAAACCATTACAGCATATCTTATTTTACCTGTGTTTCCGGCCATCTTTTTTGGCATCATCAGTAAGAAAGTGACCCTGAAGGCTGCAGCTGTGTCAGTTGCAGTGGGTTTGATTTTTGCCACTATTTTTGTGATCGATCAGTTTATAGGTGCAGAAGCAGGGGAGAGGATATTCCCGTTTCTTCATTATAAGCTGACGCTGAACTTTGGATACCGGGGTTTGTGGGCGACGCTGTTAATCACAGGCATTCTGTTTGCTGTTTCAGCATTTACAGAAAAAACTGATCCTGCCAAACTGGAGAAAACCACCATCAATTATTCAGGGAAAGTCACTCCATTTTCAGGTCTGTCAGATTGGAGGCTGCATCTGTTTGTTTTAGCAACCATTACGATCCTGATTTATATCTGGTTAAGGTGATGGGATAATCGAATTGTCTTAAATGAGGTCCGGGTGAAATAGAAAATCAATAAAAAATGGCAAATAATATCAGATGGGGAATACTTGGTACCGGTCATATATCGGGTAAGTTTGCAGAGGTATTGAACGTGTTGCCTGATGCGGAGATCATTGCTGTGGCTTCAAGGAATCTAAATACTGCAACAAGTTTTGCGGAGGAACATGGTATTGCGAAGGCCTATGGATCCTGCGCAGCACTTGCAGAGGATCCTGACGTGGATGTGGTTTACATCGGAACTCCCCATTCTCTGCACCTGGAAAATAGCATCCTGTGTATGAGGGCAGGGAAGTCGGTGCTCTGTGAAAAGGCCCTGACAATCAATGCTCGGGAAGCGGAAGAGATGATACGCGTCGCCCGCGAGGAGCATGTTTTTCTGATGGAGGCGATGGTTACCCGGCATGTCCCGCTGGTAAAGAAACTACTGAAATGGATCAGGGACGGGAAGATCGGCGAAGTAAGAATGGTGAATGCCTCCTTCTGCAAACGTGCAGATTTCACCCCTTCACAGAGACATCTGAATCCCCGGTTGGGCGGGGGAAGCTTGCTGGACCTGGGTGTGTACGTCATCTCATTTGCATCCATGATCTTCAACAAACCTCCCGAAAGCGTGGTTGGATTTGGTCATATGGGTGCTTTAGGATCAGATGAACAAGGTGCTGCTCTTTTAAAATATGACCGGGGTGAGATTGCCGGGCTCTCCTTTGCCCTGCGTACAAATGCAGTCAATGATGCCTATATCTATGGAACGAAAGGGTATATCAAAGTGGACGAGCTCTTTTCCATTCCCACGAAAGCAACACTGGTAAAGGATGGGAAAGAGATAGAAGTAATTGAGGATCCATCCACTGGAAGCGGACTGATTTTTGAGGCTGAGGAGGTAATGAGGTGCCTGAGAGATGGGCTCAAGGAATCACCCTTCATGCCGTTGGAGGAGTCTCTGCAAATAATGCGCATTATGGATCAGATCAGGGCACCCTGGGAATTAATATATCCAAATGATATCCAATAAAAATGCGAACTTTTTTAAAAATAACAGGCGTATCTCCCTGTAAGACTCAGTTTAAGTGGACTGATTTTTCACCTGCCTCAACTGCTATTGGAAGAATATTCTCCCTGGGAGGTTTGGGACAGGTGGCATAGGGAGTGAATGCACAGGGAGGATTGTATGCCCTGTTGAAATCCAGGATGATCCTCCCTGTCGAGTCGGGGGCAGCATACATGAATCTGCCGGCACCGTACGTTTCGATAGCGCTTGTTTCATCGGCAATGATCAGGAAATATCCACTGCCGGAGGTGAAGGGATAAAGCTTCAATGCTTTTCCCCGGAGTTTAAAGTTCAGGGTGCCCGGACACTGGTAATCTTCATTATAACCCTCCACCTCTGTGGCCACGGTCATGGTCCTGGCCGTATCAAAAGGCTCCAGCGTGGCTTCGACCACATAACTTGTCTGAATGGGATAGGAAGGGATGTGATCCAGTTCATCGATACGGGGATTCTTGTAATCCCTCAGTCGGATCGAATACCGGTCCCCCCTTTTAATGATATGCCAGGCCAGGTCACCCTGTTCCAGGTGTGTGGTATGAGCCTCCATATCATTGGCCAGTTGCATTTCAGTAACCGCTGAGTCATTCACAGTAATCGAAACCCCTTCTGATACGCTGAGTGTTACTTTCCCGTTTTCAAGTAACAGTGTCCCGCAGAAGGGATCGGCTTTCGGGGGGAATATAATATCGTTGGTTGAATCGGATCCGAAGCTGTTTGCTCCCTCCTCCAGCCACAACAGTCCCGCCAGGTTGAGGTAGCCATTCCTGCTTTTCAGCCTTTCAACTCTCTGCTTTTGCCATGCTTCAGTCTTTTCTACATAGGCCGCCTCATCGGTTATGACCGGTGGAGCACTGTTACAGGCGGAGAGTAATATGATGAGTGATACTATAACGGCACTGGATAAGAAGTTGCGCATAATCCCGGCTTATGAGTTGATGTCATAAATATCGCATAATTATTATAATTTTGCACATGCCCCGGCGCAGGCCGGGTTCATTTTTCGGATTCGCTGAGAGGCTTGCTATTAGAAAGGTGCAAAAAATCAAATCCCTTAACTCCGCGGATCATATCCCGTATAACCTTCCTCAGCACGATGGTGAGCCCGTTTGATGTAAAAATCGCGGTTCTCCGGAGCCCAGGTCCCCAGACCGTCCACGTAGCGGTTGAACATGCAAAATGCGGCGGTAATGAGCACGGTGTCATGGATCTCACGGTCACTGGCCCCCCGTGTACGTGCTTCCTCAATCTGATTCGGTGTAACAGACTTTCCTCCTTTCTGCACACTGGCGGCAATGGAAAATAGTGATTTCATTTTCGGGGAAAGATCTGTATTCAGGAAATCTGCCTTCACGTTGTCGATGTACGAAATATCGCAATGTAAATAGTGCTGCGCCAGACTGCCGTGGGCTTGCTGACAGTAAGAACAGTCATTAAGCGAGGAGACAAAGGTGGCGATCAGCTCCCTTTCGCCCCGGGTCAGGGTATTTTCGGCTCTGAGCAGAGCTTCGGCCAGGTTGTTCAGGTGTTTGGCCGTTTCGGGCCGGAAGGCCATGGGCCCCCGGATACCTGGAAATTCATTCTGTAAATCGATATATGCCATGATATGTCAGGTTTTTAGTTGAAGATTCGATGAGAATAAAAGGGTTACCAGTCCAAGGACAAAAACCAGCGAAAAAGCAAGCAGGGCCTGGCTGTATCCCCCGAATAAATTGACCAGAGCCCCGATAAAAAAAACGGCAGCTGTTGTGAAGACTCTTCCGGTGTTATAACAGAAGCCTGTGGCAGTTCCCCGCAGGGAGGACTTGAAAAGCTGAGGAATATAGATGGACAGCAGTCCCTGGCTGATCCCGAAAAACAGGGCAAGCAGTGCGGTTTCCGCGTAAATGAGCGGCGTAAAATCGCGGTTGAGGCCAAACAGGACCATGGCCACAATGCTGCACCCGGCAAAGCACAATATCATAGCCCTCCGCAAACCCAGGAAACGGGCCACCCAGCCCGAAATAATCCCTCCGGAGAGCCCTCCTATTCCAAGAAGCATCATACTCAGGCTTCGCTGTTCCTGTCCGTCCATGCCAATCACCAGGCTCTGCACCCAGGTAGGCAGCCAGGAAAAGACTGCCCAAAGGCCGATGAGCATCGATCCAAAGAGAATGGAACCCTTGAGGAGAGTGTCACGGTTCTCCCGGAAAACGTTCCCCAGGTGTAGGAAAGTTGTACGGTTCGTGCTTTTGCCGGTACTATCTGGTAACTCCCTTAAAAACCAGAGAGAGAATAGGGTAAGAAAGAGCGGAATCAAACCAATCAGAAACCCGTTCCGCCAATTCTGAAAGAATAAATTGATCATACCTGCAGATATGATACCCACCGGGAAACCGATGGACAGGATCCCCAAAATGAGCCCCCTGCTCTTTTTTGGCCATATTTCCGACAGGTACGCGTTGGTGACTACCAGTACCCCACCCACACAGAAACCGCTGAAAAAGCGAAGGACAACAACCACCTCCCAGGAGGAGACGAATGCTATCAGGAGGGTGAACACTCCCACCAACCCGAAAGAAAACATGAAGGAGGGAAGGCGTCCGAGACGGTCACTGATAACTCCCCAGCTAAAACCTCCCAGGGTCCATCCCAGAAGGTAAAGGGCGCTGATGGCTGCACCGATCTCGTCCAGGTCCAATAGCGTATTCCCTGCCAAATCACCCACTACCACAGGAAGGTATACGGCCATAAGGGTCGAAACTACACCTCCTATTGCATTGCTGAGGAAAAGGATCCCGAAAAGAACCCAGAAAAGGGAACCGGTATGCGCCCCCCGGACGATACCGGCTATGCTTGAGTCTTCTGTATAGGCCATTACCTCATGGATTGATCAAAGACTATGGAAACATAATAGATCGCACCAATAGACGGGGAGCCGTAAGCCTGGTACACCTGGTTGTTCAGCAGGTTGCAAGCTCCGAGTTTTAGCATGGTCTTCCATGCCGGGAACCGGTAGCTGAATTGTGCATCGACTATGGAATATGCCGGGATCTGTCCGGGTCGCAATCCATTGAAGGTTCCTACCCAGTCGAAAGCATCCTGCCAGCGCCAGGCCACGTTAAATCCAAGATTACGGAAAAGATCGTCGTCCCGCACCATCAGGTTTGACCTGTATTCCGGGGTATTGAAAGCCGGAATATGGTTTGGATCCGCATCTTTCAGGTCAATGACTGCCCAGGTCCCGTTGGCGCTGATAGAAAAGCCACCAGGGAAGATATAGCTGATCCCGAGGGTGGTACCCTGGGTAGATACTTCATCGCTGGCATTGGTATAGAGCTGGTACAGACGGATATTCCCGCTAAGGATGTCGCCTGCCGCAGCCGGATTGATGGTCCCGTCCTCTCCGGGGACCGGATTCTCAGGTTCCATGACTACTGTATTCAGGATAAAGTCCTTATAAGCACTGTAATAATAGCTGGCATCGATCTGCAAGCGGCCATCGATCAGGCTCCGGTAACCGATCTCAAAGGTACGGACCTGCTCCGGCTTGATATAGTCCACATCCGATTTCACCAACAGGTCCTTGTTTGCCATAAGGGCCTCATCGGGCGATGTGCCGCTACCAACGGCAGCCCCGAAGGCCGAACCGAAGGCATCCACCGAAGCGATCTCAAAGGAATTCTGATAGACATTCAGGTCCCTGCTGTTGTCGGGAACGCCGCCGAGTACCGTTATCACTCCGGCATTCAGCTTAATGTACTGGTCTCCAACAGTGGGGTTACGGAATCCGGTCTGGTAGGAAACCCTGAAATGGTGATCTCCGGCCAATGTATACAATACTGAGGAGCGCGGCGTCATCCGGCCTTTGAAATTCTGGTTCTTATCGTATCGGTCTGAGAGGGTGATCTTCAGCCGGTCGTTGAAAAGGCTTTTGGAGGCCTGGAGGAATACACCGCCCTCCCCAACCCTGATCCGCTGGTTCAAGTCGTCGAAAAGCGTACCGTTGGTAAACATGTCATAAAGCCGGAAATTACCTCCCGCAAGCAATTCAATGTATTTAACCCTGTCACTGAAATCGTATTGACCCTCCACATGGTAATACCGGCTTTTGCTGATGATTCCTGCACCTGACATGCCCTGAGTATGGATGAGATCCTCCTTTTCCGCCTGGAAGGCATCCGTGCCTGGAAAATAACGGCCCTGGTCGGCAAATGACCTTGCCGCGTTATGGTTGCCGGAGATGACCCCTGAGACGGATCCGTTGTACGCAGCCTCATAACGGGTGAACCACATCTGGTCGGCCTCTTCCGGACTTACCACGTTTCCGTCGAGACTTTGTACCCAGGTCCGGTTGATCAGTTGCCCAAGTGCCCGCGCGTTGTATGAATCCTGGGAATTTTCCAGGACCCCATAGGCCCGGATGAAGTAACGCCTGCCGCTGACTTCCACCCGATGCTGTTGCAGGATGAAGTTATTCAGACAGAACCGGTTGCTACCCGTATAGGGTGCTGTCCCGTTGCCCAGGTTATACTGGTACTCAATGCTGGCATCGGCTGACAGGCGGTACTGAACTGCACCGCTAAGCTTCAGCGAATGGACATCATAGGCCATCAGGTCCCTTTCTTCGTATCCTGTTCTTGATACCCGGCCGATCCCGGGAAGTGTAACCGCCACTTCATCGCCATAGATGTTCAGGGCATCCCTTGCCGGATTGTCGTCTCCCCGCAATTCGGGAGGTGTTTGTTCATCCACATCGGTGTAATTCGTCGCCTGCCAGTCGTAGGCTGAAAGGTATGATGCCGTAACCTTGATGGCCAGCATGTTACCGAACGCCTTTGCGTATCGAAGTGAGTATTCTTCCAAAAGATGGGGATCTGCATATGTTTCGTTCAGGTGGTTCACACCAGTCTTTACACTCACGCTCAGACCCTGGTAGCGGAAAGGATCCTTGGTACGGATCATCAGGACGCCGTTGAATGCCACCGGTCCGTAGAGGGCACTGGCCGTTCCGGGGACCAGTTCCACGCTTTCCACATCGATGTCGGGAGTACCGAAAAGATTCCCCACAGCAAAACCAAGACCAGGAGTCTGGTTATCCACTCCGTCAATCAGTTGTAGAAAGCGTGTGTTCCCTGTTTCGTTAAAGCCCCTTGTATTGATCTGTTTGAAGGTCAGAGCACTGGTTACCATGTCCACGCCTTTAAGGTTCTGCAGGGCATCGTAGTAATCGAGCGATGCAGTAGCCCGGATTGCAGAGGCATTTAACTTCTCGATGCTCACCGGAGACTGAAGTATGCTCTCTTCCTTTCGTGAAGCTGAGATTACCAGTTCCTCCATCCATTCGTTACCCTGGACAAGAGTAATGGAAAGGGGGGTGGTCGGATTATCCACGGGGATATCCAGGGATTCATAACCTATAAAGGAAATGTGCAGGGTGATGGGGAAAGTAACCATGACACTGAGTTCAAAATGCCCTCTCTGGTCGGAGATGGTGCCTCCGGGGCTACCTTTCACCACAACCGTGGCATCAGCTACCGGTTTTCCCGTTTTACTGTCGGTAACGGTACCGGTCAGGACCTGTCCCTGGGTCAGCATCGGCAGACTCAGCAGGACCAGTCCATAAATCAGGAATATATGTTTTTTCATGTGATTTCGTTATATGTGTTGTGTTTTTAAATGATCGTAGCCTTGCGGGAGCCGGTGGTATCCGTTGCCGGCGATCCTCTCTGCCAGGGAAGCGTAGAAACCCGGATCGCCGGGTGTATAAGTTGCCAGACCGTCCACGTAACGGTTGTATAGGCAGAAGAGGGCAGCAATGAGGACCGTATCGTGGATATCCACATCGCTGGCCCCCGCGGCCCTGGCCTCTTCTATCGTGGCTGGATTCACCTGTTTGCCACCTTCTGTCACCTGCCGGGCAATGGTCAGGAGGGCCTTCATTTTTGCACTTACCGGGGCAGAAGCCGGGTCGCGAAGGATCAGTTCCACAGTTTCATGCTCCCCCAGCAATTGACTGACGATGGCCCGGTGGGAATTGCTACAGAACAGGCAACCGTTATCAGACGATACGGTGACGGCAATGAGTTCCCTTTCGGCAGTGCTCATTGTTGAGGGCCCACGTAGCAACAATTGGGTCAGTTCACGAATAGGTTCAGCCGTATCACGGCGATATTCGAGCAGGCCCGTAATACCGGGCAAATGCTCTTCCAAAGGTATATATGCCATTTCTTCTATTTTTAAGGTTAGACTACATGGGATGCTGTCCCGAACCTATTCTTCCTCATGCTTATGACTCGGCAGGACAGGCAGGTACAAATGCGCAATCCCCCTCCCGGGTGGAAAGGAAAAGCGGAAAAAGTGACAGGCAGATATCAGGAGAAAATGAACAGTTCCGGTGGCGGAACAGGTACAGAGAGATAAACTGGTTCAATTTTCATTGAAACCCCCACCAGATAATGGTAAGATATACCGTAACGGTTGGATTCGGCGGGACTGCTTCCCGGCCGGTAAAAGGGTTTTTCCACAGGTTTATCCAGGGTTGAATGATCTTTGCTGGCCTTTTGCTGATCGGTCATCTGTCCCATCCACATACTGAACAGGTTGTGGATCCTGTTATTGGAATAATCATCCACGTACACGAGATAGATGGTGTCCCGAATGTATCGGCCTTTGATGACCCGGTAGAATCTTCCGTCGATCTGAATACTCTGGTCCAGATCGGTAAATTCGCTCTGATCGGCTTGATAGGGAAGGGTGATAGGAACCGATACGGTGTGTAAACTGGCAGGATTAATATCCTTGTGTTTCATAGCCACCCAGCTTAGGTCATTCCGGTGCACCAGGGCTACATAGACAAAATAGTAACCAGCATGGAACAGGAGAAAAAGCAGCAACAGCAGAATGGAAAACGATTTTCTCAACAATCCGGCACCTTTTAGTTCGTACTAGGGTCCGATCCTATTCAGATTGTTGAGCGATCCGGTCGTCTAATGTACAAAGAAGATACAAAAAAACAACAACCTTTAGAAATACATTGATAAAATCCATGAAAGCGTGGCTTGTTCCATGTATTGATTCAAGGTCTGGAATATCGCATAATTATTATAATTTTGCACCTGCCCCGGAGAGATGCCGGAGTGGTCGAACGGGGCGGTCTCGAAAACCGTTGTGCTCATTGCGGGCACCAAGGGTTCGAATCCCTTTCTCTCCGCAACCCAGCGAAAATCCTCATGCGATAGCGTGAGGATTTTCATTTGGCCGGGAGCGTTGAAAGCTCGCTTTCATAAGTGAACGGACAAATAAAAAGACTTTTTCACACAAAGTGTGAAAAGGATTTTCGCTGGTTTAGCGCCCCTCCCCATTGGGAAAACGAGCGCAGCGAGTAATCCCAATCCGCAGAGATCCTTGATAGGCGGGTGAGGGAAAACGAGCGCAGCGAGTAATCCCAATCCGCAGAGATCCTTGATAGGCGGGTGAGGGAAAACGAGCGCAGCGAGTAATCCCAACCCGTTTCCTTTTTAGTACGGCTGCATTTTTTTATCTTAGGAGTGGCACTATGATAGGATATAAATGCATAATCTTCGATAGCGACGGGGTGCTGGTCGACAGCGAGACCCTCTCGGCCAGTGTATTTCAGGAGATGGCCCGTGAGCTGGGCTTTGATCTCGATTTCGAAACAGCCGTCGAATATTTTGCCGGGACCTCCATGAAAGAGAACCTGCGGTTCATCCAGGAGAACATTCAGGGATCCCTGCCTGACGGTTTTGAACAGGAGTTCAGGAAACGTTCTTACGAGGTCTACAGGACAGATCTTAAAGCTGTTGAGGGAGTTCATGATCTCATAAAGAAGCTTCGAATCCCATTTTGTGTAGCATCAAGCGGACCTGTCGAAAAGATCAGGCTGAACCTGGAGCTTGTTAACCTGCTCGATCAATTCGAAAACAGGATCTACAGTTCCTACGATATTGATAAATGGAAACCCGATCCGGGGATATTCCTGCATGCCGCCGAAGAGATGGGCTTCAGGCCTGAAGAGTGTCTGGTGATTGAAGACAGTGCCTCCGGAATACGGGCCGCGATTTCTGGTGGTTTTATGGTTTTTGCAATGGCAGGAGAAAAGAGGAGGAGTCATTTTGAGCAACTTGGTGCCGTAACATTTAAGAACATGAAGGAGCTGGAAAGGCTGTTGGGCATGCAACAGACACATTCAGGCAAAAATCCGATAAACAACTAAATAACATGACTGCATGATCCGAGATCCTAAATATCCACTGCTTGTAAAACCGGAACAGGGTAGTGGAATCTACCAGAGTGTATTAAAGGAAGATACAGGATGGCAATTCCTGAATTTCCAGGCCCGGGTGATGAAGAAGGGCGAGATCTGGTCTGCCTCTACTGAAGGGAACGAATATGCCATTATCCTGCTCGGAGGCAATTACTCGGTAGCATCGGACAAAGGGAGCTGGGAGACCCTGAACGGAAGGAAAGATGTATTCAGCGGAATAGCACACACCCTTTATCTTCCAAGGGATACGGAATTTGAGTTAACCGCTTTGAGTGAGGAGCTGGATATAGCGTATGGGTGGTGCGAAACGGACCAGGACCATCCTGCCTGTTTCAAAGGTCCGGAAGAGGCAGATATCGAGATCCGGGGCGGTGACAATGCAACACGGCAGATCAACAGCCTGCTTCAACCCGGATTCGATTGTCACCGGCTTGTATCCGTTGAAGTCTATACTCCTTCCGGGAACTGGAGCTCTTTCCCGGCCCATAAACATGATAAGCGCAAAATTGATGAAAACGGAAAGGTGGCGGAGGCCTGTCTTGAAGAAACCTATTTTTATAAAATAGATAAACCACAGGGCTTCGCTATCCAGCAGGTTTATAATGACGACCGCAGCCTGGATGAGATCGCAGTAGCACGAAACAATGATATTGTACTGGTACCTGAAGGATATCATCCCGTGGTAGCTGGACATGGCTACAACGTATATTACCTGAATTTCCTCACAGGGAGCGACCAGTCGCTGGCAAACACGGATGATCCGGACCACAAGTGGATCTATAATTCGTGGAAAGGGCTTGATCCAAGGATCCCCATGGTCACAGCTGAAATGAATAAACCATAGATCATCACAAACCAGGTATTATGAACGAAATGAAAAAGAAATACGATGTGATCACCTATGGTCGCTCCTCCATAGACCTTTATTCGCAGGAGGTAGGGGCCCCTTTTGAACTGATCCCCGGATTTCACGCCTTTGTGGGAGGTTCTCCGCTCAACATTGCTGTCGGTTGCAGCAGGCTGGGACTGAAAGCTTCGTTGCTGACCGGAGTAGGCAGGGACAAAGTGGGTGATTTCATCCTGCGTTTTCTGAAAGAAGAGGGAGTTGTTACTGAAAATATACCGGTTATTGAGAGCGCCAGAAGTTCGGCTGTCATTCTCGGGATTGAACCACCGGATCGTTTTCCTCTGGTCTATTATCGTGACAATTGTGCCGACTCCCAGATCACCATTGACCACGTACTAAAAGCTGGAATTGAGCAATCGAGACTGCTTGAAGTGTCGGGAACCGCTCTGAATATGGAACCTACACGGAGTTCGGCATTCCTGGCAGCTGAGATAGCCCGGCGAAATGGTGTTCCTGTGATGCTTGACCTTGATTTCAGGGCCGACCAGTGGCATGATATCCGGGCCTTTGGAGTGACCTGTCGTGCATTCATGCGCAATGCAAATATCGTTCTGGGTACCGAAGAGGAAGTACTGGCTGCGTACCTGACAGATGAATCTCAGCTGAATATCAGTCACCAGCAAATATCTGCTCCTGAGATAAAGGGGGATATCCAGGTGGCCATACAGGGTATCCTGGAACTCGGCGTTGAGGCGCTGGTGATCAAGACCGGATCGCGTGGTGCCTCGGTCTATCTGCCTGATGGAACCATACAGGAGGTCCCGGGATTTCCGGTGGAGGTGGTGAATATCCTTGGAGCAGGAGATGCCTTTGCAGCAGGATTTATTTACGGTTACCTGAAAGGATGGGATCACTATAAAAGCTGCAGGATGGGGAATGCCTGTGGTGCGCATGTGGTCACCCAGCTGGGTTGTGCCAATTTTACACCCTATGAAAAGGATATCCTTGAATTTATCGAATCGAAAGGAGGGTTTTGAACCCGGGTTATGACCAAAACCAGATGATGATGAAAAAAATCAGATTAACGGTTGCACAGGCTACCATGGAGTACCTGAAAAACCAGTACACCGAAAGAGATGGTACGGAACACAAGTTTTTTGCAGGCTGCTTCGGGATCTTCGGACATGGCAACCTGGCCGGTTTCGGGCAGGCACTGCAGCAAACCCCCGATTTCAGGTATTACCTGGTTCGAAACGAGCAGGCCGCTGTTCATACGGCAGTCGGCTATGCAAAGATGAAAAACAGGCTGTCTACATTCGCCTGCACCTCATCCATCGGTCCGGGCGCCACCAATATGATCACTGCAGCAGCAGGTGCAACCATCAACCGTCTGCCGGTCCTGCTCATGCCCGGGGATATTTTTGCACAACGGACCGTGGCTCCCGTGTTGCAGCAGTTTGAATCGGCCCTGTCACAGGATATTTCAGTCAACGATTGTTTTAAACCGGTCTCCAGATACTGGGACAGGATCAATCGTCCGGAACAGCTGATCACATCACTACCGGAGGTCATGCGTGTACTGACCTCTCCGGCTGATACAGGGGCAGTCACGCTATGTGTCCCCCAGGATGTGCAGGCAGAAGCTTTCGATTTTCCGGCTGAACTGTTTAAGAAGAGAACCTGGCATGTACCCCGGCCAAGACCCGATAGAGATGCGCTTATGCGTGCAGCTCAACTGATCCGTTCCTCAAGAAAACCGATGATCATAGCAGGTGGAGGGGTCATATACAGTGAAGCAGAAGAAGCACTTAAAAGGCTGGTCCATGTAACCGGCATCCCGGTGGGTGAAACATTTGCGGGGAAGGGGTCCATTCCCTACAACGATCCTCACAACCTGGGTGCTACAGGAGCAACAGGAACCGAAGGGGCCAATGCATTTAGCACCGAAGCTGACCTGGTCATCGGGATCGGTACCCGCTACAGCGATTTCACCACTGCTTCCAAAACGGCCTTTCAAAACCCGGATGTGAAATTCATTAACATCAATATCACGGAATTTGATGCCCATAAACACAGCGGACTGGCACTGACAGGAGATGCCAGGGCGGTACTCGAGGAGCTCATTTCCGGGTTGAAAGGTTTTGAGGTGGATGATGCCTATAAAAAAAGTGCAGCAGCTTACAATAAGAGCTGGGATGAAAAAGTGAGCCTTGCCTATCAGGCTGATGGAAAAGATGTGCCATGTCAGTCCGAGGTACTTGGTGCTGTCAACGAATTCATGAAGCCGGAGGATGTGGTTCTCTGTGCATCGGGTAGCGCACCCGGCGATCTGCACAAACTCTGGCGTACCCGCAACTCAAAAGGGTTCCACCTGGAATATGGATATTCCTGCATGGGTTATGAAATATCAGGCGGACTGGGGGCAAAGATGGCCTGTCCCGAACGGGAGATATATGTGATCCTGGGCGACGGCGGATACCTGATGATGCCCTCCGAGATCATCACCTCTTTGCAGGAGGGATATAAGCTCAACATCATCCTTATCGATAACAATGGGTTTGCCAGTATAGGCGGACTCTCAAAATCCATTGGAGGGGAGGGATTCGGAACCAGGTATCGCTATCGAAATGCAGAATCGGGACTCCTGGACGGAGAACCGCTTCCCGTAGATCTGGCCATGAATGCTGAAAGCCTTGGCGCCCGGGTCTTCCGAACAACGGACGTAGCTTCATTTAACCAGGCATTGAAGGAAGCCGAAATGGAGGAAAGAACCACCGTCATTTATATTCAGACCTTTCCTGAAAGAAAAATAGCAGGTTATGGATATGCCTGGTGGGATGTGCCGGTGGCAGAGGTTTCAAAATCAAAGTACGTGCAGAAAGCACGTGAAAATTATGAGCAACAAAAGAAGAACCAGCGCCACTTCCTCTAACCTCTTAATAATATGCTGACTCTATTAACTTTCCTCGGTTTCACTGCTTTTGTTGCAATCTATGTCTGGTTCAGGCTACGCAGAGAGAAGTTTAACTCCCCGGACGGCTATTTCCTGGGGGGACGAAGCCTGACCGGTGTGGTGATCGCAGGTTCCATGCTGCTGACCAATATCTCTACCGAGCATCTGATCGGGATGAATGGCTCCTCGTATAAAAATGGGTTTATTGTGATCGGTTGGGAGGTCACCTCGGCCATAGCACTGGTAGTGGCCGCCATGTACTTTGTTCCCAGATACCTGAGGCTGGGCCTCACCACCATCCCAGAATATCTTGAGAAGAGATTCGACGGACTCACCCGGAGCCTGGTGGCACTTTTCCTGGTGGTATCCTTTGTGGTAACGCTCTTACCTATTGTACTTTACACAGGAGCGATCAACCTGGAGAGCATTTTTAATGTCTCGGAAGTCCTGGGCGTTACCAGGGCAGAAGGTCTGTGGATCACGGTGGTTGCCATCGGATTAATAGGCTCATTATATGCTATTTTCGGAGGTTTAAAAGCTGTCGCCTTCTCCGATACCGTCAATGGCGTCGGGCTTCTGGCAGGAGGCGTTTTGATCCCGGTCATCGCGCTGATAGCCATTGGTGATGGAAATCCCCTGCACGGGCTGACCAAAGTGTATGAAAATGCCCCTGAAAAGTTCAACGTAATAGGGGCAAAGGGTTCGGTAATGCCATTCGGGGTACTTTTTACAGGCCTGATCATTAACCAGCTCTATTTCTGGGGGATGAACCAGACCATCATTCAAAGGGCACTGGGAGCGAAGAACCTGGTGGAGGCACAGAAGGGCCTGTTATATACCGGTGTATTGAAGCTCCTTGTACCCATCATCATCATCCTGCCCGGCGTGATCGGGTTCTACTACTTTGGCACTTCCATGTACGATCAACAGGACCTTATCTACCCGGCCCTTATTAAAAAAGTGCTGCCGCTGGGACTTTCAGGCTTCTTTGCTGCGGTGGTAATGGGGGCGGTACTCAGCACCTTTAACAGCGTTTTGAACAGTGCCGCCACCATTTTCAGCGTGGATGTTTACAAGCGTCTGATCAGGAAGGATGCCGGAGAGAAACGGCTGGTGTGGATCGGCAGATCGGTCTCCTCGGTGCTGGCCATTTTTGCCATCCTGGCAGCTCCCCTGGTGGCCAAAGCCCCGGAGGGCCTTTACCAGTTATTGCAGCAGTTGAATGGCATATTTTTCATTCCCATTGCATCCATTATGCTGGCCGGATTCTTCATGCGGAGAGTTTCTTCTGCGGGTGCCAAAGCTGCCCTGATCTTTGGGATGGCGTACTACATCCTTACTACGATTATTCTGAAGATTGATATTCATTTTATTCATAACTGGGGAATTGAATTCGTACTGAATGTGATCATCATGTATACTGTATCCTATTTTTATCCGCGCAAGAATTTTGGGATCGATACCGCAGAAGTAAAAATGGAAATGATTCAATGGAAATATGCAAAACACCTCTCCGTGGTCCTGGTAGTGGTTACCATACTCATTTACATACTACTCGGGCGGAGCTAGCCGATGTGAAAACAAATAAAAATATTATTGGATGGAAGTACTGAAAAATTATATAGGGGGAAGCTGGATCAGCAGTAGTGAGAAAGAGACAAGAAATGTTGTCAATCCGGCCAACCAGGAGGTCCTGGGCAGGGTCCCCTACGGAACCCGGACAGGTTCTGATGTGGCTGCAGCAGTTAAGGCAGCCAGTGCTGCATTCAGTGAATGGCACCAGGTACCGGTCATGCGACGCGTGCAGCCTCTATACAGGTTGAAACAGCTGCTTGAGGAGCATCTGGAGGAGATCGCCAGGCTGATCACCCTGGAGTGTGGCAAGAGTTATGCTGAATCGGTGGCAGAAATGCAGCGTGGCATTGAGAATGTTGAAACCGCATGCGCCACACCCACTTTGATGCAAAGTGAATTTTCAGAGAACATCGCCAGCGGAATAGATGAGTTCATGATCCGTCAGCCGCTGGGGGTCTGTGCCTGTGTCTCGCCCTTTAACTTTCCCGGAATGATCCCGTTCTGGTTCCTGCCATATGCCATTGCCACAGGGAACAGCTTTATTCTGAAGCCCTCTGAGAAGGTTCCCCTGACCATGATGAAGGTGTTTGAGCTGATCGATCAGCTGGATCTTCCGGGCGGGCTGATCAACCTGGTCCATGGCGGAAAAGAGAGCGTGGATGCCTTGCTGGACCACCCGGATGTGAAGGCGGTCAGTTTTGTCGGATCCACCCCGGTTGCCAGGTATATCTATCAACGCGGTACGGCCAGCGGCAAAAGGGTGCAGGCCCAGGGTGGAGCCAAAAACCCGTTGATCGTAATGCCCGACGCTGAACTGGAAATGACAGCAAAAATTATTGCGGACAGCGTCTATGGATGTGCCGGGCAGCGTTGCCTGGCTGCTTCGAACATCGTTCTTGTGGGCGATTCGAACCGGGCGATCAAAGAGGCGCTGGTGGAGGCCGCTAAAAATAAAACAACAGGGTTTGGCCTGGACGAAGGGGTTGAAATGGGGCCGGTCATCACCCCGGAAAGTAAAGTACGTATTGAAAAACTAATAGGCAAAGGGATCGAGGAGGGCGCCAGCGTTCTTCTGGATGGCAGGGGTGCCATCATAAGTGGTTATGATACCGGGAACTTTATCAGGCCAACCGTGCTTGATAACGTCGCGCTGGATGGAGAAGTCATTAAAACAGAGATATTCGGACCGGTGATGAGCCTGGTCTCCATGGATACCATTGATCAGGCCATTGATTTTGTAAACGGGAATAAATTCGGGAATATGGCCTGTCTCTTCACTTCGAGCGGTCTGAACGCACGTACATTCCGGAACAGGGCCAATGCCGGGAACATAGGTGTCAATATTGGCGTGGCCGCTCCCATGGCGCAGTTTCCTTTTAGCGGATGGAACGACAGTTTCTTTGGAGACCTTCACGGGCAGGGGCGGCATGCCATCGAGTTCTTTACCCAGACCAAGGTGGTGATCGAACGCTGGCCCAGAGAGTGGACACGTAAATTTTAAATGATAAAGAGTCCCGATAATGATACAGATAGCCAATGCACCCTGTTCATGGGGTGCCTTAGAGTTTGACCTGGAAGGAAAATCCCTGGGATACCATCAGGTTCTGGATGAGATGGCGGAGACCGGGTACGCCGGTACCGAACTGGGCGACTTGGGTTTTATGCCTTCATCACCTACAGCGTTAGGCAGGGTACTGCAAAATAAAAAGCTGGAGCTTCTCGGGGCCTTCGTCCCGGTTGCACTTGCCAGGGAAGCAGCCCATGATGCAGGTATTGAACTGGCGCTTAAAACTGCCAGCCTGATGTACCATGCAGGGTTTCCTGATGCCTTCATCGTACTGGCAGATGAAAATGGAACGGTGGAGGAGCGGACCAGAAACGCCGGCCGCATTATCCCGGAAATGGGCCTGGGGGATTGGCAGTGGAGCACATTTGCTGCCGGTGCCGGAAAGGTAGCCAGGGCAGTTAAGGATACATTTGGAATGAGAACCGTGTTTCACCACCATTGTGGCGGGTATGTGGAGACCCCGCAGGAAGTCTCAAAGCTGATGGAGCTTACTGATCCTGATTTGCTGGGACTATGCCTCGACACGGGACATTACGCATTTGGTGGCGGTGACCCAGTGGAGGCCCTGGGTAAGTACTATTCCAGGATCTGGCATATCCATTTCAAGGATTATGATCCGGGTGTTGGACAGGATTCCAGGGAGCATTCCTACGACTATTTTAAAGCCGTGGAGGAGGGGGTATTTTGCGAACTTGGGAAAGGATCAGTGGATTTCCGGTCCATAGTAGATATCCTGCAGGAGAGAGGTTTCGATGGCTGGGTTGTGGTGGAGCAGGATGTGCTGCCGGGAATGGGATCCCCCAGGAAATGTGCTGAAAATAACAGGAAATACATACAATCACTGGGACTATAAATATTCAAAAAAAAATGAAAACGCTTAAGGTTGCAGTAGCCGGACTCGGCCGCATCGGAAAAATACACCTTAAAAATCTTGCCCGGAACTTTTCAGAAATCAGGGTCGCGGCAGTTATGGATGTGGATGCAGCATCAAAAACGGTGGCGGATGAGTTTAATGTTCCCCTGTTTGTCAGAACCTTTGATGAGTTGCTGGCAATCCCCGATCTGGATGCTGTAGTGATCTGTTCACCCACCGATACACATGCTGACTATGTCATTAAGGCAGCCAGGGCAGGGAAGCAGATCTTCTGTGAAAAGCCGCTGGACCTCTCCCTGGAGCGTGTTCGTGAGGTTTTATCCGTCGTAAAGGAGACAGGTGCCGGGCTGATGCTTGGTTTCAACCGCCGCTTTGATCCCGAGTTCAGAAAGATCAGGACCCTGGTGGAAAACGGTTCGGTAGGGGAACCACAGATCATTAAAATTACGAGCCGGGACCCGGGACCGCCTCCCATTTCCTACATTAAGTCTTCGGGTGGTATGTTCCTTGATATGACCATCCATGATTTTGATATGGCTCGCTATATTTCAGGAAAAATGGTGAAGGAGGTATTTGCAAAAGCCAGCGTGAAGGTGGATCCTGAAATCGGGAAGGCGGGTGATGTGGATACTGCCGTGATCATACTGACTTTTGAGGATGACTCCATGGCCATTATTGACAATTGCAGGAAAGCAGCTTATGGTTACGACCAGCGGCTTGAGGTTTTTGGAGACAGGGGAATGGCCATGGCAGAAAACAATTACCCAAACAACCATAAGCTCTTTACGGAAGGCGGGGTATCGGGCGACCTGCCCCTTCATTTCTTCCTGGAGAGATACGATGAGTCCTACAACCAGGAGATCCGGGCATTCGTTGATGCGCTGGCGTCGGGCAACACCATGCCGGTTGGAGGGGAGGATGGTCTGATTTCCATTGCCATCGGACTGGCAGCCAGGAGATCGGTTAAAGAGAACCGCCCTGTTCTGGTCTCAGAGATCCTGGCATAATCAGAAAAATGAACACCGATGATGAAAAGCATTGTTTCGATATTCCTGCTGGTTTTTATAGTTGCAGGCTGTAGCGGACCAAACAAGAGCGCTGACACCCTCTATCTGCAGAACCGTTCTCCGCTCTTTCCCAATAAATATATGGAACTTCCACTGGGCACCATCCGGCCGGACGGCTGGCTGCTGCAACAGATGGAGCTGATGCGTGACGGTATGACCGGCCACCTCGATGAGTTGTACCCTTCGGTGGTAGGTGACCGGAATGGCTGGCTCGGCGGTGATGGCGATGGATGGGAACGGGGTGTCTACTGGCTGGACGGACTGGTTCCCCTGGCCTGGCTGCTGGATGATGAGGAGTTGAAAGCCAAAGCCATGCGCTGGATCGAGTGGACCCTGAACAGTCAGACCGAAACAGGTTATTTTGGTCCGGTCCCCTTTGAGACCCCGCCTGAACCGGAGCCCGGTCTCCAGAAGACGAACCGCCAGGACTGGTGGCCGAAAATGGTGATGCTGAAGGTCCTCCAACAGTACTATGAGGTCTCGGGCGATCAGCGGGTTATCGACCTGATACTTAACTATTTCAGGTTCCAGTTGAAGGAACTGCCAAAGACCCCGCTTGACAACTGGAGTTTCTGGGCCAACCGGAGGGGAGGGGACAACCTGATGGTGGTCTACTGGCTTTATAACCTGACAGGTGAATCTTTCCTGCTGGAACTGGCGGACCTGCTTCATGAACAAACCTTCCCGTGGACCACAGTATTCCTGAATGAGGATTGTTACCGTGGGGGAGAGGTGGGTCACCTCTATCCTTATAACACGGGCAACCGCTACCCCTTTGATAAAGAATTGGTCTCTCGTCTGTGCACCAGTCAGTTGCAGAGCTTTCACTGTGTCAACCTGGCACAGGGGATCAAAGAGCCCATGATCCGCTACCAGCAGGATCATGATCCGCGCTTCCCGCAGGCTGTTGAAAAAGCCATGGAAGATATATTGCTGTACCACGGTCAGCCCCAGGGGATGTACGGTGCCGATGAGCCCATGCATGGCAACAACCCGACCCAGGGTATTGAGTTATGTTCCGTAGTGGAAATGATGTTCTCGCTTGAGAAGATGGTCGCTATTTATGGCAACACCGCATGGATGGACCACCTTGAAAAGATTGCATACAATGCCCTGCCCACACATGTAAGCGATGATTTCACCTCAAGGCAGTATTTTCAGCAGGCCAACCAGGTGATGCTCACCAGGCACCGTCACAACTTTTACGAAGAGGATTACCACGGGGGGACCGATATATGTTATGGATTGCTGACCGGTTACCCATGTTGTACCTGCAACCTGCACCAGGGCTGGCCGAAACTGACCTCCCATCTCTGGTATGCCTCGGATGGTGGGGGACTGGCCGCTGTAATCTACGGGCCATGTCACCTCACTGCAAAGGTAAAAGGAGGCCGGGAGGTTACCATAAGAGAGGAAACCGGCTATCCCTTCGGGGACCGGATCCGCTTTCGTATTTCCACCCAGGATCCGGTACAGTTCCCTTTGCACCTCCGGATCCCCGGATGGTGCAGCAACCCTGTTCTGAGCATTAATGGGAACCCTGTTGATCCGGAGGTGGAGGATGGCATGATGGTCCTGGAACGCACCTGGCAGGAGGATGATCTTGTTGAGCTGCTTCTGCCAATGAAGGTGACCCTGAACCGCTGGGTGGAGAACTCGGTTTCCGTGGAACGCGGACCGCTGGTCTATGTCCTGAAGATCAGGGAGGATTGGAAAGAGGTTGAGAACAACGATAAATGGGGAGACTTCAAAGAGGTGCGTCCGCTGGATCCCTGGAACATTGGCCTGCTGGAAGCAGCGGTGCTGGATCCGGAGTCAGGATTCGAATTTGTTGCTTCCAAAACAAAAGTGGATGAAGCCTCAACGGAACTGGGCAGATATCCATGGACCCTTGAAAATGCCCCTGTGGAACTGCGCACCAGGGGAAGGATCATCCCCGACTGGGAACTTTACCGGGAAATGGCTGGTCCGCTGCCCCAGAGCCTTCCTCTTATGCATCTGCAGGGTGATCCGCCCAGGGAGATCACACTGATCCCCTACGGGTGTTCAACCCTCAGGATCACAGAGTTCCCGGTGGTTCGATAGTCCGGACAAAGGTACTAACCGCGGCTTAATCTTTTCATCCCCTGTCTGGCATAGAACCTGACTTCGAAATCATTATCCCTGTAGAGCTTTGTCATAGGCTCGATCGCCCTCCGGTCCCCCGACTGGATACATGTGATCACCGCGTTCCTCCGCACCTCTTCATTTTCATCCTGCAGTTCATCGATCGCGTAAGTCAGGCCTTCCACGGGATCAATCCGCATGATGGCATCCAGGGCGAAGATCTGGTTATATTTGTCATCCCCCTTCAAGACTTCGGACAGGCAGGGGATGGCCTCGTGTTCACCAATGGCACCAAGCGCTCCGTAAATGTGAAACTGGTTATTCGGAAGCCGGGGATCTGCAAGCATCTGTATCAGACTATCTGCAGCCCGTTCAGATCTTATTTCACCCACTGCAAGTATGGCACTGCTTCTGACGCGCCTGACAGAATCACTCAGTGAGTGGATAATGATCTCTTCTGCCTCCCTGACATTCAATTGTCCGAGGAACTGAATGGAGAATTCCCTGATGACCGGGTTGGGGTGTGCCGCCAGTATCACCAGGGAATCGACGCCATCCTCCCCATAGGCCGGAATATCCTCCATCAGCGCATAGACTGCCCTGCGGTTCTCTCCTGCCTGCTCCAGTTTTGACATGATCTCCGAAAGCTCTTTTCTTGATTCCTCAGTTGCCATGGTTTTATCAGGCCTGAGACCCAGGTCCGTCCAGATGAGCGACAGCCCCATAAAAATTCCGGTATAGATCAGCATAATCCATATTACCTGTGAGCGTCGTGTGGGGTACTCTCCCCTGGTGACCAGGCGGCCGGGCAAGCTGAGGATCCGGTTCAGCCAGCGGGGTAAAGGTAACAGGAACGGGGAGGACTCCCTGTATTGCCGGTAGCTACCCCCGGTGATCTCCATCATTTTGATCTCCTCCATCATGCAGATCCCAACTATGGTCATGGTCATCAACAGCCATGGCAGGGAGGAAGGGATACTCCAGCTCATCTTCATGGTCATTTCGTAGGGTGCAAAGAGGATAAAGCCATAGCTCCAGAGGATCCAGCCCAGGTACTGCGGGTGACGCGATATCTTATAAAGCCATGAGGTGGCCACTTTATTTCCACCATACCTTGATTTGAACCAGAGAAGGACGCCCCAGGTAAACAGGAATGCCCCGGCAGCCATAAAGATCCAGGAGAGAAAGTTATGAGGATTCCACTTGAACAGTCCCAGGAACCACCTGAGGATCCAGAAGGGCACATAGATCACCTTTCCAAGGTCCAGGATGTTGAAAGAAATATCCAGGAAAGGAAGCCAGCCCACTCGCAGGAATCCCAGTCCCGCAAGGAAGAACATGCTGTAAGCAAACTGACCGAAAACCGGGATAAAAAGTCCCACAGCCCCTGCCAGGGCCCAACCCGACTTCCTGGTAGCATACCCGAAAATGATCAGTATTACAATAAGGAGCAGTGAGCCATAACCGATCCATCTAAGATGAAGCCCTTCGATAAACATTTCTGTTTTAAGGGCATTGTTTAAGCCTTCCCCCTGGTCAAACTGGGGAAATCCAAGGTGGTTTTGCAGGCCGATATCCAATAGCCTGGGAAGTTCAATAAAGGCAAAAATAAGGCCTGTCGAGAAAACAATGGCAAGGAGGAGCAATCCTGCATTGTTCAGGAAATTGCTTTTCATGTTGGGGCATTTTCACTATTTCTTGAATACAATAAACATCCGGACCACATCATCTGTGGGCCCGTTTTCGTCCCGGGCAGGTTGCCAGTCAGGACCGTTCAGTAACAGCCTGATAGCCTCTTCTGTAAATGGCTGCCCCGGAGAACGAAGAGATTCAATTTGGGAGATGGTTCCGTCCTTGTCAACATTGAATCTCAGAACCACAAACTCCCGGTTACTAATGGTATCTCCGGAAGGGATCCGGATATGATCCTCTATGTACTTCTTTAAGGCATCGAGCCCCCCTTCAGGCTCAGCCCCGGTTACAAATTCTTTCTCTTCACTATGCCAGATGATCACTCCCTCATCCAGTGGTGCCAGATCGGGTTGCATAACCAGCTGGTTCACACTGTTTGTGGATAGTTGATATTCACCGGTTTTCATTCCAGGGAAACTGGCAACAACCGTGGCCTGCGATTGCTGGTTGGCAGCAACAGAAAACCGGCCATTCTGATCAGTTACCACCCCCGAATCACTATCCTTTTCCAGTATGGAAGCCCCAATCAGAGGCTTCATATCTACAGAGGAAACCACAACCCCGCTCACTCTGTCTGCAGAAGGTATGGAAGGTGCCTGTATGGCCCTTTCCTTTTTCTGTGATCTCCCTGGTTGTGCCTCCATAGTTACGACCTGTCCGGCCACCGGAGCCGGAGCCTCTGCCGCCCGCACCTCTTCCTGCATCATTTCTGCATCCGGCGCCTCTGCCATCTTCGCCTTGTCGAAGTGAGCCTCTTCCTCAGGAACCAGGGCTTTCCCCTCCTGAACTGCCGGCTGTTCTGTTTCAGCAGTGATCCCCTTCCCGGCATTTGCGGCTTCTCTTTCGCGGACCACTATTTCATCACCTGAGGGTTGATCAACCGGGGCATTGTTTTCAATCCGGGCGTTCTTTTCAACCGGGGTGTTCTTTTCAATCTGGGTGTTCTTTTCAACCGGGGCGTTCTTTTGATCCCGGGTTTCCTCCCGGGCATCATTTTGCTCCGGGGCCCGGGTTTCCTTTTGAACGGGTGGTGTTTCCTCTATGCCATTGTCATTCTCCATCTGAAGATCCCGCAATCCGGGGACCTGTTGCTCTTCCTTTTCCGCACCCCGGGCGCCGGGCTCTTCATGCAGGTTGGATTTGTCAATTGGTATCGATTCTTTTCTTGATTTGGGATTAAAGTCGTAGATATTGATGAAAACTGTGCTTACAATCAGAAGGGAGGCAACCGTGGCTGCGATGCTGTACAGGGCGCGCCTTCTTCTCCTGTGCAGCCTTTTCCGGAGCCTGTCATGCATGGAGAGCATATCCTCTTCAACCTCTCCCGGGGAGATCATCTCCAGACCCTCCAGCGCCTCCATATCGAACGGATCAGCCTCCACTCCCCTTTCAAAGGAGTGGCGCTCTTTTCCGGAGAGCTCTCCTTTTAAGTACTGCAGGTACTCACTGGCGTTCCTATGTTTCTTTTTAGCCGACATTTTTTCCTTCAAGACAAATTCTCAAATTGCGCTTGCCATTCTGCAGAAAACTTTTCACTTTTTTCTCATTGATCCCAAGCTGTTCTGCGATCTCCTGGTAACACAGGTTCTGATAATAGAAGAGTTCAATACACTGCTTTTGGTCTTCTTTTAACTTTTCCATGCACCGCTGAAGATCTGCCTCTGCAGATTGATCCTCTCTGTCTATGGGATGCATTTCGGATTCAGATTCCATAAACTCCTGCTCAATTTTATATACCTCCAGTCTCCCGTCTGCACTTTTTTGCGACCGGATCTGCATCAGGCAGAAGTTTTTGGTGAGCACATACAACCAGCTCTTAAAGATTCGTATCTCCTGTCCCGGAAGTTCAATGATCAGCTTTTCAAAGATCTGCATGACAGCATCCCTTGCATCCTCGCGACTTTCGAGATACTTGAATGATACACCAAATACCAGGTGCATATAGCGTGAATAGAGTGCTCCAAGTGCCTCCAGGCTTCCATTCCGGTTAAATTGCCGGAGCAGTTCCTCATCGGTAATATCCGGATTTTTTCCGCTGATTTCGAGCATATGCCGGGAGTGGAGTCAGCTAAAATTAAGAAAAAATGTAAAAGATTTTATGGAATCATTGGGAAGGCTGCATCCTTAGTTTGAAGTTAAACCAAAAAAAGGAAATCATGAAAGCAATCGTTTCAATACTTATAGTACTTTTTCTCTCGGCCTTCTCGATGGCCCCTGATCAAACGCGCACGATCAGCGGAACGGTCAGCGATCTGTCCGGGAGCCCCATGGCAGGTGTAAGCATTACGGTAAAGGGAACCAGCAATGGTACATTTACCGATCTGAATGGCGCCTACCGCATACAGGTAAGCCTGGAAGCCAAATACCTGATTTTCTCTTTTATGGGATATGGTACCGAAACAGTTACTATTAAAAACTCCAACCAGATCAATGTGACCCTTCAGCCCTTAAAAAAGGAGCGGGATGAGGTGGTATCGATGGAGTATGATATGGCAGCACCTGTGGAGGCACAGGCATCAGGTGTTCCTCACCGCGGTGGTACCGTATCTTATACCAAGCAGGCCCAATACCAGACTTATGCAGTACCCGAACCCGGTTATATCCAGCACAATACAGAAGGATACAGTGCCATTGATGAAAATGGGTTCAAAGATGTGCTGCACAATCCCCTCTCCACTTTCAGTATTGATGTGGACAGGGCATCCTATTCCAATGTACGCAGGTTCCTGAATATGGGACAACTGCCTCCCATCGATGCTGTCAGGATCGAGGAGATGATCAACTATTTCAGTTATGACTATCCCGAACCTTCAGGTAAGCATCCCTTCTCTGTATATACCGAGATTTCAACATGCCCCTGGAACAGCGCGCATCAGCTGCTGCATGTGGGACTGAAAGGGAAGGACATTGATAAATCCGAACTGCCCCCATCCAACCTGGTTTTTCTGATCGACGTATCAGGTTCCATGAGTGCGCCCAATAAACTTCCGCTTCTGAAGCAGGCATTCCGCATGCTGGTCAACGAGCTGAGGCCCGAGGACAGGGTAGCCATGGTGGTTTATGCAGGTGCAGCCGGACTGGTGTTAGAATCAACACCGGGATCAAAGAAAAGTGAAATCCTGGCAGCTCTTGATAAATTACAATCCGGAGGATCCACCGCCGGTGGCGCAGGCCTGAAGCTGGCCTACAAGGTAGCCCAGGAAAATTTCGCAGAAGAGGGAAACAACCGGATCATCCTTGCTACGGACGGTGATTTCAATATCGGCGCATCCAGCAATGCAGAGATGGAAAGGTTGATTGAAGAGAAGCGTGATCATGGTGTCTTTATGACCGTTCTTGGATTTGGAATGGGCAACTATAAAGATGACAAAATGGAGATCATCGCCGATAAAGGGAATGGCAACTATGCTTATATAGATAATATCCAGGAAGCCAAAAAGGTCTTTATTACCGAGTTTGGAGGAACACTCTTCACCATTGCCAAGGACGTTAAATTCCAGATGGAATTTAATCCTGCCCGTGTGAAGGGGTACAGGCTGGTAGGTTATGAAAACCGTCTTCTGAACGATGAGGATTTCAATGATGATAAGAAAGATGCCGGGGAGATGGGTGCAGGTCATACGGTGACTGCTCTCTACGAGATCATCCCAGCCGGTTCAGATGAACCGCTCAAGAGCATCGATCCGTTGAAGTACCAGTCCAACAGGGGTGAGGAACCCTCAGTTGAACCGGTGAAGGCCGATCGCAGTGCCGAGCTGATGACCGTGAAACTGCGGTACAAGCGACCGGATTCAAATACCAGTACCAAGGTGGAGATCCCGGTGAAAGGGAGGGTGCTCGATCTGGATGAGACCTCCGATAATTTCCGGTTCTCGGCTGCAATCGCTGAATTCGGACTGATCCTCAGGAACTCTCAATACAAAGAGGAAGCCTCCATGGAGGATGTCATAGCCATGGCAAAAGACGCCAGGGGTGAGGATGAAGAGGGATACCGCGCTGAGTTTTTAAAACTGGTCAAACTGGCCGACTCATTGAAGGAGTGGAGCGCCGTGAAATAGAGCGGTCCCATCTTTTGATAACCATTTAAACTATCAGAGGCTGTCTCCCCCGGGGACAGTCTCTATTTTTTGTGCCGTTACTACAGATCCAAAGTGAAATGTATCCATAAAAATGTAAATTGTAGGATGGTTTCATACAACTAGCATTTATCTGCCGGAGCAGTTACTATATAAAGTTTTAAATTTGAGATACCATGGAGCTGGAACAGAATAAAAAGAATGCCATTGCTTTTTACCGGACTGCCTACAGCGGAGATCCTAAAAAGGCAGTAGAACTTTATGTGGGGGATCAATACATCCAGCATAATCCAGGCGTTGAGGATGGAACACGGGGATTCATCAATTACTTTGAGAGGATGCAGGCTGAATACCCTGAAAAGTCAATTGAATTTGTAAGGTCAGTTGCCGAAGGCAATCTGGTTGCTCTGCATACCCATCAAACCTGGCCTGGTAACGAAGAGTATATCACAATGGATATTTTCAGGTTTGATGAAAATGGAAAGATTGTTGAACACTGGGATACTGTTCAAAAGATACCTGAAGATGCAGCCAATAACAATGGGATGTTTTAAAAAGAGCGGATATTGAGTACGCTTTAAATCTATTTAATATGAAGAAATTAACTGCAATCACAATTCTGGCGATTTCTATCACTGCAATTTCGGTGACAAACAGCTTCGGACAGGAGGGTGCCGGTAACGAGGTAATTCAGTTGTTCGATGGCATGAGTCTGAACGGCTGGTATACATTTCTCCAGTACCTGGGGCGTGACAATGATCCCAGGGCTGTTTTTAGCGTGGTGGATGGGATGATAAGGATCTCGGGTGAGGATTGGGGCTGTATCACAACAAATGCTGAATATGAAAATTATAGAATCGTTTTAGAATACAGCTGGGGTGAGCTGACAAACGAACCCAGGCTGAATAATGCCCGTGATTGTGGCCTATTGCTGCACTCACAGGGTGAAGACGGGGGTTCCCAGGGAATCTGGATGCATTCTATCGAGTGCCAGATGATCGAGGGCGGAACAGGGGATATCATTGTTGTTGGCGACGGGAGCGATTCATTTCAGGTTACATGCAATGTGAGGTCGGATGAACAGGGGAATCATTTCTTCTCACCCACGGATGGGCATCCTCTGACTATAAATGAGGGCCGCATCAACTGGTATGGGCGTGATCCGCAATGGAAGGATATAAAAGGCTTTCGGGGCAGTCAGGATCTGGAGAACCCGGTAGGAGAGTGGAATACGCTGGAGTGTGTTACTGAAAAGAGCCAGATCTCCATATATCTTAATGGTACGCTGGTTAACAAAGCCATTGATATCCGGCCAAAAAAGGGCCGGATACAGATACAATCGGAAGGTGCCGAGGTATATATCCGTCGGGTTGAGTTAACACCTCTTTAGGAAACCAATCCAGTACAATTATTGCTGGACTTTCAACAGCTACACTATATTAAATAGAAATAATCTAAATTACGTAATAATACGTAATAAAACGTATAAACTAGTAACTTTACTGAAAAATAAGTTGTAATATTGATTTATGGAAGATCTCACGGCTAAAGAAGAAGAAGTAATGCAGATCCTCTGGGATCTTGACAGGGCATTGGTCAGGGATATAATGAGTAAGCTGCCGAACTCAAATCAACCCTACACAACTGTGGCTTCAATTGTCAGGATATTAGAAAAGAAAGGTTTTGTCAGTCACAAGCCTTACGGTAAAACACATGAGTATTTCCCTCTTATTACCAAAGCAGAATACCGCCGGCGGAAATTTAAAGGATTACTGGCTCAGTACTTTGATAATTCCATTGAGAGTGTGGTTTCATTCCTGGCCCGGGAAGAGAAGATCGGTCCTGAAGAATTTGAAGAACTGACGAAGCTGGTCGCTAAAGAATCTGAAAAAGAAAAGAGAGATGACGATAAATGATCTGATAGTATTCATTTATGAATCAGGGATCTGCATGGCTATACTGTTTGCCATGTACTGGTTTTTTCTCCGGAAGGAGACCTATTTCCGGTTCAATCGTTTCTATTTGCTCAGCTCAATCCTGGCAGCCTGTGTGCTTCCTCTTGTAAATCTTGGTCTTTTTGAAAATGGCCACGGGATATCCTCCTGGGGTGGCATCTCCGGCATTGCTGAGACCATTAATATTCCGGCAGTGACTATTACCGGCGGATATGGAAATGTACCCCCTCCTTCAAACAATTTGCAATTATTCGTAGTGATGATCTATCTGACCGGAGCTTTCCTGCTTATTGCAAGAATGACCCTGGGAATATTAAGATTAACCATACTCCGAAGGAGAGGGAAAATGGTGCGCTTTGATGGATACTCCATCCTCTATCTGAAGCATGAGATGGCTCCATTTTCTTTTTTCAAGACCATATATCTCAATGAGTCAATGACTGAAGGCCCTGATAAGGAATATATTGTCAGTCATGAGCGCATTCATATCAGGCAGCGTCACACCCTGGATAATCTATTCGTAGAACTTTCCCTTGCCATTTTCTGGTTCAATCCCTTCATGTGGTTCCTCAGGGCAGCTTTAAGAGATACCCATGAATATCTGGCCGATAACGGCGTTTTAACCGAAAATGTGAGCCGGACTACCTATCAATCCTTGTTGCTGAAACAGATCAGTGGTTTATTGCCGTTGGCTGTTACCAGTAGTTTTAACTCCACCATTAAAAACAGAATTAAAATGATGTATAAATCCAAATCTTCCGCTCTTGCAAAATTCAAACCTTTGCTGTTAGTCCCTATAGTCACCTTCCTGATGCTGGTTTTTGCATGTAACGATTTACAGGTTGAACCGGCAGTTGATAACAACCCGGAAAGTATGGCCGATGAGATAATGCAGGTGTCAAAACCGGTTAAGGTAGCAGATGAAACTCAGGCGGATGCCGCCATTACAGAGGGTGAAGTTTTCTATATTGTAGAAGAGATGCCCGAATTCAATGGGGGAGATCCTGCTGTCGAATTCCGTAAATATATTGGCCAGAACCTCAGGTATCCCGAATCCGCAGCTGAAGCAGGTATCGAGGGCCGGGTGATCGTTCAGTTCAGGGTGAACAGTGAAGGTAAAGTGGCGGACGCTGTTGTTGTAAGGGGCGCTGATCCCTCGCTGGACGAGGAAGCGCTAAGGGTGGTTTATTCTTCACCTGCCTGGGAGCCGGGGATACAACATGGTAAAGCGGTAGATGTACTGTTCACATTCCCCATTAATTTCGTTCAGCAGTAAAAGTTACCTGGCCATTTCGTGCGCTTCCAGTTTGGTGTAGAATTTACTGACCATGGCGGCACCCACGATACCTGCTTCATTCTTTAATGTGGCCGGAACAACTTTGGCTTTGGTGGTCAGACGGTGAAAGAATTTATCTCCTTTCTTGCTGGCACCTCCCCCGATGATGATCAGGTCGGGCCATACCAGTTCCTCTATGCGCAGGAGGTATTCATTGAAACGCCCGGCCCAGGTGTCCCAATCCAGTTCATTGATTTTCCGGGCGGCATCGGTAGCGTAGAGTTCGGCATCAGCACCGTGCAGGAGTATATGGCCCATCTCAAGGTTGGGGACCAGTTTCCCGTTACTGAAGATAACAGTACCCAGTCCGGTTCCAACAGTCACCAGCAGCAGGGTACCCTTTTGCCCTTTTCCTGCCCCGAACTTTACTTCGGCCATGCCTGCGGCATCAGCATCATTGACTACATGTACGGTACATCCCGTAGCACTGGAAAAGAGGGTGTTGAGGTCCTTATCGATCCAGCTGTCATCCACATTGGCAGCGGTACGTGCCACGCCCTGTTGAATGACCCCGGGAAAGCCGGCACCCACGGGTCCCTTCCAGTTAAAGTGTTTGGTGATTTTCTGGATGACCTTGGCCACAGCCTCCGGAGTAGCAGGTTGCGGGGTAGGGATGCGGTATCGTTCAGTAATCAGTTCGCCCTTTTTGGTATCCACAATGGCTCCTTTTACACCGGAACCTCCAATATCAATTCCAAGGATTTTCTTCAGTTTCATTTGTTGAGATTAATAATGGTAAATTTGAATGATAAGAGGATTCTAAATTAGTTTTTTTTCAGACCCGGCAGAAATTATTAGACCTAAATTGGTTCAGTATGCCTGTTTTTTCCTTAACTTCATATAGCTCTCATTTTATATCTGAAAATTCAGAAATGGAAGATCAACCCGTATACAGGTGGCCCTCTAAAAACATCCTGATTGTGGAAGATGACGAGTCCAGCGCTTTTCTGCTTGACACCTTTTTAAAAGAGACGGGTGCCCGTATTTACTTTGCAACAGATGGGAATAAAGCCGTTGAATTCATCCGTCAACACCCGGAGACCGACCTGGTACTGATGGATATTCACCTTCCGGAGAAAGATGGTTTCACTGCCACAAAAGAGATCAAGTCCCTGGATAGTCATGTGGTGGTAATTGCGCAGACCGCCTATGCATTCTCCACCGATTACCATGAAGCCAGGCTGGCGGGGTGCGACGCCTATCTTACCAAGCCACTGAATATGAGCTTATTACTTGATAAGATGAATGGTTATCTCTCCTGAGCTCTACTGGAACAAGGCCCTGTACATACTGTTTTCTTCCACAGCCTTCTTGCTGAAATAATCACTATGGTACCGGTTATTGATATAGAGCTTGGTTTGATCCAGGTAGTGAGGTGAGGCTGGAACGCCAGAAGTGCCCGTAGGAATGACCGTCAGCGAGCTGTCCCAGTCAGCCGTGTTAAAGATATGGCGCTCCGAGGCACCAAAATCAGCTATAAAGGACCTCCCTTTTGGATAGCTGTAGGGACAAACCGTATGTGAGCTTCCCCCGATGGCATAGGGACCCCTGTTGACTTTGAACAACTTCTCAACGATGGGGACACTGCCCAGTGGATGCATCAATGCGAATTTATGCAATTTTCCCCACTCCCAGGTGGAGACCTCGGGTCCATACATGGAGATGATGGTATCCAATGTGCTATGGAATGCGGTCCTGATGTTATCCTGGAAGCCTTCGGTTTTATCCGTTGTATTTACATTGTCACACCACAGGGATCTTCCGGTCACCCTGGTCTTTTCGATAAGGTTGTCAGCAATCGCATTATATGCCAGCTGCCCGTAGTTTTCACCCAGTTCATCCTGGAACATGGCTCTGTTCAGTTCCAGCCACATGATATCAAAAATAAGTGCTGCAGCTGAGGAGGCCTGCATATCGTAGTCCCAGTCAGCCAGGGCCTGGTAGGCCTCGAGGTAATTACCGCTGACCTGATCCTGCAGGGCATCCAGGTAAACGGGGGTCATTTTCCTGGCAAAAAGTGAGTGCTGATCCCGCTGCATCCTTTTAAAGTCTTCCGTTCCCAGTACCTCCTTTTCTTCCAGCATCTCCCTGATCCTGCCAATACGCCAGGGCAGGCTGAACCAGGTCCCTATATAGTATGGGTAACTGTCATCCACTGTTTTGTTGTTGGCACTGGAAACATAACCGCTCTCGGGATTAAAGGAGTAGGGCAGATCTTCGAACGGGACCACACCCTGCCAGTCATACAATGAAGTGTCGCCCGGATAAACCAGGATCCCTCCCGAATGGCGGATAGGAACCCCGGCTGCAGTTTGCAGTCCTATGTTCCCGAACCGGTCCGCATAGACAGCATTCTGGCTGACTGAAGTGAAGGTTTTGAGTGCGTCCCTGAATTCTTCCCAGTTGCCGGCGCGGTTTAATAGATAAACGGTACGCACCTCATTACTCATTTCATTGCCCTGCCAGTGGGCAGACATAACTTTGTCCCTGACTCCTTTAAACTCACTGACCACCGGTCCGCGGTGTGTAAAGCGATTGATCCTGATGACTGACTCATCTTCTCCCTTTACGCTAATCTTCTCTTCTTCTATACGCATATCCTGCCATTCGCCATCCAGCAGGTACTGGTTGCTGTCGGCTGGATTGATGGTCTCCAGGTAGAAATCCAGGTCATCCACTGTCACATTGGTGAATCCCCAGCTAATATCCTCATTGTGCCCTGCAATAATAAATGGTGTGCACGGCAGGGTCACGCCTGTAACATTCAACTTGCCCTCAATGACCTGGTGCATCTGGTACCAGATGCCCGGTGCATTCAGGCCCAGGTGCATGTCATTGGCCATCAAAGGCATACCGGTCAAACTCTTCTTTCCTGATATTGCCCAGTTGTTGGAGGCTTCGAAAACCTGCAACCCCAGTTCCTCAATGGTCCCGATGGCCCCGGACATGGCTGACTTCAGTTCCAGGGTATGATCTGAACTCATAAATTCCGGAAATACGGGGATGTCCTGATACTTTATATCGGGAAGCAGCTCCCTGAACAGTGTATCGGAGACCACCTGCTGGATCTTATAGAGGGCCATATCGGTGTTCCAGCCGGAGGAGAGGTCCCAGGCCATATACCCTATGAGGTTGAACGAATGTTCGACCTTCCAGGGCTCCGGTTTATAACCCAGCATGGTAAATTCGAAGGAGAGGTTTTTCTGATTCTGGTTGATGAACTGGTTGACACCATCGGTATATGCTTCCATGCAACGCACTATTTCCGGATCGGTCTGTGCCATCACCATCCTGGACTTCTTCGTTAATTCAAGCGCCCGGAAGAGCCGGTCCGTCTCCACCAGTCCCGGATCGAGCACCTCCGACAGGCGTCCCGTGGTGACCCTTCGCAACAGATCCATCTGCCACAGGCGGTCCTGGGCCATAACATAACCAACCGTCCGGTAAAGATCCTCTTCGTTTTCAGCATAGATATGGGGGATTCCCAGCGAATCACGATAAACAGTAACCGGGGCTGTGAGATTATCAAGATCCACGTTGGCGTTGTAATCGGGAATGGCCCTTGTCTTCACACTATTCAAAAATATCATTCCGCCGGCAGCGACCAGCACAATGACAACCAGGACGATTGTCAGAATACGCTTAGTAGTTTTCATTTTCTGGAGGTCAGTTTAGTGGTTCATTGATAATCGGGCTTTCAGTTGTACAGGCTGATGGTCGCTGTACTGAAAATCTACATCCAGGGTTTTGACATCGCTCAACGCAACATTGGGTGATGCCAGGAAACAATCGATCACAATGGTAAGCGTACTTGATTTGTCATAAGGAGTGGTAACGCGCCTGTTGGAGGGCATACCTTGATCATAGGCCCATGTCCAGCCAGGTGCTGGGAAATCCTTCTCTATATATGTCAGATTTTCGGTGTCGAAGGGATGAGAGGGAAGTTCGGGTTCAAGACCATATGGCGTCTGGTTCCAGTCGCCTCCAACAATGACATAATTTCCATTCTCGTATTCGGAGATCAAATAATTCCTCAGATAGCTCATCTGTTGCTTCCTGAGTGAACCATCGTCATAGGCCGAATTGTGTGTATTGATAATGACCAGCTCCTTCTGGCTTTCCAGCCTGTAACGGTTTACGAGGAAACAGCGATCAAGCATAAATAATTTCTTGGGCCAGCTGTAATTGCCCGGAAAACTGTGACGCTCCACACGGGACGGACACTGTTTCGAAAGGGTCATCAACCCGGATTGCACCTTACCCATGGGTGCGGTGACAGGAATGGGAACAAAATCCACACGATAGTTCATCCCAAAATTGCTATGATATCCCTGAAACTGATTCCTGATGGAATCATATTCATTCAGATGGTAGCTCCTTTTGGAATCCTGATCCACCTCCTGCAGCATGATAAGATCAAAACCTATGAATTCATCCAGGGTATTCATAATGCCCTCCAGATTGCGACTGACCCCCTCCCTGGCCGGACGAATCTGTTCCCCTCCGTCGTAAAAGAAATCCATGGATGCATCCAGTCCTGCATACCCGATGTTCCAGATCAACAGTTTCAGATCAAGTGAGTCGCTCAGGATGTCCTGCTCACAATCAGCTGGTTGCACGGTTAATTCTTCGGGACGATAGTCGTCTAAGGTAGCATAAAGCAGAAACAACAAAAACGCACCTACCAGGGTGAGCAGCAGGTATAACAAAGGACGAATTATTTTCATTTTCACAGACTTGGAGACTTAAATGTACACAATAATCTGTTTTTAGTGAGGTGGCCGATTGGAAATTATTCCTAAATTGTCCGCACTAAAACTACTTTCTATGAAACTCCGATTGCTTTCCGTAGGACTCCTGTTTCTGTTTGGTATCTCACTGAACGCCCAGGATGCAGATTCCACTTCAACGAAAAAACAGGAAAAAATTAAGACAGGATTTAGCTTTGGGGCAGTTCCGGCGATAGCATATGACTCGGACGTCGGGTTCCTGTACGGGGCAATTGCAAACCTTTACTGGTTTGGGGATGGATCGCGATATCCCATGTATGATCATTCCGTTTACCTGGAATGGTCCAGGACCACAAAAGGAAAAGGGATTAATCAGATTACATACGATACAGACAAGTTAATACCGGGTATCAGAACCTTTTTTGAGGCTACCTACAGGATAGATAAAGCCCTGGACTTTTATGGATTTAATGGATACCAGGCGGTTTACGATATGAATTTTGAAGATAGTAATGACCTGGCGGGGTATGCCAACCGCCTTTTTTACAGGTATTCCAGGAATCTTCTGCGCTTAACGGCTGATTTCCAGGGAGAGATCATCGGACAGAAGTTGAGGTGGCTGGGAGGAATAACTTATTATGGTATGAAAATTAATACAGTGGATATCGATGACCTGAATGAAGGCAAGGATGAAGATCTGCTCTCGCCTAATTCGCTTTATACCAACTACGTGGATTGGGGACTGATTAAGGCAGACCAGGCAAAAGGGGGGAACCATACTATTCTGAAAGGCGGACTGGTATATGATACCCGGGATAATGAACCCAACCCGTTTACCGGTATCTGGACGGAATTACAGTTGCATTACGCACCTTCCTTTCTGAGCAATAGAGACTATGGATATGGCAGGATCATCCTGACCCACCGGCAGTATTTCACCCTGATCCCGGAATGGATGAATCTGGCTTACAGGCTTTCCTATCAGGGGAAAATTGGCGGCGAGATGCCTTTTTATATGATGCCATTTATGTTCCAGACAGCACCGAAACTCACCGAGGACGGAATTGGTGGAGCAAAAACTGTAAGAGGTGTGAAGCGCAACAGGATCGTAGGTGACGGCTTTGCTTTTGGAAATATTGAACTTCGGGGAAAGATCCTCAGAACAACAGTTTTGAATCAGAATATTTACATTGCACTATCGGCATTTGCAGATGCCGGTATGGTTACCCAGAAATATAAATTCAATAGCTCCGGTATTCCGGGCACCCTGCCTGATGATCTGCCGGATCAGATCCTGGACCTTAATGCAAAAGAGGTTCCCCACATTGGTTTTGGTGGGGGGATCCACTTCGCCCTGAACCAGAATTTCATTGTGACGGTGGATTATGGAATGGCAGCCAAGAAGGAAGATGGTGATTCAGGCTTATATATAAACCTGAACTACCTGTTTTAGTTGTCTACCGGGTCGTAACCTGGCAGGTTATCTTCCCGGATCCCACTCGCTGTAAAACCGGTCCAGGAACTGGAGCATATAATCATGCCGCTCTTGTGCCATTTGTTTACCGGTAGGGGTATTCATAAGGTCCTTCAGCTTCAGCAGCTTTTCATAGAAGTGGTTTATGGTCGCCGCATCCGACCGGTGATAGGCTTCCGGATCATCATACTCCTGAAGCTGCTGCTCCGGATCGTGTATGGGCCTGTTTTTGAATCCGCCGTAGTTGAATGCCCTGGCAATTCCGATGGCCCCGATGGCATCGAGCCTGTCGGCATCCTGGACAATCCGGAACTCTATAGTGGAGATCTGATCCTGTGTCTTGCCTCCCTTATAGGATACATGCCGGATAATCTCCCGGATATGATCCAGCTGCTCCTGTTCAAGATCCTGATCCTTGAGGAAGACATACGCGACCAGGTTGCCCTTCTCTTCGTCACCTCCATTGAATTTGGGATCAGATATATCATGTAGCAGAGCGGCCAGCTCGATAATCAGAAGATCACCCTCTCCCTCCAATTTCCTTATGTACCTTGCAGTCTTCCAAACGCGTTCAATATGGTACCAGTCATGCCCTCCCTCTGCATCTTTCAGTGTCTCCTTCACAAATGATACAGTATTTTGAACGATTCTCATATGGTCATTCACAGTGGTAAATAATGAATGATAAATATAGGAACTAATCCTGTGTAACGAAACTTCAATACATCTCCCGCCGGGTTCATTTCATTTTAATTCTAAACATATTTCATATAACTTGTGCCAATACAACTATGCGAAAGATGATACGATGCAGCATTTGCACAATGCCCGGAACAGCTCTTGTTCTCCTGGTCCTCCTGTTTTCATGTTCATCCCAGGGAGATCCTGTGGTGAAGGGAGATGGCGCCGAGGTGATCAACTTCCGGGCCATACCATTTGACATTGAGGATGTGAAGCTGACAGATGGCCCTTTTCTTCATGCGGCCCGGCTGGACAGCGAAATCCTGTTGAATTATGAACCGGACAGGTTTCTTGCCAAATTCAGGAGCGAAGCGGGACTTGAACCAAAGGCAGAACACTATCATGGCTGGGAGGATAATACCATTGCCGGACACAGCCTTGGACACTATCTGACGGCTATCTGCCTCATGTACGAAACTACCGGAAACATTGAATTCAGGAAAAGAGCCCTCTATATCACAGATGAACTGGCACAGTGCCAGGAAGCCGATGGTGAGGGGTATATCGGCGCCTTCCCGCATGGGAAACAGATCCTGGAGGAGGAGGTGGCCAGGGGGGATATCAGGGCCAAGGGTTTTGACCTGAACGGGATCTGGGTTCCCTATTACACAGAACACAAGGTGATGAGCGGGCTCAATCAGGTGTACCGGACTTTTGGCTATCAAAAGGCTCTTGAGGTGAATATTAAATTTGCTGACTGGCTCTGGACCATTGTGGACGACCTGACAGACGAGCAGATACAGGAGATGCTCTATTGTGAACATGGAGGGATCAACGAATCACTGGCAGAGCTTTACGGATATACCGGGAATCAGAAATACCTTGATCTGTCAAGGAAGTTTCAGCACAAAGCCATCATTGATCCCATTACCGATGGGCAGGACATACTGGCCGGTAAGCATTCCAACACACAGATACCCAAATTTGTAGGACTGGCACGCAGGTATGAGCTTACCGGCGATGATAGGGACCGGACAGGTGCCCTCAATTTCTGGGAAATGATGGTCCGCCATCACACCTACGTAACAGGGGGGAACGGGAATTACGAATACCTGGTTGAACCGGACCGGCTCAACGACCAGCTCAGTGATAACACTACTGAAAGCTGTAATGTATATAACATGCTCAAGCTCTCCGAACATCTCTTTAGCTGGAGTGCCGATCCGGAGGTGATGGATTTTTATGAACGCGCCCTGTTCAACCATATACTCTCCTCGCAGCATCCACAATCCGGCAGGGTCATCTACAATCTCGGCCTGGATATGGGTGGTTTCAAGGTATACCAGGACCCGTTTGATTTTACATGCTGTGTGGGTACCGGTATGGAGAACCACTCCAAGTACAGCAGGAATATCTATTATCACAATGATAAGGAGCTTTTCGCGGTTCAGTTCATCGCCTCTCAGCTGTCATGGAAGGAGAAGGGCGTCAGGATCACGCTGGAGACCGGCTACCCTGAAGATGATCGAATGACCTACAGCATAGAAACAGAGAAACCTGTACAATTCGATTTTAATATCCGGTATCCCGGGTGGGCACAGGAGGCTATTCAGGTCATGGTGAACGGGACTGAGCAGGAGATTGACCAGGTGCCGGGCAGTTTTGTGAAGATCAGCAGGAGCTGGGAAACGGGTGACAAGGTCGAGGTGACCATTCCCTTTACACTGCGAACGGAAACCATGCCGGATAACAAGGACCGCATCGCCATTTTTGATGGACCGGTGGTGCTGGCCGCCGACCTGGGCCCGGTCCCCGATCCACAATCCACGGAACCCCTGTATGTACCGGTCCTGATGACCCATGACCCGGATCCTGCCGGCTGGATGGATCCTGTTGAGGAGGGGCCCGGCCAGTTTCGTACATCGGGTGTTGCCTATCCAAGACAGGTGGAGCTGGAGCCATTCTACCGAACCCATGACCGGCATTACACCATTTTCTTTGATACTTACACCGCTACGGAGTGGAAGGAACATCAGGCAGAATATGCCAGGGAACTGGAACGAAAGAGAGATCTTGAAAAAAGGACAATCGATCTTTTCCGCATGGGAGAGATGCAACCGGAACGGGATCACAATTTTAGGGAAAAGGATACATGGATAGATGAGTACCGGTCCCGCAAGGCGAGGAGCGCGGATCAAGGTGGCTGGTTTTCTTTTGAGATGGGGGTTGGAAGTGAGGATGCAGTGAGCCTGTCGGTGGAGTACTGGGGCGGCTACAGCGGATCAAAGACATTTGACATCATTGTGGAGAGCCAGAAGATTGCCACTGAAAACATCACCAACAAGGCTCCCGGGAAGTTTATCGATGTAGCCTATAAAATTCCCGATGAACTGGTAGCGGGGAAGGAGAAGGTAGTGGTAGAGTTTATCCCGCATGATGGTCACAGGGCCGGCCCCGTATTCACCGTAAGGACCATCAGGGATTAACCCCCTAACCCTCTAATATTCCAATGTTTAGCGCAGTTAAACGATTCCCGCAAACCCCATAAAGGCCAGTGCCATCAATCCGGCTACTATAAAGGCGATGGGTACGCCCTTCAGCCGGGCGGGTACTTTGAGCAGATCCAGCTGTTCACGGATCCCTGAAAAAGTGATCAGGGCGAGTCCAAATCCGAGTGCGTTCCCGAATGCATAAACCACGCCTCCCAGCAAGGAGAAATCTTTCTGAACGGTCAGCACGGCTACACCCAGTACGGCACAGTTGGTAGTGATCAGCGGCAGGAAGATTCCCAGTGCCTGGTAGAGCGGAGGTGATATCTTTTTCAGAATGATCTCGACCAGCTGTACCAGGGATGCAATGACCAGGATAAAGGTGATGGTTTCCATGTAAACAAGGTCCAGCGGAACCAGGACCGCCTTGTAGATCAGGTAGGTAGCTAGGGTCGAGAGCACCATGACGAAGGTAACTGCACCGGTCATCCCGACGGCTGTCTCTACCTTACTGGAGACACCAATAAAAGGGCATATACCCAGGAACTGGTTGAGTACGATGTTGCTGACAAATACAGCCGTTATAATGATCAGGATATATTCCATGGTCAGTTGGTTTTTTCTTTAATCATATTGGCAAGAACAATCAGGTATCCCAGTGCAAGAAAGGCTCCCGGGGGAAGGATAAAAAGCAACAGGCCGTCCCCGCTGATCAGCTTCATACCAAAGAATGCTCCGCTGCCCAGGAGTTCCCTGACCGTTCCCAGGATGGTGAGGGCCATGGTAAATCCCAACCCGATCCCGGCTCCGTCCAGAACGGAAGATAGGACCGTATTCTTGGAGGCAAAAGCTTCAGCCCTGCCCAGCACCACGCAGTTAACGACAATCAGGGGGATAAAGATACCAAGCGCTTCGAACAGGGCTGGAGCATAGCCCCTCATCACCAGTTCAACCACTGTCACAAAGGCTGCAATGATTACAATAAAGGCCGGGATCCGAACCTTGTCAGGGATCATATTCTTCACCATGGAGACCACCATGTTGGACATCACAAGCACAAAAGTGGTGGCCAGTCCCATCCCAAGGCCATTGACTGCCGATGTAGTTACGCCCAGGGTGGGGCACATCCCCAGGATCAGGACAAAGACAGCGTTCTCCTTTAAGAGTCCTTTACTAAAATTTTTCCACTGGTTCATATCATTTGGCATTTTGACTTTCCTTAAAAGCTCTGTAAGCGCGTGCTACTGCATCGCAATAGGCCCTGGAGGTGATGGTTGAGGCAGTAATGGCATCCACATCACCCCGGTCCTTTTTTACAGCAAGTTTGAAAGTTTCGGGATTCTTACCCATAAACTGAAGGCTGAAATCTGATTTACTTTTCTCCATCTTGTTGCCCAGGCCGGGTGTCTCCGAATGTTTCAGTACCGCTATATCGATAATGGTGCCATCGGGGGCAAATCCCACCATCAACTTGATCAGTCCGCCGAAACCCAGGTTGGTAAAGGTCTCCACAGCGGTCCCCAGGATCTCTCCTCCTTCGCGGGCCGTATAGAGGTAGATGCTGTCACCATCCATAAAAATGCGCTGAACCTCCTGGGACGGTTCATTGTCAAAGCCGGGTACAACCACCTTTATCGCATCATTCTTTTTCTTCAGTTCGGCCAGCCGGATAGGTTCCTTGGTAAGGGCATAGACGGACCCGAGCAACCCGGCCGCCACAAGTGTTATCACAAAAAGGGTGGTCACCATACTCATGAAAGTGGATTCTTTTTTAGCCATTTCTCACCTCCTTCCCAAAGCGTTTTGGTTTGACAAATTTGTTGATAAGCGGTGTGAATCCGTTAAAGATCAGGATGGCAAACTGCACCCCTTCCGGATATGCCCCGAAGGTACGGATCAGGACCGTGACGATCCCGATCCCCACACCATATATGATCATTCCCCTGCCTGTCATGGGTGAAGTGACATAATCGGTGGCCATATAGATCGCCCCGAGCATGAGTCCCCCTGTAAGCAGGTGGAACAGCGGATCAGCAAAGCGGTCAGGGTTGGCCAGCCAGAGGATCCCTGTAAAAATGAAAACGGTACCAAGGATGGTGATGGGTATATGCCAGGATATGATCTTCCGGTACATCATGTAGAGCATCCCGATCAGTAGTGCCAGGGCAGATACCTCACCTGCTGAGCCCATTGTTTTACCCATAAGCAGATAGAGGTAGGATGGAACTTCAGGCATGATCTCCCCGACCGTTCTGGTGGCCAGGCCCTCTTTCATCAGTCCCAGCGGTGTGGCACCTGTCACAGCATCGGTATAATGCATCCATTGTCCGGGCTCAGGCCATGCTGTCATGGCTACGGGGAAGGAGATGAACAGGAACACACGTCCCACCAGGGCGGGATTGAAGATGTTGTTTCCAAGTCCTCCAAAAGTCAATTTCCCGATCCCCACAGCGGCGAGTGCACCGATCATCACCATCCAGAATGGGATGTTGGCCGGCAGGCAGAATGCCAGTAACAATCCCGTGAGAAGTGCAGATCCATCCAGGTGGGTCGGTTTTACTCTTAACATATAGCGCTGGATCAGGTATTCGAACAGGATCGCCGAAGCCACGGAAACCGTGGTGGTAATGATCATTCCGATCCCGAAATACCAGACCGATACAGCCAGGGCCGGAAGCAGAGATATGATCACCCCGTACATCAGTTTAGGAATCGACTGCTCCGTATGGATGTGGGGTGAGGGTGATACAATGAATTTATTCATCTCAATGGATATATTTTCTTATACTGCTTTTCTTGCTCTCATGATTTTGCCGACTTCAGCCTTCCCCAGCCGGATATAATCGAGCAGGGGACGTGAGGAGGGACAGGTATAGCTGCAGCTCCCGCATTCGATACAGTCCATTACTTTCTCATGTTCCATGCGTTCAAACAGGCCTTTCTCAGAAAGGCTCATCAGCAGGTAGGGTTCAAGCCCCATGGGACAGACGGTGACACACTTTGTACATCTGATACAGGGTTTTACCTCCTTCCGCCTGGACTCCCCTTCACTGATCAACAGTATGCCCGAACTTCCCTTGACCACGGGCACATCAAGTGTGGACAGGGCTTTCCCCATCATGGGCCCCCCATTGATCACCTTGGCAGTATTGCCGGGCAGCCCTCCGGCCTTTTCAATAAGCATGGAGACGGGAGTTCCGATCCTGACCCGAAAGTTGGATGGATCCTTCAACTCCTTGCCGGTTACGGTCACCATCCTGTCTATCAGCGGCCGGTTTTTCATGACCGCCTCATAGGTGGCCAGAGCTGTACCCACGTTAAATACTACCACTCCCACATCAATGGGCAATCCACCCGAGGGAACTTCCCTTTTCAGCAGTGCCTGGACAAGCTGTTTTTCACCACCCTGTGGATATTTTACTTTTAATCCCTGAACGGTTACATTGCTTCCCCTGACCACCTGATTCATCTTCTCAATGGCGTCGGGTTTGTTATTTTCGATCCCAACAATGGCCCTGTCAACTCCCAATCCTTTCATCAGCAGCTGAATACCGGAGAATATTTCCTCTGTGCGATTCATCATCAGGGTGTGGTCAGCTGTCAGGTAGGGCTCACACTCCACGCCGTTGATCACCAGGTATTCAGGTGTTTTCCCCTTTGGCACCGTCAGTTTCACATGACTGGGAAATGTGGCGCCTCCCATGCCGACGATCCCTGCTTCCAGTATCTTTTTCCGGATCACTTCTGCCGGGAGCACCGAAGATCGCACCAGGTCGTCCGACCGATCGATGGTCTCAATCCACTCATCACCCTCCACCTGGATCTGAACTGCCATTTTCCGGTATCCGGAACTATCCGTAAACTGATCAATCTTCATCACTTTTCCTGAAACAGAGGAGTGTACATTGGTGGAGACAAACCCTTCAGCCACGGCAATCAGTTGTCCGACTTTCACCTCCTGTCCGCGTTCCACGACCACTTTTGCAGGAGCACCCAGGTGTTGCGATATAGGAATAACCGCTACTTCCGGTGGGGGCAATTCAATGATTGGCTTTCCTGAAGAGAGCTTGTATTCGGGAGGGTGCACGCCTCCCCTTGAAAAAGTTTTAAGACTCATTTAGCTCAATTTCTCTAATTAGTGTTGATTTCGCTTTCCTCCACCGGCTCCTTTATCCTGGGCGGTGGGAAACCGATTTCAAGGATAGCGTCGGTTGGACATTCTGGTACACATTTACGGCATAATTTGCATTTCTCGGAGTCGATAAATGCCAGGTTGTTTTCCATGGTAATGGCCTCATAGGGACAAACCTTAAAGCACTTGGAGCATCCTATGCAGGAGACACTGCAATGTTGCTTCGAAACCACACCCTTCTCCTCGTTAATACAGCTTACAAATATTTTCCGGTCTTTTTTATTCTTCTGTCTGAGCTCGATGATATCCCGCGGGCAGGCTTCAACGCAGGCTCCGCAGGCAGTGCATTTGTCATCAATAACAACAGGCAGATCCGTTACAGGATCCATATGAATGGCATCAAATGTGCAGACTACCACGCAATCTCCCAGGCCCAGGCAGCCGTGTGGACATCCTCCCTCACCCGAATATAGGCTGTGTGCTATTGCACAGGTGGGCGCACCATCATACTGGGTGACCCGGGGTCTGAACTCGGGGGTACCGTTGCATCGGATGACAGCTACTTTTGGCGCCTGTTCGACAGCCACTCTTCCAAGGATGGCCGCAGCTTTTGACATGGTCTCATTTCCTCCCACAGGGCAGAAAAGATCATCCCATGTTTCTGTTTTCACCAGGGTTTCGGCAAAATTCCGGCAACCGGGAAATCCGCATCCCCCGCAATTGGCTGCAGGGAGTGCCTTCTCAACTTCGTCGATGCGAGGATCTTCGTACACCTTGAATTTCTGGGCTACAAAATACAGAATGATCGCTGCAGCGGCCCCTATGGCAACAAGGGTGATAATGGTATAAATAATGATCTGGCTCATTGCACAGTGAATGTTTTCTTAATGCTGAAAGTAAATGCAGATGTTATGCGTTTCCGGAACAGGTAGAGCAAAAGGTAATAGGGCACGATCGAAAGCAAGGCATAAGTACCCGCCTGCAGCTCTCCTGTTCCCGCTGCCAGCATACCCACCAGTACCACCATTACCAGGAGGAACGGGTAGACGTATCCCAGGGCAACTGCCTTGAAACCCAGCCGTTTAGCTACCTGCACAACGACAGTGTCTCCCTGCTTGTGCTGAGTGTCATGAAGGGGTACGTCCAGGTACTTTTCTTCCTGGTCGGCAGCACTGCATACCCCATTGGCATGACATGAAGCACATGCCGAAACGCTCTCTATTTTCACATGTGCCACATTACCAGCAATTTGGTCAATGATCCCTTCATGTTCAATCATGAGCACAAAATTATTGATGTTAGATGATTCTCATCTGCTTAAGGTCATATTAATACTATTTCAAGTCTATTTATTTTCAATTTAAATAATCTGAGAGAGCGTTGAACCAATCACCGGTTCATAACGCAAGGTTTAATTATTCTTACTACTTTGCCGCAGATTTCTGATTCAGGGTTTTCTGATGGACAGACAGACAGAGGGTTTTTATAAAACAGGTTGTGAAATGAGAAAAATGAGAAGTGTGCTGAATGTGTGTTTTTTAATTCCTTTTTTGCTTTTTTCGGGCTGCAAGAAGAAGGAAAATGCAGCACCCACCTGTGAGATTGTGAGTCCGGCGGATGGAGCGAGGGTTGTACAGGGGGATCAGGTAAACATTGTTGTGCAGGCAGATGACAAAGACGGAGCCATTACGGAGGTTCGCATATTAATTGATAGTGAATTAACCGGACAGACTGATCAATCATCCATAACTTATGAATGGAACACTTCGGCAACAGAGGTGGGGATGCATGTGGTCAGTGCGATCGCATCAGACGACGGGGGGAAGGCAGCGGTCGCCAACCATGATGTTCTGGTAGACACCGAAGGAGGTTTAAATCCGGATCTGACCTATGGGACAGTGACGGATATAGATGGGAACAACTACGGGACCATTGTTATTGGTGACCAGGTCTGGATGGCCGGGAACCTGATGGCGACCCGTTATTCTGATGGAAGCGATATTCCTGAGGTTACCGGTGAATCGGAATGGGCGGCACTTGATCTCGACGGAAAGGCCTGGAGCTGGTATGAAAACCTGGCTGAGTACGGTGATACCAGTGGTGCTTTGTATACATGGGCTGCAGTGATGAACGGTGTTGAAAGCAGTGATGCCATTCCAAGCGGGGTTCAGGGAGTTTGTCCGGCGGGCTGGCATGTACCTTCTGATGCGGAATGGAAGATACTTGAGATGTACCTTGGGATGAGCCAGGAGTCGGCGGATAATTATGATTGGCGCGGCACCGATGAAGGGGTGCAGTTAATGGAGACAGGTTTTACTCACTGGGATGTGGCTGATTCCGGTGGAACAAATTCAAGTGGTTTTACCGCTGTCCCCGGTGGATTCCGCGGTACCAAAGGATTGTTTTACAGCATCGGTCAGTATGCTACCTTCTGGACGGCGACAGGGCAGGGTAGCACCGACAAAGCCTGGTATCGTTCCCTGTTCTACAACAATGATAAAATTTATCGCCAGTATAACTTCATGAAGCAGGGTTTTTCAGTACGTTGTGTCATGGACTAACTGATCTTTCCCCAGTCGATGCGGTTGGGATTTCCTTTTTTAATATGTTTGGTGAAGATAAAGTTCTTCTCCAGCTGAAGCCCGGGATCTTCGTCAATAATAATCTCTGCCGTATCACGCGCCAGTGTTAGTATCTGGCTGTCCCTGCCCAGGTGGGCGATCTTCAGGTTGAAGGGTATTCCGCTTTGCTGGGTCCCCTCAATATCACCCGGGCCGCGCAACTTCAGGTCCACCTCGGCAATCTCAAAACCATCGTTGGTACTGACCATGGTCCCGATCCTTTTTTTACCCTCATCTGAAAGCTTGTAACCCGACATCAGGATACAATAGGATTGGTCCGCTCCGCGTCCCACCCTGCCCCGAAGCTGGTGAAGTTGTGAAAGTCCGAACCGTTCGGCACTTTCAATGATCATAGTGGAAGCATTGGGCACATCCATACCCACTTCGATCACCGTTGTCGCTACCAAGATATGGGTGCGGCCAGCCACGAAATGCGCCATAGAGGCCTCCTTCTCTTCCGGTTTCATTCTACCATGAACAACACTGACCTGGTAGAGGGGCGGAGGGAATGCGCGTGAAATACTTTCCAGGCCGTCCTCCAGGTCCTTGAAGTCCATTGATTCAGACTCTTTAATGAGCGGGTACACAATGAAAGCCTGCCGGCCAAGGGCAATCTGTTTTTTCAGAAAGCCGAATACGACCAGTCTTTTGGAATCGAAGTAGTGTTGTGTGACCACTGGTCTGCGGCCGGGTGGGAGTTCATCGATCACCGAAACGTCCAGGTCGCCATAGAGCGTCATGGCCAGCGTACGTGGGATGGGTGTGGCGGTCATTATCAGAACATGCGGAAGTACATCTGCCTTATTCCATAAACGGGCCCTTTGTGCAACTCCGAACCGGTGTTGTTCATCGATCACTACAAGCCCCAGGCGTTTGAACTGAACAGAATCCTCGATCAGGGCATGGGTGCCTATGAGAATATGCAATGTACCATCCAGCAGACCTTCGTGTATGGGTACCCTGTCCGCTTTTTTAACGGAGCCGGTTAGAAGTTCCACACGGACATCCATTCCATCCAGGAAGTTCCTGATACTCCTGAAATGCTGCTGGGCCAGGATCTCCGTGGGAGCCATGATACAGGCCTGGAAGTCGTTGTCAATGGCAATGAGCATGGACATCAGGGCCACCAGGGTCTTACCGCTTCCCACATCACCTTGCAGCAACCTGTTCATCTGGCGCCCGGAACCCATATCCTTGCGTATCTCCTTCATCACCTTTTTCTGGGCCCCGGTAAGTTCAAAAGAGAGGTGTTCATTATAAAAAGTGTTGAAAGTCTCTCCCACAGTTTCAAATATGTTCCCCCGGAACTGTCTGTTGCGTTCTGTTTTCCCCTGCAGGATATTGAGCTGGATATAGAACAGCTCTTCAAATTTGAGCCGGAGTTCAGCCCTTTTATACTGGCCTGGGGTATCGGGAAAATGGATCTGCCGCATGGCGGAGTCCAGGTTGACCAGGTTCAGTTTCTGAAGCAGCCATGCTGGAAGCGTCTCCTCGAATTTATTTGGAAGTCCTTTGATCAGGTTGGCTATCAGTTTACTGATCGCCTTGGATGTAAGGTAGTTGTCCTTTAGTTTTTCAGTGGTGGAGTAGACAGCCTGCAACCTGGAACTGATTGCATGTTTTTTTTCAGGGTCCTCCAGTTCAGGGTGAACCATGTTCAGTTTTCGCTGGTAAACAGAGGGCCTCCCAAATACCACCACCTCTTTTCCCACCGGATAGCTTTCGGGGATCCATTTGGCCCCTTTGAACCATACGAGTTCCAATTTTCCGCTGTCATCGGCGAACTCTGCAACCAGCCTTTTTCCTTTCCCCTTTCCAATAATTGCGTAACTTATGATCTTTCCCCTGACCTGTATATATGGCAGATCAGAGGTCACTTCCGATATTTTATAAAATCTGCTCCGGTCCACATACCGGAACGGGTAATATGTGAGCAGATCCTCAACACTGCTGATATTCAGTTCCTGCCTGAGCAGTTCGGCGCGTTTGGGACCCACACCAGGAAGAAATTGGATGTCCTGTTGAAGATATTGTTGCATGCTTCAGGCAATTTATATAAAATTAGCATATTGCAGAAACCTATTACATGACCTGGCGGATCTACCAATTTATTCATCACCTTTTTTATATCAGGCACCGCAGGGGCCACGGAATTCATTCTCCTTACCTGTTTGAGTTTGTAAGTGAAGTGCTCTTTAATTCGGGAAAGGTTGAATGTCCCGCACCGGTAAAAAGTGAGCACCGTAAACTGCGCAGGGAAAATGCTTTTGCAAGACATTCATCAGTGTCCGGAAAGTATGGTTTTTTGCTGTACCGGATAGCCCGGTGGTTCCGGCCGGAAATGATCATTGAACTGGGCACCGGCATGGGCATCAGTTCCCTCTACCTTTCGGCAGGCTCACCTGATACCCCGTTGCATTCCATCGAGGGAAACAGAGACAGAGCAGCGCTGGCAGCACAAATGATATGCAGGCTCAACCCGGGACCGGTATCCATCCACTGGGGTGAAATGGAAGAGAAGCTGGAGGATATTTTACCGATGATCCCGCAGCGGTTTCTCGCTTTTGTTGACGGAAACCACCACTATACACCCACCATACACTACCTGGCAAGACTGATGGAAAGGGCAGGGGACGAGGTGGTGATTGTAATCGATGATATCTACTGGTCGAGGGATATGAACAGGGCCTGGAAGGAGGTTATCTCATGGCCTGAAGTCCGTGAGAGTATCGATCTGTTCCAAATGGGCATACTTTTTTTAAGAAAAGAGATTCAAAAAAGAGGAATTAAAATCATGTTTTAAACCTTTTGTGAAATTTATATTCTTATTAATATGTATTTTCGCAAACAACTATTTTGAATATGGATACTATTATCAGTCTGGATAAGATCGTCAAGGATTATCACATAGGTACAATTGTCGTTAAGGCGCTTCGTTCTGTAGACATTGAAATCAAGACAAATGAATATGTGGCTATCATGGGTCCGTCGGGTTCAGGTAAATCCACACTGATGAACCTGGTTGGAGCCCTGGATACTCCCACCAGTGGCTCATATATTCTAAATGGCACGGATGTAAGCAAAATGGACGATAACCGGCTGGCAGAGATCCGGAACCGGGAGATTGGATTTATTTTCCAGACCTTTAACCTGCTTCCCAGGTACACAGCCCTGGAAAATGTAATGCTACCCCTGATCTATGCGGGTGTACCCAAGACTTTACGTACAGAAAGGGCAACAACCACTCTTGCCGAAGTGGGATTGGCGGACCGGATGGATCATAAGCCCAATGAGTTGTCGGGAGGCCAACGGCAGAGGGTTGCGGTCGCCAGGGCACTGGTAAACGATCCATCCATTATACTGGCCGACGAACCGACCGGTAACCTGGATTCAAAAACTTCTGTTGACATCATGAAGTTGTTTGGTCATATTCACGAACGGGGAAATACAATTATCCTGGTGACACACGAAGAGTCCATTGCCCGCTATGCACACCGGATCATCCGGCTGCTTGATGGGGAGATCGATCACGTTGAGATCAATAAAAACCCTGACAAATAAAGAAATCGGGTATCTATACCAAAGGTGGTGATAAGGGAAAGACCTCCCTTATTGGCGGCAGGCGTGTGCCCAAATACCATTCCCGTATCGAAGCGTTTGGGACCGTAGATGAGCTGATGGCACACACCACCATGTTACGCGATATGGTAAAGGATGTTCAGATCAGGGAAGATCTGTTAACGATCCTGCATATCCAGATGGCAACAGCTTCGGTACTGGCAGCCGATTGTGATGACTGTCCCGTCAAGATCCCGGTTGTGGGAGATGACCAGGTAACTTTCCTGGAAAAAAAGATTGATGAAATGGATGCCTCGCTGGCGCCGCTTACCTCGTTCATTATTCCGGGAGGGGATCCTGCAGTGTCGCAGGCCCATATTGCCCGCACAGTTTGCAGGCGGACCGAGCGAACCATTTTTAGATTGGCGCAAGACGTTAATATACAGGAGGATATACTGCGTTTTTATAACAGGCTCTCCGATTATTTTTTCGTTCTTTCCCGTAAAATAGCACACCTTACAGGGGTCTCGCAGGAACCGTGGAATCCGGGGTTGTAAGATTTAATTTTTTTTTTAAATTTGCGGCTTCGAAGAAAGCTTTGTTACTAAAAAGTCATATCAATGTATTGGACCCTGGAATTAGCTTCAAAACTTGAAGATGCACCGTGGCCTGCAACCAAGGACGAGTTAATTGACTTCGCCATCAGGTCGGGCGCACCTATGGAAGTCATTGAAAACCTGCAGGAGATTGAGGATGAAGGGGATGTATACGAAAGCATTGAAGATATCTGGCCCGATTACCCAAGCAAAGACGATTTCTTCTTTAACGAAGATGAATATTAAGGAAGAGTTCCATTTCCTCCTATTTCCAGGTAAATATGTCTGTCCACTGAAGGGGACGCCACTCCTCCAGCCATTTGAAATCATTTAAACGGCGCTCTTCAGGAGGAAACAGTGAGAGGGGATAATAGGTCCCATCCGGTTTTGTAGTATAAACCACTCTTGATATCTTATTATCTTTCAGGTATATTTTCAGATCTGAGCTCACCGTTTTATTGGCCCCCACAATGACATCCTGTTCAGTGGCATAATAAATGGTCTGACCGTTGCCTGTAACGATGATCTGTACAAGTTTATTCTCCTTGAAAAAGCCGGTCATCTCTTTCCCCCTCATCTGGTCAAAAAGTGCGGAGTCCTTCTGAGAGGCAACAAAAGCCACCCCGCTGAGTTCCATCCGTTGCAGTTGCTGCTCCACCATATAGATTCTCATCTGACTGGCTGTGAGCTGGTTCTCATCTGACCAGAGTACCGGTTCCCCATAAAAATCAAATACACTATCCGCTTCCACGTACACCAGTGAATCGCACATGACTTGCATATCGTTCCTGAAAACCTTCACCTTGTAATAGGCCTTCAGTATCCTGCTTTGCTCTTCATAGTCCGGATTTTGCATGGAACGAAGCGTATCGGCATGAACATACATGGTATCGGTTCCGTCTACCTGCATCATCAGCGCGCTGTCCGTTATCATGGATGTCTCCTGGTTGCTGTAATAGAGTCCGAAATTTCCCTTCAAAATCATATTCCGGGCAGTGTCTATCAGTTCAACATTTGATTTGGCCCTTCCAAATCCCTGTTCTGCTTCATAGTAAAGAGAATCTCCTTTGAGGATCCTGCCTGCCTCCACCATATAGGCATGTTCTGTTACGTTTGATATATCCTTTTTCGTGTCGTACCAGCCATTTTCACAATAGATATACCGATCTTCCCCTGTAATTTCAGTAGGTCCGCTGAAGTAGGAGATCTCCGTCTTTGTATCGTACATCATACTGTCTGTCCGTATGGTATAGTCAGGATTGATAATGACCACACTGTCCATAAAATAGAAGATCTCCGAATCGAGAATGAAACGCCCCCTGCCGCTTGTCAGCCGGCTATCTTCCTGCGTGAGGATCCCTCCTCCCATGTAGTAGGCTATGCCCGAGTTCCGGTTGTAATTAAGCGAATCGGTCAGAAGCGTTATATCTTTATTGACCAGTTTAACATTGTTGCGGACCCTTGCCAGGCGCGTTATTCCGTTATAGTAAGCCCGGTCACCAGTGAGGGTAAGCGTATCAGCCTGCTGTATCCTTACATGGCTGAAAGCATCAACAGAAGAGGTGGAAGGATAGAAGTAGGCAGAATCGCAGGTCATCTCCACATCTTCGTGTTTCAGCCTGACATCACCGATCAGTTTCCGGGCATCCTTTCCGATCTTCACATCATAGGCTGTGATTTCGGCGTTGAGGATCTCAAGCTGGGTCACTCTCTGTCCCAAAACCGACTGCAAGGGAAACAACAGGCACAGCATAAGCAGGCTTAATGGTAAGTATCGCTTATGCCCTGGAGGAATCATCTCTGACTGATCGGCTGGCCTGAAACAGCACAATCCCTGAATGCCGGGTCTATACTGATGTAGGTGGATTGTTTTTTCTCCTCGTACCACGCATTCATCACCTCATTGTTTTTCTCAGCCAGCGCCATGTTCTGCAATAACATGTAATCCTGTTTCAGGTTGGCTCTGTGTGGCTCGGTTCTCGATTTCAGGTAGAGCATTTTGTAACAAACCTTGTGGTTGTGATCGGTCGATTCAAAGGGCTCGGACAGATCTCCGATCTCCATATACCGGATTGTATAGTAGTCCTTGGTAGGCAACTCATCCAGTTCAAAACTTGATGCGTTCGTCTGCGGATTCACCACCAGGCCTCCGTTTACACTTGTTTTTTCGTCCTCCGAGAAATATTTGGCGGCCCAGTCAAAGCTGATAGAGTCAGCCTCAATCACAGTTCTCAGGCTATCCAGTTTACCAATGGCCTTTTGCATGGCATTGGCATCCGCCTTGGGATTCATCAGGATATGCCTTGTATTGATCCTGTCTCCCCGCCGTTCAATCATCTGGATGATGTGGTATCCAAATGAGCTTTCCACGATCTTGGATACCTGCCCGGGTTTCAATGCCCAGGCAGCATCGGCATATGCCTTATCCAGCTGCGAACGCGTCATGAACCCAATCTCGCCCCTGCGGGCAGCCTCGGGCGCTTCGGAATAGAGAACGGCCAGTGTTCCGAAATCCTCGCCCTCCTGCACTCGTTTCCGCAACTCCAGTAAACGTTCTTTCACTTCATAAACAGCCTCTTCACTGTAATTGGGGTAGGTCACGATTTGCTCCAGTTCCACCTTTGTATTGATATAGGGGATACTATCCGGATCCATCGAACGGAAAAAATTCTTCACATCGGATGGAGTCGTGGTCACATCTTCAATGATCGATCTTCGGACCTGATCGGTTATCATTTGTTCCTGGATAGCCTCCCTGAGGTCGTCCTTTATATCGAAGATGGATTTACTGAAATAGTCCTCCATCTCCTGCTCGCTCCCAAACTGGCTTATAAAATAGTCGAGACGTGCCTCCATCTGCAGCTCCACCATATCGGGACCTACCTCCACACTGTCTATTTTGGCTTGGTTCATGAGCAGCTTCCGCTCAATATACGAGTTATAAATAGCACACCTGACAGATGGATCGAGCTTCTGCTGTGACATTTTCATCTGGAGATACTCCTGTTCGACGTCTGATTGCAGGATATTGAAATCTCCGATAATCCCGATGACCCTGTCAATCACTATTGGCTGTGCTGCTGCATTCATAGAAAGAAGGCCCCCCAGCAATATATATGCGAATCTTGTTTTCATATCCATTAACGGTAAATTTCAAACTGGTTCCTGGATACACCTTCAGTATACACACGATGTTCCAGCTCCTTAATAAATTCAATTTTGCGCTTGTTCAGGATAATATTGGTAATATCTTCTGAAACCATCTCCACGGGAGCCTCTTCTCCTTCGATGAGATGATCTGAAATATGTACCAGGTACCTGAAGAGTGAGTCGGTTGTTTCAATATTGTGGTAGCTGTTAAGGTACCTTGCAGGATCCGAAATTCGCATGGGCAACTGTGTCTTGATGGAAGAGAATTCGACCCATGTATCGTTGAAATCGCTAAATTTTTCAGCATAGGTAATGCAGTATTTTTCAAGCTCCTCAAGATCCTGTTCCCTGTTGTTCCATGACCAGCGTCTCAGCTGCTCAAGGTTGGGAGCTGTGAGTGGCACCTTGATGAAAGTACCTTTGATCACATTCTCGCCAAGAGGGAAATTTTTACTGTTTTCATTGTAATAGGCCTGAATTTCATCTTCAGTCACTACGGTGTCCAGCTTCTGCTCAAGCAGTTTCTGGCGATAGGTGAATATGACCAGTGAACGATAGTATTCCTCTATCTGAGATTTAAAATCCCTCTGTTCTTCGGTCAGGGCCTCCTCGGCCCTGTGCTGCATCAGCTGTTCCTGAACCCATGACTCGATATACCGGTTGGCCAGCAGTGCGCTATCCTCCTGACTGGTACCTGATGGTATCACTTTTTGCAGGTCGGAAGGGTACAGATACTGTTCGAAAGCCCGGGCCAGGGGTTTCTCCTGGCTACTCTCCTCAAAAAGCGAGCAACCCTGAAGGATGATCAATACCAATGCGGTTAAAAGAGAAATTCTCTTCATTCCTATGACTTTATCCTTTGTAACAACTCCCGGTTAACTGTTACCGGGTACTTCTCCTTCAATGATTTCAACCATTCCGATTCAAGGTATTCCTGGTAGTCCGAGGTGATCAGGCCACGTGCATCATCCAGTTTCTTTGGTTCGGGCGAATGGATACCCTTTACAATTACAAATGTACTCGTTCCCTCTTGATCCACAACAGGGCCGGGACCCTGTACACCATTTTGCTCATCTATCAATTCATTTTCGCCCTTTTCAACCAGGTATCGCGTCAGCTTAATGCATGGAACTGTATCGTTGTTGCAATATTTCCCGTTCAGCGCCTTCTGGTCAAGCTTGCCTTTGACAATTTTTTTTGAAGCACTTCGCACTCCGTCTACATCGGCCCCGCCGGAACACTCCACAATAAATGCTTCAGTTCGCGCATTCCACATATAATCTTTCCTGTGTTCCCTGTGGAATGCCTCCAGCCCGGTGGTATCTGTTGCAGCCCTCGACCAGACCTTCTGATCCATGATATCGAACAGCAGAATTCCATCATGGTATTCCTGATAGATGTATCTGAATTCAGGGTATTTTTCAGGTAATCTCCCCTCTTCATAGTCCATTACCACCTTGTCGGAGAACTCCTTATAGAGCAGGTCCACCCATACACCCGGACCTCCCGATTTTCCATGATACTGCTTCTGTTCCACATAGGCGGCAAATTCACCGGTAGGCACGACCTTATCACCAATCCTGATCAGCTGGCTGTTGAGGGTCTTTAAATTGGCTGCTTTCCAGGTGCCAAGCATCAATGTGGAATCGACCGCATTGTAAAGCGGGAGCAATGATTCCGGATTTTCGCTGAAATGATATTCACTTTTCAGTTTAGCAATGAAATGATCTGAACTGGCTCTGTTGCGGTCTGTTCTGTTCACTTTCTGCTGCAACTCCGGTTTCATCTCTTCATAGGTGCCTATCCCTTTTTTGTCTATTAATTTAACGATATGCCATCCATAGGCAGATTTGAAGGGCTTAGTGAAATCTCCCTTTTTTTCTATGGAAAAACAGGCATCTTCGAATTCTGAGATCATCCGCCCGGTTCCAAACCAGGGAATTTCTCCCCCCGTTCTGGCTGAGCTCCTGTCATCGGAATAGTGCATGGCCATTTCTGAAAAATCAGCACCCAGTTGCAGGCTGTCATAGACCATCTGGATTTTTTCGTAAGCCTCCCTTTTCTCTTCTTCACCTGTTCCGGAAGGTGTACTCACAAATATATGTGCAACCTTGACCTGGCCACGGGCGGGCCTTCTGTCGTTCACCTTTATGATATGGTATCCATAATTGGTACGAAAGGGCATGCTCAGTTGACCTACCGGCGTGTTATAGGCTACCTTCTCGAAAGGATAGACCATGCTAAAAACGGTAAACCAGTTCAGATCACCTCCATTTTTCTGTACCGATGCATCCTCTGAGGTTGCCCTTGCCACCACTTCGAACAGTTCACCGTTCTCGATCCTGTCCCTGATCTCCATGATCTTCTCATATGCAGCAAGTGTATCTTCGGGAGATGGATTTTCCGGAAGTCTGATCAGGATATGGCTTGCCCGGATATCATATTTGGACCATTCATATGCTTCCTCCATCATCTTCTCCTTGTCCTCTTCATCTTCCAGGTATGGTTTGGCCAGCTGTTTACGGTACCCCTCCAGTTCATTGATGAATTGGGTAGTGGTATCCATTCCAAGAGTTTCAGCCTCCTTTACCTTGAGCTTGAAATTGATAAATAGCACCAGGTACTCTTCGGGTGTTTGCCGGTTCAGTGATGCCACACCATTATTTTTTTGATAGATCCTCTCAAACTCAGCCAGGGTTACCTTCTCATCCCCGATGGTCATCAGGACCTGGGAGGACTGTCCAAAAAGCCCGGTTGTCAATATTAAAGCAAAAAATATAAAGAGCACTCTCATTTTCATGTGTTCAAATTGTTTCATTTAGAACGATTGAAGAATCTATATATTATCTGCTGTAGTTGGGTGCTTCCCGGGTAATGGTCACATCGTGCGGATGGCTCTCCTGAACACCTGCATTGGTGATACGCACAAATTGTGCCTTCTGCAGCTCTGTAATACTGGAGGCTCCACAATAACCCATACCTGCCCTCAGGCCACCGATCAGTTGAAAGATGACCTCTGACAGGCTCCCCTTGAAAGGTACACGGGCGGCAATCCCCTCCGGGACCAGTTTTTTGATATCCTCTTCCATATCCTGAAAGTAGCGATCCTTGGAGCCGTGCTGCATGGCCTCCAGTGATCCCATACCCCTGTATGATTTATACTTCCGGCCATTGTATATGATGGTTTCACCGGGTGATTCCTCACAACCGGCAAACAACGATCCGGCCATGATGGAACTGGCTCCTGCTGCGAGTGCTTTCACAATATCGCCGGAGTACCTGATCCCGCCATCAGCGATAACCGGAACGCCCGATCCTTCAATTGCGTTGGCAACGTCAAATATGGCTGTAAGTTGCGGGACACCAACTCCCGCAATAACCCGGGTTGTGCAAATAGAACCCGGGCCAATGCCTACTTTAACAGCATCTGCACCGGCATCAACCAGCGCTTTTGCAGCCGATGCAGTGGCAATGTTCCCCACTACCACCTGCAGGCCAGGGAAGTTCTTCTTGACTTTTTTCAGCACCTCGACAACCCCGGAATGATGCCCGTGGGCCGTATCGATCACCACAGCATCCACTCCGGCATCCTCCAGGACGGTTACACGTTCGATGATGTCATTTGAGACACCTATGGCGGCAGCCACCCGCAACCGTCCCTTGTTGTCCTTGCAGGAGTTGGGCCGATCCTTCGACTTGGTGATGTCCTTATATGTAATGAGCCCGATCAGCTTGTGGTTATTATCGACCACCGGAAGCTTCTCGATCTTATGGGCCTGCAGGATCATGGCGGCCTCAGCCAGTCCGGTATTCCGGGTGGTAGTGACTATATTCTCCACGGTCATCACCTCCTGGATGGCCCGCTCCATATCCTGCTGGAACCTGAGGTCACGGTTGGTCACGATCCCTATGAGTACATTGTCATTATCCACTACTGGTATTCCCCCGATCTTATACTCTTTCATCAGGTTTAGTGCATCATTTACCGTACCCTCTTTTTTAATGGTAATGGGTTCGTGGATCATGACGCTTTCAGCGCGTTTGACTTTTCGCACCTGCCGGGCCTGTTCTTCAAGTGGCATATTCTTATGGATCACACCAATCCCTCCCTCGCGGGCAATGGTAATGGCCAGTTGTTCCTCGGTGACGGTGTCCATTGCTGCCGATACGATGGGTGTGTTCAGCTCAATGTTTCTTGAAAACTGCGATCTGATGCTTACCTCCCTGGGAAGAACACTGGAGAATGCAGGAAGCAGCAGTACATCATCGAAGGTGAGTCCTTCGGAGATTATTTTATCCTGGGCAAAAGACATTGTTTGATTATTTGGTTATTTTTAAATGTGGCAAAATTACAAAAAAAAAGCTTAGCAGATCGACAGGAAATTCGCCAGATTTTAAGGGACTTCTGGGGGCATGAAGAATTCAGGCCCCTGCAGGAGGAGATCATTCTCTCGGTCCTTTCAGGCGAGGATACCCTGGCACTGATGCCCACCGGGGGAGGGAAGTCTGTCACCTTCCAGGTTCCGGCCCTTTCCATGGAAGGAATATGTATTGTTATTACTCCGCTCATCGCACTGATGAAAGACCAGGTGGATCAGCTGAACCAGATGAAAATAAAGGCGATGGCCATTCATTCAGGCATGACGGGCTACGAAATTGATATTGCCCTGAACAATTGTGTCTATGGGGGATATAAATTCCTCTATGTTTCCCCGGAACGTTTGTCCTCCAGAATGTTTTCAACCAGGGTAAAGGATATGAATGTAAACCTGATAGCCGTGGATGAGGCTCACTGCATCTCTCAATGGGGTTATGACTTCAGGCCCTCATACCTGGATATTATCAAGCTCAGGGAGATCCTTGAGGAAGTACCCGTCCTGGCGCTTACAGCTACTGCCACACCCGAGGTATGTGACGATATCCAGGAGCGACTGGGATTTCCAAAGAAGAACCTTTTGCAAAAAAGTTTCGATCGCGAAAACCTGGATTATCTCGTGGTGAACACAGAGGATAAGGCCAGGAAATTGTCAGACCTTGCCGCCCGGTTAAAGGGCTGCGGTATTGTATATACGAGGAATCGAAAGAAGTGCAGGGAGTTTTCAGATCTTCTTTCCAAAAATGGGATCACAGCCAGCTACTATCATGCAGGGCTGAAGCAGGCCATGAGAGATGAGAGGCAACAACAGTGGATGGAGGATCGGTTCAGGGTGATGGTGGCTACCAATGCATTTGGCATGGGGATCGATAAACCAGATGTCCGGTTTGTGATTCATATGGATCTCCCCGACGGACCGGAGGCCTATTTCCAGGAGGCAGGCAGGGCAGGCCGCGACGGACAACATGCAGAGGCTATCCTGCTATTCAGTCAGTCCGATAAAAAGGTTATTGAGCGACGCATTGCTTCCAATTTCCCGGAGATTGCAAGGATACACGAAGTCTACAGGGCACTGTGCAATTATCTTCAAATACCGCTGGGCAGCGGCAGGGGACAGCAGTACGATTTTGAGTTTGGTGGGTTCCTGCACCGTTATAAGTTCAGTGCCATGGTGGCTTACAGCGCCCTTCAGATCCTTTCACGGGAGGGATATATAGTTCTCACAGATGCTTTCCATAATCCCTCCCGGATCAAATTCAGTGTGGAACGGGATGCCCTTTACAGCTTCCAGGTAAAGAATGAAGGTTTTGACGGATTCATCAAGCTGTTGCTCAGATCCTACAGTGGCCTTTTTTCCCAGTTTGTCAGGATCGACGAAACGGAGCTTTCCAGGAGGTCAGGCCTTCCATTGAAAAAAGTAATGAGTTATCTCATAACATTATCCAGGCGACAGATCATCCATTATATTCCCCGCAAGGAGGTCCCGGTTGTAACTTTCCTGGAAGAGCGTCTGGATGATAAGAACCTTCTGATTGACCCGGAACGTTACAGGTTCAGGAGGGAGCGTTATGAGAAACGGATCAGGGAGATGCTGCGTTATGCATCATCCGGCACCATTTGCAGGAGCCAGTTCCTGCTCAGCTACTTCGGCCAGCATCACTCACCGCGATGTGGTCGTTGTGACGTTTGCCGGAATGAGGAGAAGCTCCAGCCGGGAAGTGAAGCATTCGAATCCATTACCAGGGCACTGGCTTCGGTCCTCTCCGGAAGCCCCCTGACCCTGGAGGAACTTGTTGAGAAGTCCGGACTGGACCGGATAAATGTGGCGCTGGTAGCGGAGTGGCTGGTGGACCATGGCAAAGTATCAAGGGAAAAGGACCTCACTCTCAGGTGGAAGGAATAGCATGGAATGTTTGAGCTCTTTTAATTATCTTAGCTCCATGGTTGAAGAAGGTACTCCGGTTCATAATTACGTGTATTCCAGTGAAATGGTTGAATTTGTCAGGAAGGCAAATGGATTCTGCAACTACCTTGAACAGCTAAATGGCACCGAAGGCAGGGAATTTATTTTTGAATCGATCAAACATCTCTCGGGGATTTACCATACTTTTTTGTATACCGGGAAAAGTGAACCGTTACTGGATTCAACTGCCGAAGCTACAGTGACAGAGCAGGAGTGGTCGGCCCTGTTTCAAAAGATATCCATGATCCTGGGTCCGCACAATGATATCCTCCGAATGGCAGATGAAAGTGAATTTGACCGCTCCGAGATGGTAACCCATACCATTTCGGAAGATCTGGCCGATCTGTTCCAGGAGTTAAGAGATTTCACCACCATTTATAGTATGGGTGTGGAAGAGTTAATGAATGATGCTGCCTGGGAGCTCGGGGAACGATTTGCTGAACTATGGGGAGCGAAGTTGCTTCGCGCATTGCTGGCATTGAATGAATTGTATATAAAGGGAGTTGATCCAACGGTAGAGGAATGATGTTTCAGAACGAGATCAGTAAAGAGGAGGTGGCCGAACTGGAACTGATCCAGTATGAAGGACCCATTCATGTGATCGATACCATGGAGGCCTTTGATCGGGAGATTGACCAGATAACTCAGCAACCGGTTCTTGGATTTGATACCGAAACCAGGCCATCTTTCAAGAAGGGGAAAACTTATCCCACTTCACTGATCCAGCTGTCTTCGCTGGATAAGGCATGGATCCTGAGGGTGAACCGTTCCGGGTATCCGGAAAAGTTGTTGAACATGCTGTCAGGAGAAACTCCGTTAAAGATCGGACTGGGACTCCAGGATGACCTTAGAAGGCTCCGGGCTGATTTCCAGTTCGAACCGGGGGGCTTTCTCGATCTGCAGAACTATGTGCAGGCATTCAGGATTGACGAAAAGGGATTGAAGAAAATAAGTGGAATTGTACTTAACAGGCGCATCTCCAAATCACAGCAGGTATCCAACTGGGATGCAGATATACTTACCGAGGCCCAGCTGAGGTATGCAGCTACCGATGCCTGGATCTGCCTGATGATATACAACAGGTTGAGAGAGTCTATAAAATAAAATAATGACAGAACGAACCAGAGTTGTTTTAAAATCAGGCAAGGATCAATCGCTCAGAAGGTTTCATCCCTGGGTCTTTTCGGGGGCCATCAAAAAGATAGCGGGTCCGGCGCGGGAGGGTGAGCTGGTGGATATTTACGATAATAAAGATGAGTACCTGGCATCCGGACACTACCAGCAAGGCTCCATTGCCGTAAGGGTATTGAGTTTTGAACCTTTAGAGACAAACCAGCAGTTCTGGGACAAGAGGGTTGGTAATGCCTGGGGGCTCAGGGAAAAACTGGGACTGGTTTCCGGCCCTCAAACCAATGTTTTCAGGTGGATCAATGCAGAGGGTGACGGCATGCCTGGCCTTATCGTGGATTACTATGACGGGGTTGCAGTCATACAGGCTCATTCCATAGGAATGCACCGCAATCTGGATGCTATTGTAGAATCTTTGAAGAAAAGTGCCGGTGACCTGCTCCATACCATCTATTACAAGAGTGAGTCAACCCTGCCGGATAAGCCCGGGATTACTGGTAAATCACGATTTCTGATGGGTGACCGGCAGCAGGGTGAAGTAATGGAAAACGGGTTCCGGTTCAAAGTGAACTGGATTGAGGGACAGAAGACAGGGTTCTTTATCGATCAGAGGGAGAACAGGAAGCTGGTGCAGGCATACTCATCTGGCCGTAAAGTGTTGAATATGTTTGGTTATACGGGAGGGTTCAGTGTATATGGACTAGGCGGGGAGGCCAGTCTGGTAGACAGTGTGGACAGCAGTGGAAAGGCGATCGACCTGACCCGTGAGAATGTTGAACTCAACTTTCCGGGAGACAGCCGCCACAGCGCCTATGCGCAAGATGTATTTGCCTACTTTAAGGATACGAAGGAGACATACGATCTGATGATCCTCGATCCACCAGCCTTCGCCAAACACCAGAATGTGCTGAGCCACGCGATTCAGGGATATAAGCGGCTGAACCAGAGGGCCTTCGAAGCTATCTCCCCGGGGGGAATACTTTTCACTTTCAGCTGCTCACAGGCGGTCAGCCGTGAGAATTTTCGAAAAGCTGTATTTGTGTCAGCTGCCAATGCCAGGCGAAAAGTCCGGATCCTGCATCAGCTTTCGCAACCTCCGGATCATCCCGTTAGTATTTTCCACCTCGAGGGGGAGTACCTGAAGGGGCTGGTGATGGAGGTGGAGTAACATTTACGGGAATTATGCGTCTTTTTGTTAATGACATATTTAAATATTCAAATCTCACAACAATGAAAAAAATAGCATTTTTTGCAACCGCCCTCGTTATGGGGCTTTCGTCCTGTGTGATCACGGACTGGGACCATGGAATTTCCGGTAATGGCAATGTGGTTGAAGATTCAAGGGACATATCCGGATTTACCGGGGTCCATGTTAGCTCCGGCATCGATGTTCTGCTCAGCCAGGGCGATGATTTTGAGGTGGTTGTGGAAGCGGATGAGAATCTCCAGGATGTGATTGTAACTGAAACCAATGGGCGCATGCTAGTGGTGAAGACCGATCATGTCAGTATCCGCAGAGCCAGTTCCAAAAAGGTACATGTAACGCTGCCTGAACTCACCGAGCTGAAGATCAGCAGTGCTGGTGATTGCGTGGGACAAACACCCTTTGAATGTGACGATCTAGTGATCTCAATCAGCAGTGCCGGGGACCTGACCTTCGAAGTGGATGCCCGGGAAATAGGTATTGATATCAGTTCCAGTGGTGATTGCCGTATCTCAGGCAGTACTGATAAACTGGATGCCACACTCAGCAGTGCCGGAGATCTGAACGCATTTGACCTGGTTGCCGGTAAGGTGAATGTAGATGTTTCGAGCGCAGGCGATGCAAGGGTCAATGCCACAGATGAGATAACCATGAATGCTTCCAGTGCAGGGAATATTTACTACAGGGGAGATGCAAAGATCGTCAGGTCACACAGTTCCAGTGCAGGGGACATCATCCGAAGAGATTAACCCAGGTAACTCTTGAGGATCTTGCTTCTTGTGGTATGCTTTAACCTTTTGATGGCTTTTTCCTTGATCTGACGGACACGCTCCCTGGTGAGGTTGAACTCTTCTCCAATCTCCTCCAGTGTATGCGGGTGCTTGCCATTGAGCCCAAAATAGAGCCTGATGATACTGGCCTCCCTGTAAGTGAGCGTACTGAGGGCTCTTTCAATCTCTTTGCGGAGAGAATCGTTAAGCAATCCACGATCCGGAGAGGGGGTCTCCCCGTTGAGCAACACATCATACATGTTCCCATCCTCCCCGTCCTGCAGGGGTGCGTCCATCGAAACATGCCTTCCCGAACTCCGGATCGCCTCTTTAACATCCTCCGGTGCCAGCTCCAGAGCCTGGGCAATCTCCATAATGGTGGGTTCACGTTCAAACTTCTGTTCCAGTTCGGCAAAAGTTTTATTTATCTTATTGATGGACCCAATCTTATTCAGGGGAAGTCGCACAATGCGTGCCTGTTCTGCAAGTGCCTGCAGGATTGATTGCCTTATCCACCATACGGCATAGCTGATAAATTTGAAGCCCCTGGTCTCATCAAAGCGTTGAGCAGCTTTGATCAGTCCCAGGTTACCTTCATTTATCAGATCAGGCAGGCTTAGTCCCTGGTTTTGATACTGTTTGGAGACAGAAACCACAAATCTCAGGTTGGCCTTGATCAGTTTCTCCATAGCCGGCCCGTCCCCCTTTCTAATCCTCCTGGCCAGTTCCACCTCCTCTTCTGCCGAGATCAGATCAACCTTTCCAATCTCATGCAAGTATTTGTCAAGTGAAGGCGTTTCCCTGTTAGTGACCTGCTTGATGATCTTTAGTTGTCTCATGCAACGGGCTCTGTGGGTAGATAAATGCGTTTGAATATATATAATATTTTTGGTAGTTCACCAATTTTCTACTAATATTGCACTAGAATTCCATTCTGTCGAAACTTAGTCCCAATCTGATTATATTCCATTTATTTTTAATTCATCCACACTGGATCATTATTTAATTATCATATATATATGTACGATATTCTTGAACTGAATAAAAAGCTACTTGCTGAATTACGCGATATTGCCAAAGATTTAAAGGTGAAGCGTGTCGAATCCTACAAGAAACAGGATTTGATCTATAAGATCCTGGATACCCAGGCCATAGTGGTCTCTGAAAGCAGGGCCGCTAAAAAAGAAGAACCCCGGAAGGAGGAATCCAGAAGGGAGACCCAGTCCAACGTGGCAGAAGCCAAATCATCCCAGTCAAAAAGAAGACCCGGCCGGCCAAAAAAGGAAAAGCAGAGGGAAACAGAGAGCCACCTTGAAATGGACGAATCCAGGACAATGGAGCATACTCCTGAGGCTTCTGACAACCGTAATCCACAGAAAGAAAATCCGGAAGTCATCAGGCAGGATAAGTCAATAAAGAAACAAGGGGTACGGCGTGAAGATTACCGGGACCGTGGCGATCGGAATGAACAACGAGGCGATAAGAGGGACCGGGGCGAGCGAAACGAACGGAATGATAGAATCGACAACAGTGCCCGCACTGATCAAAGGGAACGGGGAGAAAACAGTGAGCAAAGAGAAAACCGTGATAACCGGGCACCAAAGAGGCCCCAGGAACGCCGGGAGGTTGATAAATACGATTTTGAGGGTTTGATTACCAATTCAGGTGTGCTTGAGATTATGCCGGATGGTTATGGATTCCTGAGGTCGTCTGATTACAACTATCTGAATTCCCCTGATGATATCTACGTTTCACAGAGCCAGATCAAATTATTTGGGCTGAAAACCGGAGATAATGTAACAGGGACCATTCGGCCACCCAAAGAGGGGGAAAAATACTTTCCCCTGATCAAGGTGGAATCCATCAATGGCCGCAGTCCTGATTTCATCCGCGACAGGGTCCCCTTTGACTACCTGACCCCGCTTTTCCCTGAAGAAAAGTTTACCCTGGTCGGAAACGGACAGACCAACCTGTCAGTGAGGGTTGTGGATATGTTTGCTCCTATCGGCAAGGGACAGCGTGGCCTGATCGTAGCACAGCCCAAGACAGGGAAGACGGTTCTTCTGAAGGATATAGCCAATGCCATAGCTGCCAACCATCCGGATGTTTACATGATCGTATTGCTCATCGATGAACGTCCTGAGGAGGTAACAGATATGGCCAGAAATGTAAATGCTGAAGTGATATCCTCAACTTTTGATGAACCGGCAGAACGGCATGTAAGGATCGCCAACATTGTTCTTGAAAAGGCCAAACGGATGGTGGAGTGCGGGCATGATGTAGTGATCCTGCTTGATTCTATTACCCGTCTTGCACGGGCATACAATACCATTTCCCCTGCATCCGGCAAGGTGCTTTCTGGGGGTGTGGATGCCAATGCGCTGCACAAACCGAAAAGGTTTTTTGGTGCAGCAAGGAATATTGAAGGTGGAGGATCACTGACCATCCTGGCTACGGCACTCATTGAAACCGGTTCTAAAATGGATGAAGTGATTTTTGAAGAGTTTAAAGGGACCGGAAACATGGAACTGCAGCTCGACAGGAAACTATCCAACAAGCGGGTTTACCCCTCCGTGGATGTTAATCCATCCAGCACGCGTCGTGAGGACCTGTTGCTTGATAAGCCTATGCTGGATAAGATCTGGATCCTAAGAAACTACCTCTCCGACATGAATTCGGTAGAGGCTATGGAGTTCCTTCGTGACCGTATCAGCAAGACGGCCTCCAACGAGGAGTTCCTGATCTCAATGAACAGCGATTAATCTTCGCGGCAGGAAGGATGAAAAGTGACGGCACACACCGTCACTTTTTTGCTTTAAGAGCAAAGGCTCCCGGGTTATTTGAAATCATTTTATATTACAGAATCCCGCAATAAATTAAGGCTATTTTACTAATTTTGGATGACTTTAATTCACATAGTTAACTATTTGTAATTTAAATACTTAAGCAAAAATAACATGGCAAATAAGAAGAAATTCATGACATGTGACGGTAATTATGCTGCGGCGCATATTGCCTATATGTTCAGTGAGGTGGCCGCCATCTATCCCATTACTCCTTCCTCAAATATGGCAGAGCATGTGGATGAGTGGTCGGCCAATGGAAGAAAGAATATTTTCGGGGAGACTGTAAAAGTAGCTGAAATGCAATCGGAAGCAGGTGCTTCCGGTGCAGTTCACGGTTCCTTGCAGAGTGGAACTCTCACCTCTACTTTTACCGCATCACAGGGACTCCTGTTGATGATACCCAATATGTATAAGATAGCAGGGGAACTGCTTCCTGCGGTATTTCACGTATCTGCACGCAGTGTTGCAGCCCAGGCACTCTCCATCTTTGGTGACCACAGTGATGTAATGGCAACCCGCCAGACAGGATTTGCCATGATTGCAACGGGAAGTGTTCAGGAGGTGATGGACCTTGCAGCGGTAGCACACCTGACTTCCATCAAGACAAGGATCCCTTTCCTTCACTTTTTTGACGGATTCCGCACATCCCACGAGATTCAGAAGGTAGAGGTTCCCAACCAGGATGAACTGGCCAAACTGCTTGATATGGATGCCCTGAAAGCTTTCAGGGACAATGCGCTGAATCCTGAGCATCCGGTAACCCGGGGAATGGCTCAGAACCCGGATATTTATTTCCAAGCACGCGAAGCTGCCAACAGGTTTTATGAAGTGGTTCCCGACGAGGTAGCCGCCTGTATGAAGCAGATCAGCAAGCTGACAGGCCGCGAGTATAAACCCTTCACTTATTATGGTGCCGGTGATGCAGAGAATATCGTCATTGCCATGGGCTCCATTACTGAGACCCTGAAAGAGGTGGTTGACCACCTGAATGCCAAGGGCGAAAAAATAGGCCTTCTAACAGTACATCTCTACAGGCCCTTCTCGGCCAGGTACTTCATGGATGTACTTCCCAAGTCGGTAAAACGCATCGCTGTACTGGATCGCACCAAGGAACCTGGTTCCAACGGAGAGCCACTCTATATGGATGCTAAAGAGCTGTTCTATGGAAAAGAGAATGCGCCCCTGATCGTTGGCGGCCGTTACGGACTCTCCTCCAAGGATACCACACCGGCCATGATGATCTCAGTATTCAATAACCTGAAACTGGCTGAGCCAAAGAATGGATTTACTGTGGGGATCGTGGATGATGTTACATTCACCTCCCTGCCAATGCTTCCCGAGATTTCGCTTGGTGTTGCAGGTACCTTTGAGGGTAAGTTCTATGGGCTGGGTTCCGATGGCACGGTAGGTGCCAACAAGAATTCCATCATGATCATCGGTGAATCGACCGATAAGTATTGCCAGGCATACTTTGCATATGATTCGAAGAAATCGGGCGGTATTACCACATCTCATCTGCGCTTCGGAGACAATCCTATTCGCTCTCCCTACCTGGTGGTAACTCCCGACTTTGTTGCATGTCATGTGCCAGCTTACCTTGAGAAATACGACATGCTTAAGGGACTTAAAGATGGCGGGACCTTCCTCCTGAATTCAATCTGGAGCGAGGAGGAAACCATCGAACACCTTCCCAATCATGTGAAGAAGTACATGGCCGATCACAAGATCAAATTCTATATTATCAACGCCACGCAACTGGCACAGGAGATTGGACTGGGCAACCGGACCAACACCATCATGCAATCAGCCTTCTTTAAAATAGCCGATATCATTCCATATGAAAAGGCCGTTGAAGAGATGCGCAGGTTCATTGTCAAGAGTTTCGGCCGTAAGGGTGAAGAGATTGTGAATATGAACTTTGCTGCGGTTGAAAAAGGTGGTGATGTAACCAAAGTCAAGGTTGATGCGGCATGGAGTAAACTTGGAACGGATGTTCAGAAAGCTGATAAGCGGCAGGTCCCTGATTTTATAAGGAATGTGGTGGAACCCATCAACAACCTTGCCGGTGACGACCTCCCGGTCAGTGCCTTTGTAGGGCGTGAGGATGGTACTTTCCCGTCGGGAACTGCCCAGTATGAAAAACGAGGTGTCGCAGTAAATGTGCCCGAATGGATCGCTGAAAACTGTACCCAGTGCAACCAGTGTGCCTATGTTTGTCCGCACGCTGTCATTCGTCCGTTCCTCATTGACAAGGAAGAGGCCAGTTCCCTGCCCAAGGGAATCGAAACCCTCACTGCAGTCGGAAAATCATATGAAGGTTTTCAGTTCAAGATCCAGGTTTCTGTTCTGGACTGTACAGGATGTGGTAACTGTGAGGATGTTTGTCCTTCCAAAGAGAAGGCCCTGGTGATGAAACCACTGGAAACACAGTACGATGAAATTCCAAAATGGGATTATCTGATCAAAGAGATCTCGTATAAGGATACACTGGTGGACAAGATGAAGAATGTGAAGAACAGCCAGTTCGCACAACCTCTCTTTGAATTCTCAGGAGCCTGTGCAGGTTGTGGTGAGACACCCTATATCAAGCTGATCACACAGCTTTACGGCGACCAGATGATCGTAGCCAATGCAACCGGTTGTTCCTCCATCTACGGTGGTTCGGCCCCTTCCACTCCCTATTGTGCCAATGTAAACGGACAGGGCCCGGCGTGGGCCAACTCGCTATTTGAGGACAATGCGGAGTATGGATTCGGACTTGCAACAGGTGTGAACAAAAACCGTGACCGCATCAAGAACAGGATGCAGGCTGCAATGGATGAGGTGAAACCCGCTACAAAAGAGGCATTTGAAGGGTGGATCGCCTCCATGAAGAACCTGGATGAATCCAAGGCCGCTTCAGCCAGATTACTTGAAGTTCTCAAGGGCGAGAAACATGCCATTGCTGAAGAGATCCTCAGTATGAAGCAATACCTGGTGAAAAAGTCCGTATGGATCTTTGGTGGCGACGGATGGGCTTATGACATCGGCTATGGCGGACTGGACCATGTGATCGCTTCCGGAGAAGATGTGAACATCCTGGTACTGGATACTGAAGTGTACTCCAATACCGGCGGACAGGCTTCCAAATCAACCCCGGTTGGTGCCGTGGCCAAGTTTGCTGCTTCCGGTAAAAAGATCCGCAAGAAGGACCTGGGTATGATGGCCATGACCTACGGTTATGTATATGTGGCCCAGGTGGCCATGGGGGCAAGTCAGTCGCAGTATCTGAAGGCGCTCAGGGAAGCAGAAGCCTACCCGGGACCATCCATTATCATTGCCTACTCGCCCTGTATTAATCACGGGCTGCGAGCAGGTATGGGTAAGTCGCAGAGCCAGGAGAAATTTGCCGTAGAGAGTGGTTACTGGCACCTCTATCGTTATAACCCGGTGCTTGAGGATGAAGGGAAGAATCCCTTCCTTCTGGATTCCAAGGCACCGCAGTGGGATCAGTTCCAGTCCTTCCTGAAATCAGAGGTACGGTATACCTCCCTGCAGAAGGCCTTCCCGGCAGAAGCCGCGCACCTTTTCAAAGCCGCGCAGACCAATGCCAAGTGGAGGTATGACAGCTATGTTCGCATGGCTGCCATGGACTTCGCACCTCAGGTATAGCAAACACAAACCTGATATACTCAAGAGGTTGTATCGAAAGGTACGGCCTCTTTTTTGTTTTCTTAGGGATGTTTATTCGTAACGTGCTTAAGTTGCTTCGCAAATTAATGCCAGGTTACTTCCTAAACATCCCTAAGAAACTACTAAAAGCCGCATCTGATACTCCCAGTTTCTTTGTCAGGTGTGTTCGTGAGTAAACCTTAGCCAGCCGAAGGCTGGGTGCAGAATGAAGAGAGGCTTACTGATGCGAAGGTATACCAACGACGAAGCCTAAGCCAGCCGAAGGCTGGGTACAGAAAGAAGAGAGGCTTACTGATGCGAAGGTATACCAACGACGAAGCCTAAGCGAGCCGGAGGCTCGGTTCAGCTAGGAGTTGGTATACCGAGCAGGCTGTGATTTCACGAAGTTTTCTAACTTTGCCGGGAATTCAGAGTTATGGGACGCATTATAGCCATTGATTATGGGACAAAGCGGACCGGTGTTGCCGTAACCGACCCGGACCAGGTGATCGCTTCGCCCATGGAGACGGTACCAACCCATGAACTGATGCAGTTCTTGCAGGACTATTTTGAGAAGGAACCGGTAGATCTTCTGGTGGTGGGTAAACCCCTTAAAATGGACCATTCGGTCTCCGGACCAACGAAGCAGATCCTTTATTTCGTGGATGCCTTTAAGAAGCGGTTCAAAAATATTCCGGTGAGGTGGATGGATGAACGCTTTACCTCCAGCATGGCAATGGATGCCATGATAGAAGGTGGTGTGAAAAAATCGGACCGCAGGGTAAAGGGGAATGTGGACAGGATAAGTGCTTCCCTCATTCTTCAATCTTTCCTGGTGCAAAAGAACAATATGAAGGCATAGGCGTTTTTTAGGTATAAAAAGAGTGAATTAGAAAATGGTATTACCGGTATATGTTTATGGGATGTCGGTGCTCCGGAAAATTGCTGCCGAGATCCCGGAAGGTTATAAGGAATTGGATCAGTTGATTACCGATCTGTTCGAAACGATGCATGTCAGTGACGGGGTGGGACTTGCAGCACCACAGGTTGGAAAGTCCCTGAGGATATTTGTGATCGATACAACCCCCATGTCAGAAAATGCGGAGGAACCGGAATTGAAGGACTTCAGAAAAGTATTTATTAATCCTATCATACTGGAAGAGTGGGGTGACCCATGGGCTTTTGAAGAGGGTTGCCTGAGCCTTCCCAATATCCGCGAGGAGGTGATACGCCCCGACCATGTACGTATCGAGTATTATGATGAGAACTGGAACCTGAAAGAGGAGGAGTATGACGGGATCCGTGCCAGGGTTATCCAGCATGAGTATGATCACCTTGATGGCAAGCTATTTGTTGACAAGATCAACCCCATCCGGCGAAAATTGCTCGCAGCCCGCCTCAACACTATCAGCCGGGGCCGTGCTGACTGTAACTATCGCATGATTTACCCAAAGAAGTAACAGGAATCCTGAAAATCATCTAAAAAATGTGAGATTTATTTGTTTTGTTCTGCAATAGTTGTATATTGCAACAGTTCTAGGATGAAACAATCATGGATTATTCAGGTTTATCAATCATAAGGCCGCCAGGAGTTGATTCCATCTGGTCGCTCAGGGATTATCTGGGGGCATTGCGCGTGAAGTCTTCAATAGGGAGAGGACGTTACAGGGTCAACCCCGGATTATACAGGTTGGGTCAACCTGATAAAGATTCTGAAGTGATCATCACCTCCAATTACAAGCTCAGTTTTGATCTTGTGCGAAAGAGCCTGGACGGAATGAATACCTGGATCCTGGTGCTGGAAACCTATGGCATAAACGTTTGGTGTGCTGCCGGTAAGGGTACTTTTGGGACCGATGAGGTGATCAGGCAGGTGAAAGAATCCCGGCTAAGCCAGTATGTTTCGCACAGGAGACTGATCCTGCCACAGCTTGGGGCATCCGGTGTTTCGGCTCACGGGGTGAAGGAGGCAACAGGTTTTTCCGTAAAGTTCGGTCCCGTACGTGCTGATGATATAAAGGAATATATCTCCAGCGGATACAGTAAAAATGATGTTACCCGGTCCGTTCAGTTCAATTTAATGGACCGGTTCATATTAACACCGGTCGAAATTGTAAATTCAATACGTTATCTGCTCGCTATCATTATTTTCTTCTTCCTGCTGTCGGGGATTTATGCTGGTGGATATTCTGTGTCACTCATATGGAAAGAGGGAATCAGGGCAGGGTTGTATCTGCTGGCAGCTTATTTAAGTGGTGCTTTTCTGGGCCCGTTGCTGTTGCCTTATTTGCCTTTCAGACAATTTGGAGGGAAGGGAATGGTGGCCGGATTTGTTGTTTTTGGGTTGATAGGGATCATGAGCTTACGCAGTATGCCATATCTCGCCCTGGCCGGGTGGTTCCTTCTTTCGGGCGGGGTATCATCCTTCCTCACCATGAATTTTACCGGGGCAAGCACCTATACATCCCTGAGCGGGGTTAGAAGAGAGATGCGGGTCTTTGTTCCCGTTCAGATCTTATTAGTCCTGACAGGATTGTCGCTTGTTGTCATAGCCAAATTTGTCTAACATGAATAACCAGCTCTATTTACGAAATGTGGCCTCTCTCGAGTACGATGCTTCCAGGTGCACCGGGTGCAGGATGTGTATTGAGGTCTGTCCCCACAATGTGTTTCGAATGGCAGGCAGGAAAGCGGAGGTTGTGAGACTTGACAGTTGTATGGAGTGCGGTGCCTGCGCACTGAATTGCATAGCCGGGGCCCTGACAGTAAAACGGGGTGTGGGTTGTGCTTCGGCTGTCATTACAGGCTACCTGAAAAAAAGCGAACCAACCTGCAGTTGCGGCGGCGATGATAAATGCTGCTGATCAATACCAGTTACTATAAAGTCAATGGATATGAATAAAGAGTTCATTAATAAATTCAGAGAGATGTTAAGGGTTTTCGACAGGGAGCTCTATCTGCAGAACAATGCCTCCTGTTGTAATGGGATCAGCCTGGCACAATGTCATACACTTCTGGAGATAGAGAAATCCAATGAAGTTTCAGTCTCCGAGCTGGCTAACAACCTTACCCTCGATAAAAGTACCGTGAGCCGGACAGTGGATGGACTGGTTAATATCCAAATGGTCCACCGGGTCATTCCGACCGAGAACAGGCGAAAGACCCTGATCAACCTGACAGATTCAGGGAAACAGATTTGCAAAACAATCAATTATACAAATGATGTATATGTGAAGGAGGTATTAAAAGAATTTACTGAATCGGAAAGGGAAGAGTTCCTCAGGCTGTTCAGTAAGCTGACTTCCAATATGATTGCTCAAAGGGCACAAAAGTAAAAAGCCGCCCGGATGGACAGCTTTTTACCTGAAGGACAGCTTTTTATTTAAATTACTGCATTGAAATGTTCTTCCGATTTAAGAAGTAAATCGATATACTGGGCACGTTTGTAAACAAATGGATCATTAATTGAGTTGCTGCTCAGTTTACCCCTGAAATCTTCAATGGTTGCATATTCTTTACGATCCATCCACTCTTCCAGCTCCTTCAACATCTCAGCTGCATATCCCACGCCATTGTGATAGAAGGTGCTGACTGATTCAACGGCTGTGGCTCCTGCCAGGATCATTTTTACCATGTCCATCCCCTCATAGACTCCGTTGTTGGCCGCCAGACTGGCGTTCAGATTTCCATAGGCCAGTCCTATATAGCGGATTGACAGGCGGTGGTCGCTGTGCGTACTCAGGTTCCATGGTGAAACATGTTTCTCCGCCTCCACGTCGATATCCGGTTCAAACAACCTGTTGAATAAAATGAAACCATCGGCACCGGCGGCATCCATATCTTTAATGGTCTTCAGAACATTGGTATAGAAAGGGCTCAGTTTAACACTTACCGGAATATTCACGGCAGCTTTCACAGCCTTAAGCATCTCGATCTGATGATTGATCACATCGTGTCCCGATCTGTCGAAATCACGGGGAATAGCGAAAAAATTCAGTTCAAGTCCGGCAACTCCAGTCTCTTCAAGCAGCCTGGCGTATTCAATCCAGGACTCCTTATATACCGCATTCAGGCTGGCAAAAACAGGAATGGAGAGGGCATCAACGACCTGTTTCAGGTTATATAAATGTTCTTTTGGTCCCCCGTGCTCGATTTTCGGGAACAGGTTGATCATTTCTGCATTGCGTTCGTCATAAGCCTCCAGCTGATTGCTCAATTCGTTATCTTCAAGCTGGATCTGCTCCTCAAAAAGTGAGCGAAATACCATCGCAGCCACGCCGGCCTCCTCTGCCTCCTTCAGCTTATCGATGTTATTAGAGAGATTGCATGCTCCCAGGATCAGAGGGTTTTTCAGGGAGACTCCCATGTGCTTTGTTGTAAGTGTTGCCATTTGAATTTTCTTAGTGATTATTTTATTCTGACTATAAAACTATCAATAGCTATAAAAGGTTCAAAATAAAAAGGAAGAATAACAGATATTTTTTTGTTCATACCATGAATAAGGGAAAGTACCTGTCTGGGAATCATGTTCGATCTGCGAAAAATTCCCGTGTTGCGCGCCCTCATTCCTTTTTTTGGCGGGGTGACAGCCGGCATTGTGGTGCTGCCGGCTGTTCATATCCTCGCAATGGTGATTATTTCCATGGGATTGTGGGTAATGGCCCTGTTTTTCTATTTCAGGCAGGGGAGAAGGCCCGGGTCTGCATCAGGATTATTCGCAATGGTAATTTTCCTCCTGTTTTTTATTACCGGTTCGGGAACCGGTATTCTTTCCCGGCCTGCGGATCCCCGTTTGCCGGTGGACAAACAGGTACTGATCAGGGGAGAAGTCAGAGAATCACCAAACCTGGTAAGGCGCAATCTTGTGCTTGATCTTGAGCTTCACCAGCTCTGGTCGGCTGATACCATCCTTTCAACCCGCACTGTTGTAAGAGTCTACTTTCCTATGCCTTCAGACTCGATTTGGCCAGCTGCCGGGGAGGAGTGGCAATTTTCCGGCAAACTGGCACCGGTATCAACCAGCGGAAATCCGGGATCAACAGATTTTACACGTGTAATGAACAGGAAGGATTGCTGGTGCTGTTTATATGTATCTACCGGTGCCGTTTCCCTGCTTTCCAACAGAATGGTACCGTTTAAGAAAAGGAACTTTACGCCGGAACTTCTAAGACAGAAAGTTTCTGATCACTGGCATGGGGGTAAAGAGGAGGTCTCCCTTTTAAAAGCAGTGTGCCTGGGCGACCGTTCATCACTGACCAGCGATATGCAACAGGATTACAGGATGGCCGGGGGAATGCACCTGCTGGCAGTATCGGGTCTTCATGTTGGACTGATCTGGTGGGTGTTGCAGTATTTGACGGGGTGGATGAAAAAAATATTCCGGTCGGAAAAGCAACGCATTGCAGTGGAGGTTGGACTCCTCTGGTTTTATGCCTTTTTAACCGGATTTTCTTCATCTGTATGCAGATCTGTAACCATGTTTACATTTTTTTCCATCAACCGCATGATGGGACAGCGGATCCATTCAGTTAACGGTATTCTTGTCTCTTCTTTCCTGCTGGTGGTTATTGATCCGCTCAAACTTTTAGACATCGGCTTCCAGCTGTCCTATACTGCAATTTTCGGCATAGTGGCCATTTATCCGGTATTACAGAGAGCAGTCCCTATACGTAACCGGTTGTTACGAAGGTTATGGGAAGCTACTTCGGTAAGCGTGGCTGCCCAGCTCTCCACGGCACCGCTTGTAATCTTCTATTTCCACCAGTTGCCCCTGTATTCCATCCTAACCAGCCTTTTAACAGTACCTCTCCTCAGCATTTTGATTGCCGTTTTTGTCTGTTCGGTTCCATTTATATCAGTGGATCTGCCGATGGAGTTTTTCAATTTTATTCTTATAAAGCTGGCACTTTTGATAAACCGTTCCATGGCGCACCTCTCCTCCCTGCCCGGTGCATTGTTGGATGGTTTGCAGGTGGACCGGATGACACTCGTGGTCTGGCTCCTGGTTTTGCTGATGATCATGGTAGCATTAAACATACGGAACCGGATACCCTGGTACCTGGTTCTGTTCCTGACATCAGTTGCCATGATATGGAATTCGCTTTCCGGACTGGACCGCCGCTCCTCCTCAGAACTGTTGATTACCCATTTTAACAGGGCTTCAATGGTGATCGTCAGGGAAGGTGTAAGGGTTGATTACTACCAGTTTTGCAGTGATACTGCAGTTTTGGACCGAATGAAAGCTTACATTGCCGGTGGCTGGAGCAGCCGAATTTATGAAAACCACCAGATGGAGATCAAGGACACCGGAGAGGCAAGGGGACTGGTTTCATCCTGCATACGGCTTAGAGATGGGTTATGGCTGCTGGGCAGTTATCAGCACCAGGGACTGATCGTCGGGGACAATATATATGAGAACCTGTGGGAGGCTGTGTTCGGGGAACCTGAAGGCACCCATGCCATTCAACCCGTATTCCTCCTGCTTTCTGGTGATCCGGAAGTAGAGACGTTACTGGATAAGAGGTGGATCGGTGACACGGAGGTCGTGGCCGACGGTTCGTGCAGCAAACGTTATTTAACAAGATTAAAGGCTGATCAGCGTGGATTTTATTTGACGGATCGCTCGGGAGCCTATGCGAAAAGATGGTAAAAAAATAGATTTCCTGTGTACTTTGGACAATTATCTGTTATTTTGCCATGTTGTTTTTTTACAGACTATGCGTATTGTAATTGCCGGAGCGGGTGAAGTGGGAACACACCTGGCCAAGATGCTTAACCAAGAGGAGCATGACCTGGTTGTGATAGATAATGACACCAATCGCCTGAAGGCTATTGGAAGCACACTGGATGTGCTGACCATTGAGGGCAACGCCAATTCAATTTCCCGGCTGAACGAGGCGAAAATAGAAAAGGCCGATCTTTTGATCAGTGTCACATCATCGGAAGACGTGAATATAAATTCGGCCATTCTCAGCAAACGGTTTGGAGCCAAAAAGACCATCGCCAGGATAGATAACCAGGAGTATCTTATACCAGCCAATAAGGAGATCTTTGAAAACCTGGGTGTCGACTATATGATCTATCCGGAGAAGATCGCCGCACGGGAGATTGTGGGCCTGCTTTCAGAGACCGGCAGCACGGAGGTAGTTGAATTCGGAGGTGGTAAGCTTCACATGTATGTGATCAGGCTGGACGAAGGGGCACCTATTATTGATAAGTCTCTGAGGGAGATTGCCCCGGGCAATGATAGCCTGGAATACAGGGCAGTGGCCATTACCAGGCAGGGTCAGACCATTGTACCTTCAGGTGATGACCGGTTTGAATGCGGTGACCTGGTCTATGTTATCAGCAGCAAGACAGGGATGAAGCAGCTCTATAAATATTCCGGCAAAAAGCAGTTCGAGGTGCATAACATCATGATCCTTGGCGGGAGCCGGATTGGAAGGAAAACCGCCGATGCTCTTGGGAAACAACACTATGTAAAGTTGATAGAAAAGGATCGTGAACGGAGCTACACACTCTCCAACCGATTGAACAATACACTGGTTATCAATGGAGATGGCACCGACATGGAACTGTTGCGACAGGAAGGGCTGGACAGGATGGATGCCTTTATAGCGGTTACCGGTAACTCCGAGACCAATATACTCTCCTGCCTGCTGGCCAAGCAAATGGGTGTGAAAAGAACCATTGCCGAGGTGGAGAACATCGACTATATCCCCCTGGCCGAGAATATCGGAGTGGATACCATAATAAATAAGAAACTGATCACGGCCAGCAGGATCTTTCGCTTCACCATGTCAGACGAGGTAACGAGTATTAAGTGCCTGACAGGAACCGAAGCTGAGGTGATGGAGTTTACTGTGAAACCCGAAGCCCCGGCAACACTGGGTACCCTGAAGGAGATCGACTTTCCCAAGGAGGCCATCATCGGTGGCGTGATCCGCGGAAAGAATGCCTTTATCGCCCATGGCGAGACGATGATCAAGCCTTACGACCGTGTGGTGGTCTTCGCACTCCCGGGAGTCATTCATTCCATTGGTAAGTATTTCAACTGAACGGATCCATGCTGAATCACAGGACCATTTTCCGGATCTTAGGTTTGATATTGATCACCGAAGGGTGTTTCATGTGGCTTGGTATCCCTGTAGCCCTGATCTTTAAAGAGCATGATCCCTGGCTTTTTCTGCTTTCAGGGGCCATTACAGTGGCTGTTGGAATGCTGGCCTATGTACCATTAAGGAAAACAGAGCTTCAGCTAAACCGAAGGGACGGCTATGTAATAGTTACCGGGGCCTGGATACTCTTCTCGTTGTTCGGTACGCTGCCCTTTCTGCTTACAGGCTCGATCCCCGGTTTTACGGATGCATTCTTCGAGACCATCTCGGGTTTTACAACCACCGGTGCTTCCATTCTGAATAATATAGAAGAGTTGTCACACGCAGTTCTCTTCTGGAGAAGCCTCATACAGTGGCTGGGAGGAATGGGGATCATACTTCTTACTCTGATCCTGTTGCCATTCCTGGGAATAGGGGGAATGCAGCTGTTTTCTGCGGAGGTGCCGAGCCCCACTCCCGACAAGCTGCATCCGCATGTAAAGGATACTGCAAAGCGCTTGTGGCTCATTTATATGGTATTTACTGTATCGGAGACGCTGTTGTTGTGGGCCGGAGAAATGAACCTGTATGATGCGATCTGCCACTCACTGACCACCATGGCCACAGGGGGCTTTTCCACGAAACAGGCGAGTATTGCTTACTGGGACTCTCCCTATATCCATTATGTGATCACAGTGTTTATGTTCTTTGCCGGTACCAACTTTACCCTTGCCTATTTTGGCATGCATGGTCAGTTCCGGAAGATCTGGGAGAACGAGGAGTTCAAGTGGTACATTGGTTTTATAGGCGGATTTACGCTGCTGGTAACCATAGGGCTCTATTTTACATCCGGCGGAGAACTTGAGCCGGCGTTCAGGAATTCCCTTTTCCAGGTGGTATCGATTATAACAACAACGGGATATGCAACGGCAGACTATATGTTGTGGGCTCCCTGGATCATTGTATTGATTTTATTGCTGATGTTTTTTGGCGGTTCTGCAGGGTCCACGGGTGGCGGACCCAAGATCATGCGCATTGTGATCATGTTGAAGAATTCCACCCAGGAGTTGAAGCGGATGATCCATCCAAATGCTGTAATCCCGGTGCGGTTCAATAAGATGGCCGTGGAGCAGCCGATAGTCACCAACGTCCTTGCATTTATAACATTCTATGCGATTATCGTCCTGATATCCATGGCTGTGATGTCGGTTCTTGGGAACGACCTGGATACTTCTGTTGGTGCAGTTGCAGCTACACTTGGTAATATCGGGCCGGGTATTGGCAAAGTGGGACCTGCTCTTAATTTTGCAGAGATCCATATGGCAGGTAAATGGTATCTCTCCTTCCTTATGCTGGTAGGAAGACTGGAGCTTTTTACGGTGCTGGTATTGTTCTCGCCTCTATTCTGGAAAAAATAAATAGTTCAATTCATCGTGAATTTGAATTCGCCCGGAACTTTTCCAAATGATCTCCTGAGCCGGAAGTGGAACTTGTGAAATCCCGTTCCAAAGAACATCAATGGGCAGAAACCATAGACCACGTCAATCTTATTTTGAATACAGATCTCATGCGCCTCTTTTGAATAGGCCCCTTTTCCCATACCCCTGACCATCCATACTCGTTTAATGCCCGATCCGATACATTGACTCACGATCTCTTCGGTCAGCTGGGGTGGTACCGCTATGATCAGGCTTTCGATATCACTCTGAAGTTCCCTGGCGGTAGGGACAGTCAGTTTTCCCTCAATCTCGGCATATTTTGGATTGATGGGATAAATCTCTTTTCCGGTCTTTTCAATCTCTATCATCAGAGATCTTCCAAAATTATCCTTGTTTGGGGAGGCTCCGGCAATGGCAATTTTTTCGGAGTCTAAGAATGCCTGGATGGTCTTTTTCATATGGCTGGAGATTTTCCTGCCAAGATAATAAACTGGAATCAAATCCAAAAGGCCAGAAAGATTTTACTGATCAAGTTCACCCAATCCCTCCCGGAGTATCTCCGGTTCGTCTCCACTGCAATCAATAACCGTGGATGGGACCATTCCGCCATATCCTCCGTCGATCACAACATCCACCAGGTATCCGTATTCTTCGTGGATCATTTCCGGATCTGTGGGATACTCCAGGATCCGGTCATCCTCCTTCAGCGATGTTGTCAGGATTGGATGTCCCAGCTGACGCACGATCTCCAGAATTATGTTGTTGTCAGGCACCCTGATTCCCACTGTCTTCCTTTTTTGCTTGATGGACCTGGGTACCATATTGCTGGCATTCAGGATAAAGGTATATGGTCCGGGCAGGTAGGACTTCATCAGCTTAAAGGTATTGTTATCCACCTGCCTGGCAAAATCGGAAAGGTGCCTCAGATCGGAACAGATAAATGAGAATTGAGCTTTTTCCGGTTTAACCCCTTTGATCCTGGCTACCCTCTCCACAGCCCTGGTCTTTGTTATGTCACAACCCATCCCGTAGACAGTATCAGTGGGGTAAATGATGACGCCACCGTTGCGAAGCAGCTGCACAATTTTATCGATCTGTCGTTGATCGGGATTGTTCTCATAAAGCTTTACCAGCATCACTTCATTTATAAACCGCGTAAAAATAGCATAATAACTCTATTATTGGTGCTTCTTTTGTATTTTCGGATATGCATCTGCCGGTTATAGACTTAAAACAATTTATTCTGAGACCATGGCACCCGGAAGATGACATCATGCTTGTAAAACATGCCAATAATACTCGAATTGCTTCCAACCTGAGAGATGGTTTTCCCAATCCATATACGCTCTCTGATGCCAGGAGCTGGTTGAAAATGGTGGGAGAGAACAGGCAGGATGTCATACTGGCCATAGAGGTGAACGGTGAAGCTTCAGGCGGGATCGGATTGCATGGACAAACAGATGTATACCGGTATAACGTTGAGATTGGTTACTGGCTTTCAGAGAGCTACTGGGGAAAAGGGATCATGTCGAAAGCAGTTGAAGCCATGGTTGATTATACTTTTACGCGCACTTCGTGGTTCAGGATATTTGCATGCATTTTTGAATTCAACCCCTCCTCCATGCGGGTGCTCGAAAAGAATGGTTTTAAAAGAGAAGCCATTCACCGGAAAGCGGTCATGAAAGATGACAGGCTTATGGACGAATATCTGTATGCCCTGTTGAAGGATCAGTGGCTGGCCTCCTCCGGAAGGTCCGCTTCTGCCGGCTCCTCCTCTGATTGATCCTCCTCCGGATCCTCTTTGTCATCGAGTGCAGATCTTTCTGAAACGGGACCCTGGTCGCGGTACACAATGGCCAGTATAACACCGGCAACAGCCCCGGAAATATGGGCCTCGAAGGAGACTTCAAAATCGAATGGCAGCAGTCCCCATACAAGACTTCCATACAAGAAGCTCACCAGCAGTGAAATGGCAATCAGGGATCTGACGCGTCTTATCAGTCCGCTTAAAAAGAGAAACGAACCCAATCCGTATATGAGTCCGGATGCACCAATATGGTAAGCCTCCCTGCCAACACACCATAAAAGTATACCACTGATCAGGTAGATCAGGGCCCATATCTTATAGGCTATATCCCTGTAGAAATAAAAAAGTGCCACACTGAGCAATAAAACCGGCATGGAGTTGTCCACCAGGTGCTTCCAGTTAGCATGGATCAGTGGTGAGAAAATAATCCCCTTCAGTCCGCTCAACCTCCTCGGGTAGACGCCGCCCGTTACAAAAGAGAGATCCATACTGATCTCGAAGAACTTGACGGCCCAGAGTAATAAAAGGAAAAATCCGGGAAAAACCAGGCTGTAAATGAACCGTTTTTTCTCATCCGACATAAAACAAAGTTATCTTTTTTCCGATTGTACTATCTTTAAAGAATAAAACCGGGAACATGACTGAGATCTTACTGGCTGTCCTTATCCTGTTAGCCATTGTAAATGTGGTTATAACCATCGTAAACAGGAGATCCGTGGATTCCGGTCCCATCCTGAAATTCGAAAGCGCACTAGAAAAAAGCGAGAGAACACTTAAGGATGAATTTGAAAGGAACCGGAGGGAGAGCCAGGAGAGTGCCAAGTCCAACAGGGAAGAACTGACCAGGGCGCTTCATTCTTTCGAGGAGAAATTTGCCAGTAATATTAAAGAGTTGAATGAACTGATCCGGCAAAAATTCGGGGATTTTAATAAACAACAGATCGATAATAACAAGCTGGCCACCGATCATATCAAAGGAATTCAGGAGAACATCGAAAAGCAGCTGTTGAGCATCCGGGATGACAATACAAAGCAGTTGAACGAGATGCGGAAGACCGTTGACGAAAAGTTACAGACTACCCTTGAGAAAAGGTTGGGAGAGTCCTTCAAACAGGTGAGTGAACGCCTCGAACAGGTTCATAAGGGACTGGGAGAAATGCAGACGATCGCTTCGGGGGTTGGTGACCTGAAAAAGGTTCTCTCCAACGTGAAGACCAGGGGAGTGCTGGGGGAGTATCAGCTGGGTAACATTCTGGAGCAGATCCTGACACCCGATCAGTACGGGAAAAATGTGGCTACAAAAAAAGGGAGCCAGACCCATGTGGAATATGCCATCAAGCTTCCCGGGAAGAACACCGATGAGGAGGTGTGGCTGCCGGTGGATTCAAAGTTCCCGATAGAGTCCTACGAATTGTTGCTTGCTGCATACGACCAGGGCAACCCGGAGCAGATTGAAGCGACACAGAAGATTCTCATCAAAGCAGTGGAGGGTTTCGCAAAGGATATCAGTGAAAAATATATCGATCCCCCACACACTACAGATTTCGGCATCATGTTCCTTCCGGTTGAGAGTCTATATGCAGAGGTGCTAAGGCACCCGGGCCTCTTTGAAACGTTGCAGAGAACATACAGGATAACAGTAACCGGACCCACCACACTTTCAGCATTGCTCAATAGCCTGCAGATGGGATTCCGCACCCTGGCAGTTCAGAGAAGAAGCAGCGAGGTGTGGAAGGTGCTTGGAGCAGTGAAGTCAGAATTTGAAAATTTCGCGGAGCACCTGAAGAAAGTGAGAAAACAGCTTGACACCGCTACCGGGTCCCTGGATAAACTACAAACCACCCGTACCAATCAGATCGAGAGAAAACTACGTACAGTGGAAACACTGGAGGGACCGGAATCCAGGGATATCCTTGAGTTGCCTTCCGAATCAGAAGAAGAACAACCTGATGGTTAATAATTTGTTATTTTTTTCCTCATTTGTGTTTGCGAATTGAATTAATCTCTATATTTGAACCATGTTTTAAAATTATGCTGAAGAACATTGTGCATATTCTACTCGTGGTGCTGGTGCTGGTCGTTGATCCAGGGTTAGCCTGAGAGTGGTATTTGCATATTTAGCGTACCGGGCCATTCTCAGGATTGAGGATGGTTTTTTTTTTGAAATAATAAACGAAACAGAACAATGAAGATCCAGTACCGAAGCAATACAACCACCATGGGACGCAGAATGGCCGGAGCAAGAAGCCTGTGGCGTGCCAATGGGATGAAAGAGAGTCAGTTTGGGAAACCAGTATTTGGTATTGCCAACTCTTTTACTCAGTTTGTTCCCGGGCATACCCACCTGCACCATATCGGGCAGGAGGTGAAGCAGATCTTCGAGGATGCAGGCTATTTTGCTGCCGAGTTCAATACGATAGCCATTGATGATGGTATCGCCATGGGACATGATGGGATGCTCTATTCGCTTCCATCCAGGGACCTGATAGCGGATAGTATCGAATATATGGCAAATGCCCATAAAGTGGATGCCCTGTTCTGTATCTCCAATTGCGATAAGATTACCCCGGGAATGCTGATGGCAGCGATGCGCCTGAATATCCCGGTAATTTTTGTTTCGGGTGGTCCCATGGAGGCAGGGAGCGATGGTGACACTGCCTATGACCTGGTAGATTCAATGGTGATGGCGGCCGACCCTTCTATCAGCGACGAAACCATAAGCCGGATTGAAAGACTGGCCTGTCCTACCTGCGGGTCATGTTCTGGCATGTTCACCGCAAATTCCATGAATTGCCTGAATGAGGCTATTGGTCTGGCCCTCCCGGGCAACGGCACCGTTGTGGCCACACATGTTGAGAGAAAGAATCTTTTTATCAGTGCCGCCCACCATCTTATTGAAAATACAACCAGTTACTACGAGGAGGGGAACGATAAGGTCCTGCCACGTTCCATTGGCACATACAAGGCGTTTGAGAACGCCATGACACTGGATATTGCCATGGGGGGATCTACCAATACAGTGTTGCACCTTATGGCCATCGCACATGAAGCCGGGGTTGAATTCACTATGAAAGATATCGACCGCCTTTCAAGAAATACGCCCGTACTATGTAAAGTGGCGCCGAGCTCCAGGTACCATGTGGAGGATGTGAACAGGGCAGGGGGGATCATGGGGATCCTTGCCGAACTCGACCGTGGGGGTCTGATCAACCGGGATGTGTACAGGGTGGACGGGAAAACCCTCGGAGAAGCCGTAGAGTGTTGCGATCTGGTAAACAATGAACCGTGTAACCGGAACGAGGAAATATACTCGGCTGCGCCGGGAGGTAAATTTAATCTGACTTTGGGGTCCCAGGATACCCGGTATGAAGAGTTTGACCTGGACCGTGAGACCGGATGTATCCGCAGGGTGGAAAATGCCTACAGCAGAGACGGTGGATTGGGCGTTTTATATGGCAACATAGCCCTTAAGGGCTCCATTGTTAAGACAGCCGGGGTCTCTGAAAAGGTGATGAGGTTTGAAGGGCCTGCCAGGGTATTTGATTCACAGGATGAAGCCTGTGATGCGATCCTGGAGGGCAAAGTAAAAGCCGGGGATGTAGTTGTGATACGTTATGAAGGTCCCAAAGGGGGACCGGGTATGCAGGAGATGCTCTACCCCACCTCTTATATAAAGTCCAGGAAGCTGGGTGAAAAATGTGCCCTCATTACAGACGGGCGCTTCTCAGGAGGGACCTCGGGACTTTCCATCGGTCATATTTCGCCCGAAGCAGCGGATGGCGGTGCCATTGGACTGATCAGGGAAGGGGATATGATCCGGATCGATATTCCATCAAGGAGCATCGATGTAAAGCTGGGAAAAGGTGAGCTTGATCAAAGAAGGGCAGAAGCCGACAGTTCTCCGGACGGATGGAAACCGGCTCGCGAGCGGGTGGTTTCCAAAGCGCTGAAAGCATATGCCAGCATGGTCTCATCAGCTGACAGGGGAGCTATCAGGCTAATTGATTAAAATGAAGAAACATAACAAAAACAGATAATACCATGGAAACTAAGACAGAAAAGACGACTATGGAGGAAACAACATCCGGACAGACAATGAAAGGTGCCGAAGCGCTTGTAAGAGCGCTGCTTGAGGAGGATGTGGATACCGCTTTCGGTTATATTGGCGGTGCTATCATGCCGG
>Ga0210099_1000018_pt1 | contig 92903 bp, 80 predicted proteins | sample Joice_ThreeSqA_D_4_FD_184872 | JGI IMG/M metagenome (GOLD analysis project Ga0210099, IMG submission 184872) | Wetland microbial communities from San Francisco Bay, California, USA, that impact long-term carbon sequestration - Joice_ThreeSqA_D2... | ecosystem: Environmental > Aquatic > Marine >...
ATGGCTAACAAATCGCTAAAGCAGACCGCTTACGCATGTCACATACTTTGCAGAAAGGCAAAGTCCGCGCCATACTACGGCCGCTTAGCTCCACCGTTCTATTTCCTTTTATAATTCGATTAAATAAAGTAGCAAAAGGCAATCCGGAATATTGATAATTCTAATTTAAATACTTACCTTTGACGTTAGTATTGTAACGCATTAGTATGCTCAGGTCATTCGGGTCAAAAGAGACAGAGAAAATATGGGAAGGGATTAGGTCCTCAAAGTTGCCGCCTGAGATTCAAAAGTTAGCCAGGAGGAAGCTGAGGATGATAAATAACTCTGTTGATTTGAAAGACTTGCGAATACCACCCTCTAACAGGCTAGAAAAGCTAAGCGGCAATCGCATAGGCTATTATAGCATTCGGATCAACGATCAATGGCGCATCATTTTCATATGGGATTCGGGACACGCCTTAGAAGTAGAAATTGTGGATTATCATAAATGATATCATGGAAAGACTAGAGAACATACATCCCGGTGAAGTACTGCTAGAGGAGTTCATGAAACCTCTTGAGATAACAGCATACCGGCTTTCAAAAGACTTAGTGATACCTCAGACCAGGGTCAGTGAGATTCTAAAAGGTAGGCGGCGCATTTCGGCTGATACAGCGATAAGGTTAAGTCGGTATTTCGGGAATTCCGCGAAATTCTGGTTGGGACTTCAAGACGATTATGATCTTGAGGATGAGCTTAGTAAACGGAAACCCGATTTTCAAAGAATCAAGAAAAGAGAGGAAAATGCAGCATAGCGGAAATAGAACAAATCACTGAAGCCGACCGTGACGCATGTCACGCCCTTTTCAGAACCGAGCGAAGCGAGCTCATGAGTCACCGCAGGTGACAAATAACGGCAAAGCCCGCGCCACGCTACGGCGGCTTAGTTCCACCGTTCTGCTGACGCAATGCAGGCCTTTACTAAATATAATTCACATTCGCACAGATCATGACCACAGCGTCAACTCGAACCATGTTGCTGGCAAACAAGTTTTCCAGACAACGGATTTCATGGCAGGGGCGCGAAAGGGTAGTTCATTGAGGAGCAAAAGGTATAATAAGGATGGTAATGTTCAACTACTCGGCAGGCGTTAAGAAATCAACCGCCACAACAGTAGGTCGTAAAGGCCTGCGGGAAGGGCACGTTCTTTCCCGGAGGTTAGTTCTTAAAGAAAGGTCTCGACTGTCGTGGCAAGAACAGCAGAACAAATCACTAGAACCGACCGCTTGCGCGGCGGCTTAGTTCCACCGTTCTACCCACTATCGGGACCACATATGGGAGTTTTCTGTTAAGGTTCCGCGTAGTATCAAAATAACTCTTGATACGAATCATTTTTATGAAAGCCAGTATTTACATTTTAGCACTTATCATCTTCTTTACAATAGGCAATTGTGGTTTTGGCCAAGAGTATATGCTTCATGGTAGAGTAATTGATCAACAGTCAAAGCAGTCCATAGTTTACTCTACTGTTGAGATAAAATCCCAGAAAACTGGAACATATACAGATTCCGCTGGGAACTTCTCAATTAAAATTGAAAATTTTAGCGATACACTAGAATTCAATTCGTTAGGTTACAAAATGCAGAAATGTCCTGCAGGTGATTTCAGAGATTCAATAATTATTATCGAATTAAAACCCCATATTTTCGAACTGCAGGAAGTAGTCGTCGTTCCAAAAAAAGTAAAGACAAAACGATTGGGTACTATTGCCAGAAAGCCTTGGAGATTCCAAGTCGCGAATATCTTCGGCGGACAATATGGCACATATATAAAAAATGAAATCCGAAAAACCGGTTATGTCAGAGCGGTAAGCTTTTATATAACAGAAGTTGGGTTTCCTGATGCTCCTTTCCGGATAAGAATATATGCGAAAGACCTAGAAAATCAATGCCCTGGACAGGACTTGTTAAACGAAAGTGTGATAGTCTCAAATCCCAATGGGGAAGGTTGGTTTACAGTTGATATTTCTGAATATGGAATTAAGTTCCCAATGGAAGGTATGTATGTAATGATGGAATGGGTTTATTCTGGAGATCAATATTACTATACCTTTGAACACGAAATAAAAACAAAAGAAGGCAAAACTGAAATCAGAACTTACCATGTTTACGGTATATCCCTGGGAAATGTCTGGAAACAACCGGACGAGGGATATTGGGCCAAGGGATTTGGGGACAAATGGAATCGAATGAATGACTATTACAAAGGATATGTAGATGTGATGATTAATGCTGACATCGAATTTCAGATAGAATAGATAACAGTCCAGAATTGGCAACTTCCCACTCGATGGAATATGACAACTATATTAGCGATAAGGGGTAGAACAAATCACTAAAGCCGACCGCTAACGCGTGGCACGTACCTTGCAAACTACCTACCAAAAACACTGGGTTGAATTCCAATGCAAAGTGCGCGCCACGCTACGGCGGCTTAGTTCCACCGTTCTACGAACATTAAATATCAATGGAATTTAAGAGTAACCGCATTACGATTTTAGGTGGCTAACAGATTCGGCAAAAAATTTCAAATATGAATAAAGCAAAACACATTGGATTAATCATATTACTAATCCTCCTTTCTTTTAATGTGTTGGCACAGAATAAAGCAGCCGATCGGTTGTCATTTTCAATCTCATGGGCTCCTGAGTACTGGGGCCCGAATGATGGCGAGTTTCGACTTGATGCAGTTTTACCATTTAGTTTTGAATCACTTATCCATTACAAAACACTTAAGAGGTTGTCGTTTTCAACTGGACTTGGATATCAAAGATCTGGTATGAGCGGATTTAGTTGGCCGGCAAATTCAGTTATTGATGTGAATAAATCATTTAAATGGGTATTCAACGATTTTCGGATACCTGTTCAAGCATATTTCCATTTTTCTGAGAACAATTCAAATGTCAATACGTATCTCAAGACTGAATTTACCAATGTATTTACATTTCATAAATCAATCTATTATGAAAACGAAATCATAAGTTCAACAAAATCAAATACTTGGTATTCATCTACGATTGGTCTTGGGATTGGAAGTATTCTTAGGGCAAATAAGTCTATTGGGGTATTAATTGAAGGATCATTGGGAACAATTCTTGATAAGGACATCCTATTCCAGATGTATATTGTCACATTGAAACTTGGGATTGTTTTGCAATAAGCGATGTGCAGGGAAAATTGTTGAAGTAATAGATTTGAATAGGTTCGTAGAACAAATCACTAAAGCCGACCGTAACGCGTGTCACACACTTTGCAGAAGGGCAAAGCTCGCGCCACGCTACGGCCGCTTAGCTCCACCGTTCTATACACTTTTAAATCGTTTCGTTGAATTTTGTTCCATTATTCGTTAACTTTGTTGCATGAATAAGCAACGTCAGTTGATTTATTTCAGGGATTACTATTGGGCGTTCTTCAACAAGCAGTCTGGAAAGGTTAAGGAAAAGATTGACCAGGTTCTATATCTGATAACGGTTGCGGAGAAAATCCCAAAGAAGTTCTTTGATAAGATTAAAGGTTATGACGGCTTATTTGAAATTAGAATTGAATACAGTGGCAACATCTATCGGATTTTCTGCTGCTTTGATAAAGGTAACTTGATAGTGCTTTTTAATGGTTTTCAAAAGAAGACACAAAAGACCCCAAAGAAAGAATTAGATAATGCAGCACGAATAATGGACGAGTACTTTGAATACAAGAAGAAAGGGAAAGCGAAATGAAAGATATTAAGACATTTGACGAACATCTGAATGAACAATACGGCAAAATTGGCACCGAGAAACGCACTGATTTTGAAATAAAAGCAAAGGCTTTTGCAATTGGTGAAATTTTGCGTGAGGCTCGTAAGGAAGCTAAGATGACTCAAGAGGAGCTAGCTCGAAAAACGGGGACACGTAAGAGCTTCATTTCTAGAATTGAAAATGGGCACAGCGATATTCAGCTGTCCACACTGTATCGTTTAGTTGAGATTGGTTTCGGGAAAAAGGTAAACCTTACCATTGGCTAGTAATAATTTTAAGTCTAATTACTATTTATTAGAGTTTGGGTATAGAACAAATCATTACAATAATCCTATTCACGAAATAGAATTTTAGTATCAAAATCACTCCACAAAACGCTCCACATCCACATCCAGTTCTTTCTTGATCCTCAGGTCGAAAAGTGTGGCTGACTGGAGCTGGTAGAAGAGGGTCCAGAATTTCTCCTGGGTGCTGAGGTATTGCTGCCTGGCAGCGTCTTTTTTCGACTGGGAGTTGTCCAGGTCAATAATACCGGCTTCCCCGTTTCTGAAGCGGAGAAGCGTAAGCTCATATGAGATATTGGCAATGGAATCTGCAACCGCCGTATTTTCTGTTTCCATGTCTTTGAGGGCATACTGGTACGCCATGCTCATGATCTCCTGCTCGATATTCTGCAATTCAAGATTTGATTGTGCATTTACAATCTCTTCACGGCTCTGAGCCAGTGATACAGCCCGTTTCCTTCGTCCCCAGTCCAGTAGAGGCACCTGCATGGAGACAATGGCCAGCTGACGGTCCAGTGGATTTGTGTAGGCCTGGGAAATATCCGGACCACTTTGATTCAAACCATAACTGACATCCATATTCATATTGAACCGGTAAGCCTTCACGGCTTTATCGCTGCTTTTTTGTGCTTCTATCCGGTCAATCTCGAGCCCAAAAATGTCAGGATTGTACATGTGGGCCAGTGTGAGGGCATCGTCTGGTGAAAGTTCAATTGAAGGAGGATTGACCGGTAGCAGTAGCGTGAAATCCTCGTTGTTCGCCAGTCCGGTGAAGAGACGGAACTGGTCTTTTGCTTTGCGCAACTCCTCCCTGAACTGTAAGAGCTTTACCCTGGCATTACTGAGGTTCAGCTCCAGGTTGAGCAGATCCTCACGATCAATGTCCACAATCTCCTGCCTGGTCCTCCCGATTCTCAGCAGGGTATCTGCCGCAGCTACTTCAGCTTCCGCCATAGATACATTGTTCTGTGCAGCGATGACTGAAAAAAACACATGAACCGCTTCTACGTTCAGGTCCTGCAGATCCTGGAGCAGTTCACTTTTTGCCTGTTTATATTTCCTGGGTTCGATGATCTTATTCCATTTGTACTCATTATGAGCGAACAGGGGCTGATGATAGCTGATCAAAAACGGGATGGACGAGTAGCTGATATCATTGTCAATAAACAGGTTCTGGACCCGGTACAGGTTCGATGATAGCGAAACCGTTCCTCCTGTTAGTCCTATGTTTTCTGTAAGATAAAGCCCGGCAGACGATCCTACCTTGTACATCTCCCGGAACTCATCCTTATCGTCAACCACATTGTAGATCTGCATGAAAGATTTATCATAGGAGACCGGCATCATATCCAAATAGAGGAAAGGCAGCTGTTCTGCCCTGTACATCTTGTAATTCCAGTAGGCCTCCAGGAATTCATTCTTTGAAAGGAGGGCCTGGATCGATTTCTCCTGGGCCTTCTGCAGGGTCATATCAAGGGTGATGGACTGTTGAGACTGCCCTGCAGCGTAAATACAAAATATAGTAACAATAACTCCAAATAATCTTTTCATTTAGAATGATTTTAAGATTATCCCATAACAATAGTATTGCCTGTTTGTGATCTTCTCTTATTCACATAAAAATAAACCAGCGGTATAAAGAAAAGGCTCACAAAAGTCCCAACGCCCAATCCTCCCGTTAATGCAACGGCCAGCGGACGCTGCATTTCATTTCCGATACCCCGGAAAATCAGAAACGGCAGCAGAGAGAGGATCGTGGTCAGGCTGGTCATCAGGATGGGTTTCAGACGGCGTACACCTGCAGTCAGCACGGCATGGATCACACTGTATCCCTCTTTTCGTAAACGATTGACGGTATCGATCTTGATTATCGAATCGTTGATGACAATACCGCTCATCACCACAATCCCAATGAGTGCCATTACGTTCACAGTCTGACCGAAAATTAAGAGGAACAGCAATCCTGCACCGATGTCAATGGGAATCTCAAGAAGGACGATTAATGGCTGGGACACGGAATTAAACTGTGCCGCCAGTATGAAATAGAGCAGGATGATGGAGATGCCGATAATGATCAGGATCTCACGATTTTGCTCTTCTGTTTGGTCGATGCTCCCACTGAAATCGACCCGGGCTCCGGCAATGGAACCAACACTCCCCATTATCAGATGTTCAATCTTGTTTTTCTGTTTGGCACTTACATCAAAATGGAATGGATAATACCGTCCGTTCCGGTCAGCCAACACCTCTTTCATGGTCAACCCTTCACTTACTTCAATAAAATCAATGAGCGGAAATTGCTCTGTAAACTCCTTTCCACTAATTTCTGATACCTTTCGAACCATGATGCCGTTTAATGCCTCCATAAAATCGGTCTGATCGCTACCAACGATCACCGGGTAGGTCACACTGAAACTGGTAAGGTTAAATGCAGCATTACTTTGCAAGGCAGTCATTATGGCATTCCGGATCTCCATCCTGTCGATGCCGTAGGCATGGATCATCTCGTCATCGATGGAGACCAGGAACCTCTTTTTCACTGCGGGGGTGGCAAAGTTTTGGTTCGGGAAGAGTTCTTCAAGTTGCAGAAGGACCTGATGTAGTTTGCCGAGCGACTCCTCCTCGTTGTTATATGCATTGAACCTGACCCGGGCAGTGAGCGGTGACTCCTGTTCACCAAAGACCTCCTCCAGGATATTCCTGGGCTGCGAGAACCGGTAAAGTGCAGATGGGTAATGCTGCGTAAGGTAGGATGCAGTATTTTTCTTCAGCACTTCAAGATCTTTCGAGCTGTTGCATGTGAAACTGATTTTGGATTGGGATGCATCTCTCGGATCGTCCCTGCTCAGGAGGTACATATCTGATCCGGCAAGTGATGTCGAACGGACTATCAATGGTTCCAGAAGGTTTAGAATCTCTTCAACCCTCTTTTTGTTTTCTTCAATGGGAATGGGAACCCCCCAGTCAATCCTGGCAATCACCTCCTTTTGGGTCATTTTCGGGAGCAGGGACCTGTCCATTTGCTTCCAGATCACAATACCTGACAGAATAAATGCGAAACAGATCAGCCAAAGAACATATTGCCGTCGAAAGAACCAGACCAACCAGCTCTCATAATGCCTTTCAATAGTACTGAATATGGCAATCTTTTCAAATATGTTGCCCCTGGATTTCTTCTGGTGAAACAGTCTGTAGTATACAGGCAACACCATGATTGAAACGAAGTAGGAGACAAACAGCCCGATGGTCACCGCAACAGCCTGGTCAAAAAACAGGGTGCCCGCAATTCCGCTGATAAAGATCAATGGAACAAATATGGAACAGGTAGTAAGGACCGAACTGAGCAGGGGAGTGATGATCTCATTGGTGCCGTTGATGCATGCATCGGTCAGCGACTCTCCCCGTTCCTGCCTCTGACTGATATTATCCAGTACAATGATTGAGTTATCGATCATCATCCCTACTCCGAGCAGCAGTCCGGACAGGGAGATTATATTGATGGTGAGGTGGGACAGATAAAAGAAAAAGATGGCAATGATGAGGGATAGTGGCAGGGAGACTACCATCAGCCAGGGAGTCCGGCTATCCTTCACAAAAAGGAACATAATCAGCAGAGCCAGTAATATTCCCAGGTATAGACTTTGCTTCAGGTTTCTGAGTGAGAAGCGAAGCAGGGAGGTCTGATCCTGTGAGATATTGAATTCCAGGCCAGGGAACTCCTTTCCCAGATCTTCTATCCGGTTGTTTACCTGTGTCCGCAGATCATCCATTTTGGCATTGTCCCGCTTGATTATCCCAAGGGAGATACACTCCTTCGTATTGAACAGGCTAATTCCACTCCGGGGCCTGGGCTCCAGAGATATGTCGGCAAGTTCCTTCATCTGGAATGTATGGTTGTTGTGCCGTAATACCAGATCCTCGATGTCCTTCAGATTCTCGAGCGTACCTGCAAAGCTCATATCATATTCGTAAAATCCCTGCCTGACCTTGATGGTGCCCCTGGCATTGTTGTTCTCATTCAGCAGGTCTTCAATCTCTTCGATTTGGATACCCAACATCTGCAGTTTATCCATATGAGGTTTGAGTAAGATCCTGGGCATCACATATCCCGTCATATCCACCATTGCCACCGCATCGAGTTGGGAGAATTTCTCTTTGATCACCGTTCTGACCAGCGTGCTGGTTTCCAGGAACAGCTGACCGGCACGATCTGATGTGGGATCTGTATCTTCAGAATATACATTGATGTAAAAGACCGGGAGATCGGTTGGCCTGGCCTTTACCACACTTGGATACTCCATATCCTTTGGGAAATAGGAGGTGGCATTGTCGATCTTCTGATAGACATCAATAAGTGCATAATCCACATCGGCATCCTGAGAGAATCTCAGTCGGACCTGGCTGGTACCGTCACGGGAGTTGGATTCAATGGATTCGAGCTGGTTTACAGTCTGAAGCTGCAGGATCAGTTGCCGTGAAATGTTCTTTTCCATTTCAACAGCAGTGTAGTTGGGGTATTCGACCTTAATCAGTATCTCCGGAATATCCACGGGAGGCATCATCGATACCGGTAAACGGAATGATACCACTGCCCCGAGTATCATCAATGCAAGCACACTCATGGTGACAGAAACCGGCCTTTTAAGGAGGAATTCGACCATGAGGTTTTATTTATCGGTTTTCACTACTTCGCTCTCATGTGCCAGGTTCATATTCCCTGAAATGATGACCTCTTTGCCTTCGGGCAATTCTCCACCCTCTTCTGTGGTAACGACGTAGCTGGTACTGTTTTCATACGGAGTGGCTATATATTGCCAGTAGGCCTTTCCATCTTCATAATAGAACATCACCTTGCGGTTGTCCCGCATCACCATAGCCGATTTTGGGATCACCAGTTTGTCCGGAATGATCTTCTCAACTGCAATCTTGCATTTCATTCCATCAATCAGTTTTTTACTTTGATTGTCTACCCTGGCTTTTACATTGATCATACCTCCGGAGGATACCCTGGGATTAATTTCAGTAATTTTCCCTGTGAAATCCTCCTCGGTTGCAAGCGGAGTAATCCGTATCCGGTCGCCAATATGGAGTTCTTTGTAATGTGTCTCAAGGATCGGAAATTCTGCTTCCATGACCTGGTCGTCAATGATGGTAAACATTACACCCTCAACAGGAGGGTTCAGGACTTTTGCATCCAGATCGGCAATCCGGCCGCTTATGGGAGCCCGAATGGTATATTTCCGGATCTCAGCTTCCATCTCCTCAATTTCGAGCAGCTTTTCATTGTATCCCACATCCATATTCACCATCTCCAGCACATCCGGCGGGATCTTTACCGAATCTCCCGTGGAAAACCCGTAACCCAGCTTTGCAATAAGCAGTTTCTCCCTGTCCCTCTTGATTTTCTCCATGGAGTACTTCAGCTTCTGTAGATTACGCTGTATTTCAGTATCATCCAGCTTCACCAGCACATCATTCTTCTCCACACGTTGACCATCTGCGATATTGAGCTGGACAATTACATCTTTCAGATCACATCTGACATCCACACTTGCCAGTGCATGAAGCGTGCCCTGGCTCAAGATTTCCTGCTTGAAGTCGGTCCGGTTGATAACGGCAGTGGTAACTTCAGTGATTTCATTACTCACTTCTTGTTGCACCTGTTCATCCCCGGTTCCCTTATCGGAATTTGTACATGAAAAAACGATAAAAAGGGAACAATTAATAAGTATATGTACTGGGCGCATATAAAGGTTGTTTGTTAAGCTAGCTTTCTCCTATCCATAAATGTAACGAAGTTCTTTAAAGCCTCCAAAAATAGCACTAAAAGCTATCATGAGCATTGGAATATTTCCATCATTAAATCGATTTCAGATTGAGAACTACCAATGCCGGATTATTATTTGTGCTTGATTCTAATACCCCAAAAAGATTTTTGCCGTTGTTTGAAAATATTCATTGAATAATCTGGTAATCTTCAACATCATATATCAATAAATCAAAACCGTAGAAATCTAATCCACTGGTGAAGATCTGCTTAATCTCATCAACAACAGCCTCATTTCTCACCCGTGAACCATTATTCTTATAAGTATGGGTACTAAAAGGAATTCCACGCTTGCCATCTCTTTGTTAATAATACCAGCAGCTGCGAGGAAAGCTAGTGCAGTGTAATAATGAAGAAATGTGTGTTTTCTCGGAATACTTATTGATAATCAGGCGCCTCACTTCTTTAGGTATTAAGTTTTTTTAGCATCTCATCTTTGATCTCGAACTTAAGTACCCGGTGGGCAATTATTTTATTCAGTCTCTCATTTTCCTTCTTTGACTCTTTCACCCGGTGATCTTTTGAAAGCATTCGTAGGCCTTCAATTCCTTCAATGCCATTTACATTAAATCGACTCTTTCAGTGATATTATACACTGTGAGTGACCTCATATTTGCGACATACCTCTGCAACAATCATGTTTTCACTATCCCTTAGGATCTGAATTTCTTGATCAACTGTGAAAACTCGAGGCTTCTTTATCATACTCCCTGTTTAAGTTTTTAACTTGAATTTTGTCTTAACTTATTTTTCAATAAATTGTCCAAGGTATAAGGGTACCAAGACAACTGCAAGGCCGGAGAACTTGTCATCAGTTTATGAATGCTTTGCAGAAATTGAAAAGGATAAGAAAGTTGCTGAAATGAATAATGGTTAGTGAAAAACATCCCTGCCGTCAGATCGTTTCTTAATTATCAAAACTGAATATACACATATGAAATTCCATCATTCTGTCATTTGCATTTGTCCTCTTCAACATTCAGTAAAGACCAGATACATCGTACGTCACCAAACAATTATCAAAATCTTCGCTAGATACGATTAAGCGCTTTCTATCACTATCAAGAGCACAAAACACCACCGGATGATCTAATGATATATCATACCTTCCTACACCATTCCAATCAAAAACTAATACTCTGTTTGGATATTGGGGTATTCCAAGTTGTAGTTCAATATCATATATCAATGTTACCTCCCCAGAATATATGCAATATATAAAGTCTCGATCGGAAACGACTGAATAAAAAGTTCGGAAATAAGATTTGCTTTCAACAGGATCCCCCTTCAATTGAAAATCAGGATTGCCGTGTTCATCTATTACGGCTATGTTGTTTTTGAACCTGCTGGCTACAACATATTTTTTATGAAAAGTATTATAATGTAATATAATCGCATTATCCGAAGGTCCAGCATCCTCCCATATGTCTGGATAGATTTTATTAGGGATAGCAAGACTGTCAATTATTTCCCCATCCTTGTTAATGAATGTAGCTAAATTCTTTTGTAAATTGAAACTACTGAAGCCGAAATACCCTGAAGGGTGGTAAAACATATTCATCATTGGTATCAGTCTTTTGTCTAATGGAAATGATTTGGTTGGTTTGAAACCAGGATTCACAAGCATACTATCGATTGGAAATTCAAGTACCTCATTCTTTCCCCAATCACTAAACTATAATATTCTTCCTTTCTCATCAATCGAAATATTTGCAGGATTGGCTATTTCACCAGGTCCCCTACCGATCATTGCTGCAGCGGATATGAGGTTTTGAGTATTCAAATCTAATATCCTTAAGCATTTTTCTCTATTATCGCTCTGCACCACTATTAGCAGCGAATCAAATACTATTGTCTTACCCATGGCAAGGGTATCATTTGTTATGAACTCTACACCCTGTAGAGATGTTTCAGTCTTGAATTTAAAGCCTTTTTGCTGATTACAACCCCACAAGAAAAGAGACACCAGGAAATACCATAAAATGTGAGTTTTAGCCATGACTCAGATAGGGTTTCAGTAAATTATGAAAATCAAAGTCAATTTCCTAATTCACACTTACTATAAGATACTTATTGATGAACTGCTTAAGACTATTGAATAGAGTTGTTATCTTTTCAAATGATTCAATCTCATTGCTCTAGAGTTGCTATCACAACAACAGGATTATCATTTTCATTTCCTGACTCTATAATTCTTTTCAGCTCTGGTGCTACCCCGGAAGTTCCATCCAGATACTCCTTCAAATTGAAAGTATTAAAGTAAGTATAAAGTATCTGGTCGGAATCCCTAACATTACGAGCTAATGAACAATCAAATTGTAGCTGAGAATTGGATCATCACTGGTGTAAGAGACCACGTACAGAATCTCTTCTTTTTCATCAACACAGAAGTGCCCATAGTCATCTAATTTGTATTTACAAATTGGATTACCATTCCAATTAAATTTCTCAAGGTAAATATAAGGATGCCAATTCTCGGTTTCTTCCTCTTCAATCCATTCCAATGGAGATTTACCCGAATACATTAAATAAACAAATTCTTTCTGTGCTGACATTCCAATATAGTAAGAGGTATTCTCTGGTCCAAGCATTGAAGCTGAACTTTGAACTTTCGTTCTTGTTTTCATTGGGAGATTCACAATCCTTTCCTCCTTAGAGTTCATATCAATGAATAAAAGTTTCCTGAAGTACTGATAAGCATACACCATGCGTTTCTTTTCAAAATTAATCCCCAGATATCCATTATATGCCGCCCACTCTTCAAATCCCTGAATCTTTAAATCCTTAAAAAGTTTCTCAGGAATAGAATCATTCCGATTATACTTAAATATATCTTTACCTCCTTCTGTAACACCAACATAGTATAGTTCTCCAGTAGTTGGATCTACACAAATCTTATTACGGTCCCACAAATGTCTGTCAGGATTTAGCGTTAATCCTGTATTAATTATTCTTATATCCTTTGTTATTTCATATACTTTATGGTCAATATCTATGGCATAAAATGCCATTTTAGGATCTGGATGCTTAAACAAACTAGGTTGTATAAATTCTCCAGGTCCGTTGCCAGCTCTTCCAAAGGATTTAATAAGTTGGAAGTCTGGAAGTGAAAATGCCAGGAAAAAATTATCACCGTGCCGGTTATTAATGTACAGCATACTATCCTTGGCCATTATTTGAGTCCCTTTTACTTTGAAAAATGTGTCTATTGGATGTACATTACTGTGTAATTGTATTATAGGTCCGAAAATTTCATCACTGTATTGTACATCTTCTGGGATTAGAGATGGAAATTCCTTGATCACAGAAGTCATATTTGACTCAGTGACTTCAGTTTTTGGCTTTTCTTTCGAAAATGTGCATGATATTAAGATTGTTACGCTCACTATAAAGTAGGTGGTTTTCATACTTTAAGCTTAAAAAAATCTAATGCGACTTTTGAGCTGAATTTGAAAATATAATATCGTGGTTTTTTTATCTGTTGTTCAATGTTAGTTGAGAGGATAATTGTCAGAACTCTCCATGCCCCCCTGTGCTCATATTATATCCACCTGAATCTCTTCTCCAGTAAGATTCATCTTTTGCGGAACGCCGGACTCTGTTTTGTGCTGACAACCCCATAGGAAAAGGGGCGCCAGGAAATACCATAAGATGTGAGCTTTAGCCATAACTCAGATAGCGTATCAGTAAATTATGAAAATTGAAGTCAATTTCCTAATTCCCATATACTAGAAGATATTTATTGTAATGATCGACTAAACACTATTGAATTGAATTGAATTGGTATTTTTCTGAATGCTTCAATCTCACTGCTTTAGAGTTGCAATCGCAACAACAGGATTATCATTTTCATTTCCTGACTCTATAATTCTTTTCAGCTCTGGTGCTACCCCGGAAGTTCCATCCAGATACTCCTTCAAATTGTATACATTAAAGTGAGTGAACATTATCCGGTCGGATATACCGTTTTCCGGAAACACAGGTGGACCACCGTACAGATCATCTTTCAGTCCATAGAGGTCAGTACCTTTTTCAAATATCTGATAGAATGTTTTCTTATACTTATCGTAAACACCAACTCTTCTCTGCTCCTGATGTACATAGAAAATGAAAAGATAATCTTCCGTTTCACTTAAGCCCAGAAGGCCGATTTTCTCAAGGCTTTTGGGATTGGTAATATTGGTTCCAATGTTGTTCTTTATCCGGATCTCCACATCATCCACATCACTGAACTTTTCATACTTGCCATAATCCAGATAATATACAGGCTTAAGTTTTTTACTCCCATCAATTTCGAAAATGGTATTTTCATGCGGGTTTTTATACCTGGTTTTTCCATTATAAGTATAAAAAATGGCTGGGTAAATAACGATTCCATAATTCTTGTCACGCTGTTTGACAAATTTATTTTTACCTATGGTATTTGTATCACGATCTAACAGGTAGAGATCCCTCCATGGTTCTTCTTCATATGTGAATCCCATGTTATAAACAGCGAAACTTTCCGCATTAATCCATTCCATGGGTCCGGGCAAGAAATCTATGGATTTACTTCTTATATAATTTCCTTCAAAATCATAGACAATCATTCGTTGCATTGCCATATCAAAAATGATGAGCTGTCTGTTTTGCTTATCGATGAGGAAGGTTTGAAAGCCAATACTGGAATACTCTCCTGGCCCCCTTCCCTGCTTTCCGATTCTGTTCAGAAATTTTCCGTTTAAGTCGAATCTGTATATGTATTTGTAATCACTGATAAAAATTTCATTGTTGTATAATTCAATCTTGGATATGTCCTGATCCAGGAAACAATCTGGATTTGTCTCAAGCGCAATAAACCGGATATCTTCAACCAGCTGACTTACCGGCAGCTCATTAACCTGATCTATGTTTTGGCCCATGGGGATCCGGATAACAGTCTGTGCGTTTAAAAGCAGGGGTAGTCCGAGAATGATCAGGCACAATTTCTTATTAGTCTTCATTGGTCAGTTTTGATTCCTGAATTTACTACAATTAGCATACCTTTTCCATAATGGAGGAGGATATTTAAAGTTGACACCGGCTGACACGATCACAGATCAGGACTTATCAGATAACCGGTGTTTTCATCAAACGAATCGGTATTTACACATGTATATTTAAAAAATTCCAATGGAATGTCAGTTCGAAGATTGTACATATCTAGAGTCTCTACTATAAGTTTGATTGAATGATGCATCATTGTTCCGTTAGCAATTTTAAGTAACTTGAACACATGTCAAAGGGTGTCCGGAACCGTTATTCGTTTTTCGAAAATGCTTCGTACGGGATCCTGATGGCTTACATTGCCTTGATGGTGGCGGGATTCTCCCTGCTTCCTTTCCTGCAGACCGGACTTGAACCCCAGCGGGTCACCAACGATATCTCCATCACTTATAACTGGTACAATGCAGCTCCGATTACACTTGAAAGTGAAGTCACCTCTGTTCTGGCGGAGGTGTGCAGTACTATACCGGGCATTCGGAGGATCTCCACTTATTCTGAAACCAATTCCGGTGGGATAGTCATCGAGTTTGTGGAGGAGAAGAATATGGATGCCGCCCGCATGGAAATCTCGTCCATGTTGCGAAGGGCAAGACCAAAACTTCCCGAAGACCTGGCAGATGTCAGGATTACCGGGGGAAACCTGTTTGGCGAGTCCGAACGGATCCTGACATATACTGTTTTTTCAACTTCCGGGGAGGAGGAGATGGAGTATTTTATCGAAGAGCAGATAAAACGTCCGATTTCAATTCTGGACGGGGTAAATGAAGTGGAGGTGAGCGGACTTAACAGGAACCAGTGGGAGGTCTGCTGTAACAGTGACCTTCTCAGTTACATGGGATTGGATCAGGAGGATGTGGAGCGAGCCATTCAAAACAGTTATGGCGAAGCCTATTTAGGAACGGCCACCACCATAAGTTCCTCAGAAAACGGATCACTTCATGTACCTGTTTATATGAAGGTTCCCGGGGAATCTGCCGATCTGAGCCAGATTTCTGTAACCACCGATAATGGTGAGTCTGTAAAGCTGAAAGAGATTGCAGAAATCGGAAAGAAAACCGTTTATGATTACAGTACTTTCAGGATAAACGGACTATCTACACTCAGGGTATCCGTGCTTGCAGACAAGGGTGCCAATATCCTCCAGGTAGGCAAGGCGTCTCAGGAGATTATCAAAAAACTGCAGAAGAATCTTCCGGCGGGCTATTCCATCAGAAAAGAACTGGATTCCACTGAAAAGCTTAAAGAAGAATTAAGGAACATCTATTTCAGGACCGCCCTCTCCTTTTTTATTCTGTTACTCTTCATCACCCTTATCAGCCGTGCGGCGAAATATATCTTCGTCATATTTTTCTCGCTGCTTACTACACTGGCAATCTCAGTGGTGTTCTTATATCTGTTCAAAATTCAGATTAATCTTTATTCCCTGGCCGGGATTACGGTTTCATTCGGGATCATTATCGACAATATTATCGTGATGCAGGACCATCTCCTGCTTCGGAAAGATCTCAGGGGTTTCCCTGCCTTGCTTGCAGCTACACTGACTACGATCGGGGCATTATCCGTGATCTTTCTACTGGATGAGGACGTCCGCCTGAAGCTGGAGGGTTTTGCATCTGTTTTTGCGGTAACCCTGGGAGTATCCTTATTTACAGCCCTGTTTCTGGTTCCCGCCCTTACGCATCTGATGCGGCTTTCCAAACATCAACGTATGACCGTTAATCGCGGTGATCGTCTTTTCCGGTGGTTCAGGTTTCTCGGGGGTACCTGGAACAACGTCAGAAAAAGGAACGGGTGGATCGCTCTGCTTTTTATCCTGGTATTCGGGATACCCGTATTTCTTCTCCCTGATGAAGTGGGTCCGGGATCAAATGAGAGTGGGCAGGAGTGGTATCACCGCTGGTACAATAAAACCATTGGCAGTGATTTCTATAAGGATAAACTGAAAAAGTATATTGATATCTCGCTGGGGGGAACGCTCCGCCCGTTTCTTGAAAAGAGAGAGGCGGGGAGGTTCTATTTCAGCCGCAACGGCGATGAGGCCAGTGCAGCCAGGTTGGCCATCAACGGAAGGATGGAGATGGGCTCGTCCAAGGAGATGACCGACCGGGTGGCATCTGAACTGGAGTCCTATTTAAGCACCCTGGAAGAGATTGATCTGTATACCACCAATATCATCGGCAGCAACATCAACATTACGGTAGAATACAAAGAACCATACCAATTTGACTATGAAGCCCTTATGGTTAAAAATGAGGTGGTGCAGAAATGCATTTCCCTAGGAGGTGCATCATGGAGGGTAATGGGTTCTGGAGATGTTTTCGAAGGTGATCGCGGCTTTAACAATGATGTGCTGGGCCGCATCGGTTACCAGGACAGTAAGATTGAATTAAAAGGGTATGATCTGGGACAGTTGTATGACCTGGCAGTCTGGTTATCAAACCGGTTAGGTGAGAATGGCCGTTTTCAGGATATCTCCATCTCTTCACGTATAGACTACCTGACTCCTGTTGAATTTTCTTACCAGCTGGAACCACGGGAGGAGTTTATCCGCAATTCCGGTGTTACAGCCAGTACGGTTCTGAACCGGGTAAGCGGACTCTCCTCCCAAGGGGTGAGAACGTATCTATATACAGGGAAGGGGTATGAAGAGGTGAACATCACCTCTACCAAGGCCAGATCCCAGGATATATGGGGCCTGATGAATACTACCGAATTCCTCGGCGACAAGCTGGTCTCCGTTGGGGACCTGCTGGACCGGTCGTTTGCAAAATCGACCCAGACCATTCGTAAGGAGGATGGGCAATACCTGCTGAGCGTACTGTACAACTTTATAGGTCCCGACCAGCTTCACCGGCGTATCAGGGAACAAATAATGGATGAGGTCAAGGAACGCCAGCCCCTGGGTTATAATGTTGCTCCCATCATTACTCAATGGGGAGGCTGGCAAAATGACGATGAGGTTCAGGGGCAGTTGAAACTTTTCATCATCATCGTTCTGATCATCTACTTTATATGCGCCATTCTGCTGAACTCACTGGTCAAACCCCTCGTGGTTATTTTCATGATCCCTGTTTCCTTTATTGGCCTGTTCATCACGTTCTCGGTATTCAATATGCATTTTGACAACGGCATCTTTGCAGCATTTGTTTTTACCAGTGGTTTGTCTGTGAACTCTGCCCTCTATATTATCAATGAATATAATTCCTTGAAAAAGATGAGACCGCAGGCCAGGGCAATGGATCTCTACATTGCAGCGTTCCGGCACAAGATTATGCCCATTTACTATACCATCATATCCACCGTTCTGGGCCTTCTGCCTTTTATCCTGATCAATAAAAACCAGGTATTCTGGTATACCTTTGCAGTGGGAACCATTGCCGGATGTATATTCTCATTGGTTGGCGTCTTTGTGTTCCTTCCTGCATTTCTGCAGCTTAAAGACCGGGGCAGTCGAATTTCACAATCTCAAACTCCTGAGTTGAACTGAGCCCAAGGATCGCGTTCCTTTTTGCATCCCAGGTGAGTTCTGCAGGATATCAGGCACAGAACAGATGCAAGAACAAGTTCAGAGGGCCTCATTTCATTTCCTGGTTTTCCGGCAACCTGAAGCTGTAAATTGGATTCTCATCATCGGTGGAAGCCAGATAGATGGTTTCTTCCTTATCATCCACACAGAAATAGCCCCAGCGGTCCAGTTTGAATTTTCGGATGGGATTGCCGTTCCAGTCGAATTGCTCCACATAGATGTAATAGGTGGCGTTCTTTTTCTCCTCCATCACCTCAATCGGTGTTCTTCCGCTGTATAGCAGGTATATATAATCCTTCTGGGCTGAGAGCCCCCAATAATAGGTTACACTGGATGGTCCGAGTATGGAGACATTGCTCTGCTTTTCGGTTTTTGGACCGGTATCGAAATCAAGGACCCGCTCAACGCTTCCCTTCAGATCGGTAAAGATTATCTTCCTGAAATACTTGTAGGCAAAAACCAAACGGTCCTTCTCAAAGTTCGCCCCCAGGTAACCGGTGTAAGCGGCCCACCCCTTAAACCCTTTCACCGACAGTTTCATAATGGTAGTTTCGGGAACGGAATCCTTTGCAGAATACCTGTATATTTCCTTTGCCACCGGGGCCACTCCCACATAGTAATATACATCTTCGTTCGCAGCACAGATCTTGAAGGGATCGTATAACTGTCTCTTTGTATCAAATGCTATTTCAGAATCAACAATCTCAAATGACCTGGTTACATGATAGACTTTCCCGCTGACACTGTATACTGAAAACAGATATCCCGGAGATGAACCCTGTATAATACTGGGACCACTGAACTCGCCCGGACCTTTGCCCTGCCTGCCAAAGGATTCAAGGTATTCGAACCCGGGTAGAGAAAAAGCCATAAAATAGTAACTGCCGTTTCTGTTCTCAATGAACAGGGTGTCATTTTGTGCCAATAATTGGGTCTCCTGGACTTTGAAGATCTGCTCCACCGTATGGGAGGTCCCGGTCAGTTCAATGATATCTCCAAAGACTTCGTCACTCAGTTCTACCTGGCCTGGCGTCAGAGGCGGAAAGGTTTCCACTGTTTCCGGGTATGTATCAGCCGAATCAGCTCCGGATTGATTCTTATTGGTTGGTTGGTCCTTAGAGGTGCATGAGATCAATAGCACAATGAAGCACAAGCAAAGAATTTTCATTCCAATGATTTAATTATTGTTAAGGCCTCTTTCTGATCCTCGAAGTTAAAAAGAATGTCTGTAAAAGAAGTGAAAGTCGATAAGCCTCTTTCAATATAAGTGGATCACAAGAAATTTATTGCCATCTCATTTGGAACCAATTCAGATCTGTTTCGTAAAGGATAGTAATGTGCCGGAATTCAACTTTTAAGCCTTCGTATGGTTGCTTTGAGTTTCTTAATCAGATCTTTATTGGTCAGAGTTATTCTGATTACCTGTTTTTTTTCTTTACAGCTGGCTTTGTTTGCCCAGGAATATGATGCAGAGCTTCTGTCATATGAGACTCATACTACTGTCGTAAAAAGCAAGCTCATAAGAAATACTCATGTTCAGGTAAGGATCAATAACAGGGCTGGAGAAAAATATGCCACTGTATCCATTCCCTACTCGAAATCTGACAGGATCAGCAATATTGAGGCATTCATTCAGGACCAGCATGGGCAGGTAGTACGCAGATTAAAGAAGGGTGATATTTCAGAAAAAAGTAATATTTCCAGTAGTTCTTTATACGAAGATGACTATATCAAGGAATTTACCCTGAAGCATAATTCCTATCCTTATACCATTACATATTCTTTCCAGATACAGCAGGATGAGTTTATTTATGTGGATTACTGGGTCCCTGTTCTGAGCAGAAAGATCCCGACACTGCATTCGTCTCTGACTGTGTCAGTTCCTCAGGATTTCAAGCTCTCCTATGCAAGTAACCTGACAAAGGAGTTTCATATCGATACGACTGAATCAATGATCCAGTATACCTGGAAAGCAGATTACACTGATCCCATCAAAGATGAAAAACTGGCTCCTCCTTTGAGTGTTTATCTCCCGATGGTGAAAATAGTCCCTGTGGATTTCTCCTATGAGCTGGACGGATCGTTTGAAACATGGACCGGCTTTGGGAACTGGGAAATTGAATTGTTGAAAGGGATTCAGGATTTGCCTGAAAGCGAAGAAAGGAAGATTGCCTCCATAGTGAAAGGTATTGATGATGACAGGGAAAAGATAAAAGCTTTGTACCATTACCTGCAGGATAATACCAGGTATATTAATGTCAGTATTGAAACGGGCGGGCTTAAACCTTATCCTGCGTCATACGTTGCGGAAAACAAATACGGGGACTGCAAAGCGCTAAGCAATTATTTTATAACTGTTTTGCAGACAATCGGGATCCGGGCCTATTATACGAATGTTTATGCAGGTGAACCCATTCGTCCGATTAATAAGCTTTTTCCATCACAACAGTTCAACCATGTCATCCTTTTCATACCCCGGGAACATGACACGATCTGGCTGGACTGTACCAACAATCTGGCTTTTAATTACCTGGGCACTTTTACCCAGAACAGAGAGGCATTTGTAATAGCAGAGAATCGCAGCAATTTTATCCGGACCCCTGCTCTGACAAATGAAGATGTCCTTGAATCACGCCGGATCAGGGTACCCTATGATCGTTACGCCAAAATAACGGTGGAATTCAAGAACACCTACAGGGGTAATATGTATGAATTGCTTTCGGAATTGGACAGGACTGTCAACCTGAATGACAAATCAAGGATCCTGAGGAACTACCTGATTGAAGATGGCTTTGAACTGATCGATTATAGTATTCAAAAACCTAAACGGGATTCAGCCTTCATTCAATTGCACTATTCAGCCAATACTGATCAGATATATCATCATTATGGGAAGGATATTCTGGTACAAAATATCCCGCTTCAATTGCCGGAATTTGAGGAACCCGATGACAGGACCCTTCCGGTCCAGATTGACTGTCCCATTTATAAAATCGATACGATCACCTATGAAATACCACAAGGATATGGTTTATCTGAACCTGTTGCCAATCAATATGTTTCTGATGGTCCGGGGGAATATTCCATGAAATTCAGCAAACAGGAGGACCATATCCAGGTGGTTAAGGAATTGAAGGTCCAGCCCGGTTTCTATCCGAAATCAGACTATCAGGAGATCTACAGTTTTTTCAGTAAAGTCAAAATGATTGAAAACAAGATATTCATTACCCTAACAAAAAATTAATATTATGAGAAAAGTTGCTTTATTGTTCCTCTTCGGCGGACTTCTGTCATCCTTATCTTATGGCCAGGACTTTTCAAAAGAATTTGGGAAAATAACCGGGCATGAATTTCAGCTGCAACAATATGCCAAGGACAAAACCGCTGAAGCCCTGGTGTTGTTTGATATGGGCAAGTCTTACTTTATTAGGGCTGAAAACTCTTATGATGTCATCTTCGAAAGGACCACAAGAATCAAGATCTTTTCAGAGGCAGGGATCGAATGGTCAGAGATAGAGATCCCCTTTTATCAGGAAGGAGGGATCTATGAGAAGATCTATGATATTGAAGCGTACACCTACAATATGGAAGATGGCCAGATCATAAAGACACCACTTGATGTTGCCAACACTTATGACGAAAAGGTCAATGATTACTGGAACGTGAAGAAGTTTGCCATGCCAAATATCAAAGAGGGCTCCATAATTGAATACAGGTACAAGATAAATTCCCAGTACAAATTCAACCTGCGTGATTGGGAATTTCAATGGAAGATACCTGTCCTGTACAGCGAATACGAAGTAAAAATGATTCCGTTCTATGAATATACCTATTTATTGCAGGGAAGAAGCAAGTTTGATGAATATTCCTCCCACAAGGACAATGGGGTTTCACGACAGTTTGGATCCATCAGCTTCCAGGATATGGTACACAAGTTTGTAATGACGGAATTGCCTGCTTTTAATGACGAAGAGTTTATCACCTCTATTAATGATTACATCATAAAAATAGATTTTCAACTTGCCAGGATTAATTATCCATCCGGTATATCCGTAGATATTCTAACCACGTGGGATGAGATGATCAAGGCTCTGCTGAAGCATCAGGATTTTGGGAAATACACAGGAAAGATTGAAAAAATGGCTTCCAAATTGATCGATGAAAAAGCACTTTCCGGTAAATCGGATCCAGAGAAATTTAATGCAATCATTGATTACGTGAAGGGCAATTATAACTGGAATAATTTCAACGGAACATATGCCACAAAGCCACCTAATCAAATCATTACAGATAAATACGGGAATTGTGTGGATTTGAATCTGCTTGCAGTAGGCTTATTGAACGGATTTGGTATTGAAGCATATCCAGTTTTGATCAGTACCAGGAACCATGGAAAAATAAAGTACGATTATCCCTATACCGATTTTTTCAATTACGTAGTCATCCTGGCTTATATTGACGGGGAACCTACTTTGTCAGATGCCACAAGTATAATGGGTTTGAATGACAGGATCCCGGCCAGGTGCATTAACGACAAGGGGCTCATCATCCAGGAAGACAAAGTTGGATGGCTGACTCTGGAAGCAAGAAAACCCTCTGAAATAGAAACAAATATTGACATAGCAGTAACCGATACTGATCAAAATACCAGGGTTAACCAGCTTTCCACAGAATATGATGCACAATATTTCAGAGAGAATTATAAAGATGCAGAGACTATAGCTGACAAGCTGAAGGACTCAAAAGATTATCGGCTGAGTATACCATCCATCGCCATCGAGAATAATGAGACCCGGAACAAACCGTTCAGTTTGAGCTATGAAACGACCTCCGCACCAGAATTGGTCAATGAAAAGATCTATATCAAGCCATTTCTCAATGAGGTTGATTCTGATAGTCCATTAAAGCAACAAACCCGTACCTATCCCATTGATATTAACTATCCAAAGAGGAGAACTTATAAATCAACCATCCGGATTCCGGAGGGGTACCAAATCGACTTTACACCACAACCAGAAAAAATAAAGAATGATCAGTTCGAAATGAACTACAGCATTGCCAGTGATAATGATAAGATAGTTGTCAATCTGACCTATTATTTTAAGACCTCGGTCTACCCGGCAACTGATTATACAAAGATCAAATACTACTTTAATGAGATTATCAATAAGGGAAACGAAAAAGTTGTACTCTCAAAAGTCAAAACAGAGTCCTGATAAAGTTGCTTTGCATGACTTTTCGTATTCACCCGGGATGACGCAACCCATCGAAAATGTTTAGTATCTTTGAATAAGAGCATAATGCCGAACCCTGACAATACTTTCTTCAATGACCTACCTGAAACGGCTCATTTATCCACTTTTTGCACTTCTTCTTACTGCCTGTCCCGGCGGACCGGATAATCATGAGTATGACTTTGAGTACGAGACCATTATTAAGGATACCCCTGTAAACCTGAAAGGGATCAACTCCCCGCGTGACGATTACAATTCCGATCTTTTCCCCTTTCCATGGTTTCCTTATGACATCTATTTTTCATCCAACAGGGCCAGCGGCCAGGATTACGATATTATTCAAAAGCATCTGATAATATCCTACCATGCAAAAGACGATGTGCTGGACGTGCATACCACTATCCCCCGCGAGCCTGGCATTTATGAAACATCGCTCCTGCATCTGGTCAACACCTACGACGATCAGCTGGGGCCCCTCTTCTTCATCGGTCCGAAGGAGGAATACTTCTATTTCTTTTATGCGGACAACCGGGACGGGAATTTCGACATCTGGTACACCTATTCCCATTTAGACGTAGACGGGGTGATCAATGGTCCCGATACACTCATGGTTGCCCAATCAGCGAAAGATGATCTCTATCCCAGCTTTACCGAAGACTGGTCCAATCTTTTCTTTTGCAGCAACAGGGAGGATGATCTGTTCAATATATACAGCATCCCGCTGCCCGGTGCAGACAGTCTGCATGAGTTTTTTACCGGCACAGAGCCAGTGGTACCGGCGTTGAATACAGTGCTTTCCAGCGACTACAATGACAAGTGTCCATATATATACAATGATGTAATGGTATTCACGTCGGACAGGGAAGGCGGCCAGGGTGGTTTCGATCTCTACTACTCGATCCTGGAAGACGGGGAATGGACCGCCCCGGTGAATTTTGGGCCTGAGATCAATACGGAATATGATGAATACAGGCCCATCCTCTTTTCTTTTGAATACCATTTCAGTCACCTGATGATATTCTCATCCGACAGGCCCGGCGGGCTGGGGGGATTCGATCTCTATATGGTGATCGCAGATGGGATCATCAAAAAAGAAAGCAATAATTAAAAGTCTTTCAAGCCCCGGCCTGATGGTTATCAAACCGAAAGAGTGAGGATCTCACCTGGAAGGCCGTCTATTTCGACCACCTTCTCAAATTTGAATCCGTTGTTAACCAGTATCTTCCGTGAGGCTTCATTGTTCGGGTCGATATGGGCATAGACCCTTTTCAGCCGGGGATCCGATTTTGCAACATCCAGCAGGATCTGCGCAATTTCACTGCCCAGCCCCAGCCCCCAGAATACGGGCAGCAGCATAAATCCTAGTTCCGCTTCCGCCCGGCGCTCACTGGTAATCTCAAGTTTGGCAAAACCTATCAGGTCTGAACTTTTTTTCTCAACTACCCTGAAACTTCCGTAAAGGGGATCAAGTCCCGAGTTCTGAAGCATATTCCCGAATTTCTTCTGAGCTTCCTCTCTTGTTAAGACTCTTTCAGTGATCATGGCCATGACTTTTTCATTTCCCACCATGGCACAGAAACTCTCTAAATCCTCAGGAACGATTTTTTTAAGTCTGATTCGATCTTTCATTGCTTTTTGTTTTTCCACCCTGCCGAGATCACCGTGATGGCTCCGGCAAGGACCGAGAGCGCACCGAAGATGCTGAACAGGGAAAACGATTCCGGCTCGATCCAGGAGACATCCAGGCGGGTCAGAATGGCCATAGTCACAAAGGTAATAATTGGATTGAGAGTTATGATCACACTGACCCGGGTGGCCTCTGTAAATTTGATGGCAATGGCCAGTGAGCCATAGGCTATCACGGTGTTCAATCCAAGGTATATCAGGATATACCAGTTGACCGCCGGCATGCCTCCCAGCTGGCCCACCCTGGCCAGTGGCAACAGGGCAAGTGCGCAGGCCCCGTAAATGAACAGGTTCAGCTGGTTGGGACCGATCTTTCTCAGAAGGGATTTCTGGGCCGTAGCAAAGGCCGCCCATGAAAATCCGCCTCCCAGTACCAGCAGCATCCCGCGGGTGAAGTGGTCCGATCCGGTAGAGAGCCCCTGTAATTGTTCCGAGTAAAAAAGCCCGATCCCTGCAAGAACCAGTACAAATCCAACTATGTGCTTCCAGTTGACATGCTCCCTGAATATAATGATCCCCGCCAGTGCAAAGCTTACCGGGGCGACCTGGATAAAGACCTGGGAGCTGGACGGGGAGACATATTTGATCCCCGTAATAAATCCTGTGTAGTTCATAGCCAGGAAAAGAGCAGCCAGGAACAGGAGGGCGGGCGGGCGCCGGAAGATCTGGAAATCGCGGCGCCTGAACAGGAGGGTCCATGTCCCCAGCACCAGGAAGGCAATGAAGAACCTGAACCAGACCACGGTCAAAGGTGGTAACTCGTAGGTGATCACCTTCAGCACGATGGCCATAAAGCCCCACATGGAGGCTGTAATAGCCGCATAGATAACCCCTTTTCTGTTGTCGCTTCCCATATCAGTCTATTTGGATCCGTTGCCCTGGTTCCGGCACCATTATCCCTCCGCGGAACCCTGTCTGCAGGGCAGTGTTTATGGCCCACTCCTCCAGATCGACAGCAGCCAGGATATCCTCACCACTGTGTTTGCTGTCCTCCGTGCCGCTGTAGTGGACCAGCATTACTTGTTTGGGTCCGGTCAACCTGAGGAACTCCACGATGGTCAGGGGCCGGTCCCCGGAATCCCACTCCTGCTCCAGCTGTGATAAATAATTCCTGTTTATCCCGCTGATCCCATCCTGTAGGTGTAGCGCCGAAACCTGCTCCCAGCCCAGCTCCCCTGCAAAGGCCTCAAGCATCTCACTTCGTTCCAGGGGATCTTCCGGCGATCCGGAAAAGCTCCAGTGGTTGGTACGCGGCCAGGGAAAGCGGTTGTTGGTATCCACCACCATCAGATCTGCATCATACAACCGTTCATAATCCTTCTCCAGGAGCAGGGGTACAAGGAGATCGCCTGTAAAGAGGACCTTCCGGCCATTCTCTTCGAACAACAGCATGGAGGCCCCCACACCACTCTGCCCGTGGTAGACTGGAAAGGCTGTGAGGCGAAAAGGCATCTCAGCACAGGGCTCCACCGCTACACCAAACTCCAGTTCCCTGTGTTTGGTGAGCTCCTCAAGGTGCGGGTAGGAACCAATCATGAACCGGTAGACCGGGAGGGTGGCATAGATGGTATATGGTTTACCACTTCCCGAACTGCGTACGAAGCTCTGTACCACCCAGTCGACCCCCAGGGTATGGTCCATATGTCCGTGGGTCAGGCAGATACTGTCCGGAATCCGGTTGTCGCCCGCAAGCAGGCTCTGAACAGTCCCGTGTCCGGCATCGATCAAAATACCGGAACCCACGGTACCCGGTTTCCGGGTTTGCAAAGAATAGGATGCATTGGACAGGTCATATGGATCGGCACGGTTATAGAAGGGATGATCCTCCCCAAGGAGGACCGGCCAGGCATTGCCCCTGCCATGTACTATTAGTTCCATCCTGTTTTCCTTTTCCCGATCATGGAATTACCAGACGATATCCATCTCATCCAGCAGGTAATCTGCCCCGGCAAACTTATCTATAATAAAGAGTATATACCGGATATCCACTGAAATATTGCGGCAAAGGGATGGATCGTAATGTACATCGCTCATGGTCCCCTCCCAGTTGCGGTCGAAGTTGATCCCGATCAGCCGGCCATCGGCATCCATCACCGGGCTTCCCGAGTTGCCACCTGAAGTGTGGTTGGAGGCGAGAAAACAGACCGGCATGGTTCCGTCCACACCATACCTGCCGTAGTCTTTGGCTTCATAAAGCTCCCTGAGTTTTTCCGGAACAGCATAATCTTCAAATCCTTCCATTGATTTTTCCATGACACCGGAGAGGGTTGTATAGTACCGGTAATCAACAGCATCTTCGGGTTGATACCCGTCTACCTTCCCATAGGTGAGCCTCATGGTAAAATTGGCATCCGGATAGAGCACATGGTCCTGTTCCTTCTCCAGCAGAGCCGCCATATATTTTTTATAGTTCCTGTCCAGCAGATCCTGCAGTTTGCCATAGACCGGGGCAGCCTCCTCCATCATCAGGTCCGTAAACTGGTTGACAGTTATCAATACGGGATCCTTCTCCAAAATGGTGGTGGCACTTTGAGCATCTTTTTCATACCTGTCGAGCAACTTCTTGAATTTCTCAGGCTGGTTGAAGACGCTTTTCTTATAAAGCATTTCGGCATAGCGGCTGTAATCCCCTTTATACCTGCCATTGATCTCCTCACCGCAGGCTGGGGAAAATGCAGCCGGCATCTGTTTGAAATAGGCTTCCAGCATGGCGGCACATATCTCCTGGTCAAGGGGACCGTGATAGTTTTGATGGAAACTATCCATCTGCCGCTCAATGCTTTCCCGGGATGCACCCTGCCACATCATCCTGCTGATGCGGGAAGCCTGCCTGAAAAGTTCAATGGTCATAACCGATTCATCCATCATATTCATGGCCATCTCATAGGGCACTATCTCCTTATAGAGCCTGGCAAATTCATCCAGTACCCCGTCATACTTCAGGATACGCTCACCATCCGATTCTACCCAGGTACGAAACTGCTCCTCTTCCTGTAGTTTCAATTCCACTGCATTGTTCCTTGTCAATCCCAGGATAACGCCCTGCCACTTCTTCCAGGCATTGCTTACTCCGCGGTATTTACTGGCATACTGGATCCTGATGGTATCATTAATCCTCATATAACGGTCCATGATCTCAAACCTGGTGGTACGCAGACCGATCATCATTGGATAGGAGCTCTCCAGTATGGAACGCACGGCTTCAGAGTAAAGGTACTCGGTGGTAGAGCCAGGGTAACCCAAAACCATGGTAAAGTCCCCCTCGTGAATCCCCCCGGCAGCAATTTCAAGGTGCTTTCGCGGGTGATAAGGCCGGTTGGAAGGGTCATAGTCAGCAGGTTCATTATCTTCATTGGCATAGACCCTGAACATGGAAAAATCACCATTATGCCGCGGCCACATCCAGTTGTCCTGGTCCGCCCCGAAATTGCCAATGGCCTCCGGAGGGGCACCCACCAGCCTGATATCACTGAATGTTTCATAGACAAACAAATAATAGGCATTTCCATAATAGAAGGGCCTTACCACGGCATTGTAGTGAGTCCCCCTGGTGGCTCCTTCAATGAGTTCTCCCATATTGAGCTCCATTTCACGCTCTACCTCATCCGGGTCCATTCCCCCCGTAATACCATCACCCATCTCCACTGTGACATCTTTCATATAGCGAAGGTAGGTGACGGTGAGTCCGTTATTGGGCAGCTCTTCATCCCTGGACATGGCCCAGAATCCGTTGGTGAGATAGTCGTTCTCCACAGAACTGTGCCGCTGGATGGATCCATATCCGCAATGATGATTCGTAAGAAGTAATCCATCCTCCGATATCATCTCCCCCGTACATCCCCTTCCAAAGATCACCAGGGCATCCTTCAGGCAATCCTGGTTGACACTATATATTTCCCCGGCACTGAGCCTTAATCCTGCTTCATGCATCTTGCCGATGTTATACCTTTCGATCAGCATTGGGATCCACATGCCCTCCTCGGCCTTCACGTTCACCAGTCCGGCTGACACCAGCACAACCACCAGCATCCATATGATGGCACGTTTTGAATTGTCCAGAATTCTCATCATGTTTTCAAATCATTTTGCATTTTACCAATAAATATTTTCAGTTCACTGTAGACTTTCTGTACGGGAAGACCCATCACATTGAAATAACTTCCCACGATCTTCTCCACTGCGATATGACCGATCCACTCCTGTATACCGTATGCTCCTGCTTTATCAAATGGTCTGAACAGGTCCACATAGTGTTCAATCTCTTCTCTTTCGAGCCTGGAAAATGTCACATCCGTTTCTGCAAAGAAGGAGGATCGTGACCGGTCAGAACGGAAACATACTCCCGTATATACCTGGTGTGTATCGCCCGAAAGGGCGGTTAACATCTCAATGGCCTCCACACGGCCGGCAGGCTTTCTCAGTTCTTTCTCCCCGTGCCAGACAATGGTATCGGCTGTAAGCAATACCTGGCTCCTCGTTAACGGCTTTGCATATGAATCCGACTTATGCTCTGCAAGATACAGGGCTATTTCACTTCTTGAAAGTCCGGAAGGATACTGCTCGTCCGAATGTTCAGTCTCAACAATACGGAAAGGAATTCCGGCCTCCTCCAGAAGGGCTGATCTCCTGGGAGATTGAGAAGCCAGCAAAATCTCATATGAGTTAAACAGCTCCAACAGATTTCAGATACTTGAAACTAACCAGGCAGAACACTACCACCGAATAAAGAATTCCAGACAGCATGATCAACTTGATCAGGGTACTGGCCCGGTGGTATCCCTTTTTGTCCCTGGCTGTTATGATCCGGATGCCCAGCAAAATAAGGGGCAGAAACAGGAACAGTGAAAAATAGATCAGTGAGATATAATCAAATATATACTTCAGTAAAAGAAAAACCAGTGCAAAGAGCGTAATGGCAATCAGGGACACCACCACGAACCTGGTCCAGAACGTTCCCAGTACAATGGGCACGGTCCTCATTCCATATGCATTATCACCCTCCAGGTCTTCTGCATCCTTGATGATCTCCCTGATCAGTGTGGCGATGAAGGCGAAGAAACTGAATGCACTTACCCAGGCCAACAGGTAATTGAAATTGGCATCATACCTGATCATAACCTCGCCATACTCCCTGTTCAAAAGGGGAATCTCGAAGAGTACCACCATCAGGGGGACCAAAGCAGTCAGAAATGCCACAATCAGGTTCCCTATCAGGAACTGTTTCTTGTAATTGGTCGAGTAGAACCAGAGTAGTCCGGTTGAGAGGACAAAAACCAGTGATAATGAAGGAAGTCCCACGTAAAATGCCAGGTATACGCCGATCCCTACCCCGATAATATTCAGGACCGCGTGCAGGATCATCGCCTTCTTGCGGCTGATGCTCACTCCCACCACCACCCTGGCCGGTTTGTTTATCATGTCGGGACGTGTGTCGAAATAGTCATTGATGATATACCCGGCTGCCGCAATGAACATGGTGGATAGGACCAGGAGCGCAAACTGAAATCTGCCAAACTGAAGTTCGAAAGTATCAGATGGTAACAGCGGTTCCATCAGCAGGTATCGCATGGCATACTGGGTAAATGCAATGATCAACAGGTTGGGTAACCTGACCAGGCTGAAAACGGATCGTAGCTTTGCTATCATGACTTTAGATTACCAGGTAAAGGGCTCCCCGTTGTTCCATCTTCCGTGGAGGCGAAGCACCTGCTCTATGACATCCCTGACACACCCCGTCCCTCCTCCAAGAGGCGAGATATACTGGGAAACCGACTTTATCTCCTCTACAGCATCAGAAGGGCAACAGGGTACGCCTACCATTTTCATCACCTCCATATCGGGCAGATCGTCGCCCATATAGAGCACCTCAACAGGTTTCAGGTCATATTTAAAGAGAAAATCCTTAAAATGGTCCATCTTGTATGATGAGGCCATGTATATATCCGTTATTCCCAGTCCTTTAAAACGCACTGCTACCGAATCTGTATTGCCACCGGTAATGATGGCGATTGGATAACCCTGCTTGACTGCATACTGCAGGGCATACCCATCCTTGGTATTCATCGACCGCATGATCTCTCCCGTGGGATGAAGGAAAACCTGGGGACTGCTTAATACACCGTCCACATCAAAAACAAAAGCTCTTATTGCTTTTAATCCTTCTTTAAAATTTGTCATGCAGTTAAAACAGTTCCAGGGTTTGCCTAATCCCGGGACCTTTCAATGTCCCGGCTTATAAATGTATATAATTTCTCCCATTCAGGGTGGCCCTTCAGCAATTCTATGTGCTTCTTCATGGTTTCCTGATCTCCCCGCACAGCCGGTCCCGTCCGGCCTTGCCGGGTACCCATCTCCTGTATCTTCTCAAATGTCTCCTGCAGCAAAGGATCCAGCAGGCCCGGATCGATGTTCTGGTCATTCAGAAGCTGCCTGGCTATATGGACCATGTGGTTGCTGAAGTTGTTGGCGAAAACGGCAGCCATATGAATAACAAGCCGTTGTTCAGAAGTGGCCTCCACGACCCTGTCATAAACCGAGGTAGCCAGTTTCATGAGCGAAGCGGCCACCTGGAGTGATGAACCCTCAACCAGGCAGGGAACCTGTGAGGGCTCCACCGGCCGGACCCGGCTAAGGGTCTGCAGCGGGTAGAGCACACCGTAGTGTTCAAAGATGTTTTGAAAGATGTCCATGGGAAGTGACCCGGCTGTGTGGACCCAGATACCCTTTGCATGGCTGAATTTCTTCCCCATCTCAACCACCGCCCTGTCGGGTACCGCAATGATATAAAAATCCGCATCCCTGGGAACAGCCTCCGGATTTGAAGTGCCCGGGACCCCCAGCTCACCTGCCAAACGCCTGGCTGATTCTTCCGTCCTGGAGAAAACAGAGCTGATCCGGTGCCCTGCAGAATGAAAATGCCGGGAAATGTGTGTGGACACATTCCCGGCACCAATCATCACAATATTATAAGAATCTGACGATTCGATGATCTCTGTTTTAGAAGCAGTATTTGTTCTCTTCAATCAGTTGGTCGGCAATCCTTCTGCGCGCCTCCTTAACATTCACACCGGCCACCCGGGTGAAATGATAGATCCCTTTCTCCAGCAGATCACGTACCTCTCCATAAGCAAAGGAGTAGGTGGTATCCCTGGCAAACTTGGCAATCCTGGCTGCTGCATCATATACAAATACATCAGCCATATCGCGGTAGATCTTGCATGCCTCTTGTCCTTTCATGGCCTCCATCTTCTTCAGGCGAAGTACCACAGACTCGGCAGCATAGACTTGTATGATGCAGTCTGAGATATTGCTGAGGATCTCCTGCTCGGTTACCAGGGTACGGGTGAACTTATCCGATGCAGCTTTCAGGAGCATCAAAACCACCTTTTTCAGGTTGGCCACATACTGGTCCTTCTCCTGAAACCATCCCTCCGGGGTAGCTGCTGAACCATTCATTTTCTTAACCTCTTCAAAGGCCTTCTCAGCAAGTTCCATTACCGGGAGCACTTTCTTGGCTCCTTTTTTCAGGATATTATCCACCAGCAGCAGGCGGTTGATCTCGTTGGTCCCTTCAAAGATCCGGTTGATCCTCGAGTCGCGGTAGCCCCTGTCGATCATCATCTCGGCAGAAAAACCCATACCTCCATGGATCTGGACCCCCTCATCCACCACATAATCCAGTGCTTCGGAACCAAACACCTTCATGGCGGCTGCTTCAACTGCAAAGTGGTTGAAAGCCTCCATGGTGTTCCTTCCCTTGTCGTCCCCGTTGGCCACATAGTAGTCTATGGCGTCATCCAGGGCTTTGCTGGCACGGTATACTGAACACTCGGTGGCAAAGGTGCGGATGACCTGCTCGGCCAGCTTGTACTTGATGGCACCGAACTGCGAGATCAGGCAGTTGAATTGTTTCCGCTCATTGGCATACTGCACGCTCTGGTCAATGGCTTTCTTGGCAGATCCAATCACATTGGCGCCCAGCTTGATCCGTCCCATATGCAGGATGTTCAATGCGATCCGGAAACCCTCACCTCGTTTCCCGAGCATATTCTCCACGGGCACTTTCACATCGTTAAAAAAGATCTGGCGCGTCGAGGAGCCCTTGATCCCCATCTTCTTCTCTTCCGGATTAAAGGTGATCCCTTCAAAATCACGTTCCAGGATAAAAGCACTCAGCACACGGTCGTTATCGATCTTGGCAAATACAGTCATTACATCGGCAAATCCGCCATTGGTGATCCACATCTTGGCCCCGTTCAGGATATAATGTTTCCCGTCCCCGGAAAGCACAGCCTTGGTTTTTCCGGAATTGGCATCCGAACCTGCACCCGGCTCGGTAAGACAGTAGGCGCCCACCAGTTCACCGGTAGCCAGTTTCGGAACATACCTGGCACGCTGTTCTTCGTTCCCATAATAGAGAATAGGTAGGGTCCCGATACCGGTGTGACAGGAGTATGCCACCGCATAAGAGTAACCGGCACCAAGTACCTCACTGGCGTACATGGTGGTAATAAAGTCCTGACCGAATCCTTCATACTCTTCCGGGATAGTGATCCCCAGCAGCCCCAGTTCGCCTGACTTCTGCAGCAGGCTCTTCATCAGTCCCTCTTCCTGGGCATCAATGCGATCGGCTATGGGCAGAACCTCTGTTTCCAGGAAATCCCTGCAGGTTTCTCCTATCATGCGTTGTTCCTCATTCAACTCTTCAGGGATGAATACATCGGCCGGATCGGTCTCTTTTACCAGAAATTCACCACCTGTAATTAATTTCTTCTCTTCCATTATATAAAAATTTACTCGCCGTGCAAGTGTTATAGGTTAGTAGTGCTTCGAAATTACAAATTTAAAGAGTTCGCAACCAGCTCAGCGATATCATAGTTGCTGATCTCCTCCTCTTTGTTCTTATATTTCAATCCATCGGTCATCATCACCATGCAGTAGGGACAGGCTGTGGCAATGATATCAGCGCCGGTTTCCAGCGCATCTTCAGTACGTTCCATAAAGACCTCCTTCTCCCCTTTTTCAGCCTCTTTGAACATCTGTCCGCCTCCGGCACCGCAGCAGAGGGCAAAACTCCTGTTCCGTTTCATTTCAACTATCGGGCCCAGTCCTTCGAGCAGCTCTCTGGGAGCCTTATACTCGCCATTGGCACGCCCCAGATAACAGGGATCGTGGTATGTGATCTTCTTCCCGGCCAGAGAACCGCCATTCAGGGTGAGCTTACCTTCCTTCATCAGGTTGCGCAGGAACTGCGTATGATGCATCACCTCGTACTCCCCTCCCAGATCAGGATATTCATTCTTCAGGGTATTGTAGGCATGCGGATCGCAGGTAATGATCTTCTTCACCTCGTAGCCATTCAGTAATTCAATATTCATCATGGCCTGCATCTGGAACAACATTTCGTTCCCGGCCCGGCGGGCCACATCTCCGCTTGAGGACTCCTCGGTGCCAAGGATAGCATAGGATACTCCCAGGTGGTTCAGCACCTTGGCAAAGGCAATACTCACCTGCTTATACCGGTCATCAAAGGCGCCGGCACTCCCGACCCAGAGCAGGTACCCGGGCGTTTCCCCCTTTGCCAGGAGATCAGCCATCAGGGGCACCTCCACTTTGCCTTCGGCCCATAACAAGCGGTCATCCTGTGCGAATTGCCACGGGGCGCCATTGTTCTCAATATTGGAAAAAATGGCATTCAGTTCCCCGGGTGCAGCCGACTCCTCCATGACCAGGTAGCGTCGCATACCCACGATAATCGAGGGATGATTGATGTTGATGGGACACTCCTGTGCACAGGCATTACAAAGGGTACAAGCCCATAACTCCTCTTCCGAGATATAGTCCCTGAGCAAAGAGCGGTTATCGGAGAACTCGTTCCCGTTCTTTATCAGTCCGGGCCCCTTCTCTTTCATCCTGGCACGCACATCCATCACGATCTTGCGCGGTGAAAGCAATTTTCCCGTGGTGTTGGCCGGACAGACCGACGTACAGCGGCCACATTCAGTGCAGGCCAGGGAATCAAAGTAGTTCTTCCAGGTTACATCCTCCACATCCATTATACCAAAGCGTTCCGGGACCTCCTCCTCTGCTTCAGCTCCTTCGGGAGGAGAAGCAAAAGCCTGGTCCGGATCCATCATAATTTTCACCTCTTTGGTGATACTCTCCATGGTATCCAGCTTGCCAAGGGGTTCCAGCCTGCTCAGGAAAACATTGGGAACGGACATGAATACATGGAAATGCTTGGAGTAAGGCAGGTAATTGGCAAATACAAAGATGAGCCCGATATGCATCCACCAGTTAAAATGGTGCCAGAATTCGTTGTGCGCGCCGGCATCAATCCGGGAGGCCAGCAAACTGCTTACCGGAAAGAATCCCACCAGCTCATGACCTGCATGGGTGGCCGACTGAATATAGAAGTTATTCATCCCCAGCAGGGAGACCATTAAAAGCAGGATCATGGTAAGCGCCACATTGGCATCCAGGTGGGAAATGTGCTTCATCTCGATCCCCGAAAAGCGCTTCACATGGAGGAACAGGCGTCTGAAGAGGAAAACCAGGATGGCCACAGCGATGATCAGGGCAAAAATATCGCCCGATGCACTGATAAAACTATACAATCCCCCCAGGACGGAGAGCACCCTTTCAGTTCCGAAGAGCCCATCAATAACCATCTCGATGCTCCCGATCAGGATCACCAGGAAACCCCAGAATACAAGCGCATGCAGCAGTCCCATCACCGGGCGACGGAATATCTTGGTCTGGCCGATGGCCACCTCCATCATCACCCCGAACCTGCGTCCAAGCTGTTTAACAGGGAAGCCCTTACGGGTATGCCTGAAATAGCCAGCATAACGGCGTACCGAATAAGCAAATACCAGCAATGTGATCAGCAGTACAACCAGGAAAATAATCTGTCTGTCCATCTATGAAAAATTAATTAAGCTATTGAGCCTTTGCCGCCCTGATCTCGCTGATCAGCTGTGGCAGAACCTTCAGGGCATCCCCCACAATCCCGTAATCGGCTGCTTCAAAGATCGGTGCATCCTTGTCGGTATTCACCGCCACGATACATTTGGAAGAGCTGACTCCAGCCAGGTGTTGAATGGCACCGGAGATGCCAAAGGCCAGGTAGAGGTTGGGAGCAATGATCTTCCCGGTCTGTCCGGTATGCTCATGGTGGGGCCTCCAACCCTCGTCGGATACGGGACGTGAGCAGGCAGTGGCACCTCCCAGCAGATCGGCCAGTTCCTCAATGGGTGCCCAGTTGTCCGGAGATTTCATTCCTCTTCCTCCGGAGACAACAATTTCGGCATCAGTCAGCAATAATTTTCCGCCCTGTTTCTGTACATCCTTAATGGTTGTTCCTGCAGTCAGATCTACGCCCGGATTGAAGGCTTCTACGGTGGCGATTCCTCCGGTCTCACTGACCTCAAAGGAATTCTGCGACAGGGTGAGTATGGCTTTTTCAGTTTTGATCTCCACCTTTCCAAAGGCTTTCCCGCTGAAGACTTTTTTGTTAACCACCACGGGGGAGACTGACTCCGGAACAGCGGTCACCCCTGCTGCAAGTCCGGCCTTCAACCTGACCGAGAGCCGGGGAGCGAGGGCCTTGCCAGCGTTGTTGTGCGCCATGACCAGCACCTTTGCCCCGCACTTTTCCATGGCCGCAGCAATGATCGAGGTATATACCTGGTTATCGAGTCCGGATGGAGCACCATCCGCACTCAATACCAGGGAGGCTCCATATTTGCCCAGGTTTGACAGTTCATCCCGGTCCACAGTGCCTATTGAGAGGGCTGTAACACCGCCCCCCGTTAAAGTAGCTACATGCTTTGCATAGGATACCAATTCATAAGATAACTTCTTGAATGTACCATCCCAGTTTTCTGTATAAACTAATACTGACATATGATAGATGTTAGGATTGTTAGAAATGTTAGAACGTTAGTTTAGAGGACTTTAGCCTCATTCTGAAGAAGATTGACAAGTTCTTTCACATTATCGGCATCCACCATTTTACAGGGCGCCTTGGGTTCAGGCATGGCAAAGGCCCGGTAGCTGGTAAATGTTTCAGCATCAACAGCCGTCACCACCTGTAATGGTTTTTTCCTTGCCATCATGATCCCACGCATGGCGGCAATCCGGGGCTCTTTGGCAATCCCCTTCTGAACAATGGCTACAAAAGGTGCAGGGACGCTCACCTCCTCTTTGCCACCGTCGATATCCCTGGTAATGGCAGCCGTATCCCCTTCGAAACTCAATCCGGATACAGCCGAAACTGAGGGAATACCCATGATCTCGGAGATCATCCCCCCCACAGCTGATCCGTTGTAATCGCTCGATTCGATCCCGCAGAGTATTACTCCAAAATCTCCACCAGCAGCAACCGCTGCAAGCTGTGAGGCCACAAAGAAGGCATCACTGGATACCGCATCCACCCTGATGGCATCATCAGCCCCAATGGCCAGTGCCTTTCTAAGGGTAGGCTCAGCGGTAACAGGACCAACCGTCACAACAGTTACATTCGAAACCGTGTTGGAGGTATCTTCCTTCAGCTCCATGGCCCTGGTCAGGGCCAGTTCGTCCCATGGATTGATAATCCACTGAACCCCGCTATCATCAAAGCTGGTGTTGCCGTTCGAAAACTTCACCTTTGTGGTAGTATCCGGTACATTGCTAATACAAACGAGAATACGCATACTGGTTTTTTTTTAAGACGTGACAAATATAAAAGAATTCTAAAAATGCCCCATATAAAAGAGGTTATCTAAAATCAATACAAAAAGCCTGTGAAGAGAATAGCTATTAACACATTAGCTTTAAAATCCTTAAAGGTACGATTATGGGGTATTGCATTGACTATGTTTTTTGATTAATTTTGTAGGACGGTTAAGATTCATTTCTTTATTTGACCCATATAAAGACTGATGATATCATGAAACCAAAATGGCTGCTATCAGGAGTTTTCAGCCTGTTGATCCTCATACTGACAGGATGTGAAAAGGAACATGATGTTCCGGTTGCTGAAATACCGCAGGGGAGTGGAATATTAGAACGTATACAGCTCTATTCCGATATCACCTCGAATGATCCGGTTGCTGTTATCCGAGAGTTTGAATATGATGAAGAGGGCAGGATCAGCAAAGTATCTGCACCCATGTATAAGGATGGTGAGATCGTGGGAACCCTTCTGTATGATCTCTATTCATATAATTCATCGGGACAACTCATCACCATTACGAACTATAACTCCAACAGTAATGCTCCCTCAGGTTTTATTAATCTGAGAAATATCTTCTATACCTATTCGGGCGATGGTAAAAAGATAAAAGAGCTGGTTGAGTATCCCCAGATGGAAGCAAATGAATACGTACTCTTTATATATGATCATAACAGGTTAGCAAAAGTGGAACACTATGGAACCGATGGGGAGCTGGAGAGATATGAGATCAATGAATATGATGATTCAGGATACCTGGTACAAGTGAATGATTATTCAAATGACAATCAGCGCCTTAGATATACTGTTCATACCTACGCCGGAGGACTGAATATACAATCAGATGTTTACTCAGCCAGCAGCGATGAACATCTCCGTGAAATAATCAGAACCTACGACGGTCACTTCAATATCATTGCATTGGAATCAAATGAACTGGTTGAATACAGCTCATTGTCGAGTTACGTTCTGAGATACGAGTATTTAAGTGAGTAGTCTAACCCGTTTCACTGATCTCAGTAAGCCTCTGCATATCCGTAATAGAGATATTCTTGTTGTCGAGGACCAGGATGCCCTCTTTCTCAAACTCCTTCAGGAACTTGATAACGCTTTCCACGGAAATAGATGCAAAATCAGCAATATCCTGCCGGGTGAGATAGGTGAACACCTGCTCGTTCATTAGCGTTTCTGAGTTAAGGTAAATCAGGGCCGTTGCCAGCTTCCCGCGCATCTGTTTGTATGACAGGCTGGAAACAATTTCCATCAGGTGTTTTTCCGATTTATAGTTTTTTGAGGTGATCCTGAAAGCAAATTCAGGATTGGTCTGCAACAGGTTCCTGAGGCTCTCCTTATCGATCATCAGTAGTCCGGAATCTTTGATGGCCACGGCTGAATAGGAATAGGTCCGTTCCCCGAAAAGTGAGGAGAATGCCAGGAAATCACCACTCTCGGAGATCCACAGGTTCTGGACCCTGTTCCGGCCGGTCTGGAGGTAAACCCTTATAAGTCCTGATTGAATAAACAGTACGTGGGGCGCAAAGGCTCCCTGTTTAAAGACAGTTTCCCCTTTCAGGTAGGTGATCTGTGTCCTTTTTTCACTGAGCGACTCCAGTTCTTCCTTTGAAATAAGCTGAAAACAGTCCGGCTCAATGTTCCGCTTACCCTTATCCTGATAATGTTGCTGATCTGCCATGGCCCTGTCTGTGGGGGATTCTCAAAAAACATTCAAAGATAGCTGAAAAATTATAGTAAAAAAGCTGTCAAATCCCGGTATCGTTCATGCCGGATCTTCATTGTAAAAGAGGGACCTTTGCATGTTTTAAAAATATACAGCTCAAGTTAAATCATTAAAAAGATAATAGAAATGAAAATGTTACACACAGAATTGCATGAGATTGAAACTGCAGCAGAACTTGAAAAGTTGATCGCTGAGAATGAAAACGTGATGGTATGCTGCGGTCGCATGGGACCCATGTGTATACCTGTATATGGCGTTATGGAAGAGTTGCAGGAGGAGCGTACGGATGTGAAATTTGCAGTCATGGCCTTCGATTCTCCTGAAGCCGGGATCATCAGGAATAATGACGCCTGCCGTGGATTCATGGGACTTCCGTTTACAATGTACTACAAGAGCGGCAAAGTTGCCCACGCCACATCCAGTATTCAGAATATGCAGCAGGTGACTGCCATCCTGGATAAGCAGTTCAGCACATCGAATGTAGAAAATGCCTAAAGGTCAAAATGGACGAGATATTTGATGTGATCATTGTAGGAGGGGGCGCGGCCGGCCTGACTGCCGGAATATACAGTTCCCGTGCCCGCCTTTCCACGCTCATTCTGAATGAAGGTGCCATAGGTGGCCAGATGGTCCTGACCGAAGAGATTGCTAATTATCCGGGGGTTGAAAAAACCAGCGGCTACCTGCTGGCCAGTACCATGAAGAACCAGGCCAGGCAGTTTGGATGCAAGATCAAATCCAACCTGAAGATCAAAACCTATGATCTGGAGGGGGAGATCAAGAGCCTGGTACTTGAAGATGGAAGGGAATTTCGTTCACGAAGCGTGATCCTCTCTCCGGGTGGAAGGCCCAGGCCCCTTCAGATACCCGGAGAGGAGCAGTTCAAGGGGACCGGGATCTCATACTGCGCCACCTGTGACGGTGAATTCTTCACCGGGAAAGAGGTGATCGTGGTAGGTGGAGGAAACTCTGCACTGGAAGAGGCCGTTGCACTTACAAGCCATGCTGCAAAGGTAACCGTAGTGCATCAGTTTGATCATTTCCAGGCATTTCAGCATGCGGTGGATCAGGCAAAGACGAATCCGAAGATTGAGTTTATAATGGAGTCGGAGTTGCGCTCCTTTTCAGGCAACGGGGTATTGAAGGAGGTAAGCATCGAACACCTTCCTACCGGGAAGACTACTTCAAAAAGCATCGATGGAGTATTTATCTTTGCGGGTTATGTTCCCAACACTGCCGGTCTGGAGGGGATCATTACACTTACCGAACGGAAGGAAATTATTGTGGATAGTGAGATGAAGACCAGTCTGCCCGGTGTATTTGCAGCAGGAGACTGCATTCCAAAAAGATACCGGCAGGTCACCACGGCCGTAGCCGATGGTACCATCGCCGCACTGAGTGTCGCAGAGTTCCTGCGCAACTAGTCAACATCAATAAAAAAAGCCACCCGTGCATGATGCAGGGTGGCTTTTTTATGGATTCTTATGCCTGTCCGGTCGGTCCCCCGAAATTCATCGGGATCACCGGTCCGGTAGCCGGATCAATGGTCTTAATAGCGCCATGGACCTTCTCATACTTCTTCACATTGTCTTCAAGCGCTTTCAGCAAACGCTTGGCATGTTCAGGGGTCAGGATCACCCTCGACTTTACCTCTGCCTTGGGAATGCCCGGCATCACCCTTACAAAATCCAGCACAAACTCGGATGATGAGTGGGTGATGATGGCCAGGTTGGCGTATGTACCCTGGGCTATATCCTCTTTCAACTCAATATTGATCTGGTTCTTTTTGGCTTTCTCTTCCATCGCGATTAGATTTTATCCATTAAGGTTCCAATAATTCAGCATCCTCATGTGTTTCGCTTTCAACCGCACCGCCTGATGTAAGTCGCTCATACTCCTCTTTGGATCCTACCACCAGGTTATTAAATATCCTGGCACCGGTTCCTGCAGGAATCAGGTGACCAACAATGACATTCTCCTTCAGTCCATCCAGGAGGTCCTGCTTCCCAAAAATGGCAGCTTCATTCAGTACCTTGGTGGTCTCCTGGAATGATGCTGCAGACATGAAACTATTAGTCTGCAGGGCAGCTTTCGTAATTCCCTGGAGCACCTGCGAAGAGGTGGCAGGGACAGCATCCCTGGCTTCTATCAACTTCAGGTCCTTGCGTTTCATCACAGAGTTGTCATCCCGCAATTTACGGGCAGTGATGATCATGCCTGGCTTATATTCCTGGGAGTCCCCGGCTTCTACAACAACCTTCTTACCATAGATCCAGTCATTTTCATCCATGAATTCATGCTTGTCAACCACCTGTTTTTCAAGGAACTTGGTATCGCCCGGATCCACGATCTCCACCTTACGCATCATCTGCCGGACAATGATCTCAAAGTGCTTGTCGTTGATCTTCACACCCTGCATCCTGTACACTTCCTGAACTTCGTTCACGATATACTCCTGGACCTTGGTGGGTCCTTTAATGGCCAGGATATCGGCCGGTGTGATGGCACCATCCGAAAGCGGGATACCGGCTCTCACATAGTCATTCTCCTGCACCAGAATCTGCTTGGACAGCGGAACCAGGTATTTCTTCACCTCACCTGCCTTGGATGTAATGATGATCTCGCGGTTACCGCGCTTGATCTTACCAAATTCCACTTCACCGTCAATCTCGGATACAACCGCAGGATTGGAAGGATTCCTGGCTTCAAACAGCTCGGTCACCCTTGGCAGTCCACCGGTGATGTCACCTGATTTTCCAACTGCTCTCGGGATCTTGACCAGCACTTCACCCGGAGTCACTTTCTCTCCTTCGTTTACGGCAATGTGCGCACCCACCGGGAGGTTATAGTTCTTCACAAGTTCCCCTTTATTATCCAGGATCCTGATCAATGGGTTCTTGGTACGGTCGCGGCTCTCTACGATCACCTTCTCCTTGAAACCGGTCTGTTCGTCCGACTCCTCTCTGAAAGTAATACCTTCAATCACATTCTCAAAGCCAACCTTACCTGCCGCTTCGCTGATTATCAAGGCATTATACGGGTCCCATTCACATATGAGGTCACCCTTCTTCACCGTGGCTCCATCCTTAATAAAGAGTTTGGAACCGTAAGGGATGTTATGAGTGGTGAGTACAATTCCGGTATTCTTATCTATAACGCGAAGTTCGGCAAGTCGTCCGATCACAATCTCCAGTTTTTCTCCCGTATCCGTATCTTTTGAGGTTACAGTTCGCAACTCCTCAATCTCGGCGATCCCGTCATACTTTGAGATCACATTGGATTCCGAAGTAATGTTGGAAGCCGTACCCCCAACGTGGAAAGTCCGAAGTGTTAGCTGTGTTCCTGGCTCCCCGATAGACTGGGCAGCAATCACACCGGTAGCTTCACCCATTTGTACCATCTTGCCGTTGGCCAGGTTACGTCCGTAACATTTGGCACAGACGCCCTTCTTGGATTCACAGGTCAATACCGAACGGATCTCCACCTGTTCGATAGGTGAGTCTTCGATCACGGCAGCAATCTCTTCAGTGATCTCGTCCCCGGATTCAACGATCAGGTCTCCTGTCAGCGGATGATAAATATCGTGTACCGAGGTTCGTCCAAGAATCCTTTCATAGAGTGTCTCCACGACCTCCTCGCTCTTCTTTATGGCTGAAGCAACAAGTCCGCGCAGTGTTCCGCAGTCGGGTTCCTGGATAATCACATCCTGTGATACGTCCACCAGGCGCCGTGTCAGGTAACCTGCATCAGCTGTTTTCAGTGCTGTATCGGCAAGACCTTTCCGGGCTCCGTGTGTCGATATAAAATATTCAAGTACCGACAGTCCCTCCTTGAAGTTGGAGAGGATGGGGTTCTCGATAATCTCTGACCCGGTGGAGCCGGATTTCTGGGGCTTGGCCATCAGTCCACGCATTCCGGAAAGCTGACGGATCTGTTCCTTGGAACCCCTGGCACCTGAGTCAAGCATCATATAAACAGGATTGAATCCCTGGTTATCAGCACTCAGCTGCTTCATCAGAGTATTGGTGAGATGTGAGTTGGTATGTGTCCAGATATCAATGATCTGGTTATAACGTTCATTATTGGTGATCACACCCATGTTATAACTTCCTACCACCTCATCCACCTGCTTGTATCCATCATTTACATAATTTTCCTTCTCAGTCGGAATGATCACATCATCCAGGTTAAAGGACAGTCCTCCTTTGAAAGCCATCCCATAACCCAGGCTCTTAATATCGTCAAGGAACTTTGCCGTTTTGGCTGTTCCGGTAACTTTCAGAACGCGCCCGATAATGTCCCTCAGGGATTTCTTGGTCAGCAGTTCATTGATATACCCGATCTCCTTGGGAACAAATTCATTGAAGAGTACACGTCCCACCGAAGTCTCGATCAATTCGGTCTCGCCATTTTCGGCACCCAGCTTGGGAATCCTTACTTTGATAACAGCATGCAGGTCGGCACGCTTCTCATTGTAGGCAATGGTCACCTCTTCAGGTGAATAGAAGGTCATGCCCTCTCCCTTAACCTTTATCTCATCCGTTGAGCGCTTGGCTTTGGTAATATAGTAAAGCCCGAGCACCATGTCCTGCGAAGGAACCGCAATAGGCGCACCATTGGCTGGATTCAGGATATTATGGGAAGCAAGCATCAGTATCTGGGCTTCCAGGATGGCAGCATTACCCAGGGGAAGGTGAACCGCCATCTGGTCCCCGTCAAAGTCTGCATTAAATGCAGTACAAACAAGCGGGTGCAGCTGGATCGCCTTCCCTTCTATCAGTTTAGGCTGGAAGGCCTGTATACCAAGCCTGTGCAGTGTTGGAGCACGGTTCAGCAGAACCGGATGGCCCTTCAGCACATTTTCCAGTATATCCCATACAACAGGATCTTTACGATCCACTATCTTTTTGGCCGATTTTACAGTCTTAACGATACCCCGTTCAATCAGCTTGCGGATGATAAATGGCTTGTATAGTTCGGCAGCCATATCCTTTGGCAGACCGCATTCGTGCAGCTGCAGCTCAGGACCAACGACAATAACCGAACGTGCAGAGTAGTCCACCCGCTTACCAAGCAGGTTCTGACGAAAACGTCCCTGTTTTCCTTTCAGACTGTCGGAGAGCGACTTGAGCGGGCGGTTTGCATCCGTCTTGACCGCATTGGCTTTTCTTGAATTATCAAACAGTGAATCAACAGCTTCCTGCAGCATCCTTTTTTCATTACGCAGGATCACTTCAGGTGCCTTGATCTCAATGAGTCGCTTCAGACGGTTGTTCCGGATGATGACCCGGCGGTAAAGATCATTCAGGTCGGATGTGGCGAAACGTCCTCCATCCAGGGGCACCAGGGGCCTGAGTTCAGGTGGAATAACAGGCACAACCTTGACAATCATCCATTCCGGACGGTTGATACCTTTGGAAACACGGAATGCTTCAACCACCTGTAACCTCTTCAGTGCTTCATTTTTCCGCTGCTGGGAGGTTTCCGTACCGGCTTTGTGCCTCAATGAATATGAAAGCTCGTCAAGGTTCAGCCTTCCAAGCAACTGGTGCAGACCTTCTGCACCCATCCCTGCAATGAATTTGTCAGGGTGGTCATCCTCCAGCAACTGGTTCTCCTTGGGCAGGCTTGCCAGAATATCCAGGTACTCGTCTTCTGTTAGGAAATCGAGGTAATTCACTCCGTCGGCTTGCTTGATCCCGGGGTTGATCACCACATATCTTTCATAATATATAATTGAATCAAGCTTCTTGGTGGGAAGTCCCAGCAAGTATCCTATTTTATTGGGAAGTGAGCGGAAATACCAGATATGAGCCACCGGTACAACCAGTGAAATGTGACCCATTCGCTCACGACGCACCTTCTTTTCGGTTACCTCAACCCCGCAACGGTCACATACGATACCCTTATAACGGATCCGCTTATATTTACCACAATGGCACTCATAATCTTTTACCGGACCAAAAATCCTTTCGCAAAACAGGCCATCCCTTTCCGGCTTATAGGTCCGGTAGTTGATGGTCTCAGGCTTAAGGACTTCTCCACTGGATCTTTCAAGTATCTCTTCCGGAGATGCCAGTCCAATGGAAATCTTGGTAAAATTGCTGCTTTTTACTTTGTTGTCTTTCCTGAATGACATATAATATTGTATTAGTACGTTTCTAAAACTTTTTTAAACCGGGCACAGCCCGTAAAAGCAGATTAAACAAGGTTCACGCTGAGTCCAAGTCCGCGCAGCTCATGCAGCAGCACATTCAGTGACTCCGGAATACCAGGCATCGGCATCGGCTCACCCTTTACGATGGCTTCGTATGCTTTTGCCCTTCCGATAACATCGTCCGACTTCACGGTCAGGATCTCCTGCAGGATATTGGCAGCACCAAATGCTTCCAGTGCCCACACCTCCATCTCACCAAAACGCTGTCCGCCAAACTGGGCTTTCCCTCCCAGTGGTTGCTGCGTGATCAGCGAGTATGGCCCGATGCTCCTGGCGTGCATCTTGTCTTCAACCATGTGTCCAAGTTTCAGCATGTAGATCACGCCTACTGTGGCCGGCTGGTCAAAACGTTCGCCTGTTCCTCCATCATAGAGGAATGTCTTGCCATACCTGGGTACCTTAGCTTCATCAGTCAGCGCATTGATCTGGTCAATATGGGCACCATCAAAGATCGGTGTGGCAAACTTCTTGTCCAGCTTCAGTCCGGCCCAGCCCAGGACAGTCTCATAGATCTGTCCCAGGTTCATCCTGGATGGCACACCCAGCGGATTCAGTACGATATCCACCGGTGTTCCGTCCTCAAGGAACGGCATATCTTCCGAACGGACAATCTTGGCAACAATACCCTTGTTCCCGTGACGACCTGCCATCTTGTCCCCTACAGTGAGCTTACGCTTCTTGGCAACATACACCTTGGCAAGCTGGATAATGCCGGTTGGCAGTTCATCTCCGCTGGTAATGCTGTGCTTCTTGCGCTTATAGAGTCCGTCTATCTCCTTGAACTTGATAATATAATTATGAAGGAGGTCCCTGATCAGGTCATTCTTATGCTTGTCAGTGGTCCACTTCAAAGGATTCAGGTTGGGATAATCCAGTTCCTGCAGTTGCTTCTGTGTAAATTTGGTCCCTTTGGGGATGACATCCACATTCAGGAAGTCCTTCACACCCTGAGAGGTTTTCCCGTTAACCAGTTCGAATAACTTCTCAACCAGCTGGGCTTTGATCTCAGCTATATCCTTATGATAGTTATCATCGATCTTCTCAAGGATCTGTTTGGTGGCAGGACGTGACTTTCGCTCCTTCATGGTGCGGGAGAACAATTTCTTGTCAATCACCACTCCATAAAGAGAGGGCCCTGCTTTCAATGAAGCGTCCTTCACATCACCAGCCTTATCACCAAAAATAGCCCTGAGCAATTTCTCTTCAGGGGAGGGATCTGATTCACCCTTGGGGGTGATCTTACCGATCAGGATATCACCGGGAGTAACCTCGGCGCCAATCCGGATCAATCCATGCTCATCCAGGTTCTTGGTCGCCTCTTCACTTACATTGGGAATATCCGATGTAAGTTCTTCCAGTCCGCGCTTTGTATCTCGCACCTCCAGGAGGTACTCATCCACATGGATCGATGTGAATACGTCTTCTCTAACCAGCTTCTCTGAAACAACGATAGCGTCCTCGAAGTTATATCCCTTCCAGGGCATAAATGCTACCATCAGGTTCCTTCCAAGAGCAAGCTCTCCTTTCTGAGTGGCATACCCCTGGGTAAGGATATCACCTTTATTTAGCTTCTGGCCCTTTCGGACGATGGGATTCAGGCTTACGCAGGTATTCTGGTTGGTCTTCCTGAATTTCGGCAGCTTGTAGCGCTTTACATCATCATCAAACCTGACAAAACGCTCTTCATCACTGCGTTCATAGCGCACCACAATTTCATTGGCATCGACAAACTCTACAACTCCATCCTCCTCTGCCCTTACCTGCAACCTGGAATCACGAACCACATTCATTTCGATCCCAGTTCCTACAATCGGTGACTCAGGATAGATCAGGGGCACAGCCTGTCGCATCATGTTGGATCCCATCAATGCCCGGTTGGCATCATCATGCTCAAGGAACGGGATCAGTGAGGCGGCAATGGAGGCGATCTGGTTTGGAGCAACGTCCATCAGCACCACATCGTCCTTTTCAGCAAGCGGATAATCCGCTTCATACCTGGCCTTTACCCTTGGATTAACAAATGTTCCATCCTCATTCAGGGGTGCATTGGCCTGGGCGATCAGTTTGTCCTCTTCCTCCTCGGCGCTCAGGTAAACGATACCTTTGTTTGCCAGTTCTACCTTGCCTTTTTCAGTTTTTCTGTAAGGTGTCTCTATGAAACCCAGATCACTGATACGTGCAAATACACAGAGCGATGAGATCAGCCCGATATTGGGACCTTCCGGGGTCTCGATCGGACAGAGCCTCCCATAGTGTGTATAGTGTACGTCACGAACCTCGAAACCGGCACGTTCACGGCTAAGACCTCCGGGCCCAAGAGCCGACATACGGCGCTTGTGTGTCATCTCTGCCAGCGGATTGGTCTGGTCCATGAACTGGGACAACTGGTTGGTCCCAAAGAATGAATTGATAACCGAAGAAAGTGTTTTTGAGTTGATCAGGTCGGTAGGTGTAAATACCTCGTTATCACGAACATTCATCCGTTCACGAATGGTCCGGGCCATCCTGGCCAGCCCGACGCTGAACTGGTTCATCAATTGCTCACCAACAGTACGTACCCTCCGGTTACTCAGGTGATCAATATCATCCACATCGGTCTTTGAATTGATCAACTCGATGAGATATTTAATAATCTGGATAATATCTTCACGTGTCAGCACCCTGTGCTCCACATCTGTAGCAAGTCCCAGCTTCTTGTTGAGCCTGTAGCGGCCCACTTCCCCCAGGTCATACCGCTTATCCGAAAAGAACAATTTATCAATCACATCCCTTGCAGTCGGTTCATCCGGTGGTTCGGCGTTCCTGAGCTGTCTGTAGATGTGCATCACTGCTTCCTTTTCAGAGTTGCAGGGATCCTTCTGCAGGGTATTATAGATAATAGCAAAGTCATTGATATTGGGTACATCCTTATGCAGCAGGATGGTTTTGGTTCCCGAATCGATGATCTCATCGATATGATCGTTCTCAAGAACGGTCTCCCTGTCTATGATCACCTCATTTCTCTCAATGGAGACCACCTCACCGGTATCTTCGTCCACGAAATCCTCAATCCAGCTTTTCAGTACACGGGCCGCCAGTTTACGCCCTACCAGCTTCTTTAAACCGGTCTTGGATACTTTCACCTCATCGGCCAGGCCAAAAATCTCCAGCACATCTTTATCACTCTCATAACCAATGGCCCTGAGCAGGGTAGTAACAGGTAATTTCTTCTTGCGATCGATGTAGGCGTACATCACATTATTGATGTCTGTAGCAAATTCGATCCATGATCCTTTGAACGGAATGATCCTTGCGGAGTAGAGCTTGGTTCCATTGGCATGAACACTCTGTCCGAAGAATACACCTGGTGAACGGTGCAACTGGGAAACAACAACCCGTTCCGCTCCGTTAATAATAAATACACCCCTTTCAGTCATATAAGGTACCGTGCCCAGGTATACATCCTGGATCACCGTATCAAAATCTTCATGTTCGGGATCTGTACAGTAGAGTTTCAACTTGGCTTTCAATGGAACACTGAAAGTCAGACCACGCTCGATGCACTCGTCAATTGAATAACGGGGAGGATCAATGGTGTAGTCGAGGAACTCCAGTACAAAATTGTTTCTTGTATCGGTTATGGGAAAATTCTCCTGGAAAACCTGGTACAGACCTTCCCCGGTCCGGTTCTCAGGAGTGGTTTCCATTTGAAAGAAATCATGAAATGATTTCAATTGAACTTCCAGAAAGTCAGGATATTCCAACTGATTCTTAATGGAACCAAAACTTATGCGTTCGTTTGTTTTATTTGGCATTGACATCGCTTTTTAATCCGTGTATTAATAATTGAATTATAAAATTGCAAAAAGGCTTAGACCCTTGTCGTGCAAGGATCTAAACCTGTAAGTGGATAATGCGATTGCCCTATTATTTAAGCTCAACTTCTGCTCCAGCTTCTTCTAATTGGGATTTGAGAGATTCGGCCTCATCCTTGCTTACACCTTCTTTCACCGGTGCAGGCGCAGAGTCAACTACAGCTTTGGCTTCTTTCAGTCCAAGTCCGGTAAGTTCCTTGACAAGCTTTACAATTTGCAGCTTGGCTCCACCCGGAGCTTTCAGGATTACATCAAATTCAGACTTCTCTACTGCAACGGCGCTTTCACCGCCAGCGGCAGGGCCGGCTACGGCAACTGCTGCTGCTGCAGGCTCAATACCATGCTCTTCCTTAAGCACGCCGAGCAATTCATTTACTTCTTTAACGGTCAGTCCGACCAACTGATCAGCAATTTTTTTAACGTCAGCCATTTTTATTAATTTTTAATGTATTAGTTTTCTTTTTCTGATAAAGTTTTCAAAGCGCCAGCCAGTTTTGAACTGCTTGATGCCAGTGCAGATACCAGGCTTGTAGCCGGTGACTGTAACAACATAAGCAGGTCTCCTAGCAGCTCCTCTTTGGATTTAATTTTGGAGAGAGTTTCAAGTTGATCATCTCCTATATAGATCGATTCCTCCACAAATGCAGCCTTCAGTAAAGGCCTGTCCATTGTCTTTCTCATCTCCTTGATCAGCTTGGCAGGTATATTTCCTGACTCACAGAACATGATGGAGGTGGAATCTTTCAATACGTCGTAGAGATCATTAAAATCGCCTTCAGACTTCTCCATTGCTTTGCGGAGTAATGTATTCTTAACAACCAGGAGGCTGATCTCTTTTTCAAAACACTTCCTTCTCAGATTGGAGGTCTCCTCTGCATTAAGCGAGGAAATATCCGTGAGATAGAAATGTTTTGCCTGATCCAGCCGCTGTGCCAGGTTATCAATGATTACTTCCTTTTCTTCTCTTCTCATTATATTGAGACACTTTAGCGATTATTATTCTTCAATAGCTTTAGGATCTAACTTAACACCAGGACTCATTGTACTGGAGAGATAGATACTTTTGATATAGGTCCCCTTTGCTGCTGTAGGTTTCAGCTTAATGATCGTGTTTATAAATTCACGGGCATTTTCAGCAATCTTCTCAGCTGTAAAGGATACTTTACCAATAGAGGTGTGTATGATACCATATTTGTCAACCTTGAAATCGATCTTGCCCATCTTTACATCCTGGACAGCTTTCCCGATTTCCATGGTAACAGTACCACTTTTAGGATTAGGCATCAGGCCCCTGGGACCCAGCACGCGGCCCAGCTTACCAATTTTCGCCATTACAGGGGGCATGGTGATGATAACATCCATATCGGTCCAACCCTTTTCGATCTTTTCGATATAGTCATCCAGCCCTACATAATCGGCTCCGGCCTCTTTTGCTTCATCCTCCTTCTCCGGAGTACATAAAACCAGCACTTTGACATCTTTGCCCGTTCCATTAGGAAGGGTGACAACGCCACGCACCATCTGATTGGCTTTCCTTGGATCCACTCCCAGACGAACATCGATATCAACCGATGCATCAAATTTGGAGGTGGTTATCTCCTTCACAAGTCCTGCAGCCTCACTAACGGTGTATTGTTGGTCCTTGTCTAACTTCTCTAAAGCTAACTTCCTGTTTTTAGTAAGTTTACTCATGTTTCACACAAATTAATTGTTAGACGGGAATTCACCTTTAATAGTAATCCCCATACTCCTTGCGGTACCGGCAACCATTTTCATAGCAGACTCCACAGTAAACGCATTGAGGTCGGGCATTTTTGCTTCAGCAATCTTACGCACCTGTTCCCAGGTCACACTTGCTACCTTCACCCTGTTTGATTCGGCTGAACCTTTTTTGATCCTGGCCGATTCGAGCAGCTGTACAGCTACAGGGGGTGTCTTTACGATAAATTCAAAGGATTTATCGGAATAGACGGTAATGATTACTGGCAATAGTTTCCCGGCCTGCTCCTGGGTTCTGCCATTAAACTGCTTGCAGAACTCCATGATGTTGACACCCTTGGCACCCAGTGCGGGTCCCACGGGAGGGGACGGATTAGCTGCTCCACCCCTTATTTGCAACTTGATTAAGCCTTCTACTTCTTTTGCCATTTTATTAACTGTTTATATACTTACCGCTTACAACATCCATTGGCAACCATACAGGAAGCATTTATGGGCATATCGCTGCCGGAGATTGTAATTTCTTAATACTATTATCCTTCTTTTTCAACCTGCATAAAGCTCAGCTCGAGCGGGGTCTTACGACCAAAAATCTTCACCATGACCTTGAGCTTCTTCTTCTCATCATTAACCTCTTCGATGATGCCCGTAAAACTATTGAACGGACCATCAATCACTTTCACTGACTCACCAACGAAAAAGGGCACCGTAATCTCTTCATCACTGGCAGACAACTCATCCACTTTACCCAGGATCCGGTTCACTTCTGAAGGTCTGAGTGGCGTAGGCATCTGGTCCCCCTCTGAGCCCAGAAAACCAATGATATTGGGGATATTCCTCAGAATATGTGGGACCTCTCCAGTTAGAACTGCTTCAATTAACACATAACCAGGGAAATAGTTGCGTTCTTTACTGATCTTTTTACCATTGCGAATCTGGTATACCTTTTCGGTTGGGATCAGTACCTGTGCTATTGAGTCCTGCAGGTTTAACCTGCTGATTTCACTTTCGATATATTCTTTGGCCTTCTTCTCTTTACCTCCAATGGCCCTGAGAACATACCACTTCTTTTCCAGACTGCTCATGGATTACACTAATTTATAAATGCCTTCAAGGATCTTTTGAAAAGAGAAATCCATTGCGAAGACAATCAGGGCAAAGATCAGGGATGCAACCATAACCACCAGCGCACTGTTCTGCAATTCTTTAATGGTGGGCCAGGTTACTTTGTGTACCAGCTCGTTATAAGATTCCTTCAGATAATATATTATTCTCTTCATTCTGATAAATATTTGCACGGGAGGAGCGACTCGAACGCCCGACACCTGGTTTTGGAGACCAGTGCTCTACCAACTGAGCTACACCCGTGTACTTAACGTATTTAAACGGAGAAGCCAGGCCCATTATTTGGCCCGAGCTCTCTATTCAATGAAGCAGTTAAATACTATTCAATAATGCTAATTACCTGACCGGCACCTACTGTCCTTCCACCTTCACGAATGGCGAAGCGAAGACCAACATTGATGGCCACGGGGTAGATAAGTTTAACTTTGATCTCCACATCATCTCCAGGCATAACCATCTCAGTTCCTTCCGGAAGTTGAATCTCACCTGTAACGTCAAGGGTCCTCAGGTAAAACTGCGGACGATAGTTGTTGTGGAAGGGAGTATGGCGTCCACCTTCCTCTTTCTTCAGCACGTATACCTGAGCTTTGAACAAGGTGTGGGGAGTGATCGATCCGGGTTTGGCAATAACCATACCCCTTTTGATCTCCTTCTTGTCAACACCGCGAAGCAACAGACCAACATTATCTCCGGCTTCCCCACGATCGAGGATCTTACGGAACATCTCAACCCCGGTCACAACTGTCTTACGGCCTTCGGCACCGAGACCAATGATGTTCATCTCATCACCGGTATTTACAACACCTGTTTCAATCCTACCGGTAGCAACAGTCCCGCGACCGGTAATTGAAAATACATCTTCAACCGGCATCAGGAAAGGCTTCTCAATGTCGCGTGGAGGTATTGGGATATAAGAATCCACTACATCCATCAGCTCCATTACTTTTTCTTCCCATTTGGCTTCACCGTGCATGGCACCCAGTGCAGAACCGTGAATCACAGGGGCGTTGTCTCCGTCAAACTCATAGAAATCGAGCAGTTCACGAACCTCCATTTCAACCAGTTCGAGGAGTTCCGGGTCATCCACCATGTCAACCTTGTTCAGGAATACAACGATCTTGGGCACGTTTACCTGGCGGGCCAGCAAGATGTGTTCCCTGGTCTGGGGCATAGGTCCGTCATCTCCGGCAACAACCAGGATTGCTCCGTCCATCTGGGCTGCCCCGGTTACCATATTCTTTACGTAGTCAGCGTGTCCGGGACAGTCAACGTGTGCATAGTGACGATTTGCTGTCTGATACTCAACGTGGGCGGTATTGATTGTAATACCACGCTCTTTTTCTTCCGGTGCATTGTCAATGGAGTCAAAGTCCCTGATTTGCGAGAGACCCTTTTTTGCAAGAACCATTGTAATAGCAGCGGTCAAAGTAGTTTTACCGTGGTCAACGTGACCAATGGTACCAATATTGACGTGCGGTTTGGACCTATCAAATTTTTCCTTAGCCATAATTTAATTTAATTAATTTGATACTTGTTTATTTTATCGTTTATCAATTTATCAGAGCCAATGCTGGGAATTGAACCCAGGACCTCTTCCTTACCAAGGAAGCGCTCTACCCCTGAGCTACATCGGCCTACACAAGGTTTGAGCGGGAAACGAGGCTCGAACTCGCGACCCCAACCTTGGAAGGGTTGTGCTCTACCAACTGAGCTATTCCCGCCTGCTCACTCCTTGGAGTAAAGTGGGGAGAGAAGGATTCGAACCTCCGAAGTCGTACGACAGTAGATTTACAGTCTACCCCAGTTGGCCACTTTGGTATCTCCCCTGCTATCAATATGTTAATGTACGTTGTAATGTGCCAGAGCCGATGGAGGGATTCGAACCCCCGACCTGCTGATTACAAATCAGCTGCTCTGACCAGCTGAGCTACATCGGCAATCATAGTATGTCAAGGAATTATACCCTCCAAAATTGGTTCGCAAATGTATGAATATTTTGATTATATCACAAATAAAAAATATCTCTTTTTAAGAAGGCATAAAAAAAGCTGCCGGAGCAGCCTTTTTAATGGATTTATGTGGTTTATTTTCTCCTTATTTTACCCTTTCGTTTCACAAGCTGTTTCCTTAAAGCGTCGATCGAAAGGTCGGTGGCTTCCTCAAATGTTTTACACTGTTTTTTTGCGAAAACCGACTGCCCTTTTACATCGAGCTTGATCTCCACCAGCTTGTTTTCCCTATCGGACGTATCCTTATCCAGCCTGAGGAAGACCTCTGCACCCATAATGTCATCATAAACAGTAGGCAACTTCTTAACCTTGGTGTCAATGAAACTTAGCAATTTAGCATCTGCGTCAAACCGAATCGAATGCATCTTAATATCCATAGTTACCTCCTTCTTTTAAGCCCTTGGATGGGCCTGGTTATAAATAGACTTAAGCTTCTTATATGTATTGTGTGTATAAACCTGTGTTGCTGAGAGGCTGGCATGCCCCAGCAGCTCCTTAATGGCATTAAGGTCCGCTCCTCTGTTAAGCATGTGGGTTGCGAAAGTGTGACGCAGCACGTGGGGACTTTTCTTATCCAGTGTTGTTACCATGGATAAATACCTGTTAACAATCCTGTATATAAGTTTGTCATATGCAGGCTCTCCCCTCTCGGTGACAATTAATCGATCTGTTGTATTCTGAGCCATCACCGCATTGCGTATAATCAGGTAACGTTCAATTGCCGATAATAGTTCTTCATTAAGGGGAATAATCCTCTCTTTTTCTCTTTTACCTTTTACCTTTAGACTCTTCCCCTCCCTGTTCACAGCACCTGTGGTGAGTCCGGTAAGCTCACTACGGCGCATTCCGGTCTGGTATAACAGATCGAGTACAAGGCGGTTCCTTGTTCCCTTGAAATCTTCACCAAATTCAAATTCTTCCAGCAAAGTTTCGAGTTTCCCCTCCTCAACAAAGGCTGGCACGCGTTTTTTTAATTTGGGCTTCAGAACCCGGTCCAGGGGATTGGAATCGAGCTCTCCTTCCTTGATCAGATATTTGCAGTAGGTACTCAGAGAAGTGAGTTTACGATGGACGGTTCGGGAGCTGTAACCAGAATCCATCAAAAAAACCACCCAGGAACGGATGGTCCTATAATTCAAATCCATGCCCTCCCGGTCATTGTCCTGACAGAAAGCATGGAATTGGTTCAAGTCATTTTTATAAGCTTTGACAGTATGCGCGGCATACCTTTTCTCAGCCTGCAGGTATTTCAAAAAATCATCAATCCTGGTCATGGGCAGCATTTAAAAGCCAGCCAAAATGCCCGGATTTAATCTTCTTGCTGCTGCAATTGCTGAATATAGATGGCTTTAAGCTTCTGCTGACGCCTCGTAACGGAAGGTTTGGTAAATGCCTGACGGTTCCTGAGTTCCTTAACTACTCCGGTCTTCTCAAACTTCCGCTTGAATTTTTTTAAAGCCCTCTCAATATTCTCACCCTCTTTAATGGGAATGACGATCATTTCAATCTGTTTTAAATTTCGAGCCGCAAAGTTAGAGATTCATATTCGAATTTTCAACTAAACCCGAATTTTTTTATGGATTGAAATGATAACAGCAACAATTATATATTAAATCCAGATATTTTGACTAATGGTTGATTCTCCACATAAATATATGTAAAAAAGAGTTCCGAGACAATATAAAATCGGAATTGATTTCTAAGTATTTTGATCGTAAATTGCTCTATTCCTCATAAGCACTCAGTTATAACCCGGAATGAATAAAAAGTACCTCATTCTGATCATTATCTTGTCAGGCATTATTTCTTCCTGTAAGAAAAATCCGGAAGATCTTAATCCTGATCCGGAAACCAAAACGCTGGTGAATATCCTTCAGGGGGAATTGCAATCCCTTGATGCAGATCCTTTAAGCTGGAAGGATCAGGACTTGCGATGGATGGATCCCATGGCTGATAAATCTGTAATCGGACTGGGAGAAGCCACTCATGGAACTGCAGAATTCTTTGAAGCCAAACACAGGATTCTCAAATACATGGTGGAGAACCATGACTACAAGGTGTTCGCCATTGAAGCCGATTTTGGAGAATCCCTGTTTATTGATGAAGTGATTCAACAAGGCAATTCATCGGAAATCGAGTCAGTAATGAAGTCCAAAATGCACTTCTGGACCTGGAAAACAAAAGAGGTAAAAGAGATGCTGGAATGGATGTGCACCTACAATCAGGGCAAGGCAGATGAGGATAAGATCCACTATATGGGCATCGATTGCCAGTTTAATACCTACCATCCTTCCATGGCCAGGGAATACCTGAGCAGCACGGGCATTCCCTTTTATACCTTTGCAGATTCCATCCTTCAGGTAGCTGAAACTGAACAAAACTTCGAATCATACAATTCCGCTTCCTTTGAATCTTATATAGGTAAGCTGGAGGCGCTGAAAGACTCCATGATTTTGCATAAGGATGAACTGGTCGCAGCCTCCTCAGAAAAAGAGTACCAACTTAATTCCAGGATCGTGGAGCTGGTCAGACAGGTCTCCGAGGTTAGATATTATAACCAGGTACAGGACTTCTCCATCAACTACCGTGATAAATACATGGCAGAAAATACAGCCTGGTTACTGGACTATTTCGGGGATAAAAAAATCGTGCTCTGGGCACACAACGGCCATATTTCAAATTATGAATATGGAGTTACCGGCACCATGGGAAATTACCTCACCTATCAACTTAGGGACCAGTATGCCACCATTGGTTTCCTCTTTTCACAGGGTACCTTTACAGCGGTGGGAATGGAAGGGGAAAATTATACTGAATTGGGAACGCAAACCCTGGATAGTGTTCCCAGAGAAAATTCCCTTAATGCGATAATGTCCTATACCCTTGAGCCCGCCTTATCTGTGAAAATTGAGGCGCTCCGAAATTACCTTGCCTGGTTCAACGCATTCGAACAGGGCCTGAACTATTTCCAGATGGGCGCAGTCTATAACAATCGGCCATCTGACTATTACACTACCTTCGATCCTGACCTGTTTCACTATATCATCTATTTCGATAAATCCACAGCGTCAGAATTACTTTAGGTCGAGGTAAGGTAATACCCTTTGAAGAACAGTGTCGGGCAGAATGTAGTTATCCAACAGTTCGCCGTATGATCCAATACCCTCCGAAAAATCCCGGTAATTTACAAGCGCCTTCACCTGCTCATAATCCAGGTAGGGATGTCGGAGTAGTTCACCGAAAGTGGCACTTTCCAGCCGGATTTTCCGGATGCCTGAGGTATCAATGCTGATCCTGCCCCTGATCATATCCAGGGTCTCCCCTGTCAGTCCGTAAACCTCAAGCAATTGATCCACACTGACAAATCCACCGAGCAGGTTCCGGTATTTGATAATACGCCCTGCAAAAACGGGCCCGATACCGGGCAGGGGCAGCAGTTCTGCCGAATCGGCACGGTTGATATCAACAGAAAAGGTACCTTTTTCAGCCCGCCCACTATAGGGATGTGGTACAGTTGAACCGGTCCTGTAAGTCCGGTCCTGCCTGATGGTGTCATCACGGGCCCGCTGAATGGAATCGGCCCTGGCCAGGGTTGTCCTTATCATAATGGCCTCCTGCTCGAATTCCTTCAATCCATCCGGTTCCCTTTGAGGAAGATAGTGAACGATGATCCTGAAAATCATCGACAGGATCAGCAGAAGGGAGAGAAGTACCAGTGCCCGCTGTTCACCTCGTGGCAACAGATAGAACTCTCTGTAGAGACGTTTGGACATTTAAGGGTTCATGTGGCCAATCGCCACAAATCACCCGACGGTAGGGAAAAGTGTAATAACCTTGCTGTAGACACCCAGGGCAAAAAGAAATGCAATGGCGATCGGTGCCACAAATTTCACAAGGAATATGAAGAGCCTCTGGTACCTGATCTTAAACCGGCCATCACTTGAAAGCTCTTTAAGTGTTGTATCCCTTGACAGGATCCACCCGATAAAGACAACAATAAAAAATCCTCCCAGGGGAAGCATCAGGTCCGGTGAAGCATTGAACAGACCAAATACATCAGAGGAAACCGTACAAAGAATCCCAAAGAAACCAACTGAGACCAGGGATATGATGGTTGCCTTTTTCCGGGACATATTCAATTGTTCTGAAAAATATGCCACGATCACCTCCAGCATGGAAATAGTGGATGTGACCGCTGCAAAACATAACAGTACGAAAAACAAAAATGCCCAGATAAGTCCCCCGGCCATATTCTGAAAGATAACAGGAAGCGTTTTGTAGACCAGTTCCGGACCATCGGCAGGATCTATTCCAAATGAAAATACAGCGGGAAATATAGCGATGCCGGCAAGAACGGCAACAAAGGTGTCAGCCACAACCACACTGACAGCGGTACTGGCAAGATTTTCCTTTTTCTTTATATAGGATCCATAAGTTATCAGGGTTCCCATGCCGATGGACAGAGAGAAAAATGCCTGTCCCAGTGCTTCGAGAACAATCCTGAATGGCTCTGCCTTGATCTGTGTAAAATCGGGTTTAAACAGGAAAACCAATCCCTCCCTGCCGCCCGACAGTGTAACCGACCTCAGGACCAGTACCAGGAGAATAACAAGGAATATGGGCATCAGGACCTTGGTGAACTTTTCAATCCCGTTCTTCACACCGGAGATAACAATATATCCCGTGAGCAACATCATCACCACAAACCAGATCGCAGGCCTCCAGACACCCGATATGAAAGCATCATAGTGATCGCTGAAAAATTGGGTCAGGGCTGCGTTGTCCATGGATGCAAATCCAAATTTTCCCGGAAATAATATCCATCGGACAGACTGGATCACATATTCCAATGTCCAGCCAGCTACAACAGTATAAAATGAGAAAATGATAAAGACAGAGACAACTCCCAGCATGCCAACCAGGTGCCATTTCGTTCCGGGAGCGATCTTTTTAAATGCACCTACGGGGTTTAGCTGGGCAGATCGACCGATAATGAATTCAGACATCATCACCGGGATACCTATCGCAGCAATAAAGAGGATATAAATAAGCAGGAACGCTCCTCCCCCATTCTGTCCCACCACATATGGGAAACGCCAGATGTTGCCCAAGCCGATGGCAGATCCGGCCAGCGCGGCCAGCACTCCAAATTTACTGCTAAAGCTGTCCCTCTCCTTGTTTCCGCCCTGCGACATCCGCTTCCCGATTAAAGCCTGTCAATGCAGTTCAGATCATTGAAAGCCACCTTCAGGCGTTCGATCATCGACTTTTCACTTTCGCGGAGCCAGACTCTCGGATCATAGAACTTTTTATTGGGCTTATCCTCGCCTTCAGGATTTCCTATCTGCCCCTGCAGGTAGTCATGTTTTGCTGCTTCAAACTTGCGAACACCATCCCAGGTAGCCCACTGGGTATCTGTATCGATATTCATCTTGATCACTCCATAGCCAATGGCTTCGCGAATCTCCGACTGAGCTGAACCTGAACCACCATGGAATACAAAATTTAAAGGCTTCTTACCCAGGCCATACTTCTGCTCAACAAATTTTTGAGAGTTATCCAGGATCTTGGGAGTAAGTTTCACATTTCCGGGTTTGTATACACCATGTACATTACCAAAAGAAGCAGCAATGGTAAAACGGGGACTTACCTTTAACAGTCGTTCATATGCATAGGCAACATCCCGAGGCTGGGTATAGAGCTGGGAGTTGTCCATGCCCGTGTTATCCACACCATCTTCTTCTCCACCGGTGCAACCCAGTTCGATCTCCAGGGTCATATCGATCTTGCTCATGCGCTTCAGGTATTTCACGCAGGTATCAATGTTCTCTTCCAGCGGTTCCTCGGAGAGATCCAGCATATGTGAGCTGAACAATGGTTTACCATACTTTTCAAAATGTTTTTCACCAGCATCCAGCAACCCGTCGATCCAGGGCAGCAGTTTCTTGGCCGCATGGTCGGTATGCAGGATAACAGGAACTCCATAGGCTTCAGCCATGGCATGCACATGCTTGGCTCCGCTTATGCCACCAATAATGGCAGCGTACTGGTTTTCATTGGAGAGTCCTTTACCCGCAAAAAACACAGCACCTCCGTTGGAAAACTGGATAATGACAGGTGAATTCACCTCGCGGGCTGCTTCAATGACAGCATTTACTGAGTTAGTTCCTACCACATTCACGGCAGGAATGGCATATCCGTTCTTTTTGGCCACTTCAAAGACCTTCTGAACATCGTCACCCGTCACAACGCCGGGTTTTACTACATCAAAAATTTTATTGGACATGATTGGAACATTTATAATGATTGGATTGGTTTAAATTGAGCGACAAATTTAGAACAAAAAACTGTAAAATCAACTGCCATTTAACAACTTTAAACAGAACAATTTAGAAGGGACATTGTTTATTAGGAAATCGCATCCGGAATCAGAATGCCCGAGAAGAAAAATCCTTTATTCCAGGAACTTAAGAAACGAAATGTTTACCGGGTGGCCACCGTTTATGCCATCGCCGGCTGGCTGATCATACAGGTGGCCGATGTCATTTTTCCCTATTTCGGACTACCGGATTGGATCGTGACAACCCTCATCATTATCACCCTTGTGGGATTTCCAATAGCTGTGGCCCTGGCATGGATTTTTGAAATGAGCCCGGACGGAATCATTCGCACAGGTTCAAAAAAGGCTGCCGAGAATCCTTACCCTGACCGCAGGAAGAAACCACTCACTTCCACCATTGCCATCGTGATCCTGTTGGTTCTGGTGGCCGGACAATTCATCTATTTTACCTTCTTAAGAAAGCCGGTTAATGAAGCCCAGGTAGCCATATCATCATCGCTCTCCATGCCTTCCAATTCCATTGCAGTAATTCCTTTTGCAAACCTGAGTGAGGAGAAGGACAATCAATATTTTTCCGATGGAGTGATGGAGGCCATCCTCAATAACCTTTCAATGATTCGGGACCTGAAGGTGGTTTCACGCACCTCGGTCGAAAGGTACCGCAACCCGGAAGAGAGCATTCCGGAAATCGCCGCGGAACTGGAAGTGGCCAATATCCTGGAAGGAAGCGTACAGAAGATCGGGGACCAGGTCAGGGTCACCGCCCAGTTGATCTCAATTTCAGGTATGAACGAAGATCATATCTGGGCAGATAGCTACGACCGCCGCCTTACCGATATCTTTTCCATACAGAGTGAGATTGCCCAGACCATTGCCGAAAACCTGGAAGTCATCATGACCACCTCTGAACTCGAACTGATGAAGAATGCCCCCACCTCCAATCTGAAAGCTTATGAACTGTGGCTGAAAGCCTGGTACATGACAGCAGAATCGAAGGAAGATGTCCTGGAACAGATCGAGATGATGAACGAAGCCATTGAACTGGACCCCGATTTTGGAATGGCATACTCATTGAAATGGTATTATCTGAGCAATCTGGGAGTATATAGGTATCCTGAGTCCCTGACCTATGATTCTGCCATGAAGCTCCAGGATATTGCCATTGAAAAGGATCCAAATATCTGGCACCGTATATGGTCAGGGCCAGGCGCTTCTTCTGACACTATCAGAATCAGCAGGCTGTAAAAAGCCTTTATAAGACCCTCGAATTGAATCCCAACCTTCCAACGCCAGCTCAATGGCTGGGCAATTATTTGCTCCAGCAGGATGAATATGAAAAGGCCATCGACTACCTTCTTAAAGCAGCCACGGTTTCCATGGGGGAGACGGATGATAGTGATTTTGACCAGACCATGGGATTCTATCTGGGCGACCTTGACAAAAAACAACCCTACCACCATTTTCTTAAAGCCATAGAGATCAATCCTGAAAATGCACTCCTCTACGAGGCCCTGAGCAATAGAAGCATGTATTTCAAAGAATATGACCGAATGATCGAATATGCCATGGAATACAGGAAACTGAGACCCGATCTGGTGAATGCAGACAACGGGTTGGCCAGTGCCTATATGTGGGCCGGCAGGTACGAGGAATCTGAACAGGTCTATGAAGAGATGCTTCATGCTACCAGCGAATTTGCCAGTACATATATGGTCTACCCCTTCAAACACAGGCTGGGGTATGCAAAAATGATGAACGGGAAGGAAGCTGAGGGCAGAAAGATCCTGGAGTCACACCGGGATACCCTCCTGAATGCCATTCAGCGGCAGGAGGTAAATTCCAGTGGAAATGGGGATTATTATGACCTGGCCCTGATTTACGCAGTTCTGAGTCAGAAAGAGGAGGCCCTCAATTATTTACGTGAGGCTAGAGACCATGAGAAGGAAGGGGCATTCTATCGTCTGGATTTTCTACAATCCGATCCCATGCTGGACAACCTGCGGGAGGAACCCGAGTTCCGGGAGATGCTTGAAGCAAAGGTAAAAGAGCAGGAAGAGATTACCAGGATCTTCCATGAAAAGCTCAAGGAATACCATGCCCGAAAGGAGTTGAAATGGATGAAAGAAGTCTAGAAAGGATAACCGATGGCAATATTGAAGGTCAGGTCTCTGCCATGGATTCCCGCATTACCGGGTAACCAGTTGGAACCCTGGATGGAATAGGGGCTGCGCAACGGCACCCCCAGGTCGAACCTGAATATCATAAAACTGAAAACAGCACGGACACCCACTCCCGTTCCAACAGCAATTTCCCTGTAGAACCTGTTGAATTCAAAACCGGCCCCTTCCCGGTCATCCACGGAGGAGAGAGACCAGATATTTCCGGCGTCCATGAACAATGCAGCTTCCAGCTTCCAGAACAACTTAAACCTGTACTCCATATTGGCTTCAAGTTTTACGTCCCCGGTCTGGTTCGGGTAATCAGACTGTATTGTATCCTGGTAGGAGCCGGGTCCCAGGTCTTTCACCTGCCAGGCACGGATACTGTTGGCACCACCTGAAAAATACTGTTTTTCAAAGGGCATGGCACTGGAATTGGCGTAGGCGTAACCCACACCTGCAAATCCGCGCAGTATCAGACTTATATCCTCATAAAGGAAAAAATAACTTCTGAAATCAATATCCGCTTTCACATACTGTGCAAAATCGACTCCAAGCAACTGGTAATTACCGTTGTCAGGAACTTGAGAAAAACTACTGAAACCGGCATACAGCAGGTTTCCCGCAGTTTCCAGGTTCAGGCGCAGATCCTGGAAATTCTGATTTTTCAATATTTTCTGGTTGGACCATATAAGCGAATACCGAATATCATTGATCAGGTGGGGCTCGTAACTGTAAAACAGATACTTCCCTTCCAGCCATTCTTCAAACCTGGGTGATTTGAAAGGTGTTAAAATGAGGCTTGTTTCAAAGGGGTACACCCGGTGTATAATGTTCTTGTTACCCCTCCAGTCATATCCAAATGAAGCATTGGCCAGGGTCCGGATATAATCAGGACGTTTTTGATAACTATAGGATAGCCTGATATTGGTCTGGGGATTATATTTCCGGATAAACTGGTCCGTTTTCACCGGCAGCAGGAACTTGGGGATCCTGAGCCGTGCATCAACACCATACTCCTGCATAATATCCGGTCCTGCATTGGTACCCGACTCGTCCTGGGATCGTTTGATATTCTCAAGGGCTCCAAAAAAAGTGAGATCGAACAGTTCCGATCCTCCAAAGAGGTTCCGGTGCCGATAACCAATATTAGCGGCCGCACCTATGTTCCCTGCTGAGTTGGTGCCCTCCACCTTCACAGTGTAGGACTGCCTTGTGGCCGGAGCTACAAGTATATCACAATCCAGCTGAGGCTGGTCCGAATCCACTTCCCTGAACCTGATATCAACCATTTTAAAGGCGCTCAAAGAAGAGAGGTTCCTGTAGGTCCGGTTTACTTCCGATGCACTGTACAGCGAACCGGGGATGATATAGTTTTTCTGCGTAACTACAGCAGGACGGATATTGGGTTTCTCAGAATAGATCAGATAAATACTGTCGTAGACCAGGGTATCCAGTTGAGAATTTATGGAGTCCCTGTTCCTGTTTGATGCCATGGCATTGAAATCAGTGGTCATATGAACATCCCGTATGGTATAGACAGGATGATCAGTGTGCACCGTCTCTCCCCTCCGGGTTTTACCTGGATAGTTGTGAATTCCCAGTGTGATATCCACCTGGTGCGTGTTTAGCGAACTATCCACCTCATAGTAGATAAAATCACGGTTGAAGGCATAATACCCGCTGTCACGCAGGAGTGTTTCGATCCTGATCCTCTCCTCCTGCAGCGCATCCACATCAAACAATTTACCGTATCTGAAATCGCTATGGATCGTATCAGCCAGAACCATATGAGACAGCGTGGCATCCTCGAAAAAATAGGTGATGTCTCTTATGCGGTAAGGTTTTCCTGGTTTGACGTTGTAAATAACCCTGGCCCGTCCTTTCCGGAACAGCGTGGTATCGGTAACCTCCACATTATAAAATCCTTTGTTTCGCATGTAGAGCGTGAGCTGTTCGGCTGATTTCATTACCTGCTGGTCATCATATACGGCCGGAGGTTCACCAATACGCCTCAACCAGTTATTGAATCCATTATCCTTCTTTGGCGAAGAGAGATTGTAGAGGGAGAGATAGAACTTCCAGAAAATAATCTTTTTATTGGGTTTCTGCTTGATATAATTGTTCAGTTCCCTCTTATTGTATTCTCCATCCCCGGTCTCAATTTTATAATTATTCAACAGGTACTCATTTTCAGGGACATACTTGGTAGCACTGCATGAATAGAGAATTATCGAAACGATAAGGATGGTTATATATGGAATTGTCCGTTGCAATGTGGTCTGTTCAATGGGCTAAAATACAAATTTTACTGCACCCGAATATTTTTTTCATCTTTGCATTGATAAGCAAATTTCCATGATCTCCTCCGCTAAGTCAAAACTGATCCGTTCACTGCGTCAGAAGAAGTTCAGGGACCAGCAGCACCTGTTTATGGCAGAGGGTGAAAAAATGGTCCTGGAACTGGCCATACGGGGTTTTGGAACTCAATTTCAGATCAAAGAGATTTTCGCAACAGGTGACTGGATCGAAAAACAGGGTAACCTGCTGAATGATCTGAAAGCAGACATCACTGAACTCTCGACGGCTGAATTAAAGCAACTGAGCAACCTCGTTACTCCACAACCGGTGATCGCGATGGTTTCAATGCCGGATAATGATTTCGACGCCGAAAAACTGCTCCACAGACCGGTCCTGGCATTTGATTCAATCCGCGACCCGGGAAACCTGGGCACTATTATCAGAACGGCCGACTGGTTCGGCATCAGGCAGATCATTTGCACTCCCGATTCAACTGACCTTTATAATCCCAAAGTGGTGCAGTCCACCATGGGATCCATCGTCAGGGTTCATGTAGAGTATATTGACATTGTAACACTGTTAGGTAGCACAACACTGAAGGGGAAGCCAGTTCTTGGCACTTTTTTGACAGGAGAGAATATTTACGAGACAGCACTTGGCCCTGACCCGCTGATCCTGTTTGGAAACGAGTCCCACGGATTATCGGGTCGGTTCGATCCTTACATCCATCAAAGAATCTCCATACCAACCTTCTCCAGGGATGGACATGGATCGGAATCCCTCAATTTAGCCTCATCAGTTGCTGTTATCTGTTCAGAGCTGAGAAGGAGATAGCTGTTTTTATTCAAAATGGAAATTGAGCATAAGGATATAGGAGCGAATGCGCTCAATGGAGTTGGCAAACTCCGGATGTCCCGTCCTTCCATTGGGATCTATCATGTTCATGAGCCCTACAGCCAGTTTTATTTCCGGAGCGAACTTGAAATACCGCAGGTAGGTATCCACCCCGAAACCAAACTCCAGGTAAAGATCACCCCTTTTGAACTTCACATATTCATTTGATTCACTGTCATACACCCCGGTTCTCTTGGCGGACATATCGTACCTGAAATTCAGTCCCCCAACTACATAGGGCCTGTAGTTATTAAGCCGCAACGAACGATACTTCAAATGCAAGGGGAAATCAAGAAAAGCCGGGCCCAGTGGTACCGGGTTATCTACATTGGGCAATTTCTTCACCTCCCCTACCACTCCGTCACTGTAATCGTAGAAATAGATCTCCCTTGATCCGAAACTGATGCCCGGAAGGAACCGGAGGTTCCAGTTCTCACTCAGACGAAGGTCCGAAACGATACTTACCTGGAATCCCGGTAATACATGGCTTAAATCCGCATATAGAAAATCGTTAGCCGCATAATTCCTGGTTATTCCCACATCCATGGCATTCACTCCTACCGTGAATCCAAAATGGATCGTTTTCAGGTCAAATGCATTCAGATTCCTTGGCCTCTCCTTCTGTCCAAATGCACTCACTGCACAAAGAAGCAGAGGTATAATCAGGATCGATTTTCTCATTATTGATTTAAACGACTAAAGAGAACAAATAGTATAGATCACTGATCAGAATCTTTAATCGCTCAGCAATTGCTCCAGAGCACTTTCGAAGTCGCGTGCATAGTCGGAAATGAATCCAAAGGAGACATCATCAATCCGGAGTTCCTCCTTGGTAACATGACCCAGGGCCGAAAAATGTATCCCGGTTTCCATCATGAAATCAAGGAATTGTGTCTCCTGGTCAGCTGTGACACTCACAACAACACGGCTCTGGGACTCCCCGAAGAGGAACGCATCTCCCCGGATCTCAGCAGGAGAAGTCACATCAAATCCCAACCCTTCTGGCAGTGCACACTCCACCAGGGTCACAAAAAGTCCTCCCAAGGAGACATCATGTGCCGAAGTTACCAGACGCTGGCTGATCACATCTGAAACAATCTGCTGCAGTTTCACCTCGTACTCCAGGTCAAACTTCGGTGCCGCTGATTCATGTATGTTATGGAACACAGAAAGGTATTCGGATGAAGAAATATCGTTATCGGAACGACCGATCAGAAAGATCATATCCCCCTTGCTCCGGAAATTAACGGTCATCAGATTTTCAGTACTGTCCAGGAGACCCACCATCCCAATCACGGGTGTTGGAATTACCGATGCGATGTCCTCCCCGTTGTAAGTGAGGTTATGAAAACTCACATTCCCTGCAATGACCGGTAAATTCATTCGCTTGCACACATCAATGATCCCTTTCACGCTTTGGGCAAAATCACGGTAGACATACGGGTCCGATGGATCCCCGTAATTAAGACAATCGGCCAGTGCCACAGGTCTCCCCCCTGAACAAATAATATTCCGTGCGGCTTCTGCCACAGCGATCATGGCTCCCTTCCGAGGCTCCAGTCTTCCATAACGTGAATTGCCATCCACACTCAGGGCAAGTGCCTGGTCATATCCGTTGATCTTTAAGATACCTGCATCAGAAGCATGTTCGCTGCTCATATTAGAAAGCCCGGCCATGGTATCGAACTGTTCATAGATCCACCTTCTGGAGGCAATGTTAGGCAGGGATACCATTTGCCTGGCAATATCTTTCAGGTTCCCTGGAACGGGTACCTCTTCGGCGGAGAGGACGCGGGGTGTTTTTCCCCTCTCCTTCATATCCCTTATATAAACCGGGGCTCCTCCCTTCCTGACCAGTAAATTAACAGGCAGATCCCCACACTTTACTGAACCTTCCATGATCCGGATCCGTTCCCCGTCGTCAACTGTGCCAACTTTTGAACATTCCAATCCCCACCTTTTAGCTACACCGGCTATTTTTTCAAAATCCTTTGCACCAACAGCCAGCAGCATCTGCTCCTGTGATTGTGACAACAATACTTCCAGGGCATCAATATCCTTATGGACCAGAGGCATGTCATGCAGAGATATCTCCACACCTTTTCGGCCCCTGAATGCCATTTCAGCAGCTGCACAAAGTACTCCGCCAGCTCCGACATCCTGCATTCCCCTGATCCAGCCTGCCTCATTGATCTCATGGATACAGTCCATCAGGATCTTGCCACTGGCCGGATCTGCTATCTGTGACTCAGGGACCATCTGTCCCTTCTTCTTCAGTGCCCTGGAAGCAAACCCGGCACCATGCACTCCCACTCCCGTTGTCTTTTTCCCAAGCAGCACAATATACTGGCCCCGTTCGGTAAAGGCAGCCCTGATCAATTTGTCTTTCCGGACGATCCCAATTCCCATCAGGTTCACCAGCGGATTGAACTTATAGCTGTCATCAAACAGGATCTCTCCACCCACCACCGGCACACCAATATTATTGGAATAACTGCCAAGGGCTACTACCACTGCATTGACCATATCGCGGATATGTTTCTCCCGGGGATTCCCGAACCTCAGGATATTCAACTGTCCCATCGGTTCTGCACCCATGGTGATCAGGTCCCGGATCACATTACCAACTCCAACTGCTCCCTGCCTTGGATCTACGGCGATGGGATGGTTATGAGACTCCATCTTGACCACACATGCCAGCTCATCATTGATATGAATGACCCCTGCATTTTCATCACCCGCCGGGATATACACACCCTCACCCTTGACGGGCATTTCCTCCAACCATTTGACGGAGCTTTTATAGGAGATGTGTTCCGACCACATGGCCGCAAACATGTTCAGTTCAAAAGGGGTAGGTTCCCTTCCCAACATCGATTCAATGGAATAAAGTTCATCCTGGGTCAGGTAGGAAAGTGCACGTTCCTTGAGTCGTGGGCTTTTCAAATCCATAGGAGTATCTGTTTAACCACAAATATAGTGAATAGATCATCAAGATAATTTTTACATTTGTCGGAAATCTGTTTCTATGAGGTCCATTGCCCTTATTTCAGGAGCTTCAGCCGGAATTGGCAGAGCTACAGCCATCACAATGGCCCGGAACAATTTTGATGTGATCATCACAGGAAGGCGTTCCGAAAGATTGGAATCTGTGGAGGAGGAGATCAGATCAAAAACAGAGGCAGATGTCCTCTCTCTGACCTTTGATATCAGGGACCTGAAGGCGGTAGGCAAGGCCTGTGAGAAGCTGACAGGTAAATGGGAGAATGTTGATGTGCTGGTCAATAATGCAGGACTTGCGGCTGGCCTGAGCCAGATCCATGAGGGGAGCCTGGATGACTGGGAACAGATGATAGATACCAATATCAAGGGCCTGCTCTATCTCACCCGTATGATTTCACCCGGAATGGTGAAAAGAGGAACCGGCCATATCATCAACCTGGGTTCCATAGCAGGGAAAGAGGCCTATGAACAGGGCAATGTCTATAATGCCACGAAGTTTGCTGTTGACGGACTTACACAGGGCATGCGTATCGACCTGGTTGAACACGGAATAAAAGTGACCGCGATCAATCCGGGAGCCGTTGAAACTGAATTCAGCCTGGTCCGGTTCAAGTGGAATAAAGAGGAGGCCACCAAAGTCTATGAAGGCTTTACCCCCCTTTATGCAGAGGATATTGCGGAGGCGATCCTCTTTGTTGTAACACGTCCGCACCATGTGAACATTGATGACCTGGTCATTATGCCAACGGCCCAGGCAAGGAGCAGGAAAATTATCCGCAATAAACCACAGTAATAAATACCAATATTACCACCTTATGTATACACCAGAATACCTTGAACAGTTTACCAGGAAAGTTTTTGAGAAGATGGGTTGCAGCCCCGAAGATGCAAAAATGGCTACCGATGTATTTATTGCCGCCGAACTGAGGGGCTACTCCAGTCATGGAATGATCCGCATCAAGGATTATTACCAGCTCTGGAAAGCCAACAGGATCAATATAAAACCGAATGTCAGGATCGTACATGAATCACCCAGCACTGCCGTGGTGGACGGAGATGGTGCCATCGGGATGATCGCCGCTACAAAATCAATGCAGGTTGCCATTGAAAAGGCCAAAACTGCCGGAACCGGATGGGTATCCACAAAAGGATCCAACCATTACGGTTTCGCGGGATACTACTCCATGATGGCACTGAAACACGATATGATCGGGATCAGCCTCACCATCGCCAATCCACTGGTGGCCCCCACCGGTTCGGTCGAACCGATGCTGGGCACCAATCCCATCTCCGTATCTGTTCCCGCCGGTAAATATCCTCCCTTCGTATCCGATTTCTCAACGACACCCATTGCACGCGGTAAACTGGCCATAGCAGCCAAAAAAGGCGAAAAGATCCCCTTTGGCTGGGTACAGGATGCAGATGGAATGCCTTCCGACGATCCGGATATCATCACCAGGGGAGGGAGCATGGTAACCCTTGGAGGTACCATCCAGCACGGAAGCCACAAAGGGTACGCCCTCAGCGCCATTGTAGATATACTTTCCGCGGTGCTCTCGGGGGCCAACTTCGGACCATTCTGTCCGCCGTCACTGGCCTACCTTCCGGTGAAAGAGGAGAAGGTCGGTGAAGGCACGGGCCACTTCTTCGGTGCCATGCGCATCGATGGATTCCAGAAACCTGAAGTATTTAAATCGCAGATGGACCTCTGGATCGAGACTTTCCGGAATGCAAAGCCGGCCAAGGGTTGCGAACGCGTGCTGATCCCCGGGGATATCGAGAGGGAAAAAGAGGTGTTCATCCGCAGGGAAGGTATCAATGTCATTGAACCTGTGCAGAAGGAGGTGAAGGAGATCGCCGATGAACTGGGTATCGACTTTGACTATCAGGGTTAAAATATAATTAATATTTACTTATTTTTTACATCAAACAAAAGAATCCGGATTATCTCAGTCAGAAAAGCCAGAGCATATGAAAAAGAAGTATATCACAGCAGCAGAGTTTGATGCGAAGTTTGATGCCGGTGAAGATGTAACGGCACACTATGATATTGAAAAGGCAATTCGTCCCGGTCTTGAACAACGGAGGGTAAGTGTGGATTTCCCTGTCTGGATGGTTCAACAACTGGATCAGGTGGCCCGCAGGTTGGGAGTAACCCGACAAAGTGTTATCAAAGTATTCATTTCTGAGAAGTTAAAAGAGGAAAACCTCTAAAAAACAAAGACCTCTTCAATTTTCATTTCAAACACCCGGGCAATATCATGGGCCAGTTTCAGGGAAGGATTGTAACGGTCCTTCTCAAGGAATACGATGGTCTCCCGCCTCACCCCCACCCTGCGGGCCAGGTCCATCTGGGTCAGGTTGTTCCATGCCCGTAACTCCTTGATCCGGTTAGTCATGGCTCCTCCTTATATACCTGTAAAATATGTAGCTCAGCGCAAAGATCACGGCCATTCCCAGGATACCGGCCCCGATGATGGTATGTCCCTCTACATCAATCCTGTCCTCAATGCTTCCGATCACAAGCCAGAGAAAAAGGGAAAGCTGGAAAGAGGTGTAGCCGCTCCGGAGCCGGATTATTTTGGTCAGTTCATGCTCTGCAGGCAGGTGATCCCTGGCATCGGTCCATCTTTTTCTTAAAAAGAGGACGGCATAGACCAGTATGACCACCGGAATAACAAACATCAGGATTGTACCTAAATCGAATGATACATCCGAATTGGCAATCCAGATTGCAAATGTCGCCACCACCATAACGGCAACGACAACGATCAGGATGGTTCCTTTCATTTTTAAAGAATTTGTTAGTTAATTCTAACATATGATGCAAATTCTTCGTGGATTATTTTGGTTAACTGAGATTATTTTCAACAAAGCAGCTTCCTCCCTCCCTGCCACCTTGATTTGCAACATATGTGCTCGTTTCTGACCGATATGTGGTAGATATGCCCCCTTTGCACGGTGTAACTTGATTCTGAACAACTTAAAACCCAATATTCATGAAAACAAAACTCCGAATTTTGGCTTACCCATTCCTTGTAATGGGCTGTCTGACTATCCTTTTGACCGGTTGTCAAAAAAAACCACCTCCAGCTGTTGAACCTACTCTCAACACCTCCGAAATGATTGGTATTACTTCCAACTGGGCCATTTCCGGAGGCAATATTACCGATGACGGTGGCGGTGAGATAGTTGATAGGGGAGTTTGTTGGAGTACAGCAAATCCTCCCTCGATATCAGATATGTCATTCCCAAGTGGTTTCGGAATGGGGAGTTACACGTGCTTTTTTAGAGGAATGAAAGGGAATACTACTTATTACCTTTCAGCTTATGCATTCAACAAAGATACCACAGGTTATGGAGACGTACTATCATTCACAACTCCACCCACTATAACTGATGTGGATGGCAACGAACGAGTATACCATATCTGAAACCGGATGGAAAGTGCAGGACCGGGTACCTGATATGTGGAATATCCCTGCATCTGAAAGGGAGCTGATCCACTCAAAAAAGGGTAAAAACGTAGAAGTAAAGAAATCACTGCTGCTTGTGATAGAGGACAATGCAGATATCCTCTGGTTGCTTTCGGACAAACTGGGTTCAGAATTCGATGTAATGGAAGCGATCGATGGTAGCGCCGGTCTGAAACTTGCAACGGAGCATATGCCGGACCTGGTGATCACGGACCTGATGATGCCCCGAATGGATGGTGTCGAGCTCTGTAATAAGTTAAAAACAGATCTCCGCACCAGCCACATCCCGGTAATCATGCTTACTGCTAAAGCCACACCGGATGATAAGCTGGCAGGTTTAGAGACCGGTGCCGACGACTATATTACCAAACCGTTCGAAATTAGAGAGGTACTGGTAAGATCCAGAAACCTGATAGCGCAGTGCAGGAAATTGAGGGAAAAATTCAGCAGCGAGATTATTCTTAATCCCAGGGATATTGTGATCACATCCACCGATGAGAAATTCCTCACCAGGGCGAAGGATGTGATCGAAAGGCATATGAGCAACGAAAAATTTGATGTGACGACCCTGTGTGAGGAGATGAATATGAGTCACAGCACCCTCTTCCGCAAACTGGATGCCCTTACTGACCAGTCTCCTGTAGAGTTTATCCGCACATTACGTTTGAAACGCGCCGCTGTACTATTGAAAGAAAAATACGGTAATGTTTCTGAAGTGGCACTTGAGGTTGGTTTCACCAATCCCTCTTATTTCTCCAGAATGTTTAAAAAGACATTCTCTATTTCACCCGCCGAATTCTCAAAACTCAACCTTCAAGACTCATAAAATATAGAGGAACCAATTCTGATCTGCAGGATTCCCAGAATCCAGGATATCTGCCCTAATTCAGTTCCGGAATCCTCCCCGGGGACCACGGCGCTTTTAGCTGATCCAGCTTCTGCTCCACTACCTTGATCTCACCCACGACATTCTGAACCTCTTCCAGAACCGGGGGGAACTCCTCCTTGAGGATCTCGAGCTGATCGGTCTCGGTCTTGGTCAGTTCGGAGGTGGACGACCAGTGGGTGCGGATCATGACCCTCAGGCGGTTGTCCAATGGCATAGCCATGGGTGGCAGCTCCTCATCGCTGGCTGCGGCGCGGGGGCCCTCCAGTTTATAGAGGATATTGTTAATCCGGTCCTGCAACTCGAGGACCTCCAGGAACATATCTGTCCCGGTTCCGGGTGTCTGTTTGATCACCTCCCGGATGGTGGCCAGCTTCTCCTGTTGTTCTCGTGCCATCTGACGAGTACCGGTCATCACCCTTGAGAGTTCGGAGACCTCCTTCTGGAACGCGACGAGGGCTTTCTCGTTCTTCGCGGGTAAAGTAGCCTGGTTCAGCAAGGCCGCTTTGAAAGTAACGGGTTCAACCAGTTTGGACACATCTCCCCCTGCCACCATATAGAGTTCCACACTGTATGTTCCCGGCATGGCCAGCAGTCCGCTTGATGACGTAGTAACCTTATCCGATCCTGAATTCACCGCGGTGACGGGATTGGTAGAGGAGTAACGCAGGTCCCAGGAGATCCTGCTGATTCCTTCCGATGCTTTCGTGTAGAGTTTCCTGATCCCTTCCCCGGAGTCGTCACGAATGACGAATACCAGGTAGGGATCCTCCTCTGCCTCCTCAAGCCTGAGCTCCTCACGGGTAGGTTGGGGAATGGGCTTTTTCTCTTCAAACAGTTCCTTTTCCTTTTCCTGGCGTTCTGCCTTCAGGGTCTTCGGAACCTCTTTCAGGAAATAGGTAAATGTGGCACCGAACTCAGGATTCTTTGATTCATAGAAGTCAGAACCCTGGCTTGATTTGCCACCGGTCTGGATGTACATCAATGCATCCTCAACCGGGAAAATATAGGAGGGTTGCTCCAGGATATCACTGTTCATGGCCAGTTCCCTCAGGGGTGTATAATCATCCAGGATATAAAAACCGCGACCGAAAGTTGCCAGTACCAGGTCGTTCTCACGTTCCTGGATGGTCATGTCACGAACAGCAATGGTGGGCATTCCCGAGGTAAGCTTGGTCCATGCCCCTCCCCCGTCAATGCTGAAGTAGAAACCAAATTCGGTCCCCACAAACAACAACCCGGGTACCTCCGGATCCTGTTCAATGGTGTGCACGGTCCCGTTCTCAGGCAGGTTGGCTGCAATGGAAACCCAGTTTTTGCCTTTGTCGGAACTCTTCATCACATAGGGTTTAAAATCATCGCGCTTCCGGTTATCGAAAGTGGCGTAGACCACTCCGGCATCAAAATGATCAGCCAGGAGGTCGCTGATGTAGGTATATTCAGGAATACCCGGGAAGGAAGTGACCTTCCTCCAGCTGTCCCCTCCATCCGTTGTGACGGAGATCACCCCGTCGTCGGTGCCTGTATAGAGCAGGTTTTCGTCCAGCGGGGATTCGGAAATGGATACACCCGTCCCCCATAAACTGGTTGAGACATCCTTCTGCACGGCGTCCCAGCTCCAGAAGTGGCCCATGACCGGCCAGCTGTTGCGGTCCGTTCCGGATGTCAGGTCCTCACTGATCACCATCCAGGAGTTGCCACGGTCGTCTGACCTGAACAGTTTGTTTGCCATGGAATAGATGCGCGACGGTGAATGATGACTGATCACCAGCGGGGCATTCCAGTTCCATTTATAGGTCTCCTCCCCTTTCCTGGGCCTTGGCTTGATAGTAATATTTTCACCGCTTACCCGGTCATGGCGGACCATATTCCCATACTGGGATTCTGCGTATACAATATTGGGATCGGATGGATCGACAGCTACCCAGAAACCGTCTCCGCCAACCACAGTGTTCCAGTCTTCATTGGTCACGCCTGCCCTGCTTTTATTCATGGAGGGGCCTCCGAGGGTATTGTTGTCCTGGGTCCCGCCGTATACATTGTAAAAAGGTGCTGCATTATCCACAAATACCCTGTAAAATTGTGTTACGGGAAGGTTTCTTTTGAACAGGAAGGACTTCCCCCCGTCAAATGATTCATAAACGCCCCCGTCACAGCCAATCAAAAAATGGCTGGTATCATCCGGATCGATCCAGATGGCATGGTCATCCACATGACGGTTATCATTACCCACTGCGGTCCAGTTCTTCCCGCCATCCAGCGTCACCTGGGAACGGGTTTCCATGGAGTAGACCTTGTTGACATCCACGGGATCACAGTATATTTCGTTATAGTACTGTCCGCTCGAGTAATGATCGCTCATCTTTTCCCAGGAAGCTCCCCGGTTGTCCGACCGGAAGAATCCTCCCTTATCATCGGCAGCTTCCACAATCAGGTAGACCACGTTCCTGTCGGCCGGCGAAATGGCGATCCCCATTCCTCCCAGGTCGACCTGGGGAAGTCCCGACATCGATTTTGCCCAGGTCTCTCCACCGTCCAGCGAACGGTAGACAGCTGATTCAGGACCCCCTCCAATCTTGGTAAATACATGTCTGCGGCGCTGTTCACTCGTGGCATACATCACATCCGGGTCCACCGGGTCCATCACCACATTGTTCACGCCTGTATTCTCACTGATCTCCAGTACTTTTTTCCAATTCTCGCCCCTGTCAATGCTTTTATATAAACCGCGGTCACCACCCGGGCCCCAGACAGATCCTTCTGCCGCTACAAATACAACATCGGAATTCCTGGGATCCACAACTATTCCCCCGATCTGACGCGACTCCTTCAGGCCCATGTTCTTCCACGATTCACCCCCATCTTCTGTTTTATAAACGCCATCGCCATAACCAAGGGCACGCTGGTGGTTGTTCTCCCCGGTCCCCAGCCACAGCACATTGTGATTACCAGGATCCATAGTGATCACTCCTGTTGAGTAAGCACCGTATTTGTCAAATACCGGCTTGAAGGTGGTACCGTTATTCACCGTCTTCCAAACATTACCGGACGCGACAGCCACATACCATTCGCTCTTGTTCTCCGGATTCACGGCAAAGTCGGCTACGCGGCCCGAAGTGAAAGCAGGGCCTATACTCCGCCATTTCAGACCGGAGAGCTTTTTGGCGTCGATTCCTTCAGTTTGCTCCTCCACTTTGTCCTTCTTTTTCTGGGCAGTTACTTCCACCTGGCTGAAAACCAGGACCATAACAATTGAAACTGGGATTAAGAGAGACCTGATGCATCTTATAGTATTCATAGAATTGGGAATTTTAAACTTTAAATATCACTAATTTTAACCAAAATTCAAGGTTATGACCGACACTTTGCTCGACCACAGATCCATCAGAAAGTATAAAAAGGATCCCATTCCCAACACCATCCTGGATTACATCCTTGAAGCCGGGACCAGGGCATCAACTACAGGAAATATGCAGCTTTACTCCATTATAGTCACCACTGATGATCAGATCAAAGAGGAGCTTCTGCCCTGTCATTTTAATCAGCCGATGGTCAGAGAGGCCCCGGTCGTACTTACTTTTTGCGCTGATTTTAACCGCTTTAACAGCTGGTGCAGATTGCGTAAAGCGAACCCGGGCTATGACAACTTCCTCTCCTTCTTTACAGCTGCCATAGACGCCCTGCTGGTGGCCCAGAACGTTTGTGTGGCAGCAGAGGATGCAGGACTGGGGATCTGTTACCTGGGGACCACTACCTATATGGCGGGGCAGATCATCGATATCCTGGATCTTCCCGGCGGCGTGGTCCCGGTTACGACTGTCACCGTTGGCTATCCGGACGAGTGGCCTGAGCAGACCGACAGGCTCCCCCTGGAGGCTGTTTTGCACCGTGAGAAGTATAGCGATTACAGTGCTAAAGAGATCGATGAAATGTACAGTGAGAAGGAGTTAATGGTAAGTAATCGGGCATTCATCAAAGAAAATAAAAAAGAGACTCTTGCACAGGTGTTTACGGACATCCGGTACAAAAAAGAGGATAATGTGCTGTTCTCTAAATCATTACTGGATATTTTGACCAAACAGGGATTTATGAATCATCCATAAAAAACGGTGTTTAGTATAACTTTTTTCAACAGGTTACGTTATAGGCTAATAGAGTCATGTTTTATTGTATTAAGATATATTCTATATTTGTGGAGTAGCGATCCAGGAACAAAACCAATTGACCATGAAAAGAGCAGTTATCATTATAGTAGTTGTATTTGCAGTGGGTATTCTGATAAGTTCTTGTAACAAGCATGTCTGCCCGGCTTACAGCCAAGTCGACACTGAACAAACGCTACCCAACGGATAGTCCTGGTCCAGGAACTCCGCGCCAATATGTTAAGATTTACCCCTGGTAAATCTTTTTTTTTGCCTGGCTTCAACAATTCCCTCCAATAATTCGTTAATTTGCATGGTGTTTGTTGTTTATTTCCTCCATGAGAAAAGCCAGTGTACTCATACCAGTTTTGTTGCTCTGTGCCGGGTCTCTTTTTGCCCAGGGAGAGATCGATCAGCAACAAAGGGTCATGCTCAGGGATGAGAGCAGTTTCGGAACTTTCCTCAATTCTAACGGTTTTGGGTTGAACTACAGATATGGTTTCTGGAGGAATGCGCGTAACCAGTTTATCATTGACGGGGACTTCGATTACGTCAAGCACCCCAAAGAGGTCAAATTAACAGTCCCATATAATTTCCAGACGCATAGGTTTGTCTATGGCAAAGAAAACCTGTTCTGGGAGCTGAAAGGGACAGCTGGCTGGCAAAAGGAACTCTACCGTAAGATTGACCGGAACGGGATTTCTGTGAGGCTCTTTTATGCCGGGGGACTTGCCGTAGGGTTTACTAAGCCCATATATTATAAGGTTTTCACCACCTCGGGAATCGATATTATAGCGGAGGACTACATGAAGTTTGATCCGTCTATCCACCAGCTCAATATTGGTGGCCGGGGTCCCTTCTTTATGGGATTCAATGAGTTAAAGGTCATACCGGGATTGACCGCAAAGGCAGGATTCAGTTTCGAGTACAGTCATAAAGATGCAATTATACATGCCCTCGAAGCCGGAGTGAGCATTACTGCCTACCCGAAAAAGATCCCGATTATGGCAACTGAACAGAATAATTTCCTGTTTTTCAGTCTCTCCGTCGGGTACCGCTTTGGCCGGATCGTTGACATCAGCGAGGCGGCCCGCTCAAAGACCTGGAAAGAGAAAAGAGCCGAACGGAAAGCACAGAAGGCTGCAATGCCGTACCAGATCTATTAAATCTTCAGGAATATCAGATTTTGCCCCTTCGGGGGTTTTGTCAATTTGATATAAATACGTAAATTCGCACTCCTGTTATTTTAAAAACAATTTATATCGTAATCATTTAACTATAATAAACATGGGAAAAATAAAAGTTGGCATTAACGGATTCGGACGAATCGGCAGGCTGGTCTTCAGGGTGGCTTCCGAAATGCCTGATGTTCAAGTTGTTGGCATCAACGACATCATCGACGTGGACTATATCGCATATATGCTGAAATATGACTCTACGCATGGAAGGTTTAAGGGTACCATCGAGGTAAAAGACGGACATCTGGTTGTAAATGGTTCCAAAATCAGGGTAACTGCAGAAAGAAATCCCGCTGATCTGAAGTGGAGTGAGGTAGGTGCCGAATACGTAGTTGAATCAACCGGTCTTTTCCTGACCAAGGAGAAGGCGCAGGGACATATCGAAGCCGGAGCAAAAAAAGTAATCATGTCCGCACCCTCGAAGGACGACACCCCTATGTTCGTAATGGGAGTGAACCACAAGAAATACAGCAGCGACATGCACTTTGTATCCAATGCCTCATGCACAACGAATTGCCTTGCCCCCATAGCTAAGGTACTGAATGACAGTTTTGGAATCGTGGAAGGCCTGATGACCACAGTTCACGCAACCACTGCAACTCAGAAAACAGTCGACGGACCTTCCATGAAAGACTGGCGTGGCGGACGTGGAGCCGGTCAGAATATCATTCCCTCTTCAACCGGCGCCGCCAAAGCAGTTGGTAAGGTAATTCCCGAATTGAATGGAAAACTTACAGGTATGGCCTTCAGGGTACCCACCCCGAACGTATCTGTAGTTGACCTCACCTGCCGCCTGAATAAGGGAGCATCCTACGAGACCGTTTGTGCCGCTATGAAGAAGGCAAGCGAAGGCGAACTCAAAGGCGTGCTTGCATATACCGAAGAAGCTGTTGTTTCCACTGACTTTCTCGGTGAGACATGCACATCCATATTCGATGCCGGAGCCGGTATTGGCCTGAATGACAATTTTGTAAAGGTCGTCAGCTGGTATGATAACGAAATGGGCTATTCAACCAAGGTTGTTGAACTCCTGGTTCACATGTATGGTGTGGACCACGCCTAAAATATACTTCTTTCATTGATTATGAGGGGGAGCTTTTCGGAGCTCCCTTTTTTTGTAATTGCCTCGACCTGATGAGTGGTGGTGGAATTAATAATATTCGATGTGTTCAAAGGGAATCTGGATGGTCTGCTCATAGTGTATGCCCAACTCTTCGATCGATTCGTCACCCTCCTCAAAATACCATTTGATCTTCACATCCTTCCCGGAGTCGTGGTTGATCTTCATGATGCGCAACAACTCTAGCATATATTTAGATGAGCCACTGTTGATATATTCCAGTTTAATGCTCATCACCGTCTTATCGACTGGATGCTGGAAGTATTCGTTGATCCAGTCAATCAACCGCTCGAAAAACTCTCCCGGATCTTCCGGGATCGATCTTCCCTCAATTGAAAGTTCACCCGTATCGGTGACAAATTCTACTTCAGGTGAGTTGAATGTCTTTTTCAAAAACAGGTCTTCCATATGCATTCCAATAGTTATTCGTATCGTAGTGCAAGTATCGGGTCAAGTTTTGAAGCTTTTACAGCCGGGAAATATCCCGAAACCACTCCTACGATAAAACACAATATAATCCCCGTAAAGATCCATTTCCACGGTATAATAAAACTTGAGTGGATGGCTAAAGATACACCATTTCCTATTACAATTCCTAACAAGATACCAACAACGGCACCCATCTGGCCGATCACAATTGCTTCATATAGAAACTGGCGTTTGATCATCACAGACTTGGCTCCCAGTGCCTTCCGGGTCCCAATTTCCTTGGTGCGTTCGGTAACTGAGACCAGCATGATATTCATCAATCCTATTACGGCACCCATCAGTGTGATCAATCCAATAAGGGTAGCCGCCATGGTGACCGACTTCATATTTTCAATGAGCATCTGGGCCAGCTGGTCGCTTTTGGTTATATTAAAATCGCTCTCATCCCTTGCCTCCAACCGCCTTACCCTGCGGAATACACCTTCTGCTTCCGATACAGAAACATCAAGCATTTCCGGTTCATATGGCATTACGTTTATGGAATAACGCATTTGTGGAGTGGAAAAGTATTGTCTGACATTGGTATAAGGGATCAGGCATGTCCGGTCGGTTCCCATATTCATCGAGGTCCCTCTCGACTTCAAAACACCCACCACACGGTATCTTCCGCTGCCTACCGAAATAAAATGGTTCAACGGCTCCTGGTTATTTCCAAATGCTTCCCGCGCCACGTCGGCACCAATCACCACAATATTTGCATTCTCTGCTATTTCCGCAGCTGTAAAATTACGTCCCTCTTCTATTTCATAACCTGCGGTATATATATAATCCTCATCCACCCCGATAACCGAGGTGTTCGGATTGGATTTGTATGATTTGTACTTGACGACTGCGCTGCCGGAAGCTCTTGTCCAAACCGATACCCAGGCGGGCAATTTATACATCTCTTTAAATTCCTGTGCCTGTTTATGTGAAATGAATTCATGATTCTTTCTGCGGAAAGACTGGTTTCCGATCTGTACGCGCATGCTTCTCGATTCGATGGTAAACGTATTGGCTCCCATCATGGTGAACGATTGGGTAAGGTTGAATTTTATTGAATCAATGGCGGTGAGGATTCCAACCAGTGCCATGATCCCGAATGCGATGATTGAGATGGTCAGGATGGTCCGGAGCAGGTTGGTCCGGATCGACTTCATAGCAATCCTTAAATTTTCTCTAAACATGGCCCACTTCATCTGCCTGTTTTTTAAATGCACAATAAAAATATAAAAATCTGAACAATCTATCTCTTATTATGTCAGGCTTACAGATCAATTTCCAATATATTTGCATATTATTTCAAAATTACCCCTATGACATTTGATATTATAATGATTCAAAAAGCCTATCAGGCGCTTCCCGGTAGAATTGAAGCCGCCAGAAAATTGCTTCAAAAGCCGATGACCCTTACCGAGAAGATCCTGTATGGTCACCTGTTCAATAATTCGGCAACCCAGGCCTCCAAGCGTGGAGAAGATTACGTGGATTTCAGCCCCGACAGGGTGGCCATGCAGGATGCTACTGCACAGATGGCCCTGCTCCAATTCATGCAGGCCGGAAAAGCAAAGGTAGCCGTGCCGTCCACAGTACATTGCGACCACCTTATCCAGGCCAGGTCAGGCGCACTGGAGGATCTGAAAACGGCAGTCACCACCAACCAGGAAGTTTATGAATTCCTTGGAAGTGTATCCAATAAATATGGCATCGGATTCTGGAAACCCGGTGCAGGGATCATCCACCAGGTGGTCCTGGAGAATTATGCTTTCCCTGGTGGGATGATGATAGGAACCGATTCACATACAGTGAATGCAGGGGGACTCGGAATGATAGCCATCGGGGTTGGCGGAGCCGATGCTGTGGATGTCATGGCCGGCATGCCGTGGGAACTCAAATTCCCCAAACTGGTAGGAGTTAAACTGACCGGGGAGATGAGCGGGTGGACATCGGCCAAGGATGTGATCCTGAAGGTCGCAGGAATACTTACGGTGAAAGGCGGAACAGGAAAAGTCGTGGAATATTTTGGCGAAGGTGCAGCCTCCATATCCTGTACGGGGAAGGGGACTATTTGCAACATGGGGGCAGAGATCGGAGCCACTACCTCCCTGTTTGGCTATGATCAGAAAATGAGAGACTACCTCTCAGGTACCGGACGGGCAGATGTGGTCGCAGAAGCCGACCGGATCGCAGAACACCTCACCGGTGATCCCGAGGTTTATGCCAGTCCGGAACGTTACTTCGATGAGGTAATCGAGATTGACCTCTCTTCACTGGAGCCACATATCAACGGACCCTATTCCCCCGATAAGGCATGGCCCATCTCGAAATTTGCCCAGGCAGTCAGGGACAACGGTTATCCCAGAAAGCTTGAAGTGGGACTGATTGGATCCTGTACCAATTCCTCCTACGAAGATATCACACGGGCAGCATCTGTGGCCCGGCAGGCCAGTGAAAAAAATCTGAAAGTAGCAGCCGGGTTCACCATTACACCCGGTTCTGAACAGGTCCGTTACACCATCGACCGGGACGGCCTGATCAAATCTTTTGAAGACATTGGCGGAGTGGTACTGGCCAACGCATGCGGACCCTGTATTGGACAGTGGGCCCGACATGGAGCAGACAAAGAAGAGAAGAATTCCATCATTACCTCTTTCAACCGCAACTTTGCCAAACGTAACGATGGTAATCCCAACACCCACTCATTCGTAGCTTCCCCCGAGATTGTAACCGCCATGGCCATTGCAGGGGACCTGACCTTTAATCCATTGACCGACTCGCTGAAGAATGGGAACGGAGAGGAAGTCAGACTGGATGAACCACAGGGTATTGAACTACCGTTAAAGGGATTTGAGGTAAAAGACAACGGCTACCAGGCTCCTGCAACGGATGGAAAAGCTGTGGATGTGAAAGTTGATCCTGAATCCAAACGCTTGCAGCTTTTAACCCCTTTCGCCCCCTGGGACGGAGAAGAGATAACCGGTTTAAGACTGCTTATCAAGGCCAAAGGTAAATGTACAACGGATCACATCTCCATGGCGGGACCATGGTTAAGGTTCAGGGGACACCTGGATAATATCTCCGACAATATGCTGATCGGTGCGGTAAATGCTTTCAATGACAAGACCAATTCGGTACTGAACCAGCTGTCAGGAGCGTATGGACCTGTCCCGGCAACTGCACGGGCGTATAAGGAAAAAGGAATAGGCACCATCGTTGTTGGAGATGAGAACTATGGTGAGGGCTCCTCGAGGGAGCATGCCGCCATGGAACCCAGGCACCTGGGTGTCAGGGCGGTGCTGGTAAAGTCGTTTGCACGGATTCATGAAACCAACCTGAAGAAGCAGGGGATGCTGGGGCTCACCTTTCAGAACAAAGATGATTATGATCTTGTACGTGAAGGGGACCTGATCGATATCATTGGGATCAAAGAACTGGCACCCGGGAAACCGGTAGAGATCGTACTGAACCATTCAGATGGATCCACTGACCGGTTTCTTGCCGAACACACGCTTAATAACAATCAGATCAAGTGGTTCAAGGCAGGATCAGCATTGAACCTCATAAGAGAAGAAAATAAGTAATACTTTGCAAGTCAACTCTTCTTTTATTACAGCATTTAAACAGCTGGGGCTATTCCTGCGTCAATTTCCCTATGGCAACAGTCCCCACCCGGCAGCTGATGACCAATACCTGGCAGAGTTGAACAGGTTGCACTTCCAAGGAATGACTGAAATTCTGGAGAATGAACCTGTACTCAATCCCTGGTTCACCCCCGACAACCTGGGGATGGCCTTAAAAGGGATTGCATCCATGCTCGAGGAGGAAATTCTTGTAAAGTGGCTCAAACCTTATGGTTTGCTGCAACCGGCTTCAGTAAAAGAAAGAACCGTTGGCCTGGTTATGGCTGGAAATATTCCTCTTGTGGGCTTTCATGACCTCATGTCCGTTATCGCAACCGGGCACCGTGTGCTGGCCAGGCCCTCCTCAAAGGACGACAGGTTAATAAAGAAGGTAGCCGAAGTTCTTTCTGCCATTGATCCGGAGATTGGCGGGCGGATCACTTTTGCAGAGGATATACTTTCCGGAATGGATGCTGTTATAGCAACAGGAAGTAATAACAGTGCACGCTATTTTGAATACTACTTCAGGAATATACCTCATATCATCAGGAAAAACAGGAATGGAGTTGCTGTTCTTACTGGTAATGAATCGGATGATCAGCTCGCAGCTCTCGGGGAGGATATATTTACCTATTTTGGAATGGGCTGCCGGAATGTTACCAAGCTCTATGTTCCAGAGACTTACGATCTGAAAACAGTGTTAATGGTCCTGGACAGGTTCCAATACCTGTACCAGCACTATAAATATGGCAATAATGTGGATTACTACCGGACCATCTATCTGATGAACCAGTATCCTTTTCTCGACAATGGTGTGCTGTTGTTAAAGGAGGACGCAGGTATCTCCAGCCCGGTTGGAGTTGTTTTTTATGAAAGATATTCGGAAATTGATGCTTTGCATAACCAATTTGACCTGCACCGGGAGGAGATCCAGTGCATCGTATCAGCCGGTCCTGGAATTAAAGGTTCTATTTTACCAGGGACCACTCAGGAACCGATGCCCTGGGACTATGCAGATGGAGTGGATACCATCCGGTTTTTAAAGGAACTAACATAAAATGATCTTTCTTTTCCGAATAATCAGCGATGAAGATCCTGACTTTTACAGGGACCTGGTTGCAGACAGTACAGATACCTTTCTGGACTTTCACAATACCCTTCAGAGAAACCTGGGTTATGATCCTTCACTACTGGCGTCCTTTTTTATCACAAATCAACATTGGGAAAAGGAAGTTGAGATCACCCTGATCGATATGATGCAGGATTCGGTGGTGGAAACCTTTATAATGGAACAGGTCACATTGGATGAATATCTGGACCAGGTTAATCAGCGAATGCTCTATATCTTTGATTTCTTTTCTGAAAGAGCATTTTATATTGAACTGATTGAAAAAGCTGATGAGATATCATCCCGCGAAACGCCCTTTATCGCTCAAAGTAAAGGGGATCCCCCTCCCCAGCTGGCGATAGACCTGATGATGGAAAACCCCGACGAATTTGAGGAGCAGGACCCCATGGATGATCCCGACACCCTACGCCTGGACGAACTGGATCCCGATATGTTCGATTCGGGAATGGATGAAGATCTTTAGCATGAAGAAAACCCTGGTAGTACTGGCCGGTCCTACTGCTGTGGGCAAAACCTCCTGCGGTATTGATCTGGCAAAACACTTTCATACAGAAATCATCTCAGCCGACTCCAGACAGATATACAGGGAAACAACCATCGGAACGGCTGTACCTTCACCAGAGCAGCTGGCGCAGGTTAAACACCACTTTATCCAGACTGTCTCCGTGGAAGAACCTTACAATGCGAGCAGCTTTGAGATCCAGGTCTTACAAAAACTGGACCATCTTTTTAAGGTATACGACCTCGTTCTCATGGTAGGCGGGTCCGGACTCTACATCGACGCGGTATGTCATGGGATCGATGACCTGCCGGAGACTGATCCCGGCATCAGGGCTGACCTGCTGGATCGATATGAAAAAGAGGGACTCGAACCCCTGACCCATGAATTAAAGCGTCTTGATCCTGTCTCCTACGGGAGAGTGGACCTGCAGAACCATATGCGTGTGCTGAAGGCACTGGAGATCTCAATCCAGAGTGGCAAACCCTATTCCTCATTCCTTTCGGCCACAAAAAAAGAACGTCCGTTTGACATCCTCCGGGTTGCACTGGATCTGGAACGGGAAGAACTCTACAACCGGATCAACAGGCGGGCCGGACTGATGATGGAGGCCGGACTGCTGGAAGAGGTGAGGCAACTGCAACACCTGAGGGGATACAGTGCCATGAAAACCGTGGGGTACAGGGAACTGTTCAGGGTGCTGGATGGGGAGTTGTCCCTCTCAGAAGGAGTGGACCTGATCAAAAGAAATACGCGGAAATTTGCCAGGAAACAGATTACATGGTTCAGGAAAGAAAGCCGGTATCAGTGGTTCTCACCACTCCAAACCCATGAGATCGCCGAATGGATTGAAAATAAAACCGGCTAACTGTAAAAGTTCTTATTGAATGCCGAATATTCATCCCTGCCCATCACGATCCGCCTCCAGAATGCACTCATAAATCCTGTTCCATAACCTATCAACTGTGTATAGCTGGTCACCAGGGCCAGAACACCTACGATAATGCTCCTGTTTTTTAATGAAGCGCTCAGGAACAGGACGAGTATATGTAACAGAATGGGTACGATGAAATAGACGGACAGGAGTGATGATAGTATCAGTAATGTTACCATCCCCAGGGTAAAAACAGCCGGTGCTGCATGCACCAGTTTAAGCGTTCCCGGATGCCGTTTATAAATATTGATCCGGGCTATGCCCGAGTTATAGACCTGCTTGAAGAATTGCTTCAGACTGCTCCTTCTTTTATGGTATACAAAGGCATCTCGGATCAACTGCAATTTGAATCCGTGCTCCAGTATCCTGATACTCAGATCTATATCTTCACCGAACCGCATTCCGGAGAAACCGCCTGTTGTGTCGAATACCTCCTTTGAAAAGCCCATGTTAAAGCTGCGCGGATGAAATTTCTCCATTTTTTCATTTCCACCCCGGATCCCCCCGGTGGTCAGAAAGGAGGTCATGGAGAAATTGATCGCCTTTTGAAATTTTGTGAAATCGCTGCGAGCACCGTCGGGTCCGCCAAAAGCATCGGTATATTGCTTCTCCAGGGTTTCCCTTACAACCTGAACATAACCTTCCGGCAGCACACAGTCTGAATCCAGGAAGATCATGTAATCCCCGCCCGCCTTTTCACAACCAAAATTCCGGCTGGGTCCCGGCCCCGAATTCTCTTTGTAATAATAGCTGATGTCCAGTTGATCACTGTACTTTTCCACAATGGATTGACAGTTCAGGGATGAACCATCCTCTACAATGACCACCTCGAACTCACGCTCAGTCTGAAGCAGGAGACTCCTGAGCAGCTCGTCGGTTTCACCGGGACGGTTAAATACAGGAATAATAAAAGAAATCTTCACCTTAAATCTCTTTCTCCACCTCGTAATTGTTGCGCTCCGACGAGTTCCGGGAAACCAGTTCTCCAAGGAAGCCGCCAATAAACAGGAGCGTCCCTATGATCATACTGGCCAGGCCGATATAGAAAAATGCGCTGTCTGCGATCAATCGCTGTGGAATATGCTTTTTCAGTGCGATAATTTTATCGACTCCGAGGTATATGGCCATTCCAAGTCCTACTATGAACATGAGTGAACCGAGGGCACCAAACAGATGCATCGGCTTTTTACCGAACCTGGTCAGGAAGGATACGGTCAACAGGTCCAGAAACCCGTTGATAAACCGGTTCATGCCGAATTTGGTCACACCATATTTGCGCTCCTGGTGCTGTACCACTTTCTCCCCGATCCTGGTAAACCCATTGGCTTTGGCCAGTACAGGGATATACCGGTGCATGTCACCATATACCTCGACGCTTTTCACAACATTGAGACGGTAAGCTTTCAGTCCGCAGTTGAAATCATGTAGCCGGATTCCGCTAACCCTCCTGGCTGCCCAGTTAAACAACCTTGTAGGAACTTTTTTCCTGAGAAAAGGATCAAACCGTTTCTTTTTCCAGCCGCTCACTACATCATAACTCTCCTCGAGGATCATCCGCCGCATTTCCGGGATCTCTTCCGGGCTATCCTGCAGATCGGCATCCATGGTGATCACCACCTCGCCCTGGGCGACCCTGAAACCGGTATGGAGTGCAGCCGCTTTCCCATAGTTTCTGCGGAACCTGATTCCCCTCACCTGGGGATAGGTTTTCTTTAATGTGACAATCTGTTCCCATGATCCGTCATTGCTTCCGTCATCCACCAGGATCACCTCATAGGTGAGGCTGTTTTCGGATAGTACACGTTCAATCCACTCACACAATTCGGGGAGAGACTCCTCTTCATTAAACAATGGAACTACAACGGAAATATTCATCAGGGGGGCCGGTAGTTACGCTGGAATATTGATTTCTTCTTCCTTTTTCAGGAAAGCTGCTATAATAAGACCAAGAATTGCATTCATAACAACGCCAAAGATTACTGCCATCCTTACCATCCGGGATACCTGAAAGGTTTTCTCCATTCTTTCAAATACGGTGTCGTACATGTTCTCCGGGATCCTGGGATTGTTCATAATTTTCTCTTCTGCAATGACCTTCATCTGGTCAAGCAGTCCCGGATCGATGACCGTATAAAGCAGGTATGCGTATACCGTGCTAATAATTGTGGCCACAATACCTGCTGAAACAAGCACCATGACAAATATCTGCCCGAAACTTGCGTAACCCCCAAGGTACTCCTTCCTGTACTGGACCATCAGGTAGACCAGCAGCACGAGGAGAATCAGCATACTAACCCAGCTGGTCCACCTTTCTGCTGTTATACCAAGAAAATAGAATACCAGGGAGATAAAAACAGATACAAAACCGATTATTGCCCCGTAGATAAGGGCAGGTTTCAAGAAGGGTGCTTTAGCTTTTTCTTCCATGATTTAAGAATGTTATAGTTAGTGAAATAAGTTCTGAAAAAACGGGCAAGCTACTTATATCGCACCGCTACAACCGCCTACCCTTGCTACCTTCCGGTCCTGGGGGAATTGAGCAGGAGCTGGTCGTATAAGACTTGCCCGAATGTCAAATTTAAGAAGAAAAAGCGGTTCTGGCAATATGAGCCCCTTAATTGTCGCCGGGGCGCAATTCCCTCACTGTTGCACCTGCCTGCCACATTTCCGACTCCCTCAACTCCTTCAACTCGGCATCCAGATGGCTCTTGTAGTCAGCACCGCTGGTCTTTTCCAGAACAACCTTTGTCTCCTCGCCACTTTTCACCCTCTTATAGAGGTTTTTGAATACCGGTAAAGTGGCATCCCTGAATTTTGGTTTCCAGTCTAGGGCCCCCCGTTGTGCGGTTGCACTGCAGTTGGCATACATCCAGTCCATACCTTTCTCGTCCACAAGGCGGATCAGGCTCTGTGTTAGTTCTTCTACAGTTTCGTTGAAGGCTTCGGAGGGCGAATGTCCGTTCTCCCTCAATACCTGGTACTGAGCCTCCATAATCCCTGCCAGTGCACCCATCAATACGCCACGTTCGCCTGTAAGATCACTGTAAACCTCAGACTCAAAGGTAGTTGGGAAGAGATAGCCGGATCCGATCCCTATCCCGATGGCCAGGGTGCGCTCTTCGGCTTTTCCGGTGTAGTCCTGGAAAATCGCATAACTGGAATTAATCCCTGTTCCCGCAAGGAAGTTCCGTCTTACACTGGTACCTGAACCTTTGGGGGCCACCAGTATCACATCCACGAATTTGGGAGGGATCACTCCGGTCTGCTCCTTGTACGTTATTGAGAATCCGTGAGAAAAATAGAGTGCATCTCCCTCTTTCAGACAGGGTTTCAGTTTAGGCCAGACAGCACGCTGGGCGGCATCCGAAACCAGGTATTGAATAACTGTAGCCTTTTTTGCCGCCTCCTCAATGGGGAATAGGGTCTTGCCAGGTACAAAGCCATCCTTTACGGCCCTGTTCCAGTCATCTTTGAACTCCGGTGCCTGGCCGATGATCACATTGATCCCGTTGTCTTTCAGGTTTAATGCCTGGGCCGGGCCCTGTACACCGTACCCGATGATTGCGATCACTTCATTTTTCAGCACCTCCTGTGCTTTTGAAAGGGGGAATTCAGCCCTTGTTACGACATTCTCTTCAACGCCGCCAAAATTCAATTTTGCCATTACGAAAAAATGTTAGATATATTAGATATGTTAGATATGTTATAAGTGTCAGAATGATAGAATTGTTCAATTATTAGTAGGTTACTGTTTGGTTGGCGGTGGCCGCGTGATGTGTGTCAATCTCTTTGAGATAGGTGGAGATCTCCTTGATCTGCTTGGTCAGGGCTATGCGGCCTGAACGCGCAAACTGTAGGATCCCATAGGGTTCAAGGGCCCGGAAAAGCTGTCTGGTCTCCTCCTTGTGCCCGGTTTTCTCAACAATAATATATTCAGGTTCGATGGTCAGTATCCTTGCATTGTGTTTCCTGATCAGGTTTTCCACCTCATCGCCATTAGCAAATGCCACAGTTGGCACCTTATAAAGAGCGATCTCCTGGTAGACAATTTCATCCACCGTATGGTAAAAAGCCTTCAGTATCCCGATCTGCTTTTCGATCTGCTTTGTAACCACCCTGACCATCTCCTCGGTGGTCTCGATCACAATGGTGAACCTGAAGATACCCCTTACCTCCGATTCCGAAGTGTTGAGACTTTCAATGTTGATTTTCCGCCGCGAAAAGATCACGGTGATCCGGTGCAGGAGCCCTACTTTATGCTCGCTGAAAACCGATAATGTATATTCCTTTTTCATCACTGATTTATTTTTCATTTAAAATGCATTGTCTCTATCACTTGATGGTATTACTCCAACCTGATATCAGAGACAGATGCGCCTGCAGGCACCATGGGAAATATATTCCCCTCCTGTTTCACTTCAATCTCAAGGACACCCGGACCTTCCTGGGCAAGCAGGTCGTCGAGTGTCCTGTCCAGATCTTTACGTTCTGAAATTTTCTTTGCGGGCACCCCAAAGCCTTCGGAAATCTTACCGAAATCGGGATTGGTCAGTCCGGTGCTCGCATATCTTTTGTCATAGAAGAGCTCCTGCCACTGCCGAACCATCCCCAGGTAATGATTGTTTAGCAGTATAATTTTTACCGGCAGGTTATACTGGGAGATGGTTCCCAGCTCCTGGATGGTCATCTGAAATCCCCCGTCACCAACAATGGCAACCACCGGTCTGCCAGGTTTGGAAAAGGCAACTCCCATGGCTGCAGGAACTCCGAATCCCATCGTACCTAAACCTCCCGAGGAGACCCATGAATTGTGTTCCTTGTGCCTGTAGTATCTTGCAGCGGCCATCTGGTTTTGTCCAACATCTGTAACGACGATGGCTCTACCATCAGTCTTTTCTGAAAGCTTATGGATTACCTCCCCCATGTTGATCTGGCCACCGGTGGGAAAACAATCTTTGTTGATCACTTTCTCCCTTTCAAGGGCTTCCAGCTTCCTGAACGACTCCAGCCAGTCGGCATGCTCGGCTGGTTTGATCTTGGGAAGCAGAAGCTGAAGGGCCTGTTTGGCATCGGCATTGATGGCCACATCTGTTTTGATATTTTTATCAATTTCCGAACGGTCGATCTCAATATGAATCACCTTGGCCTGTTTAGCATAAGTATGAATGCTTCCGGTTACCCGGTCGTCAAATCGCATCCCTATGGCGATCAGTACATCACATTTGTTGGTGTTGATGTTGGGAGCATAATTTCCGTGCATGCCCAGCATCCCCACATGAAGCGGATGGGCTTCGGGAAAAGCCGATATCCCGTTCAGCGTATGCCCCACCGGGATGCCTGCCTTCTCAACAAACTTCCTGAAGACCGATTCTGCCCTGGCGATGGTTACACCCTGTCCACAAAGTACAAATGGCCGCTGCGAACCATTGATCAGTTCGGCGGCGGCATCGATAGCCCTGGGATCGGCCTGTGGTTTTGGAATATAACTCCTTACCTGCTTTCTCTTTTTGTAATTAAACTCTACATCTTCATTCTGGGCACTTTTGGTAATATCAATGAGAACGGGTCCGGGCCTTCCTGAATTGGCAAAAAAGAAAGCCTTGGCCATTACATCGCAGATCTCATCGGCACTGGTAATCTGGTAGTTCCACTTGGTGATCGGCATTGATACGCTTACCATATCGGTCTCCTGGAAAGCATCTGACCCCAGTAAAGGCGCTCCCACCTGTCCTGTTATGCATACCAGTGGGGTCGAATCAAGCATGGCATCTGCCAGGCCTGTAACCAGGTTGGTTGCACCCGGTCCCGACGTAGTGAAGCAAACACCCGGCTTACGGGAGATCCTTGCATATCCCTGTGCAGCATGTACTGCACCCTGTTCATGCCTGACCATGATGTGTTTCAGCCTGTCTTCAAAATTAAACAGTGCATCGTAGACCGGCATGATCGCACCGC
>Ga0210099_1000019_pt1 | contig 89195 bp, 80 predicted proteins | sample Joice_ThreeSqA_D_4_FD_184872 | JGI IMG/M metagenome (GOLD analysis project Ga0210099, IMG submission 184872) | Wetland microbial communities from San Francisco Bay, California, USA, that impact long-term carbon sequestration - Joice_ThreeSqA_D2... | ecosystem: Environmental > Aquatic > Marine >...
CTCTGGTTCAGTCCCTATTTATTCATCCTTACAGTATTATCCTCTAAATCATTTGTACTGCTTAACCTGCTCGGTTTGGGCTTTTTGATCCTTATTGCTTTCAAAAGACGTTTTATCTGTCACTACATGTGTCCTCTGGGCATTGTATGTGACCAGGCTTCAAGACGGGCCATCCGGAATAAGAAACTGGGCAAACTAAAGAATTTCAATAAATCCCTGGCACTGTTTTCAGTTGGTTTTGCGATTTTCGGACTATCTGTGTTCGTGGTACTGGATCCCTTTTACATTTTCCAGACAACATTTGAACCCATCCGGTCAGGCGTCAATCTGACAAACGCCATAAGACTTATACCGCTGGTCGGGATCATTGTGTTCAACCTGTTTTATCCCGACAGCTGGTGTTCCAGTCTTTGTCCCCTGGGAGGTTTGCAGATGCTGGCCGCTGACTTGAGAAAGAATATCTCCAGGAAAAGCACTACACCATCAGTAAAAAGCAGACGCCTGTTTTTTGCCGGTCTGGCCGGCCTTTCCGCAGGTATTCTGGCTTCGCCCATCATTCGAAAACGGAGGACAAACCGCCCTTCACAAATCAAACCTCCGTCCTCATTACCCAAGGATGAATATCTGCTCACCTGCATAAGATGTGGCAATTGCATCGGTGCATGTCCTACCGGTATCTTATTTCAACAAACAGATGTGAACCTGATGGCATTCCTGGCACCTGCGGTCGATTTTTCTGAATCCTATTGCCTTCCTGAATGCAAACGTTGCGGTGATGTTTGTCCCAGTGGGGCCCTTACAAGATTTTCCCTGGAGGGAAAAAAAGATCTTATAATGGCCGTAGCAAGTGTCGACTATGAAAACTGCCTGCTTTACAATCAGAAGGAGTGTAACCAGTGTAAGCAATACTGCGCTTACGATGCGGTCAGTTATGAATTGCAACCGGGATTAAGGAATCCCATTCCGGTTTTCGATAAGGAGAAATGTGTGGGTTGTGCCGCCTGCAAGATCGTCTGCCCTGAAAATGTCATCCATATTAACCCGTATCATCTTTCATCGTAGATGCAGGGTTCCTGATGGGAACTGGCTGTTACCATCCTTTGAGTCACCTGTTACTACAAATTAACCGCCTTCAAAAAACATTCTTGTTCGCAACTTGTTATCTTATAAAATTTTATGAAGAGACTATACTTCTTAGCAGTTATAGCTTCCGTTACGATGCCTCATCTTTTTTCACAGACCCAGGAACTGGATCTGGATGCTATCATGGACAATACCATCTATGAGGAGGGTGAACTCAGTAACGGTGCTGGAGACTACATTTTTACCGGGACAACCAAGCTCGGTGAGAATCGAAGAGCACTTGTCAAATTTGATGTGGCGTCAGATGTTCCTGAAGGGATAACAATTGATAGCGCCACTCTTATTTTAACACCTTCCAAAGTAAAGACTTATGGTACAGAGGTATCTGTATACAAGGTGCTGACTGAATGGGGCGAGGGAACATCGAATGCAACCGGTGAGGAAGGGCAAGGTGCGACTGCTACCCAGAATGATGCCACATGGACAAAAGCCAAGACAGGCGGCGTCAGCTGGATCCATAACGGTGGGGATTTTGAAATAGAATCAAGTGCGGTAGCAACAGTAATATCCGGAACCGCTTCAGTTTTTATGTCATCAGGTATGCTGGCAGATGTTGAATCATGGCTGGCAACTCCATCTGATAATCACGGATGGATCATTATTGGAGATGAGTCCGCTTCCAGTACCGCCATCAGGTTTTTCAGCCGGGAAAATACCGAATTCACTTCCTGGCCCGTGCTCAAGTTGTACTACCAGGGGACTACTTCTGCACCTTCCCTGGCAGACCGTGAAACAAATCTCAAGGTTTATCAGGGTTACGAATCCGGAGAGATCATCATTCAAAATGACACTGATCTGGGGAAAAGCAGGATTGATCTGTTTTCCATAACCGGTTCTCTTCTGTATTCAAGGGAGGTACGTTTGAATTCCGGAATAACGGTAATAGAAAGTAAAATTACCGACGCGGGAACTTATATATACCGAATCAGCTCCTCAGGTAATTCGGTACCCGGCAAGTTTATCATGAGATAATATAAAGAAGAGAATTCCTTTGCGGTGGATACACTGTTGGGCATAGCATTATTGCCAGCCACCCTGGACCTGGGTAATGGAGTACTTGAATCGGTGATCAGCTCGGGACACCTTGATTTAATTTCTGACCAGGAACTCCGCTTAAAACTTGTACGCTGGGAAGGAGTCCTGGGTGAATTAAGCGACGATGAAATTATTATCCGTAACTTAATTCTTGACAGGATATTGCCTTACCTTACAGGTAAGGGTCTTCCAATGGGAGGTACAATGGCAATTACAGGATCAGGTAATTGGACCATACCAAAACGGACCCTTGCCGGGGAGCCGCAAAAACTGAATTCTCTGTTTTCAGATCCGGAGTTTGCCGCGTTGCTTGAAGAACTTCTCGGCTTCACAATGCATTCCGGGTGGGAATATCAGAATACCTTAGGGGCAATTGAAGAAATCCTGGATAACCTGGAAAATTATGAGGGTCATAGGGTTGGGTCCACGTACCTTTAGCAATCAATTTTCCTGCTTTTCAACCTCTCTCGGCACTCTGCTGACCATCTATAAATCGTAAATTGCCATATCAATTAATATGTTCACAACCATGAGAAATACTCCAGCCATTGCGGTGATCATCATGTTGGGATTTGTCATACTGGCCAGCGCTCAGGATGAAGAGGGTTCTGCGGCGGACCTGGCAAAAAAACTGGCCATCCCGATTGCCAGCCTGATCAGTGTGCCTTTTCAAAATAATACGGATATTGGCATCGGGGATATCCTGGTCCCACCCGACGGGTCCCGGGCCAAATTCGGTGTTCGTGCAGTTATGATCCTGCTGTTCCTGAAATAGGGTAACAAAGCTCTCACGTTAACTCCCTTGATATTATAAGCGTTCATAAGATTAGGATATTTTGCAATTATATCTATGTTATTTTGCAATTAGATTGCAAATATAGTACATTTGCTCCGACAGATCATATTTTACAGAGTTCCCATGTGGATAGAGCGTAACTATTCAGACAAAATAAAAGAAGCAGTTAAAACGAGACCTGTAGTATTGCTGACGGGAGTCAGACAAGCCGGGAAAAGCTCATTGTTACAACGGCTGCTTAAAGATGCTGAATATGTTACACTGGATAGAATCCTCCTCGCAGAGGAAGCAGAAGAGAATCCAACTTATTTTCTGGATCGATTCAAAAACCAGGTCATAATTGATGAGATCCAATATGCCCCCTCTCTTTTTCGTGATTTGAAATTGAAGGTCGATGAAAACAGGAATATCAAAGGGAAATGGATTTTAACCGGAAGCCAGCAATTCAATCTGATGCGTCATGTTACTGAGTCCCTGGCCGGAAGGGTAAGAATTCTAAATCTTGGTACTTTGAGTGCAAAAGAACTAATCAGAACGGACTTATTGAAAAACAAGAGAGATCTATTGTGGAAAGGAGGATTCCCGGAATTATGGGCCGAAAGGCTGGATGCTAAAGATTTCTTTGAGGATTACATACAGACATATCTTGAAAGAGACCTGAAGCAAGTTCTTAATGTTACCAGCCTGAGAGATTTCAGGCGCTTTCTATCCATGCTGGTAATACGGGTTGGCCAATTATTGAATTATTCAGAGATATCAAAAGAGGTTGGTGTAGCCGTGAACACAATAAAAGCCTGGGTGAATGCCCTGGAGGTTTCAGGACTGATCATTTTGTTACCACCGTATTACAACAATCTTGGGAAACGATTAATTAAAGCTCCCAAACTCTATTTCTGTGACAATGGACTGGTAACCGCCTTGCTTAATATTGGTTCTCTGGATGCTATGGAGAAATCTCTTCATCTTGGTAATATCTGGGAGAATTTCGTTCTGTCAGAGTATATCAAGGAGGGATTTGTTGCGGGAAAGGATATTTTCTATTTCAGAGATACTAACGGAGTTGAAATTGACTTTGTTATTGAGAAGAAGGGAGAAACCTACCTGGTCGAAGCAAAACATAGTGAACGCCCTAATCCGGCAAAACTAAACTTTAAAAAGATCGCTCCATTATTTAGAGAGAAAGTCAGCTCAATTGTTGCCTGTGGGGTTGAACAGGAAGGGTACATCGCATTAAAGGAATTTTCCATTTATAATCCTCTCTACGGCTCCATTCTTTAGAGTTATCAAAAATGTTTCAACTCCGAACTTACCGTACAAAGTTCTATAATTTGATCCAAAGACTTGATTTATGAAATCCACATTGTTTTTGGCTTTGTTTCTGGCCTTTCTTTTCATATTCTTGATATTCAAAGTTGGAGAATCCTGCATCCGGGGAAAAGGATGCTCCGAAAGTCTATTCCTAAGTAGATGAGCCTGCTTATTGCCAAAGGTTTACAGGTTTGAAGATCTTTGCCGGTATTGATACAGGATTATTATTAAATTAGATGTTTCCAGATTTTAAATTTACTCATTTATGACTGATGACTGCTGTTAACGTCAACCACCTATATAAATCCTATTCCGGAAAGGCGGCAGTCGAAGATTTGACTTTTTCAGTGAATTCAGGTGAACTATTGGGTCTTATTGGGCCCAATGGTGCGGGTAAAAGTACCACGATCAAGATCTTGCTGGATTTTATGAAGCCAGATTCCGGCGAAGTAAGAATCTATGGTGAATCAATGAATGAAACACTTAAAAATAAGATTGGGTATTTGCCAGAAGAACGTGGACTTTATAAAAGACTAACGGCCATCGATCAGATCCTGTACTTTTCATCATTGAAGTGTATGAACCATTCAACCGCAGTAAAAAAGGCCGATCAGTTGCTGCGTCAGACAGGTATGCTGGAAAGCAAACAGAAGAAAATCAAAGACATGAGCAAGGGAATGGGACAAATCATTCAATTCATTGTCACTATTATCCATGATCCTCAACTGATCATTCTGGATGAACCCTTCTCCGGTCTTGATCCGGTAAATACAGAAATGATGAAGAAGTTCATCGCGCAACTGAGGGATGAAGGGAAATCCGTCATATTGAGCACACATCAGATGAATCAGGTGGAGGAGTTATGTGACAGGGTACTGATGATTAACCATGGCAGGGAGGTCCTCTATGGAGACTTGCTGGAAATCAAAAATAATTTTAAAGAACACTCAGTGTTGATCGATGTGGCGGGTGAAATAGGAAACCTGCATGGGGTAATCAACCAGAAGGTCAACAAAGGTATCATTGAATTGGACCTTCTCCCGGAAACAACTCCTCAAAGCATTCTTGATCAATTAATTGAGAAGGAAATACCCATTCATCATTTTGAAATTAAGAAACCGTCCCTCAACGAAATTTTTCTCCAGTTAGCCGGTGGAAATCATGAATAAAACATTTCTGATATTCAAGCATGAGTTGACTCTCGCCATCAAGAGGGCCGGTTATATTATATTGACCCTGATAGTTCCAGTACTGGCTCTCCTGGCTATTGGGATTGCCCAATTGGTGACAAGCCTTTCTAAAACTCCGGAAAACAATATCATGCATATTGGGTATGTGGATGAACCCGGACTGGTGGATAAAGCAGTGGATGAAGATTTTACCAGTTTTATCCCTTATGCGTCCAAGGAGAATGCTAATCAAGCCTTGACCAGTAACGAGATTTCAACCTATTTTATCATACCTGACAATTATCTTTCCTCAGGAACCATTCAGAGGTATACCCTTGAAAAGGAAAATACGACTTCACCCGCAACAGTCGCCCTGATCAAGAGATTTTTATCAGAGAACCTGCTGAAGGATAAAATTTCACCGGAAGTCCTTCACCTGGTTGTTTCTCCCCTCAACCTGGAGGTTACCCGTGTTACGGCACAGGGTGAACAGGCACAAGAACAAAAGAGTTTTTTTAACGTGATTATTCCCGGGATATTCGCCCTCCTGCTCAGCTTGGCTCTCATGTTCGGAACCATCACGCTGGTCAGCAGCCTTGGAGAGGAAAAGGAAAGCCATCTCATAGAAGTGCTGTTTTCGTCTGTTTCTATTCGCCAGCTATTGATCGGCAAGCTGTTGGCGCTGGGTTTGGCCGGTTTGTTGCAGGTACTGGTCTGGTTGATCTCAACACCTCTCCTGTTGCTGCTGTCCTCATCCTTATTCGGAGGATTAATGAGTGTTATTGAGATCCCGGGTAATTTCATTTTGCTTGGTTTAATCTATTTTATTCTGGGATATCTATTATTTGCCGTTTTGTCAATCGGTGTGGGTGCCATCACTCCAACGGCCAGAGAAGGCGGCCAGTTATCCATGTTTTACGTGATGCTGGGTTTTGTTCCGCTCTGGTTCTCCTCCTTATTGTTTGCCTTCCCGAACGGCACTTTCTCCGTTATATTGACACTGTTCCCTGCAACTGCTCCTGTCCAGAACATGCTCAGACTCGGGGTGACAGATATTCCTCTCTGGCAGATCCTGGTCAGCATCGGATTGTTGGTACTAACCATATCCTTTGGACTCTATTCTTCTATAAAAATATTCAGGGTCTACATGCTTATACATGGCAAAAGACCAGGTCTGAAGACCATCTTTCAGCATTTAAAGAGCGCCTGATGGATCTATACTTCCCTGTATCTGCTCAAACTCCTTCGGCACCCCGCAGATCATCTTAAAGGGCTTTTCACCCTTGTTCCGGTTCAGGAGCTATTCCCAACCAGGGACGATTAATATGAAGCTCCCGTTCTCCAGCTGGGGAATCTGCTTGCGGATGAAGCTGTTGTATCCCGGATCATACGACACTGTGTGTCTTCGTGGCAGGAACATGATATGCAGTATCTCCCGGGAAGAATCCTCCGGTGTGATTTGAAATGATCCGGTGAGAGATCTTACAACGGTTCTAACCTTTCTCCCTCCCCTGAGTGCTGATATTGTTTGTTTCGATAACTCTTCATCGGTATAGATCTCCATATTTCCACCTGACCTTATTCTCAACCTGGAGATCCTTTTCATAAGAAGATCAAACGATTTCTCATGGTCGATGAGGTCCGGCAGTAAGATCCGCATAGTTTCTGTCTCCTCAAGGGATTCACGGACATTGCACACATATAAAACCTGCGTTTCTTTATATAATTGATCGAATACAGATCCCAGAAGCCTGCTGGATGCAACTTTCATCCCTCCCCATCCAAGGATGATCTCAGATGTCATGTATTCCTTTGCAGCCCTTACAATGCCTCCCGACACACTCAGATCCACACGGGTGATCACCCTGATACTTTCACTTAAATTATTGAATTCTGCTATATGGGACTCCAGTAATTTTCTTATCCGGAACATATTTTCCCTGGAATTCATATCGTCATGAATAATGCTTAACAGGTAAATAGGCCACTGGTGTATTGTATCCTGCATACGTATGGCAAGTTGGACCAGGGGTGCTGTGGTCGATGGATTGGAGATTGGGACAAGCATCGAGCTTCCTGAATCTGATCCCTCTTCAGTATGTAATTTGCTGGCCATCTTTTTTCCGGTCCTGTCGACCAGCAGAGATCCCCCAAGACAACTTATCAATATGATAAGTACCGTTGTATCGAGGAGGTGTTCAGGGACAATGGAACTATTGTACCCGATGAGCATTACCGCAATGGCAGCAGCAGCCCTGGATGCTGTTAATCCGAAGATCAGATCCCTTTGGGATGAATTGAAGCCCATAATGATCTGTGTGAAGAATGCAGCCAGCCATTTGCTGAGCAGTGCTGCAGTGGCCAGGATCAGGAAAGTGGACCAAATTGCTGCCTCAGTGAACAGGATCCTGATATTGATCAACATCCCGATCCCGATAAGAAATATTGGAATAAAGAGGATATTGCCCACAAAATCGATATGATGCATCAGCATGGAGCTCTTTGGAACTGATCTGCTCAGGGCCATTCCGGCCAGGAATGCACCAATAATTGCTTCGAATCCCAGCAACTCGGAGAAAAGTGAGGACGCACCAACCAGCATAATAATAAAAAGAAAATGAACAGGCCGGTCTTTTCTTACATGGCTGAAAAACCATCTGGATATCCGTGGATACCCTACAAACACAAGTGCCAGAAATCCTATGAATGCTGGAATACGAATAAGTGTCGCTCCTGTGTGGATCTGTTCGCCATTCGCTTGCAGAAGAAATGACAGAAGGACCAGGACAAGGGTATCTGCTATGATCGTACCTCCAATGGCTGTTATCACAGCGGTATCGCCGGTCAGGCCGAGTTTCCTGACCGTTGGATACGCAACCAGGGTATGCGATGCCATTATCATAGAAATGAAAAGGGACGAATACAGATCCTGGTGCAACAGCGATCTCGATACCAGGAACCCGAGAATAAAGGGGATCGAAAAGGTTAGAATCCCAAAAAGTATGCTGTGCCATTTGTTCAGTTTGAGCTTTTCAGGGTCAAGTTCCAATCCGATCAGGAACATGATATAGAGGAGGCCGGCAGTTTCGAGCAGTTCTATGGCCTGATCCCGCATTAGGATATTCAGCCCGTAGGGCCCCATGATAATGCCGGCTAATATGAATGCTGCGACATCCGGGATCCTGACAAGCCTGAAAAGAAATGGCGAGAAGAAAATTACGGCAATCAGTACGGCAAAAACAGCCACAGGATCCGTCAAGGGGAATATCATTTCTTCTGCTAAGTTTGTTTCACCACCACTGCATCTTCACGCAATAATATGCAATGTGTATTAATTGTCCAAAAGGCAACTTCGGATTTATGGAAAAGTCGAAGGAGTTAACGACCTGATCACCTTCGAAGGTTCAACAGTGGATGAACTTGAAAAGGGCTTTAAATATATGGTAGATGAATATATTAAGGACTTCAAGAAATATAACAAAATGGTTTAGTAATTTGTACCCGGCGAAGATACTCAGTCAGTCACACTTCTAATTTAAGGACCTGAATTCATTAGGTGTGTAACCCGTCTCATTTTTAAATAACCTCGAAAAGTGTTGGGAATATTTGAATCCTAACTCGGAGGCTATTTCACTTACCGTTTTGCCTGTGTCAAAAATCTTGTTTTTGGCAATATCGATAATCTTGTTCTGAATGTACTCCTTTGCCGATTTTCCTGTTTCCTTTTTTATCAGATCGCCAAAATAGTTGGCGGACAGATGCAGTTCTCCGGAAAAATATGCAACAGATGGCAAGCCTATCTTTTGAGGTTTGTCAGATGCAAAATATCTATTTAGATGTTCATCAAACTTTTCAATTATTCCCTTATTGACCTCGTCTCTTGTTATGAACTGTCGGTCATAAAATCGTTCACAGTAATTCAGGAACAATTCAATGTTCGACGCTATCAGTTTCTTGCTGTGCTTATCAACATTTTGCTGTAACTCAAACTGTATTTTGGAGAAACTCTCCATCACAATTTGCCTTTCACGGTCCGACACGTGCAATGCTTCGTTCGCCTGATAGCTGAAAAAACTGTACTCGTTGATACTTTTTCCAAGTGGGGTGCCATGTATCAGGTCCGGATGAAATACCAGGGCATGTCCCATGGGTTGATATACTTTCCCGTCCGTTTCAATATCCATTACCTGTCCCGGAGAAACAAAAACCAAGGTACCTTCCTGATAGTCGTAGTAGTTACGCCCATATTTTATATCACCGCATTTTACATCTTTCAGAAAAATACAATACAGGCCATAATATATCTTAACTATCTTTTGCCCGTTCCAGGATCTTGGATTGGCTTTGGAAAAATCAATGACACTGACCAGGGGGTGCAAAGTCAGGTGATTATTCAGGTCATTGTATTCGTTAACGGTTTCAAATCTAAATATCTTCTCCATGAATACTTTGTTTGTATGACACAAAGTTAACCATTCCTCAAAGCTAACACACTTTCAGATGCCCAATCAGTAAAAATGGTAGTGAATCCAGTAGTCTGTATACAAATGCCTAATATGTAAGTCCTTAGATTTGTAAAATGAAAAATCTTATAAATCGAATAAAGCCCTACACTTTGGTGAATGCCCTAATCTTGTATTTCGCATTAATTGGATTATCATCCTGTACTCAGTCCCAGGATAATTTATTAATTATCAAGGAACAAGGGAGCTTTGCAGTGGGAGGTTCAGTCAAATCCAATCCGGGGACATTTGATGCCATAACGCGTACGCCGGAGGGTCAGACTTTTCATGGCGACCATGCTTATGTATTTTATCAAATCCCTGTAAATGCCCGTAAATACCCTCTGGTGATGTGGCACGGCATCGGCCAGTTTTCGAAAACCTGGGAGACTACACCCGATGGAAGGGAAGGCTTCCAGAACATCTTTTTACGGCGGGGATACAGTGCCTATTTAATGGACCAGCCGAGACGCGGAAATGCCGGACGAAGTATGGCAGAAACTACAATCATTCCTACTCCGGATGAGCAGTTCTGGTTTAATATTTTTCGTATTGGGGTATGGCCGGACTATTTCCCGGGTGTGCAATTCTCCAAAGATCCTGAGGCTCTCAATCAATATTTTCGTCAGATGACACCCAATATTGGCCCCATCGATACTAAAGTAAATGTTGATGCCAGCTCGGCACTGGCCGATAAGATTGGCCCTCTCATTCTCGTAACGCATTCGCATGCAGGAGGGTTCGGATGGGCCACAGCCATGGCAAATCAGAATGTGCGAGCCATTGTTTCTTATGAACCTGGATCAGGTTTCCCCTTTCCCGAAAAAGAGGTACCCGATCCGATCGAAAATTCAGCAGGTCCACTTGAGGCTGTTGGTGTTTCAATGGAAGAATTTATGATGCTTACAAAGATTCCCGTAATCATATATTACGGGGATAATATCCCAGCCGAGCCAGATCCAAATCCGGGAACGGATGGCTGGCGTGCCCGTCTTCAAATGGCCAGGCTATGGAGGGATGCGGTTAACCGGTATGGGGGTGATGTAACAGTGGTCCATCTGCCGGAAATCGGTATCTATGGCAATACGCATTTCCCGTTTTCAGATCTCAACAATGCAGAAATAGCGAACCTGATGTTCGAATGGTTAAAGGAAAAAGGATTGGATTTATAGATTGAAAAATAATAAGCGATGCAAACAGTAATACTCAATAACGGTGTTGAAATGCCCATCCTTGGATTTGGCGTATTCCAGATCGCCGATCAGAATGAATGTGAACGCAATGTAATCGACGCTATTGAAACAGGGTATCGGTTAATTGACACAGCAGCATCTTATATGAATGAATCCGCGGTTGGAAATGCCATAAGAAAAAGTGGCGTAACAAGAGAGGATCTGTTTATCACAACCAAGTTATGGGTTCAAAACACCGGTTATGATAACACAATAAGGGCTATTGAAAAATCATTGAACAAGCTGCAACTCGATTATTTGGATCTATATCTGATTCATCAGCCATATGGCGATGTTCATGGTTCATGGAGAGCCATGGAAGAGCTATATGGGAGCGGGAAAGTCAGGGCCATTGGTTTGAGTAATTTCCAACCCGACCGTACCATGGATATCATTACGTTTAATAAGGTAGTCCCTGCGGTGAATCAGATTGAAACGCACCCCTTCAATCAGCAAATTGAAGTACAGAATTTCTTAGCAGAGAATGGGATTCAGATAGAATCATGGGGACCATTCTCCGAAGGCCGGAACAATCTGTTTCAAAATGAATTATTGCTTTCCATTGCAGCCAGTCACAAAAGAAGCCTGGCACAGGTGGTTCTCCGTTGGCTCATTCAAAGAGGAGTGGTCGCTATCCCCAAGTCGGTTCATAAAGACAGGATCAGAGAGAACTTCAATTGCTTTGATTTTGAACTGAATACCAAGGACATGGAAGCCATAGCGACACTTGATATGCATAACAGCAGCTTCTTCGATCACCGCGACCCGGAAATAGTGAAATGGATGGGAAGCAGACAACTTGATATATAAACGATGCGAAAGGGTTTACCGAATTGGCCACAATACGATGCAAGTAAGGACGTGATCTTCGATTTTAGGGGCGACGGTACGGAGGCCGCAGTCCCGGATCCGTGGAAGGCGCGACTTGACCTGGCCGATTATCTCTCCAACACAACAAAGGTACGCTAGCCAGGTGAGTGTGACTGGTTCAATAATTTAATTGGAAGGAGCTGAAGAATAGTTACGTGTGATTTTAAAATGTAGATACTTTGGAAAATAAAAATTCATTACATAAAAACTCTAATAATGAAAAAAGCAATATTTAGTTCTTTAGTTGTTGTTATAAGTTGTTCGTTGTATGCTCAACAGACAACAAGTGCTAATTCTGCCTCAATAGCGGGACCAATGGTAAGTACCGTGTCTGGAATGTTGCGTGGTGTGACTGAAGGGGATGTTTCAATTTTCAAAGGGATACCCTTTGCTGCACCACCCGTTGGCGAATTTCGCTGGCGACCGCCACAACCCGTCGCCCCGTGGGAGGGTGTACGTGATGCAAGTGAGTTTGGCCCGAATTGTGCCCAGGCAGGATGGGGAGCTGCTCCCGGATCAATTTCGGAGGGCTCATCGGAAGATTGCCTGTATCTTAATTTGTGGACACCTGCAGGTACAAAAACGAATGCAAAATTGCCAGTCATGATGTGGATACATGGTGGCGCTTTCGTAGGGGGTAGTGGATCCTCTCCTCAAAATTCAGGAAATCAGTTTGCCAACCAAGGAGTCATCCTGGTTACCATCAATTACCGTCTGGGGCGTCTCGGTCATTTTGCATTTCCTGCGTTAAGCAAGGAGCATCCGGAAGAACCCAAGGGCAGCTACGCCTTCATGGATCAGATCGCCGCACTCAAGTGGATAAAGGAGAACATCGCTGCATTCGGGGGTGATCCGAATAATGTCACTATTTTCGGTTTCTCTGCAGGTGGTGTTTCGGTACATTCACTCATGACAATACCTGCTGCCAGAGGCCTGTTCCAGAAGGCAATTGGTGAGTCAAGTGGTGGTAGAGATGGTGTTCTAACAGGCAGGCCGATTAACAAAGAAAATGCCGATCCTCTTTACCCGGTTTCAGCTGAGACGATCGGAATTAACTTTGCCCACAAACACGGGATAGAGGGTACGGATGCAGCCGCGCTGGCTAAGCTTCGCGCCTTGAGTGTAGAGGAGATTGTGGATAGCGGCCAGGAAACTGATGGCCAGGGAGGTCCTCGTACCTATTCAGGTCCGATTCTCGATGGAAAACTGGTAGTAGAGAATGCCGAGAGTGCATACAAGGCAGGCAGGCAGGCAAAAATCCCACTCATGATCGGGAATTGCAGTGCGGAAATAGGAGGAGCCTTTGTGAGTACCAGTAGTTCAAAGGAAGAGCTGTTTTCACAGTTCGGCGAACTGGAGAATGAGGCAAAAGCTGCCTATGATCCTGATGGTAACAAAGAATTCGATGAGGTTATCACCAGGTTTAACAGCGACTGGGTGTGGGGTGAGCCTGCCCGGTTTACAGCAAGAGCTTTTGTCGCTATTGGAGAACCGGCCTACATCTACCTTTTCGGTTATGTCCCTGCTGCCATGAAGGATCGGATGCGGTATGGGCCCGGACATGGATCCGAAGTCGGATACGTGTTCGGTAACCTGATGAACCGCGACGGATCTCCTGTAGACCCTAAAGATAAAGAGGTAGCCAAAGTGATGAACACCTATTGGGCAAATTTTGCCAAAACCGGTGATCCGAATGGTAAAGGTCTGCCGAAATGGCCCCTTTATAATACTAAAAATGAAGAGATACTTGATGTCCAGCCCGATGGCAATCTGGTCGGCAAACCCGATCCCAGAAAAGCGAGACTGGATGTGATTGAAAAAGCATCTAAAGATAGGGTTCATATACAATCACGTGGTGGTATTTAACCTCTAATGAGAGGAATGAAGCACCATAAATAGAAAGGACAATCTAACAATAGGAATCTTGGTGTAGAAAATAACTCTAATATATCAAGATTCTTATTGTTCCATATACGTGTAGCACCTTAAAAAAAACAAAATGATTAGACTATTATTCGGAACTATATTGTTTTTTATCACATATTCCTTATTTGCACAAAATGAAGACGATAGCACTTCGAAAGAAAATATTTTCTCAGCTGTTGTTACCGTTCAAAACAAAGGTATCTCAACCATCCCGAACCTTACATTAGGAAAGCCAGCCATTATCTTTGATATGAAACTGGGCCGGAAATTAACTTTTGAGCCAGAATTCCGCTATTCTTTGGAAACCGGGAAACCATGGGCCATTGTATTCTGGTGGAGATATTACCTAACTTTTAGTGATAAGTTTAAAGTTACTTTTCACGCCAATCATTCCCTGTCCTATAAATCCATTGACGTTTACGATTCTGATGGAACACCCCAGGAAATTATCAGGACCAATCGGTATTTAGCAGGTGCATTATCACCAGTATATCAGGTTAATAAGTATATAGGCATCGGAGCATACCTTTTTTACGCCCGGGGATTGGATCCCAACATGACCAGAAATACCTATTTGGCTTCATTCCGTCCTGCATTTTCGAATATTCCTATTACCCGCAATATTGTTGCAAGGATTGCACCGGAGATCTATTACCTGCGTATGGATGAAAATGAAGGATCGTTTTTTAACGCCAGATTCTTAATCAGCAAGAAGAATTGCCCGTTTTCATTATCAGGATTGATTAATAAACCCATTAAGTCAAATATTCCTTCGGAATTTGATTTCTTATGGAACGTAGGTGTGAGTTATACATTTAATAAAAAGTACGCGGAAGCTCCATAAGTTTTGATTTGAAAGAATAATGTATGCAAAAGATTAATAATTAAAAGTTACGGATATGAAGAACATTGGAAAACAAATGCTCCTGGTAGTAACCGTTATCACATACTTTTATGGAAGCATTCAAGCCCAGAGCACGCTAGAATCCAATAATGGATTAACCGTAAAGCAGAGAAGTATTATTCCTATTGCAGCATATACAGCAAAAGGAGATCTTCAACATTTAGAATCTGCGCTGAACCAGGGGCTGGATGCCGGACTAACCGTCAACGAAATAAAAGAAGTCATTGTGCATCTGTACGCTTACTGCGGGTTTCCACGCAGTATTCGCGGATTGCAGACTTTCATGGAAGTCCTTGATGAACGGAAAGCCAGGGGCATCAACGATGAGGTCGGTACCGTGGCATCCCCGGTGGCAGCTGATGGACGAAGCAAATATGATCGCGGTAAAGAGAATTTGGAAACACTTACAGGGAGATCTTTAACCGGGCCGCAAAGCGGTTATGCCGCTTTTGCCCCTGTTGTTGAAATTTTTCTCAAAGAGCATTTGTTCGCCGATATTTTCGATCGGGATGTTTTGACTTTTGCGGAGAGAGAACTGGTAACTATATCCGTACTCAGCAGTATTGGGGGTGTTGAGCCGATGCTACGTTCACATTTATCCATTTGTCTGAATGTTGGTTTCTCTCCAGAACAGTTGAAGGAATTTACAGGCATAATAAAATCATATATCGGTAAAAAGGAAGCCAGAGCTGCCCAGGGAGTGTTGGATGAAGTTCTCCAAAACATGCAATCGTAATAACTTCGGGCAAGAAGATGAATCTTTGAACAGTAGCTGATATAGATAACTTAAAAATGATGCAACCATGAAACACACTTTTACATTTAGTCTGCTTTTTCTGATCATTCTGAATGCCGGGTGCGATATGCAGAAAAAAACAGACGAACCGATCCGGCCAAATGAACCTGTCTTCGCAAAAGGTGAAGCATTAAACAGCAACAATTTTACCGGAACGGTGTGGCTGAATATGATGGGGGCCAGCGATAGCACTTTGCATGCCCGGTTTGGCAATGTAACCTTCGGACCTGCTGCAAGAACAAACTGGCATTCGCATCCGGGTGGCCAGGTGCTCTTTATCACCGAAGGCCAGGGATATTACCAGGCCTTGGGGCAGCCTGCCAGATTATTGCGCGCAGGCGATCATGTGGAAATTCCCCCAAACGTAGTACACTGGCATGGTGCCGGCCCCGATACTGAATTTGCTCACATTGCCATTAGCCTGAATACCGATGAAGGAGGTGCAGTTTGGTCAGGACCGGTGACTGATGTGGAATACGCAGCGTTGACTAAATAGAATAATTTGCTTAAGAAGTAATTATAGGTTAAATGGACTACAATATTAAACCTCTATAAATCAGTAGAGTCAAAATAGCATATCACCCATCCATTATAATAATTAAAAAGGCTTACATAAGACTGACAATAGTAGCTAACACCTAAATTCAAGATCATGAAATCCCGACTGATTATTTCATTCGCACTCTTATTGATTTTTTTCGGAACTATTACTAATGCCCAGGACTGGCCCCAGTTACTTGGTCCTGAAAGAAACAGTACATCACCCCAAAAGAATCTGCTTCGCTCCTGGCCGGAAAGTGGCCCGGAAGTATTGTGGACCGAGGACCTCGGTATTGGTTATGGTGGGCCTGTGATAAAAGATGGCAGAGTATACCTGCTCGACCGTGACGACGAAATGGGAGATAAACTGCGCTGTTTCGACCTATCTACAGGTGAAGAACTCTGGAAGTTTGAATACGATGCCCCCGGTTCTGTGATGTTTCCCGGATCGAGAAGTGTTCCGACAATTGATGGAAATAACATTTATACCTGTGGTCCATATGGTGACTTATATTGCATCGATATTAACACCCACAAACCAGTCTGGGAAAAAAACATATGGACGGATTTTGGAGGTTCCGCCGGTAATGAACCATCTGATGAAGCAGAAGGAGGACAGGGTGGTTTTAGCATTCCAGAGAATTTCCCAATATGGGCCATTTCTCAATGCCCGCTGATATATGGTGACTTGCTGGTTGTATTATCCCAGGCTCCTGATGCCGGTGCAGTCGCTTACAATAAAAATACTGGTGAAGTTGTATGGAAGACCCCAAACCTGGGGAATGAATCCTATTCCAGTCCCTCGGTCGTAAAAATAGACGGTGAAGATCATCTCGCATTCGTTATCTCATCTACCAATCCGATTGGACACAGGGACTTGCCTCAAACACTGGGTAAAATAGTTGGGGTAGAACCCCTTACCGGGAAGATCCTGTGGGAGTATGATCAGTGGCAATGTCATATTACGGTGCCGAGTGCTGTGGATGCCGGTGATAACAAAGTACTGGTGACTGGAGGATATGAACTCGGTGCGGTTATGATTAAGGTGGAAAAACAGGCAGATGGCAGTTATGGTACTACCGAACTTTTCAGAACTGAAGAATTTGGTGAACATACCAAACCGCCTCTTTTAATCAATGGGTATTTTTATGGCCAGTACGCGACCAACAACCGCCGGGACGGACTGACCTGCATGAACATGGATGGCGAGATTATGTGGAAGACAAAACGGGACCCGGATTTCAACAAGGGCAGTATGATCTATGCCGATGGACTGATTCTGGCTACCGATGGCGCAAAGACGCTATATCTCATCGAGCCGGATCCAACTGGATTTAAGCCCGTGGCTTCCTCTGAATTACTTGTTTCGGAAGAGTCTGATGATCCAATGGCACGCAGGTTCGGAACACAAAACTGGGCCCCGATTGCACTCTCCGAAGGCAAATTGTTAATCAGGGATCAACGTCAGATGTTGTGTGTGAAAGTTGCAGAGTAGCAGGTAACGATCTAAAATACAAATGCCACCAGATAAAAATCTTACAACATGAAAAAAATAAAATCATACCTGTCAATTTTCGCATTTCTTTTTGGGGCTTTAAGCATTTACGCCCAGGACTGGCCCCAGTTTCTTGGCCCCGAAAGAAACAGCACATCACCTCAAAAAAACCTTCTTCGTTCCTGGCCGGAAAGCGGACCGGAAGTATTGTGGACCACCGATGTTGGCAAAGGTTTTGGCGGACCGGTTATTAAGGACGGTAAAGTCTATTTGCTTGACAGGGACGATGCAACAGGTGACATTATGCGGTGTTTTGACTTTAACAATGGAAAGGAATTATGGCGCTATAGTTATGATGCACCAGGAACAGTTTCGTATCCGGGATCGCGCAGTGTTCCTGCGATCGATGGCAACAGGGTATATTCCTGTGGTCCCTACGGAGACCTGTACTGCATTGATATCAACACACATAAACCCATCTGGAGCAAGAACATCATGAAAGATTTCGGTGGAACCAAAATACCAGTATGGGCGATATCCCAATGTCCGCTTATATACGGCGACTTGCTTATCGTATCTTACTCACAGGATCCTTACGCCGGATTGGTTGCCTTTAACAAACTATCGGGAGACATCATATGGAAGACGGATGCTATCGGAAATGAAACTTATGCCAGCCCGTCTGTCGCAAAGATTGCAGGAGAGGATCAAATCGTAATGGTATTTTCATCAACGAATACCTATATGCACAGAGATGTTGAGGTATCCACGGGCAGAATAATCGGGCTAAAACCACAAACAGGGGAAATTCTCTGGGAATACAATAAGTGGCAGAATGTGATTCAGATAGCTCCGGCTCTTGATGCCGGTGAAGGAAGAATTATTGTTGTTGGGGGTTATGATCATGGGACAGCTATGATTCAGGTTGAGAAAATGAATGATGAAAAATATAATGTCAAAGAATTATTCTATCACAATGATTTTGGGGATCATACGAAACCTCCAATATTATATAATGGTTATTTCTATGCCCAGTTCTCGACGAATGACAGACGCGATGGTCTGTGCTGTATGAGTATGGATGGCAAGGTTATGTGGAAAACAATGCGTTCACCTTCTTTTGATAAAGGCAGCATGATACTGGCTGACGGGCTGATACTGGCAACTGATGGCAGTAAAACCCTGTATCTCATACAACCGGATCCTGCAGGATTCAAGCCTCTGGCTTCTGCTCAGATCCTTGGAATGGGTCAAAACTGGGGTCCGATAGCGCTTGTCGATGGAAAATTATTAATCAGGGATCAAAGCAGGATGATGTGTGTGAGGGTTGCAGAACAATGACAGGCAAGCCTTTTTTCATTCAAACTCCTTCGGCACCCCGCAGATCATTTTGAAGGGCACATCATCTTTGTTCTGATACTGGTGTTTCTCGCTGGGGTTTACCAGGGCGAAATCACCCGCTTTAAGGGGCTGCTCCTCCCCTTTCTCGTTCACCAGGGCACCTTCTCCTTCGATGATGTAAGTCATATGTACTATAACTATTATTTGCAACTACAATCTAGTTGCAAATTATAACAGCATTTCTTACCTTTGCATAAACAAGCGAATTCTTATGACAAAAGCCGAAAAGCTTCTCAATCGGTTCATGTCAAAGCCAAATGATTTCACCTATAATGAGTTGATCAGGCTATTGAGAGGCTTTGGCTATGAGGTATTACAGGGAACGGGATCCAGAGTAGTCTTTCACAATAAGGAATTAAACCACAGCATGAAGTTGCACAAACCTCATCCAGGCAATGTCCTGAAGAGATATCAGATTGATTTGATGATTCAAGAACTTAAATTAAAGAGCCTGTTATGAAGGATATTATAAAATATAAAGGATTTATCGGTTCAGTAAATTACGCATCCGAGGACCGCGTATTCTATGGAAAAGTAGAAGGGGTGAATGACCTGATTACCTTTGAAGGTTCAACTGTTGATGAGCTTGAAAAAGGATTTAAGTTTATGGTGGATGAGCATATAAAGGATTGCAGCAAGAAAAACATCCCGATTGAAAAATCCTATAAAGGAAATCTGAATATCCGTCTTTCTCCCGATTTACATAAGAAAGCTGCTTATAACGCTTCTTTGAAGGGCATCTCTCTTAATCAGTACATCAATAATGCTATTAAAAGAGAAATTGCATCCTCTGATCAGGAATGACAATCACTCAAACTCCTTTGGTACCCCGCAGATCATTTTGAAGGGCACATCACCTTTGTTCCGATACTGGTGTTTCTCGCTGGGGTTTACCAGGGCGAAATCACCTGCTTTCAGGGGCTGCTCCTCCCCTTTCTCATTCACCAGGGCGCCCTGGCCTTCGATAATATAATTCATATGTTCATAGGGATGCTGGTGGTAAGGTGTATGTCCACCCGGCTCTACTGTGAATACCCTGTATGAATAGACAGGGGTTGCGTCAGCGCTGCCCAGAGGCAACTGTTTCCAGGCTCCAACGGCCCCTTCCATATGGACCTCCCTTTTCTCAACCTGGTCTAATGCTATTATTTTCATATATATCAGATTTTCTCCTAAAGATACATTTTTGCATCCAATTGGTTTTGACGCCATCTGAGTCATTACTCAGGACCAGTCCGGTACGTTAATCATTTTTCATTGCTGTTGGTGTTATGTACCCGGCCGGATTAAATCAGGTGCAATTTTTTCGAATAGCCGGCCTTTTTTTAAAAAGAAAGATAAAAAATCATGTAAATTGAAAGGGATAAAAACGCAATTCTATGAAAAGCCATACAGCAAATAAAGCTGATGTCACTTCCCGGACCTGTGAAGTGTGCAAGAAACAGTATGAACAGCAATTTCTTTTTCCCCTGGAACTGGTCAGGCCCAACATATTGAAACTGATCAAGGAAAACGTTGCCGATATGTCGCCCACCGGTTTCATTTGCTCAACTGATCTGAACCACTACAGAAGTCAATATATTGAGAACATCCTGAAGCACGAAAAGAAAGATATTAAAGAACTGGAGAAGAAAGTCTCGAAAAGCATCCACGATAAGGATTTTCTTACTAAGAACACCAATTCGGATTATCAGGCATCGATTAAGTTAGGGGATCGCCTGGCTGATAAAATTGCCGCATTCGGGGGAAGCTGGAAATTCATTATTATTTTCATGTCTATACTGTTCGTCTGGATCCTGATTAACGCATGGCTTCTGTTATCCAAGCCATTCGATCCGTATCCCTTCATCCTGCTCAACCTTATTTTGTCCTGCATTGCTGCAATACAGGCACCGGTGATCATGATGAGCCAGAACCGTCAGGAGGCCAAGGACAGGCTGCGAGCCGAAAACGACTATGTGGTCAATCTGAAGTCTGAGCTGGAAATAAGGCTGCTCCACGAAAAAATTGATCACCTGCTCATGAAACACTGGAATAGCCTGATGGAGATCCAGCAATTCCAGACCGAGATCATGGAAGAGATTCTGAGCAGCAAAGACAAGTAACCCCTGAGGCCGGCGTGTATATTTCGAAGGAATCATTCAAAGGATTCCTTCTTGCTTTTCAGCTGAAGGAAAAGGATCGCCAGTCTTGCCAGGAGGAAAGCAATGAGACCGCAAAGCGGACCTATAAGGGCCATTTTCAGGCCACCAGCTGTCGCTTCCGGAGTGATTTCGCCGGCTGCGGCAATATTGTCAAATGCCATGATCAGTCCAAAAGTTCTTCCTATATAACCCCATGCCAGGGCAAACCAGCCTACGGACGCCATAATGGAACGCGATTTCCTGGAATAGTCCTTCTCAAGGATAGCTTTCGCAAACAGGGCGATGATTACCAGGATCAGAATCATGATGGTATAGGTAAAGATCGGACCCCCATCATTCAGTTTTTCGATTAATGTTTTCATTTTTTTCGGGTTTTATTTGTTTCACAGGAAAGGTACTCTACTATCTATTTCGTTTTTTGGATTTGCGATGAACAACCAGTTCCCTGCTTCATATATCAAATTTACAGCTGCGAAATGATAAAATCTCCCTTGATTGTGCTAAAAAGAGGGCAAATTGTGTTATTGGTCTACAAATCTTTAACGGGTGCCTTCAATTTTGTAATATTGACACTATGAAAAGGAGCCTTCCGACTGTCCTTTTGCACATACTCTTCTGGGCTGGAGTCTGGTTTCTGTTTTTCTATTTCTTCAATTACAACTCAACGGACAGGGGGTATGTGATCTGGTTTTCAAGTTTACTGCTGCCCCTGACCGCAGCAATCTCCTATTTTTCCGTTTACTATCTGATCCCGCAATTTCTCGTTAGCAAAGCCTATGGTCGCTTTTTACTGTACAGTTTCTATATGCTCTCTGCATCAGCCTACTTCATTGTCCTGATGATTTATGGTGTAATTATATTCTATAAGAAATTTGATGCATCCCAGATCCCCCCGATGGTAAAGAACTTCTTTACAATCCTGATCCTGGTCTACCTGGTGGTCGGAGGCGTGAGTTTCGTAGCCATTCTGAACAGGAGTTTTGATATTGAGAAAAGAAACAAGGATCTCAGGAATAAAATGCTGGATGCACAACTGAAAATAAAAGAGCAGGAATTGCTCTACCTGAAGAAACAGATACACCCCCATTTTCTATTTAACACCATTAACACCATCTATGGGTTTGCCCTGAAAAAATCCTCCAGGACACCCGACATCATTCTCAAACTTTCCAACCTGCTGGATTATATTCTCTACCGGGTGGATCAACCCAGGGTGCCCCTGGCGGAAGAAGTGCTGCATATCCGGGAATATATTGAACTGGAACAGATTCGTTTCCGCGACACTTTGAAAGTCTCTCTGGATCAATCGGAGATAGATGAAGCGATCCAGGTGGCACCCATGCTTTTGATCCCCCTCATCGAAAACGCCTTCAAGCATGGTGGGTTCCATGACAGCCTGATGACCATACAAATTCAGATAGAAGCAAATACAAGGGAGCTTGATTTTTTCATTGAGAATACGATTCATCACGTAGAAAATGAAAATTCCGGGAAGGGGATTGGGCTCGAGAATCTGCGCAAAAGGCTTGATCTTGTCTATGGGGAAGACTATAGCCTGGAATGCGGACCCCATGAAGGCTGGTACCATGCCAGGCTCCATATTAAGAACCTGAAGAAGATCCATGAATAAAAAGAGCATACATTGTATCATTGTGGATGATGAACCGGTAGCCAGGGAGATCCTTGAAGGGCACCTGAAACGGATCGACCAGGTGCGTGTTGTAGCTTCCTGCAAGAATGCCACAGAAGCCTTTCAGGCGATCAACAGTCACCCTGTCGACCTGATCTTCCTAGATATACAGATGCCCGATATATCAGGACTCTCTTTTGCAAAATCAGTGAACCGAAACCTCAGGATTATTTTCACAACGGCCTACAGAGAGTATGCCGTGGAAGGTTTTGATCTGCGGGCAGTAGATTACCTTCTTAAACCCATTTCCTTTGAGAGACTGTTGCAGGGAATCCAGAAATACCTCGAAGAGAACCCACATGTATCAAATACACCGGGTGGGGAGGCTGATGAGTTGCAGGAGGATTACATGTTTGTAAGATCGGAACGCAAGATGGTGAGAGTGGATTTCCGGGATATTTTATTCATGGAAAGCCTGGGCGATTATGTTAAGATACATCTTGCGAACGGGAAGATGCTTGTTACCCGGGATGCGCTGTCCAATCTTGAATCTTCTCTTACAGGGGAAGTGTTTATCAGGGTTCACCGCTCCTATATTGTAGCCAGGCATCAAATAGATTCGTATACCAGCGACACCATTGGAATTGGAAAGCATGAGATCACCATCAGTCGAAGTTATCGAGATGAGGTGATGAAGAAACTTGGTGACGGGGATTACCCGCATCGCTCGTGAACCCTGGAGTGGGGAGCTGCAAAACAATTCATAACCTGTTGTGCTTTCAGCGACATCCATGTGGACCTCCTTTTTTCCAATATCGGAGAGTGAAATAATTTAAATGACGAGACAATTCTAATTGTACTCGCTTACCCCGAAGCAGAATTTCGGTTCAAACGAACTGGATTGGGACATACCCCGAAATCTGTCTTAAGCTTACAGGAAAGGCCGGACCCATATGCCCGATTTGCAGAAAATCTTAGAACAGGATATGCCTGTTTCAGAATTTTGGTATGATGCTATCATTTGAACGCTCCAAATGATGCTATCATGGTGCATTTTCCGAAACATTCAGGATCACCATCTAACACTCAAATCCTGAGAAAGTATTCCCATCTTTTATTGATAATCACCTGCATAAAACCTAAACCTCGGGCCCAGTCTGCAAATCAGAGAATGCCCGTTAATATATTGGGGTATGTCCAAAACTGGATTCATTGACCTGTGTGGTATTATTCCCTATTATTGCTGTATGCTAATATGCTAACCAAACTTAAACATATGAAAACAATAAGGAAATTTCTACTCTTCGTGGGCTTCGCTGTTATGGTTTTAATGATCAGCAATTGCGGTAAAATGAGCACTGGAGTTTGCACAGGTTTCAGTGCTGAGTTTAACAGCACATACTGCAAAGATGGTTGGACGGAAGATGAGTGTGCAGATTGGGATAACCAGCAGGTGAACGGGGTCAGCTGGACCTTCTATAAGGGTCAGACCTGCGATGAGCGGGGTACTCCGGCTACACCATAGCAGGGATTACCCGGCCACTTATGAAAGCAAGCTTTCAACGCGGCCATATAAACGACAAAACCCCAGCTTTCGCTTGGGGTTTGTTGCTTTGCGGAGAGGGGGGGATTACTCGCTTTCGCTCGTGATCCCTTTAGCGGGACCTGCAAAGCAACAAACCCCGGGTATACGCTTCGCCTATCCCCGTGTGCCGTTTACCCGGCCACGTTAAAAGCAAGCTTTCAACGCGGCCATATAAACGACAAAACCCCAGCTTTCGCTTGGGGTTTGTTGCTTTGCGGAGAGGGGGGGATTCGAACCCCCGGTACCCTAATCGAGTACGTCAGTTTAGCAAACTGGTGGATTAAGCCACTCTCCCACCTCTCCGGGTCTGGCTTAAAGCAGGTCAAAAGTATAAAATAAGTCCCACTTGTACAACCCTTTCCCTTATCCTGCACAGGGATCCTTTTTTTATTGTCTGGATATTCTACTTTTATGTTTTTGCCTGCGATGTATATGTGTTTGTAGCCACCTGAAATTAGTTTCAAGAAACTAATTTCAGTGGAGAAAAAACATATACGAGTTGTGCATTGATTGTATGTCCTGAAATAAAAAAACGTCCGCCGAAGCGGACGTTTGATGATAATGTACGGAGGATCCTGGATCCCTTTTATATATGAGTTAACCTTGCAGTTTGGGGAGGTATGCGGCGATCAAGCCAACAGCTTGCTCCTGCTCTATTTTACGGGTTTTTACCAGAACACTCTGGTTCATATACTCCCTGGCATTAAATCCGTCCCTGACGGCTGGACTGTTAAACATGGATTTACGGACACCGAAACCCTCTTTGGTGCAACTGTACATAAACCAGTATCCATCAGTATAAGCAATAAATGAATTGCAATTACCATTATTGGCAACAGCAATTTTCATGTTGTGGGATGGATTGTCGTAATAGACATTGTATACTGTAAACTCCTGTCCCTGGTATTGGTAGACAGCATCTGTTCCAGTTACAACAAAATCACCAGCGGCTGTATTGGTTGATCCCGTCAGGTAAACTTCAGACGTTTCACCATCGGCAAAAAGTGCACTGGTTACAAATAAGAGGGCAACAGCTGCAGCTGCAAATTTTTTGAGGTAATTAAATTTTGATTTCATCGTATTCAGGTTTTTTGTATTTGTTAATACTTTTATTGATATAATGAATGTTCCAATCACCGTGCCAACATTGCTATATCATTGATTATCTATTATTTATACCGATATTCTTGTATTTCATAAAATTGTTAAATATGCCCGGAAATGGACACATTTGTTCGAAAATGGATGATGTTAAATCGATGTTAATTCGCTGAACGCCTGTATGTTGCACAACATAAAAAGGCCGGTAGTATCTGCCGGCCCCTTCAATAGGTGATTGGATTTGCTAAAAACTTCTGGTTAGTTAAAGTGGTTACCCTTTTAACTGGGGGACATAGGCTGCAATCAATCCCACAGCCTGTTTCTTTTCCACCTTCTTATTCTTCATAAGAACTGTCTGGTCATGAAACTGCTGAGGATCGAACTGATCCTTTGCCCAGGGATTTGAAAACATTACTTTTCTTACGCCAAAACCATGCTGATTGCAGTTATAGAAAAACATAAATTCACCGTTAAAAGCAACAAATGAGGTACATTTTCCCTCATTATTAACTGCAATTTTCATGTTCATTGACGGGTCGTCGTAATAGACCCTGAATACTTCATATTCCCGACCCATATAATGAAACATGTCACTTGTAGTCTGCACCACAAAATCGCCGGCAAGCGAATTGGAGGTGCCTGTCAGATAAACCTCTGTGGTCTCACCGTCCGCAAAAGCAAAGCTGGTAAAAACACAGAGTGCAACGACAATGGTCGTCAACCTGCTAAACAAACTAACCTTCTTCATAGCAATCACTTATTGATGTTTTAAGGAAATTTACCATGAATAAAAAGGAGAAGCAATTAAGTTCAGGCAACTACCGGGTGGGGGATATATAATACAGGAAATAAGGTGTAAATGACTCTGATGTGCTTTAAGCGGCCCACCTGCCTATGATCAGGTCAACTGCGTACACATTGCCAATCGGACGGGCATCCAGGTGATAATGTTTATGGTATGAAAATTCCAGCATTTTTCTGACCGCCTCTATCCCGAGACCGGTTGTTGCCATCGTCTGAACCAGGTTATGGTCTTCTCCCGATTGCACGCCATTTCTTACCTTCAGCAGGATTTTATCATCCTTTACAACAAGATGAATAGTGACCCAACCATTGTTACAGCTTTTCCGGATACCGTGTTTAAAGGCATTTTCAACCAGCGTATAAATGGTTAAGGGTGGAATGGAGACTCCTTCAGTATCTCCTTTTACCTGGAAATCCAGCAGAAAGGAGCATTCACCCAGCCAGATCTTCTCCAGGGCAATGTATTCCTGAATAAGTGCAATCTCTTCAGAGAGGAGGATGGTCTCTTTGCGGGAATATGTAACTACACGCTCTAGTAAATTCGAAAGTCCGGCTATTGCTTCCGGTGTCTCTTCCGACCTGCTTAATGAAAGTGCATAAAGATTATTCAGGGAGTTGAACAGAAAATGAGGTTGCAACAGGTTCTTGAATAAACCGAGGTCATTTTGAGCATCCTCATGTTGACGATGATTCCTGGAAATCAAAAATTGATCTACTACCATAGTACTTCCTCTAGTTGTACGTCCCTGCACAAATCATTAACAATATAACCACTTATCATGCCAAACTTTTTTATAAGTTGTTATACTGCATATTATGTGATTTTACATGTTTTTACATAGTGTTAAAATTGTCCGAATTTGAACAAATTTGTGCGACAGGGTACATTTCTGCACCATTTTAAAATGGATAAAATAACGTGAAGGGCACTGGAGGATCGACAGCCGGAATAAAAAAACTTGCCGTCTTGAAGTTACTTATTAAACCTAAAACCTTAAAGTAAGACTGCGGACGGCAAGTTGTCAATTGATGTGCAAAGAGTCAAATCAAATGTAATGGTCACCCGGGGCAGAAAAAAACTTATTCAGTTTATGACCTGTTCGGAGGTGTCAACCGCATCTGACCGGGGGTCAATGGTATTTTCAGGCATTGAGTCTTTGTTTGCAACTATAACAGAGCATCCATAATTGTGAGACTCATATTTCATGGAAACCTGGCCCCTATAAAATACCTCGATCTGATGCATCGCCTGCAGGCAATCCTGCATGATCTCATCCTGTTTTTTGGTACCACCATTTAATACCTGAACTGTGATCATATTGGAATAGCCTGAGGCTTCTATATTCAGCTCCGGAAGTGAGGTTCCCTCTTCGAACTTCCTGAATATCAAATCCACCAGTGTAAAAAGGATCATCGGGGGCATTTTAATCTGACCCGGGTCACCTGAAACAAAAAACTCCACGTCCGGTTTTTTCTCTGTTATCAGGGAAACCAGCGCTACCAGCTTTCTGACCAGGTCGATCTCGCCTGAGAACAGCTTATTTTTCTCTTCATGATAGACCATCACCTCATTCAGGAGCTCGGAGGTCAATGCAATTGCTTTTGTGACATCCGGTGAGGATTTATCCACCATACGATCAATGTGATCGATAGCGTAAAGTAACATGTGTGGTTGAACCTTGGTAATGGCATTTTCCATTTGCTGCTGTAACTCAATATGCTGCAGTTCTTTACTCCTGTTATCGGCATGGTACCACTCCCTTATTGTCCTGGCTGCCAGGAATACAAGCACAATATAGAGGTTTCCAAGGCCACTCATGATGACATTGACCGGTGCCAGATAGTCTTTGACAATTTCAGTTCCTGTTTGATACCATTTATAGATAAATTCGTTGCTCACAATAAGTTCCAGAACAGAGAATCCGTAAAAAAGTGTGACAAAAGACAGAACGAAAAGTGGAAACAGGCGCTTGTTCAGGAACAATGGGACAAGCATGTAGGCTACTAGGTAGGTATGTGCAACAAAGATTGGAAGAGTGATCAGATAGTACGAAAACCATCCGAGATAGATGTCCATTGATTCACCGAAACTCTTGATAAATGTAAAACCAATCACCCATGTAAACCAGAATAACAGATGCCTTAGACTCCTGCGCTGATCCAGTTTCGACAGTAGGTCCGATCTCATCTTAAAGGCTTATATGCAATTCCACTTCATTCTTATTTTCTTTTTCCCTGATGGCCAGCCTGTGGCAATTGGGATACTCCAGTTCAAGCCTCCTGATACTATTGTCGTTGCTGCCCGCATCTCCCCCCAGCAAATAATCGCGTGATCCGGAGAGTGAATGAGCCGCAAAAAAGCGAAGCCGGGAGTCCTGGACCATAAGTGATATCCTGATCCAGGATTTGGTTGGATTCTCCCCGGCTCCGTGAACAAAACAACTTTCCACAAATGAATAGAGAACAAGAGGAGCGATCTTCAATCCACTCATCTGCCCCTCCTGTTCAAAATCAATATTCAGGCGGTCACCAAACCTCAGTGTCTCAAGTCCGATATAGTTTTTTATCATCTCCACCTCCTTTTCAAGCAATACTTTATCACTTTTACTTTCATTGAACAGATAATGGAGAATGGCTTTTAACTTTTTCACAGTTGGTTTGAGGATCTCCGGCCGGTAAATCGAAATGGAATAAAGGTTATTAAAATTATTAAAGATCACATGTGGGTCCATATGATGTTCAATCAACTTCAATTCTGCCTCCAACTCCTTTCGCTGCAGTTCCCTGTTGTGCAGTTCTAGCCTGTAGTGGTCTCTCGCAAACTTCATCAACGCAAAAACAGCAACAATAAATGTCATGTCTTTTGTATTCACAAGGAGTGCCTGCAATGAGAAGATATTGCCGGTATGAGCGCTTTCAGGTGCGATAGCCTGGTAGAAAATATAATCGGACGTCAGAAATTTCATGAGGGACAGAACCAACCCGGTTGTTACGAAAGCCACAACAAAGGTAAGTACATGCTTTTTGAGTAACAGGTGAGGGATTAGCAGGTAAACCGTCATATATGCATACCCAAAAAAGAAGATCGCATTGGAAAATACCATAGCAAAGTAATGCCAGAAACCACCATCTCCTTCTGCCCGTGAACGGGCTACCCAGGAGAAAAGAAGGACCATGGTTATGAAAAGTACAAGGTGCCTGAGTACCCTGATGATCAACTTCTGACTGAGCAACAGATTGTACATATACTAAAAATAGCTTTCATCCCGTGAACTGCCATCCAATATCAACCAGGGACCTCTTTCTGAACAACATCAGCTAAATACACCTATCCAACGCTGTTAACAGACAATTATCAGCCGTTTACTATGGTTTTAATGTAAATGACTGAAATATTTTAAGAAAAGAGTGTAAATTTGTTATGTTAACCTCTTGTTCGTAAGACTGTTTTCGTGTTTTATATGAATCCTAACATAGTTGCAAAAAACCAAATAACCGGTTCCCTACAACTAAATTTTGTAATGCATGAAAACAAGATGTTTGATAGTAGATGATGAGCCCCTGGCCAGAGAATTAATTCGCGGGCATATCCAGAAACTTGAAAATTTTGAGGTCGTCAATGAGTGCGACAATGCCATGAAGGCTATGGATGTTTTGCGTAACCACTCCATCGACCTGATGTTCCTGGACATCAAAATGCCGCAAATGACCGGCATCGATTTCCTTAAGACCCTGAAAAAACCTCCGAAAGTGATCATTACGACCGCATACAGTCAGTATGCGCTGGAGGGTTTTGAGCTGGACGTGATCGACTACCTGATGAAACCTATTACGTTCGAACGGTTTTTTAAATCAGTCAATAAATTTTTCCAATCCGGACATTCTGAGACCGTTGAACTTGAGGGTAATAACGGTGGAACCAATGATCAGTTTATCTATGTCAAGGAGAATAAGAAGGTAATTAAGATTTATTTAAAAGAGATCCATTTCATCGAAGGATTGAATGAATATATCAGGATCCATACAGATAACCGCCGGGTTGTTGTTAAGAGCAGTTTACAGAGCATTGAGAACAAATTGCCGGCAGAGAAGTTTATCAGGATCCATAAATCCTATATTATCTCCATTCCCAGAATAAGGGCATTTAACGCAACCACAGTTGAACTGGAAAATGCCAAACTGAGAATTGGAAGAAACTACAAGAATCAGGTATTCAGCGCTCTTCATTACAAACAGGAAATATAAAATGAAACGAATGAAAAAACCATTTGGGTTGACCGGCCTTCTTCTTGTCCTCGGGCTGGTCACCAGTAATTCGAAAGAACCGGCAGCTTACAGTAACGGTTTGCAGGACAATGTTCTGCACATAACCATTATCTATGATAACTATCAAGCCGATCCCAGTCTTGAAACCGACTGGGGCTTCGCATGCCTGGTGGAGTATCAGGGAGACCAGTTACTATTTGATACTGGTGCAAAAGAGGACCTCTACAAAAAAAATGTAGAAGTGATGGGTGTGAAGGCAGAGGTGATCCCAACGCTGTTTATATCCCACTTGCACGGGGACCATACAGCAGGTATCCCCGGGGTTACCGGGATCAATCCATCGATCAAGTGTTATTTGCCTGCATCCTACTATGATCAGCTTAAGGCAAGCCGTGGACTTCCTCCCAACAGTACTTCTGTTAACAAACCAATCCACCTGTATGGTGCCTTTTATTCCACTGGAGAGGAGTTTGAAGCCTTCAGGGAACAGGGACTTGTAGTAAAAACGGAAAACGGCGGGGTCCTTATTACTGGCTGCGGGCATCCGGGAATTTTAGAAATGTTGGCAAAGGCAGAAAACGAACTGGATATCCAGATACATACCGTTTTTGGCGGATTACACCTGCTGGATAAATCCTCTCAGGTAACAGAGCAAATTGCTACGGACTTAAAGGAAATGGGTGTCAGGCAGATCTGTCCTACTCATTGTACCGGTGACAGTTCGATCGCTGTGTTGAAAGCCTCTTTTGGAGATGGTTATATGCCGGGAGGCACCGGTATGGAGATCATTATTCAGTAATCAGAAAGAGGCTGTACCATTTGATACAGCCCCTTTTCTTATGATTATAAATATTCCCTACTGCTTTGTCAGTACTGCTGTCCAGGTCTCCCCATATGAACTTCCACCAACAACAGTGATGGTTCCATCCATATTGAATGTAAAATCACCATACATTGTATCTCCCCATACATCCAGGGTATTTGTAATAAAGAAGTTTCCACAAACATCCTGGATGGTTCCCGGGACACCATCACCTGCCCACCAGCCTGCGCCTCCATAAAGTGTTGTAAATGTTCCAAAGGAACAGTCAGAAATATCATAGAAACCCTCATCCTCGGTGGCGCTGATCTCTATGGTATAGGTGATATCAGTATAATCTCCAAAATCCGGGAACTGTCCACTGGCAATCGAACTGTATGTTCCCACGATCACATTGGGATCGGAAGGACATACCACGGCGCCCCTGAACCTGAATCCCTGAAGCTGTTCGGGACTGGCGATCAGGTCGTTGTGCAGGTTATCATAGGTAGCTACATCACCATTTTTACCGGTTGCTATGCAATTGAACTGGTAGAAATTAGCAAAGGTTTCATCCACCGGCACTCCGAACAGCGCAGCCAGTTCGTTCCCATCCACGGAAAAATCATACGGAAAGGTCGTAATGGTCTCAAGTAAGACATACTCTGATTCATCATCCCCATTGTTATAGATTCTCTTGACATTGATGGCATGACTGGCCACATTATCGGATGGGGCATCAAATGTCCCTGTAATGGGTGTCCCTTCTACATCCTCCGAATTGATATTGGTGTTCCCGGGGACAAAGGTCACATAGATCCCATGTGGCACCTCAGCCGGATCGATAAGCATGGGGGTCTCACAGGACCAGGCTATTACCGCAATGATCATTATTGTAATATATCTGTATAGTTTCATGATCTGTCTCTGTTTAAGTTATTTAATGATTCCAGCCGGATTGGTATCCCAGAAGACCTGCACTGTATGCGGTTTCTGTGCGATGGCTGAATTCAGGTTCACACAGATAGCAGGATAGTTGAATGTCCGCGGGAAATTCCCGGGATCAGCCAGCAGGGCAGGCTGCAGGTTTGAAGGCATTGCGGTCCTTTTTACCAGGTCATAAACCTCCACACCATTCCCAAACAACGCAATATAGTACTCTTTTACAATCACTTCGAGCCGCTCATTATCTGTCGCAGCAGCATCGTAAAGTGTACCCACCTCTGCCAGGTAGTCATCGATATCCTGTTGTGAGGGAATATAGGGTGGGGCTGTCAGTTCCGCACCAAAGGCCATTACGTGAGCAATGGAAGACTCCACCGCATCAAGCAGCAGTTGCCTGGGATCACCGGTGGTGCCAAGAGTAAGGACCGACTCTGCAAGCATGAACTTTATATAACAATCAATCATGATCATTTCTGCACCTGCTCCCTGCAAACCTGATGTGGCGGATGCAGGAACTCCCTGGTCCATGTCAAATTCACCCCCGGCGGGATATACACCCCACAGTGTCCTTGCCCTGGTATCCGGAGGGATCCCGTCATCATCGAGATGATCCCGCCCCCAGTAGCCGTCTTCCAGGGTACAGTAGGGTATGTCCACCGGATAGTGAGCAGGCCTGTCAGTCCCGTAACATGGCAGTTCCTGGTAATTCTCAGAGGATTCCAGAGTTTGCCTGTAGAAATAGTAACGCATCCTGGGATCCCTTAAGGGTTTCTCATCATACAGTGTCCACATGAAGTAGTTGGCCATATAGTCGTTTCCACCGTTCAGGTAATTATAGATGAAGTAAGGATGGCGGCTGTCCGGATTGTCGGTTACCTTGCTGTAATAAAATATCCAGTTCTGTTCAGGCGCACTAATCAGGTCCCCATCGGCGATCAGGCTGTTGATTTCGGATGTGGCTCTTGCAGCATCCACCAGTCTCAGATTGAGATATATTTTCAGTTTTAGTGATTTGGCAAGTGTAACCCATTTATCCGGATCGCCATCATAGAACAGATCATTCGATGGAGTGGCCAGCGACTCTTTTGCAAGGTCCGTTATCGCCTCATCCAGTTTCGCGATGGCCACATCATATATGGTTGCATCATCATCGGCAACCGGATTAAAATTGGTATCATCAAATGATTCCGTCCAGGGCACATCCCCGAAGAAATCTACCAGTGTGACAAGGACATAAGCCTGAAGGATCTTCGTGATACCGGCATGGATCCACCACTGATTCTCCTCATATATGGGTAAAAAAGTATGAGCATCCATTAGCAGGCCTTCATAAGCATACCGCCAGACATCATCAAAATTAGTTGGGTTGTATGCATTTTCATAAGTACCTCCCCAGGGATTCATCATGCGCGTTACTTCCATCCCAAATTTATTGACCCCGTTCCAGTTAGCAGGATCATCATCGTTCAGGAAGTTCTTAAAATCTACCTGCATGGCATTAAGCGCATAGTCAGGATTGGCATCGGCCAGCACCACTGCATCGGGATCCTCGGTAAGGTCCATATTGAAAAAGTCGCATGCACCGGTAAGTAATCCCAGAAGAAGTGTGACTGATAATAATATGATTGTCTTTTTCATGATTCTCATTATTTTGTTAATCTAGAATGTCACTTTGATACTGGCTCCGTACCGGGTTGAACTGGGACCTGTAATAAAGTCAAATCCAAGTCCGTTACCCACCCCAAGGCTCAGCATATCTGTATCGAAATTCACATATTTGGGGAAATTGATCGCGTTGAACCACAGATTCTGCCCCGTAATCGAAATATCAATGCTTCCAAATGGAGTTTTGGCCATCCACTCTCTGGGCAGAGAATAGGTGAGTGAAATCTCCCTCAATCTAATGGTTGTACCATCGATCACATTGACCTCAGCGGGTGCCTGTGAACCAAAGTTGTTGAAATAAGCATTGGTGGCAGTGGTCTGTATATTATTGGGAGAACCATCCGCAAGTACACCAGGCATGACAAAGGTCTGACTACGGTCAAAATCAGTGTCCTTTGTGATACCCCTTCCGATAAGGGTATTGACTGTTTCTGAATAGATATCACCTCCCTGGCGGTAATCCCATTGCATATTGAAGGAGAACCCCTTATACCGCAGACGGTTAATAATGCTCGTTTCAAAATCGGGATGCGGATTACCAATAATGGCCGGGTCATCGGACTGCAGGAAATTTCCATTCCCGTCAATAAGGAAATTTCCATCATCATCCCTGGCGATCTTATATCCGTACATAACGCCGTATGGCTGGCCTGCAATGGCATAGTTCCCAAGGTCGGTAAATCCATTGATCAAGACTCTTTCAAGACCTGCACCCAGTTCATCGACGATACTCTCGTACTTGGTAAAGATCCCCCTGATGGTCCAGCTCAGATGTGTAGTCCGGACGGGCGTAACATACAACTCCATTTCCAGACCCCTGTTGGTCATTTGTCCGATATTCACATAAGTCGTTCTATAACCGGTAGCCGGATCGAGAGACGCCTCCGTGATCAGGTTGGTTGTCCGCTTGGAGTAAACAGTGATATCCGCTCCAAAGCGATTTTCAAACATGGCGAATTCTATACCCGCTTCCGCTTCCGCATGAAGTTCAGGCTGGAGGTCGGGATTTCCCAGGAAATAGGAAACACCATTGGTAGGAACCACGGTTCCATCCTGGGTAACAAAACCCCGCGCATTGGTAGAGAGCACACTCGTTGTCACGTAAAGCGGAGGGAAACCTGCCGATGTTCCATAACCGACCCTGAATTTCAGAAGGTCGAATCCGGCACTTTTCAATCCGGTAAACATCTGTGATGGAATATAGGACAACGAAACGCTGGGATAGAACTGACTCCTGTTTTCCTGCTGAAGTGAGGAGAACCAGTCGTTCCTTGCCGAGAGGTTTAGAAAAAGGTAATTGCTGTAACTGGCTGTCAACTGTCCAAAGGCACCCAGTGTATTTGCTTCAGAATGAGATTGAAGCGAATAAAGGTTAAAACTGTTGTAGGTGCTGTGATCACTGAAGTTACTATGGTTCATCAGCCCGAAAACCAGCTGGTTGGTACTCTCCATTCCATCGGTGGAGTATATATCACGTACTGAAGAACCGCCAAGCAAAAGGTCCAGAGTGATCTTCACTCCTATATCCTGCTGCATGTTAAGAAGTACGGATTGATCCCATGTCGTGCTCATGATGTTACGGGTACGGTACAGCCCATTCAGGTAATTGTCATTTTGCACCGAACCCTTATCTAACTGGTACTCCTGTTGTTCAGCATAATGATCGATACCATAACGGTAGGTCAGATTCAGTTTTTTCAGGATATTGTAGGAAAGGTTTCCTGATCCGTAAACACGGTTTACATTGTCGATCTGCCTGGCATACTTGGTGGTCCAGCGCGGATTCTGAATGTCATTTGCTACACGATAGTATACACTTCGATGGTCAATCGGGCTCTCAAAGGGAAGGCCCATCAGATCTACAGATCTGGGTGTATACAGCACATCGGCAAACACGGAAATTCCGCTTCCCCCACCAATTCCGCTTCCGTCTCCATAGCTGATGGGAGGGGTTTCCATATCGGTCTTTACAAAATTCATGGTCCCGCTAAAACTGAGCTTCTTTGAGATCTGGGTTTTTCCTCCGATCCCGGCGTTGAACTTGTCCAGCACGTTCCCTGGCAAGAACCCTTTGTCGTTCAGGTAACTGATATTGGCACTGAAACTGGAATTTTCGTTTCCTCCCCTCATACTGACCGAGGTATTGGAAGCAACACCGGTCTGGAAGAATTTGGTTACATTTTCGTATGGTTTCAGTTCGTACTGAACTCCTCCCTGGTACTCCGGGAATGCGGCAATCAGGTTGGGATCAGCAAATTGGGAGTAGGGATGGGCTACAAGCGTAGGTGGATCTGTAAAGGCAGCACCCCAGTTGCTGAAGAAGAAACCGTCCTGTTGCTGGAATCCATTTCCATATGAATTCTGGAACTCAGGGAGGTTCACATGATTGAAGAACAGAGACTGGTTGACAGTGATCTCCGCGGGGCCCTGTACACCGGCTCCATTTTTAGTTGTAATGATGATCACACCGTTTCGTCCTTCAGAACCATAAATGGTCGTTGCACTTAATCCCTTCAGCACAGAGATGCTCTCCACGCTGTTGGGATCAATGTCCAGGAACCGGCTCGAGGTGGCCTGGTTCCCTTCCAGGAATCCCTGTTCTTCATTGGTTCCGGAATTGGTACTTCCGGAAAACCGGACACCATCCACAATAAACAGGGGCTGATTGTTTCCCTTAATGGAGGAGTATCCCCGGATGGTAATATTGGTACCTGTTCCGGATACTCCACTTGTGGCAGTTACACGCACACCTGCTGCCTTGCCACTGAGCACCCTCCCGATATCACTCTCAGGATTCTGTTCAATATCCTCGGCATTGATCTGGGATACGGAATATCCCAGGGCCTTCTTCTCCCTGGATATACCCAAAGCAGTGACCACTACCTCATCCAGTTCCAGAAGATTCTGTTCCATCGTCACATCAACAACCGTATTGGAACCGATCTCCACCTCCTGTGTAGTCAGTCCTACGAAACTGAATACGAGTATTTCACCGTCCTGGGGTACATTAATTTCAAAATGGCCATTGACGCCTGTAATGGTTCCTACAGAGGTTCCTTTTACAGCGACTGAGACACCCGGCAATGGTTCCCCGTCTTCAGCGCTGACCACCGTTCCGGTGATCGCCCGGCCCTGTCCAAACAGGGTCAGAGTGCTCAACGCTATAAATAGCAGAAAGCTTACAAATCTTTTCATAGACTCAGATTTAGGTTAACATTTAGAATTTCAGAAGGAAGAAAGCAGAAAGCATACTGTTTTTCTAATAATATCAATCAACAGCCTGCATCCCGGGGATAATGAACCCGTTCTAATCTGATGATATCCATTGACATGCTATATCCCGCTATTTGAGGGGCTTTTGTGCGTCATTGACTGATAGATCCTGGATTCCGCCAGAAAAAAAGCCTGCTGCGATGGGTCAAACAGTCTCAGAAAGGGGGTCAACGGTTGAAATAGAAAGAATAGAGAATGGTTTGCAAAAATCACCTGCGATTAAACGGTATTTAAATTTTAATATATTTATATAGTTATATACCAAAAACTACCCTATGCTAATCCAATCATCCAATCTGGCTCAGTCAGTCAACCTGACCGTGACTGACTATCTGATTATCGCTGCCTATTTTCTGGTGATCCTTGTTGTTGGAGCCCTCACCGGGAGAAACCAGGAAAAGGAGGAGTTCCTGATTTCCGGAAGGAAGCTCACTTCATTTCAGGCTACCACCACCATCTTCTCCAGCCGTATCGGGGCTGCTATATTGCTCACCTATACAGCACTGGTTTACATGTACGGAATGGGCGCTTTATGGTACTTCGTGGGCTCCGTATTCGGACTTTTCGTCTTCTATTTCTTCGGGTTGAAGGTGAAGAAACTGGCTGATAAAGAGAAATTCTACACCATGCCGGACTTTTTCTTTTTCCTGAAAGGGAAGACTGCCGGTTACCTGGCAACAATTGCAACCATCATCATTATGTTTGGCTGGGTGGTACTCAACTTTACGGCCGGAGCCAAACTGGTATCCGAATATACACCAATCAGTTACGATGTTTCTGTTATCATAGTTGGCGGCATCATCCTGGCTTATCTGATAGCGGGTGGTTTTGATGCTGTTGTGAAGACCGATGTCGTGCAGACCTTCGGGATATTCCTCCTGTTTGTACTGATGATGTACCTGCTAACAACCACAGGCAGCAAGCCCAAGCTGGCATTTATGGACCTGTTCGGTATCCCCGCAACTCAGATTATCAGCTTCTTCCTCGCAGGTTTCTTTATCCCCATGGCCTCCCCTGAGCTCTGGCAACGGGTATATGCCATCAAGGACAAGAAACATTTCAGGCGAAGTATCTTTCTCTCTTCGCTATTCTATATTGCTGTTGGGTTTATCCTCTTACTGATCGGTCTGGTTATCCGTATCGATATTCCGGACATTGCTCCGGATACATCACTGATCGTTGGTTTCAGCAGGCTGTTGCCGGTGGGACTTGCTGGTTTATCAGTTGTCATTATCTACTCATCCGTCTCCTCCTCGGCCGACACGTACATGTTTACAGCTTCAGCGTCCGTAACCCAGGATTTCCTTGAGAAAACAGGTTTAACAAAGGCAGCAAACCTTAAAAGGACCATGCGTTACTGCCTGGTGGCCCTCATGATACTGGGCGTCTCCATGGCGCTTATACTTCGTGATATAGTGGATGCCACTTTTTTCTTTGTTTCGCTTACCATGTCCCTTGGACTCCTGGTCTTAGCATTGTGGATCTACCCTAAATTAAACCGCCTCAGCGTATGGCTCTCCATCCTCTTTTGCATGATCGGAGTTATTATTCCAGCCATATTTATAGGGATTTCTGAGCAACTGGTAATGTATGCATTTGCAGCCTGCATTTTCGGTATTATCCTGGGGATTATTATACAGGTGATCAAAAAAGCGATCGGCAATTCCAGGAGCTGATCCCCATCCTACTTCATGGCTGTGGGAAAAAACAAAATGGGAGCAAACTTTTGGGTTTGCTCCCATTTCACTGACAAGTACCCATAGCCACCAATCAGTGCCGAGCTACAGTTATTATGGCCGGCCCAACCGATCACCCCGAAGGGATTTAAGACCGGCGAACCCGGGTTCTCAGTCGATGTTCCATAGAACATTGACCTGCTACCGTCCTTTCACCTGCTGCAAACAGCAGATTTCCGGGACCGGCTCCTGAAGGCCCCTGCCTCAACCAGGTCTTGCGATCTGCCTGAGGCCAGAGTGAAAAAGCTTAGTGGAACCCCGGGGGATTCGTTTTGGCTCTTCAGCCTTTTCGGATCAACCTTGGAAAGATCTACCAAATGGAGACCTTAGGTTAAATATGTCAGGAAACACTGTTTCCATACATATGCCTGGCTCTTGATGAATCTCCGGATCGGGGGGAATCCCTTTTCCGGCCGGCTCGCTAACCAGATCCCGTAGGATTGGCTCACTATACCGGACGATCCCTCGAGCGGCCCGTTATCTCTTACTCGGTATCATCAAAAATAGACCATCAATAAAAGCAAGTCAAGAAAATCTGGCGATTTCTCTGTTCACATTTCATTCACAGGAGAACTTAACAATTTGTTAATATCAGGTGAGCAGCTTATGGCAGGCAGTTCCTGCACTTTTTCGCCGGTTATCAACAAATATTGGTTGAGAGACGGATTATTTATCCGAATCCTTGATCCCCGATTTTCTTCCGGGCCGTTGTGTCCCTTTGGATATGGAATCCCTCATGGAAGTATCTGCTTCTATGTTCTTGAACTTATAATAGTCCATGATACCCAGGTTACCTGTTCTGAATGCTTCAGCCATCGCCAGCGGGATCTGTACTTCCGCCTCAATCACCTTTGCCCTGGCCTCCTGGGCCTTGGCTTTCATCTCCTGTTCTGTAGCCACTGCCATGGCTCTCCGCTCTTCCGCTTTTGCCTGGGCAATATTCTTATCAGCATTGGCCTGATCCATCTGCAGCACTGCACCGATATTCTTCCCGATATCAATATCAGCCACATCAATGGAGAGAATTTCAAACGCTGTACCGGCATCCAGACCTTTTTCAAGCACTATCCTTGAAATGGAATCGGGATTCTCAAGCACCTGTTTGTGAGATTTGGAAGAACCAATAGAAGAGACAATACCCTCTCCAACCCTTGCAAGCACAGTCTCTTCACCGGCACCCCCTACCAGCTGTTTAATGTTGGCCCGGACAGTTACCCTGGCCTTGGCGATCAACTGGATCCCATCTTTGGCAACAGCAGTTACCGGAGGTGTGTCAATCACTCTTGGATTCACGGACATCTGGACAGCATCGAGGACTGCACGGCCGGCCAGGTCAATGGCTGTTGCCATCTGGAAAGTGAGTTCAATGTTGGCTTTGCTGGCTGAGACCAGTGCATGGATCACCTGTTCCACATGTCCGCCTGCCAGGTAATGTGCCTCCAGCTCATCACGTTTAATGGTAGCGAGTCCTGCTTTGTGAGCCTCTATCATTGATCTGACAATCACAGTCGGTGGCACCTTTCTCCACCTCATGAGGATCAGCTGTAACAATGAAATACGTACTCCGGACAGCAGTGCGGTGAACCACAGTCCAACGGGAATAAAATACAAGATAATCCAGAGGCCAATGATACTGGCCACAACAATAATGATCCATGTGAAATCAAATTCCATATCTATTTTTCTTTAACTGGTTTAACATTTATCCTGGTCCCTTCAACCGAGACCACTTCTATTTTGGTATGCTGGTTTAATAATCCTTCTGTGGATTTGGCTTCTCTGACCTGATCATTTACGAGGATCTTTCCCATAGGGTTCAGACGGGTCAGTGTTGTGCCACTATCGCCAGCTTTAATTTGATCCTCTGTGGGTGCAGTGTCTACCGTTCCACTAATATCTGTATTCAGCATCAGGCGCTTCCAGGTACGGGCCCTGAGTGACATGGCTATCACAAATACACTGGCCATAAGGGTCCCTATGAGAACCCAGATGCCTGTGGTGGAGCCAAAATCATTAAAGGCTTTATATACTCCAAAAACGGTCAGTACCAGACCACCGATTCCAGCAACAGTCACTCCGGGTACTAAAAGGAACTCAATCACAAATAGCAGAATCCCCAGGATGATCAAAATGATGACTACTGTCATAACAGGGTCAATTATCCACGGAGGCATTCAAACCCCGTGAAATAAGCTTGTAACGAAGCTCCCTCATTTCATTCAGGGAGCCTGACTTGACTTCGCATTTGCCTTTAAAATGGGTGATAGTGGCGCATTGTTCAGCCTGCGTCATGGAGTGATCACAAATTTCTACAAGCGTCTCCATCACATAGTCAAAGGAATTGAAATCATCATTATGGAGAACCAGTCTTGCCTGGTTCTGGTTATCAACTCCTTCTGATCCTAACTTCTGTGGTCTGCTCGTAAAATTACTGTCCATGGTATATTAGTATCACGCTCATCAAATATAAAAAAATTCTTATTCAAATAAGCGTCATTCCAACTGTTTTGCCTTATTGGTAGGAACGGGATTCCCGTTATACCAGGCTACAATAAATGCATCTTCAAATCCCAGGGTATGAATCCTTGGCAGGGCCGTGGAAGCCTCATCATACTTGGTAAATTTTCCAACATAATATTTTATCAGTCCCAGCTCCTTTACATGTTCACCGGTGACAGGGGTTATTCCTCCGAAGATCTCAGGATCTACCACATTACCATATGCTCCAAGTTGTATCCGGTAATATATCCCTGAAGGCAGGACGATATCCATGGGAATTGGATTGACTTCACTGTAGGGCGTGTTGCTCAGTATATCAAACCTGTCGGCAGCGGATAAAACCGGAACTTTGTCCGTGACTGAAGTTGGGGTCACCGACGCTTCATTCGTATCCGTTCCCGGGGGTTTATACCTGTAAACCGTAAGATCATCTATTACCCTGTCGACTTCAATTGCTTCCGGAGGATTTACAGAGGGCCCGGTGGAATTCTCTGTGCGTTCTTTTTCCATTTTCGCATAGAGCTGATCCGCCATCGCCTCCTCATCCCTGGCCCTCTTCTCCCATACCATGATCTGTTGCTGCCAGACCCATCTGTCATTTGGATCGTCTGACTCCCTAACCTTTATCCTGGCTCCTGCCGCCAGATCCTTTAATGAATCAGATATAACCTGATGACTTAATGCTTCCGAAAGTGTCCGCTGATACGTTGAAACCTTGATTTCATCAGGCTTCTCAGAACTCATGCTATTCATTTGAACCTGATTCTGCGGTGCCTTCTGCACAGCAACTGGTCCGGCAAATATCTCATCGGTAACACCTCCCAGTTGCGCTATTGCCCGAAGTTTAACGGGATCACTGTTCGCTGTCTTTTTCTTTGGTTCAACCAGGTGCAACCTGTAGACTGCCACAGTAGAATCGGTTCTGTACCTGTTGGTAAAGAAGAGTACCAGACCGAGGTCAGATCCAGGCAGAAGTAGGTATTCATCCATCACTGAATTAACAGGGAATCCAAGGTTAATGGGATCTGTCCACTGATCACGATCCGAATCATAATGCGACTTGTACAGGTCATAACCACCCATTCCCGATCTTCCGTCTGATGCGAAATAGATATCATTTTCGATGGGATCAAAATATGGAAATATTTCATTACCCGGACTGTTCAGCGATGATACCTCCTCCGGGTCACTCCAGTAAATCCCGGGCCCTTTCCTGATCCTGAATATCTGCGCCCCATCCTTTCCGTTTTTTCCATACCCGGAATAGTAAAGATAATCCCCCCTTATAGTTTCCTTTGGTCTGAACATCAAACTGGACAACCCGGTGCGATCCTCATCAATTTGAAAATACGCATCAGGCTTAATTGTCAGGTCTCCCCCCTTCATCTTCACCTGAGAAAACTGGAGGGAATCGGAAAGGTCCATAAAAGTCACATTCATCACTTCATAAGGATTATATTCCGATGTGATCTCTTCTGCACTCCTGCATGTCTCGACAAGCTCCCTGACTCCAAGCAACTTCTTCTCCTGCCTGCTGGCATTCATTTCATACTTCTCAAAATAGCTGATAGCCTCTTGAAAATTATAGTTGCGCATGTATGCTTTCCCCAGGTAGAAGACTGCATCCAGGGGCCCGTTGGCTCTTGAGGATCCATAGAGCAATTCAATGGCCTCATCCAATCCTCTATTTGACTCTACCAGGCACCTGCCTGTGTAATATTTGTATATCACATTGTTCCCTTCGCTTTTCAGCAAGGTCCTGAATCCTGCAAGTGCAGTTTGGTACTCCCCTCTCTCAAAACTTGCCAGGGCAGATTCATTCATCTGTTTCATCTCACCTGGCTGTTGTTGTCCATGCAGGTTCACAACTCCCACCCACAGCAATACTGCGAATGCCTGTAGAATGGTTCTGGGTATACGTCCAATCATAATAACGGTCAATCTGTGCGGATCAAAAATAGCAATAATCCGTTGTAACTGTGAAGCCGGGATTGTTAATAAAGACTCGGCCTTATTGGTGCCCCGTTTAAGTCAATCTTTGTACCTTTATAGTTTAACTTTGTGATGCCGGAACTGAAAAAAGGAGACCTGGCGCCCGCCATCAGTGCGTTGGATGAGAATGGGGAGACGATCACCCTGGAAGAATTCAGGGGGAAGAAGGTTGTGCTCTATTTTTATCCCAGGGACAATACACCCGGGTGCACTGCTGAGGCATGTGATCTTAGAGACAATTATGCTCAGTTCATTAAGCAGGGATTTGCGGTCATTGGGGTCAGTGCCGACAGTGAAAAATCGCACCAGAACTTTAAAAGCAAATATCAACTTCCGTTCAGGTTGATATCCGATCCGGATAAAAAGGTGCTTCAGGATTACGGGGCCTGGGGAGAAAAGAAGAATTATGGAAAGACTTACATGGGAATTATCCGGAAAACATTCATCATCAATGAAGAGGGGTATGTTGAAAAGATTATCGAGAAAGTAAAAACCAGTGAGCACAGCAAACAGATTTTTGATGAATTATCACATTAACCAGTAAAAGCATATGAACAACGGGAATGGTAAAGACAACAACCAGGAGAAACTAAAAGCACTTCAGCTTACCCTGGATAAGATCGAAAAGGGATATGGCAAGGGAACCATTATGAAACTGGGCGATAATGCAATTGAGAATGTTCAGGTGATACCGTCAGGATCCATTGGTCTGGATCTCGCACTGGGTGTGGGAGGATATCCGCGGGGACGGGTAATAGAGATTTACGGACCCGAGTCATCAGGTAAAACAACCCTGGCTATCCACGCTATTGCTGAAGCGCAGAAAAGCGGAGGAATTGCAGCTTTCATCGATGCAGAACATGCCTTTGACCGGTTTTATGCAAAAAAACTGGGTGTGGATATAGAGAACCTCTATATATCCCAACCGGATAATGGTGAGCAGGCATTGGAAATTACCGATCATCTGATCCGCTCCGGAGCCATTGATATTGTTGTAATCGATTCAGTTGCTGCTTTAACTCCCAAGGCAGAAATTGAAGGAGAGATGGGTGATTCAAAAATGGGTCTTCAGGCGAGGCTCATGTCGCAGGCTCTCAGAAAACTAACTGCCAATATTAACCGCACAAATACCACCTGTTTCTTCATTAATCAGCTCCGCGAAAAGATTGGTGTAATGTTTGGGAATCCTGAAACAACCACAGGTGGGAATGCCCTGAAGTTCTATGCATCCGTACGGATCGATATCAGGCGCATAGGACAAATAAAAGAGGGAGAGGATGTTCAGGGTAACCGGACCAGGGTGAAAGTGGTTAAAAATAAATTGGCCCCTCCTTTCCGTAAAGCGGAATTCGACATTCTCTATGGGCAGGGTATTTCCAGAACTGGCGAACTGATTGATATGGGAGTGGACCTGGATATCCTGAAAAAGAGCGGTTCCTGGTTTAGTTACGGGGAAACAAGGCTGGGCCAGGGCAGGGATGCCGTCAAGAACCTTCTGAGGGACAATCCTGAATTATCGGAAGAGATAGAAGAAAAAATAAAGGCAGCTATTCAGGGTTCTGAACAGTAGGATCGGATCGCTACCGCAGCCTTAATGAAAATGAATTTCCTTTTACATTTTATATTTATTGCAGCATTTCTGCTCATCTACATCATCGCCATTATCATTCTTAAACCTTTCAGGATACACCGGAAACGCCCCGTTTCAACCATCCTCATTAAAGCCAGCTATCTGATCTACCTGGCATGCTTTCTCCTGATGGCATACCTGATCCTCTTTTTTTCAGCCAGCTCAGAGCCGGTTGAGGAAGTGGACGAAGATAAAGTCCTCAACACGCTGACCATTTTCAGTATATTCGCATTTTTCATTCCCAATATCGGGATCATGATTCGCCGTAGAATTGTCACCTGGCGCGTTCCCTATAACTATGCAGTAACTGTACTGAACTTAGTGATCGCCCTGGTAATGATCTGGTTTATAATGGATATTCCCTGGGAATTCAGAATCCATTAAACAGTGCCACAGCCTGTTCCAGTTTCTCATCCATGGAAAGTGTACCTTCCAGCCAGTGAATGACTATGCCCCTGCGTTCCATCCCCCTGAAGTAGGTCATCTGCCTTTTAGCAAATTGATGGATCGCGGAATTCAGCTGACTGAACATCTCGTCATATGTGAGCTCGTTCAGGAGATATTTACAGACATAGCGGTATTCCAGTCCATAATAATCAAGTTTCTGGGCCGGGATCCCACTCTTCAAAAGCCCTTCAACCTCCTCCACCATCCCCTCCTTCATTCTCGCACTGAGCCGTACTGTAATACGTTCCCTCCGTAATGACCTTTCGAACCTGATTCCCAGTACAAGGGGACACAGACTCTTCACATCCTCTGAAGGATCTGGCCTGCCCGACTGGTGCATGGCTATCTCAATAGCACGTATCAAACGTTTGCGATTTACTATATCACTGCAGTTGTGCAGCGGAACATATAACTTCAGGATCCCGATGAGTTCATCCATACTTTTTTTCTCAAGTTCCTCCCTTAGTCCACTGTCGGGGGGAACATCGATAAGGCGGTAATTTCTTAGCACCGATTCTATATACATGCCTGTTCCGCCGCAAAGCACGGGCACAGCCGCCCTTTCGGAGATATCTCCGTAAACATTTAGAAAATCGTGTTTAAACAGGAACACGTTGTATTCCTCACCTGCTTCAAGAATATCGACCAAGTGGACAGGAATCCGTTGATCTTTAATCAGGTAGTCGTTATAATCTTTGCCGGTTCCGATATTCATTCTTCGGTAAACCTGTCTTGAATCAGCACTGATGATCTCCCCGCCAACGGAATGCGCAAGATGAGCAGCGAAAGCAGTCTTCCCGGCTGCCGTATGTCCCAGGATTGTTATTAGATTAATCATTTAACTATCATGTAAAATCAAATATACCTTTTTTATACCTTTGGGGACCACCTGCGAAATGGGAAATAAGATCAACATCCGCAATAAGAAGGCCTATCATAACTATGAGATCCTCGAGAAGTACATTGCAGGAATTCAACTGCAGGGTACAGAGATCAAGTCGATCCGTATGGGGAAGGTGAGCCTGGTGGATTCCTATTGTCTGTTTGAAAACAATGAACTCTATGTCAGGGGAATGCAGATCGCCGATTATGCATGGGGAAGTTTCAACAAACATCTGCCGGGTCGTGACAGGAAATTGTTGATGACCCGTCACGAGCTTAAGAAACTGCAGCGTAAAACCAGGGAGAGTGGTCTTACCATTACCACCCTGGGGGTTTTTATTTCAAAAAATGGATATGCCAAACTGGAAATCGGACTGGCCAGGGGTAAAAGGGAGTATGACAAGCGCGAAACGATTAAGCGAAAAGACACCCAGCGTCAAATGGACCGTCTCCAGAAAATTAAATAGTGTAATAATTACTGCGAAAAGAAGAAGTCATTGAGCTGCCTCACCTCATCAAGGTCAAGCTGATAATCAAAATAGAGATCGATAATTAACAGCAACTCATCGAAAGAAAGTGTTCCATCCCCATCGGTATCAAGCGACTGGAAATTCTCAGGAATCTCAACATCCTGGTCGAGTTGGTACTGCCCGCTTATAATGGAGTCATACTCTCCGACCTCATCACGTGGCATGGCATTGTCACGTTGCTGCACCGTAGTAAGGAACTCATCTTCAGTGACCGTTACACCCTGATCATCAACCCAGGCACCATGTCTAGTATCAGGTTCCCGGTCAAGGTAATCGGCAATTCCATCCATATCACCATCCAGCGGGCAGCCGGTTGAGTCAACCTCTATCCCGTAAGGGGTCCCGGGACAACGGTCAGAAATATCCAGCACAAAGTCTCCGTCTTCATCATCATACAGAAGCGGATCAAATTCTACATCAGCGTATAGTAATTCGACTGTTCTTGTGGTTGGATCAGAGAAAAGATCGAAGTGCAGAGAGAGATATGAATAGATAAAGCTATCGTTCCCTTTATTGCCCTTCCTGCTTGTTCCTTCATAGGCAACATTATCCAACATATCGGAAATGGCATAGTTATAGGAGACCCCCAGGCTAAAAAACGTACGGTTACTGACCCGGAAATGTGCACCTGCACCCACCGGTACAACAAATGCTGTCTGACTGTAGTCCCCCAATCCAAACTCCTCCTTTTCATGCAACCGCAGGTCTGTTTCATAGTCGAAGTCACGATACAATATTGCAGGATTGCCAGGTATCGATTCCGGTGCGGCCCTGATGGATCCATCCGTCCAGTAATAATAGGTGCGGCCTTCGGAATCGACCAGGTCACCTTTCGCACTGAAATGCAGAACTCCGGCACCGATCGAAAGGAATGGACGGATTAATGCATCTTTATCAATAAAGTTGCCAAACCTGTATTCAACATTGGCCCCGGCCATAATCAACGAAGACCTGAAATTCAGGTTCTGTGAAATATCAATTTGAGAGTATGAATTGCCACTCATGTTCCCCGTCAGGTAGTTGAAATTGGCAATAAAATAGTGCTTACGGTCAACAAATGTGGAGATACCAACTGAAAGGGCATTGTTACCGATTACGGGGCTGATCAAACTGTTTTGGACATCTCCCCTGAAGTTGAGTATTCCATATGAGAAGGAGATCACAGGTTTATAGACCGGATTCTCAACTGTGTCGATCCGCTGAAGCAGCGAATCATAATTTATTTCCTGTCCGTCCACCAGCACGGGCACCAGGGCGAGGAACAGGAGCAGAAATCGGTATGTTCGTGAATGAAGCAACGGAGTATTTTGGTTACTGCGATCAATTACCTGAGCGCTCCCGAGGTTATGCGGTTACCATTACGGTATCCTACCACGAATGAACCCTCAATTTCCGGTAACCTTTCAACTCTCTCCCTGTATGAAAGCGCCTCCTCATATGATTGAAAAGGTCCTACGGTATATTTATAGAAGCCATCGTTCTGCTCCACCTGCACCTCTTTGTCCACCCCGGCCTCCCTGTAGAAAGTAGTAGCATCAAATGCGTTGAGGTTTGCAGAAAGTTGTACCCGGTAATAAGTACCGTTACCCTGATCGAGCACCCTGGTATTGACTATGAACCTGCTGGAAGCACTGCCTGTGTTCGGGGATGTGGTATTTGGCCTGGTTTCTCTCCTGGAAACAACAGGATTACCGGTAACAATGGGGATCGTTCCATTTTCCAGCAGGTTTCTTTTTTGAGCAAGGGTAAGGCTCCCGAGTGGGACATCCATCTCAACCACATCCGCAACTTTGTTCTCATTTCCGGCAGTATAGGTGAGCTGCCCTTTTATCTGCATATTGCCCTGGGTTTCATTCTGAATAGGCACAAGTCTGTACACAACTTCAAATTCTGATGTTAGAGGCAGCGTCATCCAGATAAATTTTACTGAGGAGGCAGCCTGGGAGACAATTCCATCACCTGAATCTACCTCCTCAACTGTGTACCCGGCGGGCAGGGTCTCCTCAATCTTGGCATACTTGCTGCCTGTGGGTTTATTAATCAGCAGATGAACAAGATACGCACCTGTACTCTCCAGCACCGGCTTTTGACGAACAGCCAGCAAAGTTCCGTTTGTCCTGCTTGGGGCAGTAGTGGCAGTACTAGTAGTACTGGTAGAGGTAGTAGTAGTAGTAGAAGTAGTAGTCACGGGAGCCGGGGTTGCCCCTGGCTTGAAATCTCCGATATTAACAATTAAAGATGGATCGATCGTCCTGCTGGGGACAATGGTAATGGTCCTGTCGTTATTAAAGTTCAGAAATTTACGGTCATTATTGATCACGTAGGCAAATACTCCTCCAAGCCTGAATGATCCCTTAAGCCTGGCATCTACTGAAATTGAATAGGAAACCGAAACTTCAGGAGTTTCCGGCAATTTCAGCCAGATGATCCTAACCCGCTGCTCATCAAAGCTAAAATCCGCATTTGGAGAACTTAAATTGGTGGCTGTCAGTCCGGGTGGTAAATCCTGTGAGAAACGTGAATAGTCTGTAAGTGAGCCCTTTTTGATGGTCACTGTAACAGTGAAATCCTCTCCTGCATTCACCCTATCAGGATGATCCATGGATATCTCCACATCCTGTCCGTTAAGCGAAAATGCCAGAAAAAGAATGAAAACGGTTAGACAATGGGCAATGTATTTCATCATGAAAAGGGTTGATTTACGATACAATGTACAAAATAATTTCTCAAACAATTGGCGGAATTACTAACACTGCAACAGCTCTTCTCGCTAGAAATTAGGACTCAACAGATATTTTGAATAAAATTTATTGATTACCTCCACCGCCTCATCTGCGGTGTCAACTACCGTAAAAAGGCTGACATCCTCGGGACTGATATTCCTCTGCTCTTCCTGAACCACTTTTTCGATCCATTCCAGCATCCCCTTCCAGAAATCGGAACCTACAAGTACAATGGGGAATTTCCCAATCTTCCCGGTCTGGATCAGGGTGGCTGACTCGAAGAATTCATCGAAAGTTCCAAAACCTCCGGGCAATACAATAAATCCCTGAGCGTATTTCTGAAACATCACCTTCCTTACAAAGAAATGTTTAAAAGTGATCAGCTTATCCGCATCAATATACGGATTGGCTGACTGCTCGAAAGGAAGTTGGATGTTTAATCCGACACTATGGCCATCTCCCCTCCGGGCTCCTTTATTGGCAGCCTCCATGATGCCCGGGCCTCCCCCCGTGATCACTCCGTATCCGCTCAGTGTAAGTTTATAAGCAATCTCTTCAGCAAGTTTATAATACCTGCTTTCAGGTACTGTCCTGGCCGAGCCAAACACGGATACGCATGGACCTATTGAAGCCATTTTTTCGAATCCCTCAACAAATTCTGCCATGATCTTAAATATCTGCCATGAATCGGAACTCTGTATCTCATTCCAGGTTTTATGCTTAAAAGCCTTCTTTATCTTATCTTCATTTACAATCATTTTCTCATATTTAATTGGCTGACAATTTATTAAAATTATCTCAATGACAGTTCTTCCTTAAGAAAATTGCCGGTATAGCTCTCCTTTACCATAGCTACCTCTTCAGGGGTTCCGGCTGCCAGAATGGTACCACCCAGGTTACCCCCTTCCCGTCCCATGTCTATAATGTAATCTGCAACCTTAATGACATCCATATTGTGCTCGATCATGATCACACTGTTGCCCCTGCTTACCAGCCTGGTTATAACATCCAGCAGAACACGAACATCCTCAAAATGAAGCCCCGTTGTAGGTTCGTCAAGGATATAAAGTGTTTGCCCGGTATCTTTTTTGGCAAGCTCTGCCGATAGTTTCACTCTTTGTGATTCTCCTCCTGAAAGGGTGGTTGATGGCTGTCCCAACCGGATATATCCAAGTCCAACCTCCTGTAGTGTTCCCAGTTTTCTCTGGATGGCCGGGATACTCGAGAAGAATTCTACCGCTTGGTTTATGGTCATCTTCAGAACATCATTGATGTTCTTATCCTTGTATCTTACTTCCAGCGTTTCACGGTTATAACGCCTCCCGTTACAGGATTTACACTGAACGTATACATCCGGGAGAAAATTCATCTCAATAGTTTGAACACCGGCTCCGCCGCAGGTTTCACAACGTCCTCCCTTCACATTGAACGAGAACCTGCTGGCCTTATATCCACGTATCCTGGCATCAGGTGTCAGCTCAAACAGCTTCCTGATGTCGTTGAAAACGCCTGTATAGGTCACAGGATTTGATCGCGGGGTACGTCCAAGGGGCGACTGATCCACCTCTATCACCTTATCGATCAGTTCAAGTCCCTCGAATGATTCATAGGGCAAAGGCTCCTTATTTGATCTGTAGAGCTTTTGACTGATGATGGGTTGCAGTGTTTCATTAATGAGTGTCGATTTGCCGCTGCCACTGACTCCTGTGACACATATGAACGTTCCCAGCGGAAAGGCAACATCCACGCTTTTAAGATTGTTGCCTGATGCTCCGTGCAGAATGAGTTTCTTGCCATTCCCGGGTCTTCTCTCTTTGGGAACAACAATCTCTTTTTTCAGGTTCAGGTATTGGGCTGTCAGGGTTCTGCCATTTATTATCTCTGAAGGCGTACCACTTGCAACCAGCTCTCCTCCCAGCTGGCCTGCACCCGGACCCAGGTCAACTATATGGTCCGCAGAGAGGATCATCTCCTTATCATGTTCCACTACAATCACGGAATTCCCCTGGTCACGCAGATTTTGCAATGACGCAATGAGCTTTCTGTTGTCCCGTTGATGTAAGCCAATACTGGGTTCATCCAGAATATAGAGTACATTGACCAGCCTGGAACCGATCTGTGTTGCCAGTCGGATCCTCTGGCTTTCACCTCCTGACAATGAACGGGAGCTCCTTTGAAGGGAGAGATAATTGAGTCCCACATCCATCATAAATCCGAGCCTGCTGCGAATCTCTTTTAGAATATCTCTGGCAATAATGTTCTGCCTTTCCGTAAGGTGTTCTTCAATATGGCTGAACCATTCCGCCAGTTCGCCTATATCCATGGCAGACAATCCGGCTATATTCTCACCATTGATCCGGAAATAGAGCATCTCTGGCTTCAGGCGATTGCCTTTGCAATGCGGACAGGTGACTTTCTTAATAAATTGTCTGGGATTTTGTTTGCCATTATCTCCATTGCCTTCTCCCGCACTGTGGTGTATGTGATTGACAATGCCTTCAAAACTCAGAAAATAATTTGAATCCGCTCCAAGTGGCGTGTTTTGCAGTTTTAACGGTTCCTCCGAACCAAAAAGGATACAACGCATTGCCTGTTCCGGGATCTCTTTTACAGGAGTATCCATTGTAAACCCATATCTCCTGGCAATGGCTTCCAACTGCCAGAAAATAAGCGCATTTCTTTGTTTCCCAAGCGGTAGGATCGCCCCTTCCCGAATATTTTTGCTGTCGTCAGGAATAATTTTACTGATATCCACATCATTGATCGTACCCAGACCATTACAGTGGGGACATGCTCCCTGTGGCGAATTAAAAGAGAAGCTGTGCGGAGCCGGTTCATTGTAGGAGATCCCGGAGGTGGGGCACATTAACTGGCTGGAAAAGAAACGGGGTTCAGTGCCATCCTTCTCCAGGATCATGATGATCCCTTTACCCTGCTTAAATGCGGCAGAAAGTGACTTCTTTAGTCTGTCCCTGTCTTTCTCCCCAACCGAGAGCCGGTCAACAACCACTTCAATATCATGGTTTTTATAACGGTCAATACGCATACCCGGTACTACCTCCTCCATCTCTCCATCGATCCGGGTATATATATAGCCGTTATGCCTGATCTGTTCGAACAACTCCCTGTAGTGTCCCTTACGCCCCCGAACCAGGGGAGCCAGCACACTAATCTTCTTCCCGGCGTAGGCATCCAGAATGATTTCCAGGATCTGATCCTCGGTGTACTTCACCATCTTTTCACCGGTTACATAGGAGTATGCATCAGATGCCCTGGCAAAAAGAAGCCTGAGAAAATCATAGATCTCGGTGACCGTACCTACCGTTGACCGGGGATTTTTGTTGGTGGTCTTCTGTTCGATCGAGATAACCGGGCTCAATCCGGTAATCTTATCCACATCAGGTCGTTCCATATTTCCCAGGAACTGCCTGGCATAGGCGCTGAGTGTTTCAATATATCTTCGCTGGCCTTCGGCATAAATAGTATCGAATGCCAGGGAAGATTTCCCGCTGCCGCTTAATCCGGTAATAACCGTTAAACTGTTCCTGGGGATGGAGACATCTATATTTTTCAGGTTGTGAACCCTCGCACCCAACACCTCTATTTTCTGGCCTTCTCTAACCACGCTGTTCTAATTGCCAATCTTTATTGAGGTTCCCACGCATCCTCGCGACGATATCCCCGCGAAGGAATAAGAATCTCGTACTTCTTAAGGGAAGGGTTGGACAATTTGGTCTCCCTTAACCACGGGTTCAGAAACTTTAAGATCTTGTAATTGGTACCATACAGGCTTGCAAAATCAGCGAAATCAGTGATCGAACTGTCCACCTCCACAGTATAAACAGGTATCTCGGGGTAAAAATCCTTGTCAGAAAGGGTAAATCCGTATGCTGCCGGATCTTCAAATATGAGTTTAAATGCCAGTACCCTGTAAAGGTACCTGGCTGTCTCTTCATTCAAAAGAAGATCATAATAGTTCTCCTTTTTCTGGCGCTCGATCTGCCGGTCCACCCCTTTCCTGCCAGCATTGTACGAAGCAGCAGTCATTGTCCAGTTTCCATATCTCTCATAAGATTCAATCAGGTATTTACAGGCAACCTCCGTGGACTTCACCACATCATACCGTTCATCCACATCGGCACGAACCTCCAGTCCATAATCCAGCGCTGTCCCTTTTAACAGCTGCCAGAATCCTACGGCATCAGCCGGAGATACAGCCTGTGTCAGGCCACTTTCTGCTACTGCCAGGTATTTGAAATCATCGGGAACCTGGTTTTTTTTAAGTACGGTTTCGATTTGCGGAAAATAGCGATTGGCCAACTTGATCAACCTGATGGTCTGGGAGTGAAAATAGGTATTGGACAATAACTCCCTGTCCATGGCTTCTCTGACGTCAAACAGGTCGAGTGGAACCGGTTCACCTGCAAATGTGATCTGTTCGGGGATCTCAACACCATACACTGTAAATGATTCTTTATCTTCAGGTACAACAGGACCTGATCCGGTCTCGGAATACCCCGTTGTTGCCAGTACAATTGCCAGTACACCCGTAATGGAGAATGATATCAAAAACAGGTACTGTTTTGCTCTCCTTCCTTTCGCTTCCCTAACCATGCTCTCAATCTATATAAATGAATATCCGAATCGGCAGCAATTTGCAAAATTACTGATTTGTTTTCATTATACTAAAGAATGGACTGAAAGGTTCTAAAAGGTGTAACTTAAGCCAGTATAAAATCCCAGTGAATATGGTCGCGTGGATGGAAGGGTTGAATCATTTACAGAATTGATAAAATACCGGAATCTGGGTTCAAGCAAGAGACTGAGCTTCCCTCCCATATGATAGATCATGCCAAGTCCTGCGTTCCCGGAATAATTTACTGTTTTAACATTGGATAGATAACCAATCTCTTCCTGGCCCGATGAAGATTCCATGGTTACATAATTATTCACCAGGAAATTGGTACTCATACCGCCCACCAGCTGCAACTCAAATGTTCTGTCGATAATTGAATAGCGCAGGTTAAAGGGTAACTCCAGGAAATCCAGGTGCTGGTGAATCCCGGATTCAGAGGTAGAGACTTCATTCAAAGCTGCACTGGCATCTGCCTGAGCTCCATTTTCACCACTGATCTTGTAACCGTTCATATATATGTCGCCGGAATAGGCTACGATATTTCCCACTGAATTACTTATTGTTCTTATCTTCGTCCTTTCCGACCCGGTCCCAAATACCATGTTGCTAAAATCCTGACTAAAGACATGGATCCCCGGGGCTCCAATGGCAATGCCGGTCTTATTAAAATAAATTCCCGTCTCAAAAGCCAGTCTCGAATTTCTCCTGTAACTAAGATGAATGCCGGTTGAATATGAGAGCAGTCCAGATTCTGTCTGATTGTCCGGGATGGCACCAGCCTCGGCATCCCGATAACTATAAAGGGGTGAGAGGGCGGCTCCCAGCATCCATCTGGGCTCCCTCTTTGTACTCTCATCCAGGATATTGGCCGCAATAGCATCATCTTCACCAGGAACATCGGGCAGCAGTTTTATGATCGAATCCGATTCCTGAACCACCTCCTCCTCAGGTTTGTTGAAGGCAGAGGGATCAATGGTCGATTCCAGATCCTGAGGTGCCAGATCCTGGGGAGTCAGTTCCCGGGGAGTCAGTTCCCGGGCATTCAGTTCCTGGGCATTCAGTTCCTGGCTCTCTGCCAGAGCTTCAGGTAGTATAATTGCAGTAATCTTCTTCTCTTGAGTTTTTTCTTCTTCCTCCGGTTTTATTTCAACTTCCGCCTGCCTCATTTTGTTCCTGTCCTCTGATGGAGCAACTGCAGAAACTTCAGGCTGATCATTTACAGATTGCTCAGTTTCTTCCGACAAAGTGTTTTGACGGGGCATATCAGGTCCTAAAAAGTGGATGCCAAGCGAAATAGCCAGCGCTATGGAGGCAGCTGATGCCAGAAAGAGGAGGATCACCCTTCTTCTGTTCCTTCCTCCACCAATCCTTTCGGAGATTTCATTCCACACCTCATCGGGTGGATCAACCTGGTAATTACCAAGTTTATCCTTTAGAAATCCTCCTTTCATATCTGTCTGATCGCTCATCTTACAATCGCTGATCCATAAATAACTTTAATCTTATCCTGCAAAATAGCCCTGGCTCTTGAGAGATTAGACTTGGAAGTCCCCACAGAGATACCAAGTTCCTGACTGATCTCCTGATGCGAGTAACCTTCAATAGCATAAAGGTTAAACACCATCCGGTATTTCGGTGTCAGTGTCCGGATCAATCCCACCAGCTCCTCACAGGTTATATGATCCAGTGCATCGTTTCCTGCAAACTCATCAATATCCGCCTTCACCTCGTCGACCCGTTGAAGAATAACCTGGCTCCGGTACCTCTCCAGTGCAGTATTAATCATCACCCTGCGAATCCAACCCGGCAGCGCTGCCGGATTTTTCACCTGGTCCAGTTTTGTAAATACTTTAATGAACCCCTCCTGCAAAATGTCCCGGGCATCCTCCTCGTTATTGGCATACTGCAGGCATAAACCATACATGGCTGATGCAAACTTCCGGTACAGCTTTTCATGGCTCCCGGACTTACCTCGTTTGCACTCCTTTAATAATATATCCAGCGTTTCTGCCAATCCAGTTTTCCTCCTTGACAAATTTATGCAAATTGGCAGGATATCACATCCCGGGTAACAATCCTATGATGCAAAAGAGGGTTTGGTGGTTGCGTACGCAACCTGAGACAGATTTGATGCATTTTTGTCATGAATTAGATATAATTTAAACCAGATTAAAATGTCGCAATATCTATGCCGGTAATCCGTATTATTAATAACCCCAATCCATTTATAAAATGAATATTAGCAGATACCTGCTCATATCAACCCTGACCCTCACTGTTCTGGGAACCGGTTGCCAACATGAACTCATCACCCCGGAATTTGACTACAACCTGAAGTCAGCCAGGGTGATCGAGACCAATAATGAATTCGGCCTGAGACTATTGAAGCAGGTATTTGCAGCCGGGAAGAAGCCCAATGTGATGATATCACCTGCCTCTGTCAGCATCGCACTGGGTATGGCGTATTATGGAGCAGAGAGCACGACCAGGGATGCTTTTGAAGAGGTATTGAATTACGACGGGCTCAGCCGTGTAGAGGTTAACGAGATCACAAAGGAACTGATCCATGTACTGTTGACCCATAACAAAGGTAACCTGCTGAAGATTGCCAATTCCATGTGGTACGACGAAGGGTTCCCCGTGGAACCGGAATTTATTACCCTGAACAGTCACTATTTCGATGCCGGGGTGAATGAATTGGATTTTGGACAGGCCGGCGCAGTAGAAACCATTAACGACTGGGTAAACGATAAAACCAACGGAAAGATCAATGAAATAATTGATTCCATTGATCCTGATGTGATGATGATACTGATCAATGCCATCTACTTTAACTGTGTATGGGAGGTTGAATTTGACCCCGATGACACCCGTCAGGCTAATTTTTATAAAGAAGACGGAAGTCTGTTCAGGCAGGTGGACATGATGAAACTGAGAAGCACATTCAATGTTGCAAAAACCGGGTCTTTCGATGCCGTTGAGCTTCCATATAAGAATGGAAAATTCCAAATGTTGCTCTTTCTACCCAATAAAGAGGGAACGGTGAACCAGCTGGTTCGGGATCTGGATGGAGATATCTGGAACAACTGGCTTGAAAGCTTCAATGAAGCGGAAGATTTCACTGTAAGGATGCCCAGGTTCGAGTTTGATTTTGAAAGATCACTGGCTGATGACCTGAAGGAGATGGGACTGGATATTGCCTTTACCAAACAGGCTGATTTCTCCGGTATCAGCCCCGTTGAACTTCTGATTTCGGATGTGATCCACAAAACCTATATCAAGGTCAACGAGAAGGGAACCGAAGCTGCGGCTGTTACCGGGATAATAATGGCACCAGGATCAGCAGGTCCGGTGAATGAGATCACATTTGACCGTCCCTTTCTGTTTGCCATCACAGAAAAGAGCAGCAAATCCATATTGTTCATGGGAAAGGTGGCTGAACCAGTCTATTAACTATTAACTTTTAACACGAACCATCTTTCAGGCAGTGGTGCAGGTTAAATATGTATCACCTCGCCATAGGCTGCAGCCGCAGCTTCCATCACTGCCTCCGACATGGTGGGATGAGGATGTACAGCTTTGATAATCTCCTCACCGGTGGTCTCCAGTTTACGTGCAACCACCAGTTCGGCGATCATCTCCGTTACATTCGCACCGATAAGGTGCGCTCCCAGCAGTTCGCCATATTTTGCATCAAATATTAGCTTCACAAACCCATCCTTTGCACCTGCAGATGCTGCCTTCCCTGAAGCAGTGAATGGGAATTTGCCCACTTTAAGATCAAAACCCGCATCCCGCGCAGCCTTCTCGGTCATCCCCACGGAAGCAACTTCCGGACTCGTGTAGGTGCACCCCGGCACATTGTTGTAATCGACCGGAAGTGGATTGTGCCCGGCTATCTTCTCGACACATGTGATCCCTTCTGCAGAGGCCACATGGGCAAGGGCCGGACCTCCCACAATATCGCCTATTGCATACACGCCATTTACATTGGTACGGTAGAAATCATCAACCTTAACCTTTCCCCCCTCCATTTCGATACCCAGCGCTTCAAGGCCGATACCCTCCACATTTGGAGTTATCCCGACAGCTGAAAGAACAATCTCAGCCTCAATTTCAATTATCTCTTTGGGGGTTTTGATCTTCACTTTACAGAGCTTGCCCGATGTATCGACCGATTCAACCGACGATGAGGTCATCACTTTCATTTTGGACTTCTTAAATGAGCGCTCAAGTTGTTTGGAGACCTCCTCATCCTCCAGGGGTACAACATTTGGAAGAAACTCAACCAGGGTCACATCCGTACCCATTGTATTGTAGAAATGAGCAAATTCGCTCCCGATGGCCCCTGAACCGACAACCACCATGGATGCTGGCAGAGAAGGAAGGGTCATCGCCTCACGGTACCCAATGATCTTTTTTCCATCCTGCTTCAGGTTGGGAAGTTCACGGGACCGGGCACCGGTGGCTAAAATGATATGACTGGCCTTTACCTCCGATTTCTTGCCATCTGCACCGGTTACCTCAACAACACCGGGAGACTTCAACTTGCCCGTACCATTGATCACCTCGATCTTATTTTTCTTGAAAAGGAACTGGACCCCTTTACTCATTCCATCGGCAACTGTGCGGCTGCGATCCACGACTTTTTCAAAATCTGGCTTTACAGATCCGTCCAGTGCAATGCCATAATCCGCTGCATGAAGAAAGTATTCATATACCTGGGCGCTTTTCAACAGTGATTTGGTGGGAATACATCCCCAGTTCAGGCAGATCCCTCCAAGGGATTCGCGTTCCACGACAGCAGTTTTCAATCCAAGCTGCGAAGCACGGATGGCCGCAACATAGCCTCCGGGTCCGCTGCCAATTACTAATAAGTCAAAGTTCATTCTGGTTGGGTTTAAATTATCGTACGAATTTACGAGATTATAACAACCAAAACGAATTACAGTTTAACTGATTCAGTAAAAATCCGCGCTATTAATGTATTCACAGTACCGGAATTATAACTATTCCAGGATGAGGTCCATAAAGGTAGGGACGAATCTTGATGCCAGGTTATTGGGTGAATTTTCCATGAAGGCGATACCTACGTCCTCGGCAGGACAGAATGCGATCTCGGCCCGGTAACCACGTATATACCCCCCATGGTACATGATTTTTCTTCCTTTGTACTCATAGATCCTCCAGCCCAGGCTGTAATAACGATCCCGGAAGGGTTCCCAGTAGCGGGTATATTGCCACTTTAAGGGAGTGTATACAACGGGGGTGGTAATAGCACTGATTACAGTATCCGGCAGCCACTCCTGCTGATAACCCAGAAGAGCCAGCAGCCATCTTCCCATATCAGAGATACTCGCATTCACTCCTGCAGCTGGCATTACGTTGTAATACCCTTCGTGCGGGTCGAGTGCCACATATCCCTTCCTGGTCTTAACATGCGGATAGGCAAGGTTGGAATTCCTCTCCAGATCGACCGGTCCGGCTGAAGCATCGGTCATTCCCAGCGGATTAAATATCTTCTCCTGAAGCAGAACCCTGTAGGGCTTACCGGTGGTACGCTCTGCAATGGGATCAAGCATGCTGAACATCACATTCTGGTAGCCGTAAAGTTCACCCGGAGGGGCTGAAATATCCACTTCATCAAGCCGGTCTATAATCGTACTTAACTCCTGGTCAGCCTCCACCAGGTTGTCAAATGCATAAGGCACCAATCCCGATGTATGGCTTAAAAGGTTCCTGATTGAAAGATCAGCGGTGCTGGCCGAATCCTTCAGTACAAATCCCGGGTAGAGATCCACTACCTTATCATTCAGTGAAAAGACCCCCTCCTGTTCCAGTAAGCTGGCCAGTACACCGCCAAACCCTTTAGATACAGAGGCCAGCCTGAAAAGGGTGTGTTCATCCACCTTCTTTCCGCTCCCGCGCTCCCGCTCTCCAAAGGTACCGGTATATACGACTCTCCCTCCCTGGACAATGGTAAAGGCTGCACCGACAGTTTTACTGCTATCCAGTTCATGTTCCATAAACTGGACAAATTCGGTAAATAAAGGGGGTAATGGCTCCGGCTCCCTCTCTGCCACAGGCTGAATAATGATCTGAGCCGTAATAGTTTCCAGTGGCTTTGTTTCCCTGGAAACAATCATGGTAGTTGCTGACAGCAACATCACCATGCAAAATAATATAGCTACTTTTATCAACCGACCGCTCATACTTCACTAACCTTTAACTCCTCTGTCAATTTACCGGGGCAAAAGTATAACTATATGTATAATAATAAAACCTGTCATCAAAATAATAACGCCGGTTATCAAAAAATCTTAACGATCAGGATTTTTTGGTGGCATCAAAAACCTTGGTTGCCGTTGCAATGATACTTGAGATATCAGCCAGGTTGGTAGGCATGATCATGGTGTTTGATTCCTTGGCCATTCTCCCGAATTCTGTCAGGTATTGTTCTGCGATCCTCAGATTTACTGCATCTTTCCCTCCTTCTTCATTGATAGCGGTTGCAATGGCCCTGATACCATTTGCAGTGGCCACCGCTACCTGTTCGATCTCAGAAGCTCTACCGGTGGCTTCATTGATACGCTTCTGCATCTCACCCTCAGATTCTTTAATGGCCTGCTGTTTTGATCCTTCAGCAACATTGATCTTGGCCTGTTTCTCTCCCTCGGATTCAGCAATCACGGCCCGTTTTTCACGTTCGGCACGCATCTGTTTCTCCATGGCGTCCTTGATACTCTGGGGAGGAATGATATTCTTCACTTCATAACGGGTTACCTTGACCCCCCAGGGATCACTGGCTTTATCCACGGCAGCAACAATGCTGTTGTTAATGGTCTCCCTTTCCTCGAATGTTTTATCCAGCTCCAATTTTCCGATAATACTCCGCATGGTGGTCTGCGCAATCTGAATCGATGCAAACTGGTAATTATCAATGCCATAGGATGCTTTCATGGCATCAATTACCTGCAGGTACAGGATCCCATCCACCTCCACCGAAATGTTATCCCTGGTGATGCAGATCTGTGAGGCCACATCAATGGCCTGTTCCTTAAGTGTATGCCTGTACCTGATCCGGTCAATAAACGGCACGATGATATTAAATCCCGCTACAAGGGTGCCCCTGTATTTACCCAGTCTTTCAACAATGTAGGCCCTGCGCTGCGGGACCACTTTAATAGAGGATAATAGAATTATCAGCGCCAGAAGGATCAGTCCGGCATATACGAGCGTTAGTGAATTCATTTCCATATGAATATGTTAGAATGTTAGAATGTTAGGTATTAGAATGTTAGGGTGGAGGGGTTTTGGCTCAGGTGGTTTTCTCAACGTTAAAGGTAAGGCCATCCTTGCTCCGGATGATCACCCAGTCTCCCTTAGCCACATCATCAGTGCTCCGGGCTGACCATTGTGTTCCCTTGAACTCCACTTTACCGCTGCCGCCATGGAAATCATCCATGGCTTCGGCTTTATGACCAATAAACTCCTCAAGCTGATCCTCAATCTCTTTGCTGGTTCTGCCGAAGAAACGTTTCTTCAGGTATTTTCGGAGCAAAGCCAGTCCCAGCAGGGAGGCTATAAGAAAGATCAGGATCTGCCAGTTCAGGTTAATATCAGTGAAAGCGCAAACCAGGGCAGTCACCCATGCCCCGACACCAAAAAAAAGAATGACAAGTCCGGGCAGCACAAGTTCAAGAATCAAGAGACCCAGTCCGATAAGGAACCAGATCACTGCAGGATTAGATAAAATGTCCATTTTGGGATGTTTTTTACTAAAATAAGAAAAACCCAAACATTCTGTATAACATTTCAGACGATAATAGGGAGGTATCAACAGTATCATACTGTTCAATTTGCAAACTATCGTTACATTTGTATATTCATCTCTTCTTTATGGGAAAATACCGATACACTAACCGGGACATTAGTTGGCTCTCATTTAACTTCAGGGTCCTTCAGGAAGCGATGGATAAAACCCTTCCTTTATATGAGCGGATCAAGTTCCTGGCCATCTACTCCAACAATACGGAAGAGTTCTACCAGGTGAGGGTCAGTTATTACAAACAGATGCTCCGGCATGAGGTTGAATTCCCCAAGCAACACTTCAGGGAAGTTGATCCGGCCCATATCATCAGGGAGATCAATGAGATAGTTACCAATCAACAATCGATCTTTCACCTGATCTATGAGCAGGAAATACTTCCCGAACTCCGGGCAAACAATATTATCGTAGTAAATGAACACGATGAGTTAACGGAAGAACAAAAGAGTTTTGTGAGCGAAATCTTCTATTCCACCATCATCACATCCATTCAGCCGGTTCTCCTTGTAAAAAGAAAGGTTCGTCCATTTATGCAAACCGGGCAACCTTACATGGCCCTTGAGATGGTCAGTAAAGACAGTAACAAGAATAAACAGAGGGAGCGATATGGAATGGTAAAGATCCCAACGGACCATAATATCTCCAGGTTCCTGGAACTTCCTGAAAAAGATGGCAGGCATTATATTATGTTCCTGGAGGATGTGATTATGCAGCATATTGATGCGATTTTCCCGGGTTACAATGTTGAAAACAGTTACTCATTGAAGCTTACCAGGGACGCCGATATGGAATATGACGACTATGAAGGGGAAGACCTGATAGATGCCATCGACAGGATCCGTTCCGCCCGATCGGTAGGCAAACCAAACCGGTTCCAGTTCGACCGGGCCATGCCTGAAAAACTACTGGATTACCTGATCACCTCCTTCGACATTTCCAGGGATCTGCTTGTAATGGGTGGAGACCGGCATAATTTCAGGGATTTTTTCAGTTTCCCTAATCCAATCTATCCGAAATTTGAGATCCAGAGCCTGCCTCCTATTCCGATACCTGCACTTGCCAACCAGAAAAGGCCCATTGCAAGCCTTATTGCCAAAAAAGATTATATGCTGAGTGTTCCCTATCAGCCATTCGAACACTACCTGAGATTCCTCAGAGAGGCTTCTACCGATCCAACAGTATTGGAGATCAAATCCACACAGTACAGGGTATCTGATCACTCGGTGGTTGTGAATTCACTGATTGCTGCTGCTGAGAATGGGAAAAAAGTCACTGTATTTGTAGAGTTGAAAGCAAGATTTGATGAGGAGGCGAACCTGAAGTGGGCCTATGAAATGACCAAAGCAGGGATCAGGATTATCTACAGTATACCCAAACTTAAGGTGCATGCCAAAATAGCCATGGTCATCCGGAAAAAAGGGTCCAAATATGGTGACCAGGCTTATCTTGGGACCGGCAACTTCAATGAAAAAACTGCCCGGCTCTATTGTGACCATGGCCTGTTTACCTCCAATCCTGAGGTGGTCAGAGAGGTAAAAGAACTATACCGGCACCTGGAGGACCAGCAGGTTCGTCCGGAATTTAAACATATTATGGTCCCTGGATTTAACATGGTATGCGGTTTTATCGAAATGATCAACAGGGAGATCGAATTCGTGAAGAAGAAAAAGCGAGGATATATCCTGTTAAAGATGAACGGGCTGCAGGACCAGGAGATGGTTGACAGTCTTTACAGGGCAAGTGAAGCTGGTGTGAAGGTGGACCTGATCATAAGGGGTGTATGTACATTGAAAACCGGACAGTCCTACAGCAAGAACATCAGGGTGATCCGGCTCGTAGACAGGTACCTGGAACATGCAAGGATATTCTTTTTTAATAATGATGGCGATCACAGGATCTTCCTTGGATCGGCCGACTGGATGAAACGGAATTTGAGAAGCCGGGTAGAGTGTGTCTTCCCGGTCTACGATCCGGACCTGAAAAAGGAGCTGCATAAAGTATTGAAGATTCAACTCTCCGACAATGTAAAAGCCTGTGAAGTTGATGAGAATCTAAAAAACCAGAGGATCATCAGGGAAGGACCCGAAATCAGGGCGCAGATGGCTATTTATGAGTACTTTAAACATAGGTATTCCAATCCCTAGGTTGTGAATTCAGGCGCAAATACTATCAATATATGGAACTTCTCACCAGGCTAAAGCATATACACTCTGAAGCAGAATTCCAACAGGTCATTGATGAGAATGAAAATGTCATGATCTGTTGTGGACGCATGGGGCCCATGTGCCTGCCAGTTTACAGCGCCATGGAGAGCCTGAAAAAGAGCTACCCGCAGGTGGGGTTTTACGACATGCCCTTTGATCATCCCGACGCACATGTGATCAGAAGATTGCCGGAATGCAACAGTTTTATGGGACTTCCTTTCACTGTCTACTTTAAGAATGGATCTGTTGTAAAGGCCACTACAAGTATTCAAACCCAGGATCAGGTAGAGGCCATTTTGAAAGCCAACTTTTAAAACATCCATGTCGGTGGCCAAACAGAAGAAAACTTCACTCTCAATCTCTACTGGAGTGGAACAGCCTGGATCGATCAACCAGCAGGCAGTCAGCCAGTTGAAGAAGATAAGAAAAAAGCCATTCACTGCTGACGAACTGCTGCAGGGAATCCGCTCCGGCAATGTCAGTATGCTGGGCCAGGCCATTACTCTTGTGGAAAGCGCTCTTGAGAGCCATCAAGATATTGCCAGGGAACTTGTTGTTGCATGCCTCCCCTATACAGGGAATGCGTTCCGTGTGGGTATTACGGGTGTCCCCGGGGCGGGGAAAAGCACTTTTATTGAAGCCCTGGGGAAGCATATTCTTGAAAATGGCGGCCGACTGGCCGTACTTGCCATTGACCCTAGCAGTGAACGCTCCAGGGGGAGTATCCTGGGCGACAAGACCCGCATGGAGGAAATTGCCGGAAGCAACAATGCATTTATCAGGCCCTCTCCCTCCGGAGGCACACTTGGAGGAGTAGCCAGGAAAACAAGGGAGTCTATTGTCCTGTGCGAGGCAGCAGGATTCGATACCATCTTTGTGGAGACAGTGGGTGTGGGTCAATCTGAGACTGCCGTGCATGGCATGGTCGATTTTTTTCTACTCCTGATGCTGGCAGGAGCCGGAGATGAACTGCAGGGGATAAAGAGAGGGATCATGGAGATGGCTGATGCCATCGTCATTAATAAAGCCGATGGAAATAATGTTCAAAGAACCAGGCGGGCCCAGGCAGAGTTTACCAACGCGCTCCACCTCTTTCCCCCTTCATCCTCAGGATGGAGCCCCGTTGTAAAGACCTGTTCGTCGCTTTATAGCACAGGTATCAGTGAGATCTGGGAAATGATTCAGGGCTACAACTTATTGGTTACCGGGAATGGTTACCTGCAGGAGAGAAGGCTGGAACAATCCAGATACTGGTTGTATGAGACCCTCAGGGAGGGCATCTATAACCTGGTATTTAATGAGCCGGTTATGCAAAAGGAGCTAAAGTCCTATGAAAAAGCAATCGCTGATGGAACCGTCACCTCTTTTATGGCTGCCAAATCGATTCTTGATAAGTACAAATCCGGCAATAAAATATCCTGATTATTTCCATCGTTAATTATTAATTGTATCATTGCCCTTCAAATAAAACTTGATTTGATATGCGTAACATCATTTGGATCCTGCTGGTCTTTATTACCCTGCAGGCATGCGAAAAGAATAGTGAAGTGTATAACATAAAGGTGGATCTGGATGGTTCCGCCGGTAAGTGGGTCAGGCTGCTGGCCAGGGCGGACAGAAATTATTTCACCTATGACTCGGCCTTTTCAGATTCAGGATCGCCGGTCGTCCTTTCCCGGGGTGTGGAGGGAGTGACCACCATGTACCTCACAATGGAGGATGCCGAGGGCACCATTCAAATGCTGGTTGACAACAGTAACTACAATGTTACAGGGTCACTGGAAGATTATAAGATCACCACGAACAGCAAACCCCAGAATGACCTGACTGAATACAATGAGAAGTTCAGGCCCATCAATGATAAAATAATTGAAATGCTTACTATTCTGAGGGAAGGTGCAAATCCCGGGAATAAGGAGGAATACGAGAATTTGCGACAGGAATATTACGATCTGTACGATCAAAGGGACCGGATGGATTCTGTCTATATCCAGGAGAATCCTTCCTCCTATGCGTCTGTACTTGTCCTGAGAGGCACCTTCTACCTCCTTGATAACGATCAGCTGGAAACTGCTCTTACAAGGCTGGACGCCCCGCTTAAGCAGATGGAAGAGTTTAAATACATGCAGGGCAAACTGGATAGAATGAATGCTGTGGCTGTTGGTAAGCCTTATACGGATTTCGGTCTGGAAACCCCCGAAGGTGAAATACTGAAAATATCAGATGTCCAAAAAGGAAATGTGCTGATGATCGACTTCTGGGCCAGCTGGTGCAGCCCCTGCCGTGAAGCTAATCCTGAACTGGTTGAGATTTACAATGATTACCATGACTCAGGTTTTGATATTATTGGCGTTTCGCTTGACCGTGATTCTGCAAGCTGGGTAAAGGCGATAGCTGATGATCACCTTGCATGGCACCAGATATCGGACCTGAAATACTGGAATTCGGAGGGTGCCGTGTTATACGGCGTTCCAGCCATCCCCCATACGGTCTTAATTGACCGAAACGGTATTATTGCAGGTATGAAACTGCATGGGGACGAACTGCGCAACGCTATAGAATCCTTGTTATAGTCCACGGGAATAAACTTACAGTGCATGAAGAAAAAAGGAGCCGGTCAAATGAGGCCGGCTCCTTTTTATGATATACTAACCAGGGACTGCTAACTTTTGATCACCTCCCCTTTCACCCAGAGGATCATTTTACTTTTCTTGGGATCGTTTGTAATAATGGTAACAGTTTTATTCTGGTTACCCACCTTACCGGCTGAGTTAAAGACAGTTTTTATATTGACTGATTCGCCGGGAGCGACAACCGTTTTATCGGGTTGTACCGCCGTACAGCCACACGATGCGCTCACCTTCCTGATGCGCAGATCTGATTTTCCTGAGTTGGTCAACACATAGGTATGCTCCACTTTTTCTCCCTGGTTAATCTTACCAAACTGGAATTCGGGATCATCCACATTAAGCACCGGGGCATTCGCCAGTTCTGCAGCTGAGAGGGCAGAAAAATCCTCTTCAATATTGGCACTGACTACCAGGCTATAGGCCCTGTCCGCAGTTCCGTTGATATCTAGTGTCATACGATCGATCACGAAGCCCCAGTCATTCCTCATTGGTGCATTGTACGTAGCAACAATCAAACCTTTTTGATTGGGCTTCAGGAGGGCTGGCTCCATTTTTATGGTAACATGTTCAGGAACCCGTTGAAAAGCAACCCGGACATCTCCATCAGAGTTGTTGATAACTTCCAGTTGCTTCTCTGCTGTTTCAGTATTTTTTAGGTTACCAAAAGCCAGGTGATTTGATTTCAGCCTCATGGGCCCCATTTCGTAATGGTAGTCATCCTCAATGGTCCTGGGTTTCGGCTCCACCTCTCCTGTAATTGTAAGTCTTTCGCTACCAGGATTGGAATTTGAAATGACAGTCACATATTTACGGAAGGAACCGGGTCTGCCAGCCGGATTATAGGTTGCAGCCACAAATCCTTTAGCCCCGGGTGCTATCGGCTCACGGCTCCAGCTGGGTGCCGTGCATCCACACGACGCTGAAACATTCTGTATGATCAGGTCGCTGCCTCCCGTATTAATAAATTCAAACTTATAAGTCACATTTCCATCCCCCTCCTTAAATTTCCCGAAATCATGTAGTGTCTCATTAAATGATATTTTAGGTTCCACCGTTTGAGACATAAGGGGTACCATGAAAGCGGCTAAACTGAATAACATCATTATCCGTTTCATATTCCTGCTATTTTAATTGATAAATAAAACTAACTATTTTAATAGATGTAAAATTAACACAAATAAAGCATAATTAGTTGCACAATTTTTGTAATAAAGTTAAGAATGCAATTATCGGGCCGGGATTTGAACTTCCATATAACGAATAATGTTTACTTTTAAATCACCAAAACAGGAAATGAAAAGCATTGGAAGAATAGGGCTCCTGTTATTGCTGATTCTCAGTTCAACCGGGTTATCTGGCCAGTTTTACAACGGGATGCAGATGAACTTCGGAAAGAACAGGGTACAGTATAACAACCGGTACTGGAAGTACTATCGTTTTGACAGGTTTGATGTATACTCATACGAAAACGGGACCGACCTCTCTCTTTATGTAGCCGATTTCGTAGAAAAGGAGCTTGCATTGATCGAGCGCTTTTTCGATTATGAAATCGAGCGACGCATGATCTTCCTCGTCTATAACAAGCTTTCAGACTTCAGACAGAGCAATATCGGGCTGGTTTCAGAGGCTGAAGAATACAACATCGGGGGAACCACCAACATCATTCAAAACAAAGTCTTCCTCTATTTTGATGGCGACCATATGCATTTCGAGCGACAGATCAGGGCTGCCATTGCACAGGTCCTGCTGACTGAAATGATGTATGGGAAAGAGGTCAAAGATAACCTGACCAGCAGTACCATGATTAACCTTCCGGAATGGTACCTTGATGGATTGATCTCTTTTGTTTCAAACCCCTGGGACTACGAACTGGAGAACCGCGTAAAAGATGGAATAGTCTCCGGTAAATACCGCAAATTTGTCAATCTGCAGGATGATGATGCGCGTTACGCAGGGCATTCCTTCTGGAAATATATTGCAGATACGTATGGAGCATCCATCATCCCTCAGATCCTCTATATAACGAAGATCAATAAAAATGCAGAAAGTGGTTTCCACTATGTTCTGGGAAGCAAGCTCAAGGAGCTCTCCCTTGACTGGACCGCTTATTACCTTGGTTTATATACCGCAACCGAGGAGAGTGCCGGACTGCCCGAACAGGGTAAAGTACTTAAAAAACCCAAAAAAAGGAGGGTATACCAGGATATCAAGATCAGTCCTGATGGAAGCATGTTGGCCTACGTAACAAATGAGAAGGGACAGTATAAGATCTGGATACATGATGATGCTACCAACAAACAGAAAAGGATCTATAAAGGGGGCGAAAAACTGGACCAGATCACCGATTATTCCTACCCGGTGATAGCCTGGCACCCCTCCTCCCAAATTCTTGGATTTGTGACTGAAGAGAAGGGGGAAACGAAATTCCATGTATATAATCTTGAAACCCACGAGATAACCACCAGAAATCTGCTCAACTTCGAAAAAATACTGGACCTGAGCTTCTCTCCCGATACGAGGAAACTGGTTTTCTCTGCGGTGGTCGATGGCCAGACTGATATATATGTATTTGATATTGCTTCATCGACCGTCGACCGAATTACAAACGACCTTGCCGACGACTTCAATCCGAAGTTCATGAACAACATGAACAACATCACCTTTGTTTCGAACCGGCGCAGAGACACCCTTTACCTGGAAAACGACCCGGAAAACAACACCACCACCGCGTTTGCAGTTTTTGTATATGATTATGCAGGCAGAAGCCCTGTATTGCAAAGAATCTCTGAAGGTAACTATATCAATCACTCCCAGCCTTTGTCACCCAGGAACAATGAGTTCTTTTACCTGAGTGATAAAAATGGTATAATAAACCGGTACTATGCCAGGTATGACAGCACCATAAGCCTGGTGGACACGACCATTCACTACAGGTATTTTGCCAATAGTTTTCCACTGTCCAACTACAAACGCAATATCCTCTCACAGGATATTAATACTGAAACACAGGAAATTGCTGAGATTGTTTACAGTGACGGCAGGTTCAATATGTACGAATACCCAATGGAATTTGAGCGGAAATACGGGGATAAGCTGAAACCTACTGAATACAGGAACAGGCATATAGCCAGGCTGACCACTGAAGACTCTATTCACCATGTGGAAAAGAAGGTGATTTCCATGAAGGATATTGCCAATAACCAGCTGGTTCATGAGGGTGACACCATTCAGCTCCAGGAATTTACCATTGATATCAACAACTATATTTTCGAACGGGAGAAACTCAACTATTACAACAATCAGCTAAGTAACAGGAATTTGAATCTGGTACTGGACTCTGCGGAGAATAAAAAATTAATGTATATCGATTACACCACGGCCTTTTATCCCAACAAACTGGTCAATCAAATCGACTTTAGTTTCCTGAATGCTTCCTATCAGACCTTCACGGGTGGTGCCTTCTACTTTAATCCGGGTCTGAACCTCCTTTTCAAAGTAGGGGCCAATGACCTTTTCGAGGATTACAGGCTGGTCGGGGGTGTACGGTTCGCTACCGATTTTGACAGCAACGAGTACCTTCTCAGTTTTGAGAACCTGAAACAACAGCTGGATAAGCAGATCATATTTCACCGCCAGGTATTTAAAAATTACCTCGATGTAGAAAACTATACAGTGGTCAGGACCTTCACAAATGAGCTGCTGGGTTCTTTGAAATACCCTTTAAGACAGACCCTTGCTGTGAAAGGTACTGCTTCCTTCAGGCACGACAACACCGTGTACCTCTCCACAAGCAATGAAAACCTGAACAAACCCAATACATTGAAAGTATGGGGCGGTCTGAAGGGAGAACTGATCTTTGACAATACCAGGAAGCTGGGGACCAATCTTTACAGTGGAATGCGCTGGAAAGTATTTGGTGAGGCATATCGTCAGATCAATGCAGCCAAATCTGACCTGTTTGTAGTCGGGGCAGATTTCAGGCACTATCTGCGGATCCACAGATCGCTGATATGGGCCAACAGGATCGCCGGAAGCGCCTCCTTTGGAAGAAGTCCGCTGATCTATTATTTAGGAAGTGTGGATAACTGGATCAACCTGAACCAGTCAAAGGTCCCCACCTTTAACAGATCGGTTGCAATTGATTATTCCCAGAACTATGCCTACCAGGCCCTTGCAACGAATTTGCGCGGATTCTCGCAAAATATCAGGAACGGAAGCAATTTTGTGGTTATCAACACGGAACTCAGGTGGCCTATCTTTCGTTACCTGGCCGGTCACCCGCTGGGTTCCGGCTTTCTCAATAATTTCCAGGTTGTAGGTTTTGCAGATGTGGGGACCGCATGGACCGGGCTGCATCCTTTTAAAAATGATAATGCCTGGAATACCGAGATTATAGAAAACGGACCTATGACCATCACCCTTGATGCTAACCGTGACCCGATTGTTGGAGGATATGGATTTGGTTTAAGGGCGCAGCTGCTGGGTTATTTTGTTAGACTGGACTGGGCCTGGGGCATAGAGAATCTGGAGGTACAACCCAGAATGTTCTATCTCTCACTCAGTCTTGACTTTTAATCCCATCGTCCTTTGAACCTTGAAAAACAGATAGCCAGCATCCTGACCGATCAAATGGTAAAGGAAATAGTGTCTTACAGGCGTCAGTTCCACCAGTATCCAGAACTCTCTTTTCAGGAATTTAAGACTTCTGAAGTCATCAGGGGTATACTGGACAGGTGGGGCATCGAATATACCTATCCTCATGTGAAGACAGGAATAGTGGCAAGGATCGTGGGTGATCATCCTGGCAGGCGTATCGCTTTGCGTTCAGATATGGATGCCCTTCCAATAAATGAACAGACCGGTCTGGAATACGCATCCAGGAACAGCGGTGTGATGCATGCATGCGGACACGATATGCATATGGCTTCCCTGCTCGGTGCCATCCGATTACTGAATCAGTTGAAACATGAGATAAATGGTGAAATACTTTTCCTTTTTCAGCCGGGGGAAGAGAAGATACCCGGAGGGGCAAAACTGATGCTGGAGGAGGGAGTTTTTAAGGGCCGTGAACCCCATATGATTATCGCCCAGCACGTACTTCCCGAAATGAATGCGGGACACGTAGGTTTCAAACCAGGCATATACATGGCATCTTCCGATGAGATCTACATAACCGTAAAAGGTAAAGGTGGACACGGCGCTTTGCGGCACAATATAAAGGATCCGGTTTTGATGGCATCCCGGATCCTTCTGACCCTTCAGGACGAGGTCTCAAGGATGGCGCCCGTTAAAATACCCACAGTTCTCTCATTCGGGAAAGTTGTAGCCGACGGAGCTGTAAATGTGATTCCCGATGATGTGTACCTGGAGGGTACTTTCCGGACTATGAACGAGGAGTGGAGAAGGGAGGCGCACCAGCTCATTGAAAAGATAGCCTCGGAAATCTCAGCCAGTATGGGTGGCTCAGCTGAGGTGGAGATCAGGAACGGATATCCGGTTCTGTATAACCATGAACAGGTTACCAGGGAATCCATAAGACTGGCTACAAAACTGCTGGAAGAAGAAAATGTTGAGGCGATGGATATCAGGATGACAGCCGAAGATTTTGCATGGTTTACACAGGATATTCCCGGGATGATGTACCGGCTTGGAGTCAGGGATCCCGGTTCTGAACAACCTTATTTGCTGCATTCACCCCTGTTTAATGTCAATGAATCGGCAATGAAAACAGGTATCTCCGTCATGGCATATCTGGCCATTGAATTATTAAAAATAACCGCTGTTGAAAAAATAAATTCCTGACAGGGATTGAGAAATGGAAATTAGATTCTAAATTTGCCCCATTAGAATTATAAACAAATAGTTATGGCTTACGTAATTTCAGATGATTGTACTGCATGTGGCACTTGTATAGATGAATGTCCGGTTGAGGCTATCAGTGAAGGAGATATTTACAAAATTGATCCCGATCTATGTACTGACTGCGGCGCATGCGCCGATGTTTGTCCCGTTGAAGCAATCAGCCCTGAATAGGGTCGGGAATTCATATTTTATAAAAGAAAGCTGTCTTCTTAAGGCAGCTTTTTTTTTAATAATTGTTAAACTTATGATTTATTTAAAAGTCAAATCCAGATAACCAACACCTCAAACCAAAACAACCCAACTATGAAATCTATAAGGAATTTGCTGATTGTTCTTTCAGGAATGGCCATTCTGACCCTTTCCGGGTGTGGCCCCAAATATACCATTGAAGAACACGATGGTTTCACTCTTGTTCATAACAACGGAGGGCAAACACTTGGATACGCTCCAGGTTCAGGAGTGGCTCTGATTGAAAAAAATGGTTATGCCTTCAAAGATCTGAACAAGAACGGAGAACTGGACAACTACGAGGACTGGAGATTACCCGTCAGGGAACGGGCAGAGGGCCTGGCCTCTTTAATGTCGGTGGAACAGATCGCCGGCCTGATGCTATACAGTGCACATCAGGCTGTTCCTGCCGCGGGCCGAAGGGGTGGTAACTATAATGGCCAGCCCTACGGGGAAAGCGGAGCGGATCCATGGGACCTTTCGGATGACCAGCGGGATTTCCTGACCAACGATAACCTCAGGCACGTGCTGGTAACTTCGGTGGAAAGTCCGGAGGTAGCTGCAAAATGGAGCAACAATGTACAGGCCCTGGTGGAAGGCATAGGTTTGGGGATCCCTGCCAACAACAGCTCGGACCCGCGCCACAGGAGTTCTGCCAATGCAGAGTTCAATGAAGGTGCCGGAGGTGATATATCCATGTGGCCCTCATCCCTGGGTATGGCCGCCACATTTGACCCGGACCTTGAGTTGAATTTCGGGGATATCGCTTCGAAAGAGTACCGGGCCCTGGGAATAACCACTGCCCTTTCTCCCCAGATCGACCTGGCAACAGAACCCCGCTGGGGCCGTTTCAGCGGCACGTTTGGAGTTGATCCCCAGCTTGATGCAGATATGGCAAGGGCCTATGTGGACGGATTCCAGACCTCCGAAGGGGAAGCAGAAATAGCCGGAGGCTGGGGCTACCAAAGCGTAAATGCCATGGTCAAGCACTGGCCCAGCGGAGGACCCGAAGAGGGTGGCAGGGATGCCCACTATTCCTACGGGAAATACGCCGTCTATCCGGGGAACAACCTGAAGGAGCACCTGATCCCTTTCACTGAAGGAGGTTTCAAGCTAAACGGACCCACCGGGTCTGCAAGTGCTGTAATGCCATACTACACCATCTCATACAACCAGGATACCGTGAACGGAGAAAATGTTGGGAACTCATACAGCAGATTCATGATCAACGACCTTCTCAGGGGTACATATGGTTATGAAGGGGTAGTCTGCACGGATTGGGGCGTAACCAATGACTATACTGCTGTGGATGGATTTGCCACGACTTGCTGGGGTGTGGAGAATCTGACTGTTGAGCAAAAGCACTATAAACTGATCATGGCCGGTGTGGACCAGTTCGGCGGGAACAATGATATGGGCCCTGTGGTAGCGGCATACAAGATGGGGGTTGAAGAGCATGGCGAGGAATTTATGCGGGAGCGTATGGAACAAACTGCAGTACGCCTTCTTATGAATATCTTCCGGACCGGCCTTTTTGAAAATCCCTACCTGGAGGTAGAAAAGACAGTGGAGACGGTCGGGGAACCGGATTTTATGGCTGCCGGTTTCGAGGCCCAGCTTAAATCCATCGTGATGCTCAAGAACGCAGGGAACATACTGCCGCTGGATGAGCATACTACCGTATATATCCCGAAAAAATTCTTCCCCGCCAGGCGGGGCATGTTCGGATTCGGCGGAACAGAAGAGCGATGGGACTACCCGGTGAAACTGGAAATCATCCGGAAATATATGAATGTAACCGAGAATCCTGAAGAGGCGGATTGTGCATTGGTCTTTATCGACGGACCAGATGGTGGAAGCGGTTACAGCAGGGAGGATGTGGAAGCCGGCGGAAACGGTTATGTACCTATAACGCTGCAATATAAACCCTACACTGCTGAATATGCCCGCGCAGTCAGTATCGCAGGCGGGGACCCGCTTGAGGATTTCACTAACCGAAGCTACAAAGGCAAAACGGTCACTGCATCCAACACTTCGGACCTGGACCTTGTATTGGACACCAGAAAAGCGATGGGTGAGAAACCGGTGATCGTGGTGGTGAGTGTATCCAACCCGATGGTCTGTTCCGAGTTTGAGGCGGAAACCAACGCCATCCTTGTCAGTTTCGGGGTACAGGACCAGGCAATCATGGAGATTGTGAGTGGCCATGCTGAACCGTCAGGACTTCTGCCAATGCAGATGCCCGCCAACATGAAGACCGTGGAAGAGCAATTTGAGGATGTTCCCCGTGATATGCAGTGTTACACCGATTCGGAAGGCAATGTATATGATTTTGCCTACGGGCTGAACTGGAGCGGTGTCATCGATGACGACAGGGTATCAAATTATAAGTGAGGATTTAATCATTGTTATTTGAACTAAGATTGCAGCTGTAAAAGCAGTTGCAATCTTATTATGGGTCATCATCAATTAATTTGGAATTCCCATTCCGAAGAGTGGGTATTTACGGATTATACCGTGACAGTCTGAGCAGCTCCTGAAAATTGCGCTGTGACATAACCTGGTTTACGGTCAGCTTTGGATTCCTTTCCACATAGGCATTAATGATCTGCCACCCCTGCCAGACTGCAGCCCTGCCTGGCGATTCATTGGTGTAAAATGCCGTATAGGGAGCATCCTCCACCAGTTTTCTGATGTTCATAGGATCGGTAGAAAAAAGTAACTTCTCTTCAACCAGGTGGGTCCACATCTGCTCTTCATTGTTCCTGCACCACTTCATCTGGTCATCGGTAAAGCCCATGATCTTCTGCTCTTCCAGGTCAGGGTACATGGCCCCCACAAACCAGGTCAGCTGGCCATGATAAATCATCCTCGAAAGCACATTGTCCACCGAATCATTATAGGGATAAAGTTGTGTAGCCCACGCCAGCATGACATCCACAGGTATCATGCTGGGTTCTTTTTTCCAGGCAAGGTACCGGGGCACCCCCATTTGCTGATAGTAGGAGCAATCGCCTCCAAGGTACTGATCAAGCCCAACACCCACAAAATGATCCACTGTAAATAATCCCTGGTTGAACCTGCTTACATATCCTACCACCCGGGGCAATATGGAGTCTGGATAATGGTAGAGATAATGTCTGAAACCATTCGTCAGACCGGATTCAATTTCAGTGGTTGAGTTGAATACCCCCTCGGTGTAATCGTATACCTCCCTGTTAGTCGGATCATTGATAAACATAGAAAGATAGGAAGGATATCTGCGCGATGAAGCCAGTCCGATATTGATCACGTGCACATTGAAAACATCAAAGAAATCTCCATATTTCCGGTATAATGCCCCTATGGCAACATCCATTGTATCCTGGTCCATTTCAAACAGGTCCCTGTCAAATCGTTCCAGTTTTATATTTGAATCTATTCCCGATATGTCCACATCAAGCGGGTTTCGCTCGCAACCGGTCACTATCACCATGATACCCAACAGAAAAAGTAAGGTACATTGAACAGGTCTCATCATAATCATTAAATTTGAGCGTTTTAAAAACGAATAACAAAAATATAAAATATGAAAAGAATACCAGCCATATTAATCATATTGGCAGCTTTGCTACCTGCCCGGTCTCAGACACCCATTAAATTCAGTGTTCACCTGGATCCGCAATTCGCCTGGTTTAGCTCTGATGATGAGAGCACAGTGCCAAACGGGTCGATCTTTCATCTGCAGGCCGGTTTGCAGATGGACTATTTTTTCGCTGAAAATTATGCTTTTGCGCTGGGTGTGTCCATCAATAACCTCGGTGGGAACCTGTTATATAACGATTCGACAGAATTTAGTTCAAAGGGAGACCCGGTGCAGGTTCTACCGGGTCAGAATGTCAAACAGAATCTGCAGTATATTGATTTCCCAATAGGTCTTAAACTGAAGACTGAAGAGCTGGGCTATGCCACTTTCTTCTTTGAACTGGGATTCAATCCCTTAATCAACCTTAATGCGAAAGGTACATCTGATGCCGCTTCCATGGATAAGAATGACATCCGGGAAAACATCAATCTGTTCTGCCTGGGTTACCATGCGGGAGCTGGAGTAGAATACAAGTTGGGAGGGAATACAGCTGCTATCGGGGGCATTCGCTGGACCTCCGGGCTTATAGATGTTACCAGTAACGACAAAGCCAATGTAAAACTGAATGCGATCTCGGTTCACCTGGGGATTCTGTTTTGATCTAATATTCTGCCATGAAGATTGCACTGGCACAGTTGAATTATTTGATTGGTGATTTTGAAGGAAATCTCACCAAAATCAGCGGTGCTGTTGCTGATGCTGTATCGGAAGGTGCCGATCTGGTGATATTCTCAGAACTATCCATCTGTGGATATCCTCCCCTCGACCTGCTGGAGAGGAAAGAGTTTGTCACAACCAGCAGACGGTATGTGGAAAAGCTGGCAATTGCAGTGGACAATGACACAGGTGTCCTGGTGGGGGGGCCTGATTTCAATACAGAAACAGACGGGAAACTGCTCTATAATGCTGCATTCTTCCTGTACGGGGGCAAGGTACAGCAGATAATCCGCAAAACATTGCTGCCCACCTACGATATTTTTGATGAGTACAGGTACTTCGAGCCCAACCGGGAGTTCAATATAATCCGGTTCAAAGGCAGAAAACTGGCAGTGACCATCTGTGAGGATCTCTGGGATGAACAACCGTTTGACAACGATTTTTCGCGCAGCAGGCTCTATACTACCAACCCCCTGGAGGAGTTGCAAAAGCATGGACCGGATGTGATCATCAATATTGCAGCATCTCCATTTGCCCACAGGAAAATGGAAGTCAAACAATCTATTTTTACGGGGAAGGCAGCACGGTATGGCATTCCTTTGCTATACTGCAACCAGGTGGGTGCCCAGACTGAATTGATCTTTGAAGGCGGTTCAATGGCCATCCACCCATCGGGTCGCGTTGCCCGTAAACTGCCCCTGTTCCGGGAGGAGGTTCAGCTCTTCGACCTGGATGAACTGACCGGTTCTGAACCTCCGGTTTCCGAAGGTCTGATAGCAGACCGGATTGAAACCATCGTAAATGCACTGGTATGCGGCATCAGGGATTATTTCACGAAACTGGGTTTTAAAAAAGCCACGCTTGGTCTGTCAGGCGGAATCGATTCAGCAGTTACACTGACACTGGCGGCAAGAGCAATAGGTCCGGAAAACATTCAGGTCCTGTTGATGCCCTCACAGTACTCTTCTGACCATAGCGTGAATGATTCGGTCCAACTGGCTAATAATCTGGGGGTGAGATATTATATTCTCCCCATTGAAAAGCTCTTTAGCCGGTTTAAGGAGACACTTCATCCACTTTTTGAAAACCTGCCGGAAGATATCACTGAGGAGAACCTACAGGCCCGTATCAGGGGGACACTGCTGATGGCGCTTTCAAACAAACTGGGGAATATCCTTCTGAATACGAGCAATAAAAGTGAAACCGCCGTAGGATACGGGACGCTCTATGGAGATATGAGCGGCGGATTATCTGTCCTGGGTGATGTATATAAGACCGATGTGTACCTGATGGCTGAATACATGAACCGGGAGAAGGAAATCATTCCAGCTAATATCATTTCAAAACCTCCCTCAGCTGAACTGAGGCCAGGCCAGAAGGACAGCGATTCGCTGCCCCCTTATGATGAACTTGACAGGATCCTTGAAGCTTACATTGAAAGGCAGCTTCCCGTTGAAAAGATAACTGAGATGGGACATGAAGACAAACTGGTTAACAGGATCATAAGGATGGTAAATCAAAATGAATACAAAAGATACCAGACACCACCCATTCTCAGAATATCATCAAAAGCTTTCGGGGTTGGAAGAAGGCTGCCACTGGTAGCCAAATATTGACGCAAAATCGATAATTTTTTCTAATTTTGTCTGTTATTCAACATCATTAGGACCAAAGCACAATATTACGATGCAGGAAAGGAACTTTAATGCAGATGACTGTATAGATAATCCAAAATCTGTATTTACAGTACTTACTCCCAAAGAAAAAGAATTCCTGAAGCAAAACTATACCTGCGCCTTTTACAAGAAGGGTGAGATTATTTTTAAAGAGGGGGACAAACCGATGGGCCTGATGATACTGGCCGAAGGAAAGGTAAAAATATTTAAAGAGGGAGTAGGAGGAAGAGAACAAATTGTCAGGATGGCCAAACCAGTCGGATTCATAGGGTACCGCGCTCTTTTTGCTGAAGAGAACCATACTGCCACCGCTGTTGCCATTGAAGACTGTGTATCCTGTATTGTAGACAAAGAGAGTGTATTCAGGGTCATGCGCAGCAACGCTGATTTAAGCATGAGTGTGATCCAATCCTTTGCTTCTGAACTTGGATTTTCACATGACCGTACTGTTACACTTACACAAAAGCATATCAGGGGGAGGCTTGCCGAATCACTGATCTTTCTCAAGGATACATATGGTTATGAAGATGACGCTAAAACCATCAAGATATATCTCTCAAGGGAAGATGTGGCGAATCTCTCCAATATGACCACCTCCAATGCCATCCGCACATTATCAACCTTTGCTCAGGAAGGTGTGATCTCCATTGATGGACGGAAGATAAGGATCCTGGACCTGCCCAAACTTGAACGTATCAGTGAGCTGGGCTAAAAGATGAGATTCATAGGTTATATTTTTGCATACAGCTTCGTCTGGCTGCTTCACCTTTTGCCGGAACGCATCCTCTACCTGCTCTCTGATATTCTCTTTTTTCTCATGTATCATGTTGCTGGTTACAGGAAGAAGGTTGTGTACGAAAACCTGAGAAAGTCCTTCACGGACTCCGGGAAAAGTGAATTGAGGAGTATAGCAAAAAAGTTTTACCACCACCTCTCCGACCTGATGCTGGAGTCTTCAGTATTCCCGTTCTATTCTGAATCGAAAGCCCTGAGCAGGATCACCTATCAAAACTGTGAACTGCTGGATGATTTATACGGAAAAGGAAAGATGGTAATGGCTGTACTGGGACACTATGGAAACTGGGAATACCTTTCATCTCTAGGACTGGCAATCAAATCCCCTGTAGTTGCCATCTACAAGCCGCTTAGAAACAGGTATTTTGACAGCATGGTACAAAAGAACAGGGAAGCCTACGGGGTAGTACCCGTGCCTATGGAGAAAATAGCTCGAAAGCTGATTGAATATAAAAAAAACAATAACCCTGTACTGACGCTTTTCCTGGGTGACCAGCGACCCCTGTATCATCAGATCCATTACTGGACGAAATTTATGGGTCAGGATACCCCCATGTTCCTTGGCACGGAAAAATTAGCCCGGAAACTGGATGCCGCTGTTGTTTTCCTGAAATTCAGAAAGTTGAAACGGGGCCGGTACGAAGTGGAAGCAGAATTGGTTTGTGAAGAGCCCAATGAACTTGATCCATATGAAATTACAGAGCGTCATGTCCGCATCCTTGAAAAAATGATCAGGGAGGAGCCAGCATATTGGTTATGGTCCCATAAACGATGGAAACACTCCTACGAAAAATTTATGGAGGAACATGACACCAAAGCCTAATTCAGCACCTCTTTTTCATTTTTATAGATATACCAGAGTTTGCTGTACTTCAGGAACACCTCATATGCTGAATTCACACTGACTATTAAACCATAAAAACCATCCATGAATCCCAGTCGAAAGAAGTAATCTTTCAGGAAACGCCAGAATGGACGGAAGACAATTGTAAAAAAGGTGACCTTCCTTCCCTGTTCATAATATGAGCGGGCCAGAATGGAGGAGAATGAATTGATCTGGCGATGGTGTTCCTTTATTGAAAAGTAAGAATAATGCAGGATATCCCCTTTCAGGAAACTGATGGTTGCCCCTTTATACACCATGAACTTGTCGTGGGGATTCAATCCTCCCCAGTTTCCCATTCTTGAATCCCATAACCTCAGTTTCCTTGCCGGGTACCAGCTGGTATGGCGGATCCATTTCCCACAGTAATTTGTGAGCCTGTTAAAATAGTAACCGTCGTGGGTCCAATCCTCCTTTATTCCCTGGATCGAAAGCTTCAGCTGGAACGAAAGCGCCTCATCCGCATCCAGCGAAAGGATATATGGTGAGCTGGCCTGCAGGACCGCCCAGTTCTTTTGCTCGATATGGCCTGTGAATCTGTGCCTGATAAAACGGGCGTTGTACAAACGGCAAATCTCCTCAGTACGGTCGGTCGAATAACTGTCCACCACCACTATTTCATCAGCCACATCCGTTAATGATTCCAGGCACCGCGCTATATTATGCTCCTCGTTGTAGGTTATAATGACTGCCGAGATCCTTACCTTCATAATTATTCCTGTATGTACACTCTTTTCACCCGTTCAGGAATGGAGGTCAGAATTTCATAAGCATTGGTCCCGGCCTGCCTGGCCAGTTCCGACACTGGCTGTTGCTTGCCGAACAACTCCACCGTATCACCTTCGGAAACATCCAGCCCGGTCACATCAATCATGGTCATATCCATACAGATCTCTCCAACGGTTGGGGCAACCTGTCCATTTACCATCAATTTCCCGGCACCGTTCCCCAGGCTCCTGCGAAAGCCATCTGCATATCCTACAGGGATAGTGGCGATTGTGCTTTCCCGGCTCATCATTCCACTACGGGAATAGCCTACAGTATCCCCTGCGTTTACAGTTCGAATTTGTGAAACAGTGGATTTAAACGAGCTGACCTCCTTCAGTGATGCCCCCTGGCCAATACCATGCAGCCCGATCCCCAGCCTGACCATCTCATACTGGGCATCAGGAAATCTCTCGATACCTGCAGAATTAAGAATATGCCTCAGGAGTGGCATCCCCAATGCATCCAGAAGATGGGAACTCATTTGATCGAACTGTTTGATCTGTTCTCCTGTAAAGCGGTCATGTTTACTTTCACCTGAGGCTGCCAGGTGACTGAACACAGAAGCCACATTCAACTCAGGTTTCGTCAGCCAGGGTATAAGCTGTTCGAGGTTGTGTTCTCCAAAACCCAGACGATGCATCCCGGTATCCAGTTTTACATGAACAGGAAAACCTTTCATCTCCCTTCGACGCAAGATCTTTTGAAGAGCCTCCAAACCTTTCATGTTATAGATCTCCGGCTCCAGGTTGTAATCAACCATGGCTTCAAATCCTGAAGGGTCCGGGTTCATCACCATCACCGGCAGGTGGATCCCGGCTTTTCTCAACTCTACACCCTCATCAATAAACGCAACTGCAAGGTAATCCACCTGATGATATTGCAGTAACCTGGCAATTTCAATGTTCCCGCTTCCATAAGATAATGCCTTGACCATGACCATGATCTTCACACCATCGTTCAGAAGAGATCTGAAATAATTCAGGTTACTGACCATGGCATTAAGGTCCGTTTCAAGCATTGTCCGGTGAGTCTTCAGCTGAAGCTCACGGGTAATTCTCTCAAAACCAAATTTCCGGGATCCCTTGATCAATATAATCCGATCATTAAAACGTGTCCTGTCCATCTGCCTCATGAATTGCTCGGTATCCTGGTAGAACAGGGAAGATGACGGGAACAGTGCCCTCTGTCCCGAAAGAGCCGGGCCAATTCCAATGAACTGGTCAATATGATTATTCCGGAGCAGGGATGCAATTTCGGAATAGAGGGTCCGGGCCTCCATTCCACTTTGAAGGAGATCCGAAAGGATCACCACCCTCCCCGACCGTGTATCCTGCTGGCCCATCAGGTCGAGTGCTGCAGATACCCCTCCTGTATCGGAATTGTAGGTATCATTGATTAATGTACTGTTCATAATCCCCTTAAGCATCTCAAGGCGCATGGAAACCGGTTCCAGCAATCCGATCCTCTCCTTTACATAATCTACGGGAATTCCTTTCTCAACCGCGTATGTAAATACATGCAGCGCGTTTTCCAATGAAGCATCATCGGAAAAAGGCAGCATGAATTTCACCATACCGCCCCGGATCTTCGATTCAATTAAAGTCTGTGAAGGTGTCCTGTTTACTACCTGGTAAAAGTATTTGGCCTTACCCTCCAGTGACCAGTCAATAATCTCAGACTGGAGTTTTCCCATGTACGTGAGAAGCGGTTTGTTACCAACAGTGGTATCGGCTCTGCAAATCACCTTTTTGCATCCCTTGAATAATTTAAGCTTTTCAGAGAGTTTCTCCTCCATGCTTTTAAAATGCTCCTGATGTGCAGTCCCAAGGTTGGTGAAGATACCGGAGTCAGGATGGATAATTTCATGTAATTTTTCCATTTCACCCGGTCTGGATATTCCCGCTTCAATGATGGCCAGCTCATGTACGGGTTCAATCCCCCAGACTGACAATGGAACACCCACCTGGCTGTTGTAACTCTTCGGACTCCTGTGGATCCGGATAACATCACCCAGGCACTGGTGGATCCACTCCTTCACAATTGTTTTCCCGTTGCTGCCTGTAATGGCCAATACCTCACCGTGGAATTGGTTGCGCCAGGCCGATGCCATCTGTTGAAGCCCCAACAGGGTATCGTCAATATGACAGAATCCGGCTTCAGGATATGCTTTCAGGTCCGGAAGAATGGAAACAAGAAATAGACGTACACCGCGGCCATACAACTCGCCAATGTAATTGTGACCGTCATGCTGGTCCCCTGTAAGAGCCACAAATAGCGTATCCACCGAGAATGCCAGCGTCCGGCTGTCATTGGATAGAGTTGAAAAGGGCAGATCACTCCTTCCATAGACACTCCCGTGCAGCAGTAATCCCAACTTTTCCAGTGTCCATCCAGGTACCATGAATTTTTATCTTCCCGCTTTTTCCTTTGTATAACAAACCCTGCAGAGAGGTTCATAAATATCTGTTTCACCAAGGACAATCAACTGATCATCCTCCGAAAGTCTGTGGGTATAGTTTGCGAGCGATCCGCATCTGACACATATGGCGTGTACTTTGGTCACATATTCCGCTATGGACAACAGTCCGGGCATCGGGCCAAAGGGAACTCCCTTATAATCCATATCCAATCCCGCAACAATAACGCGTATACCGCTGTTTGCCAGCTGGTTGCATACACCAATAAGCCCCATGTCAAAGAATTGCGCCTCATCGATTCCCACCACCTCTACCCCGCTTGCCAGAAGAAGTATATTTGCTGATGAGTCGACCGGTGTGCTGTGTATGGTATTTTCATCGTGGGAAACTACCTCTTCCACAGAATACCTCACCTCAATTCTCGGTTTAAATATCTCCACCTTCTGCCTGGCAATTCTGGCCCTTCGGAGTCGGCGGATGAGCTCCTCTGTTTTTCCTGAAAACATAGACCCGGTTATAGCCTCGATCCATCCCTGTCCGCTTGAGCTACCAGCTGTATTTTCAAGAAACATGATACAAGATTATCAGAAGATTATCGTTAGTTTTGCATGACCCCTTATAAAATTCACAGAAAATCATGGAGATAAAATACACCATTGAAATCTTGACTAAAGATATACAAGATATCGAAAAACTGGTGGCCAACCTTGGTAATTCTAAGGATGAATCAGCCCTTGAACTCGACCTGGCATTATCAAAACTCAGGAATGTATATGAGATTCTTACCATGATCAAAGCGGATCGTCTTCATGAACTGATTAATCATATTAAAGATCAGGATCAGCCAGCAGCCAACGCTGCTCCACAACCGGAACAGGAACCGGCTGCAATTCCCCGGACGGAGCCGGAACCGGTTGAAAAAGATGAACCTGAACCCGAACCAAAGGCAAAATCAGGACCTGCAAATTCCACGATCCTCGCCGAAAAATTTTCAGCGGAATCAAGTATTAATGAAAACCTGGCAGGGAAACGCAACCTTGAAATGGACAAAAAACTGATCGGGCAGCCCATTGATAATATTAGCCGCAATATCGGAATCAATGACCGCTTTTTAATCATAAGGGAGCTTTTCGAAGGGGATTCTGATCAATTCAGCCTTCTTCTGGGCAAACTTGACAGTGCGGTAAACTATCAGGATGCAACCGGGATCCTGGAAGAACAATTTGCAGAATCAATGGATCATGAAGGTGTGGAAATCCTCAAAACGCTTGTGAAAAGAAGGCATATCCGGTAATCCGATGTCTAAACTTTACCTGGTCCCCACCCCCATTGGAAACCTGGGAGATATCACCCTGAGGGCAATTGAAGTATTGAAAAATGTAGATATTGTACTCGCCGAGGATACAAGAAAATCAGGATTCCTGCTCAAACAATTTCAGATCAGCAAACCGGTGCAGTCGCATCATAAGTTTAATGAGCACAAAACCCTGGAATCCATTGTTGAGAGAATCATGGGAGGCACAACCGTTGCCCTTGTCACCGATGCCGGAACTCCGGGCATTTCGGACCCGGGTTTCCTGCTGGTGAGAGCCTGCATTGAAAAGGGCATCGAAGTCGAGTCCCTGCCCGGGCCAACTGCATTTGTCCCGGCGCTGGTTAATTCCGGCCTTCCGTGTGACAGGTTTGTTTTTGAAGGTTTTCTGCCGCAGAAAAAGGGGAGGCAAAAAAGGCTGACAGAACTTTCACACGAAACACGTACCATGGTGCTGTATGAATCTCCTTACAGGCTGGTGAAAACGTTAACCCAACTGGCTGAACATTTCGGGCCCGAAAGAAAAGGATCAGTCTCCAGGGAACTGACAAAAGTCCACGAAGAGACCGTCAGGGGTACACTCCAGGAGCTGGCCCTTTATTTCAGCAAAGGAACCGTCAAAGGAGAAATCGTCCTGGTTGTTGAGGGTTCAGGTGCTTAGTAGGATCTGACATTTCCCGTACCGGTGATCCTGGTAGTGATCAGCGGATTGCCTCTGTATATTATATCCCCCGATCCAGTGATCGTTGCATCCAGGAGATCTGCGGCCCATACATATATCTTACCCGAACCAGTATTGGTGGCGCGTACATCTGATCCCATCAGATCGAGTGCATCAATCCTTCCTGAAGAGTTAAGTGAATACTCAGCTGTCTCAACATCTCCCGTAAGCTCTATCGTTCCTGATCCACTTAAAACCACATCTATGTCCGCTCCATCTATTATCCCCGCACTGATATCGCCCGAAGAGCTGTGTCTCAGCTTTACTTGCGTTGTTCCCAAAAGGGTGCCACACGTGATGGCACCTGAACCGGATTGCACAGCATCAAGTTCATTGATATATGAACCAGTGATCCGGATATGCCCGGATCCGGAATTACCAATCAAATATGTATCAGCCATAACAGAATCAATCTCCATATTACCTGACCCGGAATTGGATATTTCCACTTCTGTGCTCGAGGCAATATCTGCATATACTCTTCCTGAACCTGATAACCTCAATATTTCTGTCTCTGGCAAAGATACATTTACCCTGATGGGTGTGCTGGATCTTATACAGGTACCATTCTGAGTCTTCACGATCAGAGTATTTCCTGAAACATATGTTTCTATAACCTGGATCAGGTTCTCCTGTGCAACCACTTCCACACCAAAAGTATCAGCACGTGTAACGTATACATCAAAAGAACCTGTATTGCTGACACCGGTAAAATTCTCTAAATCACGGAAGTCAGATACCACCGGGCCTGAGCCGTCAAAACAGGGTCCGAAATAAGAACATCCGGAAATCGTTGCAGTTAATATTACAATTCCTATAAGCCATCTGTTTTTCATCATTTCATCAAATAATAATTAAACCTATTACTCATTCCTCAATCAAAAGGACAAATGATTGAACGAAAAGATGCATCGGTCGATATAAAAAAGGGAGAATTCCTCTGGAATGTTAATCAAAACAGGAACAGGTATACGTTTTCGAACATGGATGTTACGCTTCCGGTCAGAATTATCAAATTTTAACAACTTTAAATGAAGCGTAATTACCTAATATATTGTTTGTTAAGTTATCTGGCATGCATCTTGGATTTCATCAATCATCACATTAACAATTAAATGCAAGGCGATGAAAACGATAAAGATATTTCTCAGTATAACAGGGTTTGCACTGACCACCTTATGTTTTGGACAGCTGCTGACCGGTAACAATCATAATACGCCAGACTATTCTGCCTACATTAACTCATATAACAACCGCATTGAACATTGGGTATACAGGTATCCTGCCAGGACCATGGGAGGGGATCATTTTGACGTCCCGTTGATTACCAGAAATTATTTCCTGCCCCTGGAAAACGTCCTGGAAGTTGAGCCCTGGATGACCACCCCTTTCGAAAGCAGTGTGTATGAAGAGGATCTGCGGGTTGAATCCTGGATGTTAGCTCCCTTTGAAAGCAATTACTACGAAAAAGAGCTTGCTGTCGAATCATGGATGACTGCCCCTTTTGAGAGTAATTACTACGAAAAAGAGCTTGCCGTCGAATCTTGGATGACCACCCCTTTTGAAAGTAATTACTTCGAGAAAGAGGTTGCCATCGAACCGTGGATGACCCATACCTGGATTTAACCCGGGTTCAAGGCTTCTGCGTCCTCAGTGTACGGAAACGTACACCAATGTTGCACTTCCGTTCGTTATTTATCTTTCAGAGCATTGATGTAATCTGAATGTATCTATCTTACATTTAACCATTTACTAAGTTTGGCACGGCTTGTGTAAAATAGCTTTCAGCATTGAAACCTAAAAAAAGCAAGAGTCATGAAAGCAATAAAAATAATCTTCATAGCATCACTCGTTACACTGGGAGCCTCGCTGTTGGGACAACCCGCGCATGTCGATTACATTAAAGTAAGTCAGGCTGATAATAGCAACCGAGTTGAGAATTATATCAATGCCCTGTTGAGTATGGCTGATCTGAAAGAAAACCAGGTACACTTTCGGCCATCGGTACAAATGTCCTTCACACTGGACCAGCCAGAAGTGGTGTATGAAAAGGTTTATCACACTGAAAGTTGGATGATCAGGCCATTTGCAGCTGCCGAGAACATAGAAGTCGAAAGCTGGATGACCGCTCCATTTAAGATCGGTGTGATCGAACCTGATCTGGTCATCGAGTCCTGGATGACTGCTCCATTTGATATTGACGAAAACATTGAGATTGAAGAATGGATGACCTCCACCTTTTAAAAATCAGAAGGGCGCCTGATTATCGAAATCATTATTCATATCAATATCGGAGTTGCTCACACCTTCACCACCATCCATATTCATCTTGGAGGAGATTGTAAATCCGTTCTCATCGTCGTCAACCATGGCAAGGGTGTCATCCATGTCTACGAACTTGGCAAATTCCCTCACAAACTTCAGTTGGATATCTCCGGTGGGTCCATTCCTGTGCTTTGCCACGATAATCTCTGCTACTCCCTTCAATGAGTTGCCCTCCTCATCCACATCCATACCATAATATTCCGGACGGTGGATAAAGAGAACAAGGTCGGCGTCCTGCTCAATAGCCCCGGACTCACGCAGGTCAGAGAGTTGAGGACGTTTGTTCCCGGACCGCATTTCAACACTCCGGTTCAGCTGCGACAATGCGATTACAGGTATATCCAGCTCTTTGGCAACGCTCTTTAATGACCGTGAGATATTACTTACCTCCTGCTCCCGGCTCCCCGATTCCTTCGACCCGGTCATCAGTTGGAGGTAGTCTATAACCACTGCCTGAATATCATATTTCTGCTTCAACCTTCTGCATTTTGCACGGAATTCAAAAATGGATATTGCCGGTGTATCGTCCACATAGATCGGAGCCCTCTCGAGATCCTTGATCTTATATTCGAGCTGCTCCCATTCATAATTCTCAAGACGGCCTGTCCTGATCTTGTCCGAGGCCAGTTGTGTCTCACCAATGATTAGCCGGTTCACCAGCTGGATAGAGGACATCTCAAGGGAAAAAAAGGCTACCGGCCGGCTGTAATCCACTGCCATGTTCCTGGCCATTGAAAGTACAAATGCTGTTTTCCCCATTGAAGGCCGGGCTGCCAGGATCACAAGGTCCGATTTCTGCCATCCGGAGGTCAGTCTGTCAAGACGGGTAAATCCAGATGGCACTCCGCTCAGGCTATCTT
>Ga0210099_1000022_pt1 | contig 80321 bp, 77 predicted proteins | sample Joice_ThreeSqA_D_4_FD_184872 | JGI IMG/M metagenome (GOLD analysis project Ga0210099, IMG submission 184872) | Wetland microbial communities from San Francisco Bay, California, USA, that impact long-term carbon sequestration - Joice_ThreeSqA_D2... | ecosystem: Environmental > Aquatic > Marine >...
GCCGGGCTTGTTCCGCACGTCCGCATCGGGATAGGGCCAGTCCGGCGCGACGAGCACGACCTTGCGCGCTTCCAGCCAGCTGCGCTGGTCGGCCTCGAGGCCGAGGTCGAGCACGCCGAAATCGGCGATCGCGTCGGCGCCGCTCTCGGCGTAGGAAAGCCACAGTTCTTGCAGGAACGGGAAGTATCCGGCGTCGGCGCCCGAGACGATCAGCGCGGCGGCCGGCGTCGACCGACCGCCGCCGTCGCGTTGCTTCCCGGATCCCGCGCTCGGCGGTTTGTCGCCGCGCGGAAACGGCAGGCTGCGCAATAAGGACGAGAGCAGACTCAAGGCAGCCGACGACCGAGGCAGCAGCGCGTCCGCGACCCCGCCGCGGCGGGCCGAGACGGCGCCGGCCAATGCCCCAAAATCTGCGGTTTACCCATGATCTGTCGCACTCCTGCCGGCGTCCGCCGCTCCGGAATGCACGGCCATTCGAGACGCGCTCGGGCGGGAGCAACGGCCAATTGGCGGACAATCTATTTCAATCGTCACGACGAGACAAGCCGAGCGCCACGCACGCTTCGCGTACGGTCCGGCGCGGTGATGGTCAGTCAGGACGAGCTCATCGGAAACTGCGGGAACGGCGGCCGACGCGTTGGGTCTAAAGGTCGTACGAGCGATGAAGGGTCGAGGCGGAGTTCTTTGCACTGCGCAGGTTGCATGTCGGCCCATCGAGACACGCGCTCGACCGAGGAAAAGGGGCAGAAAATGAATCCGAGGCTCAGGTATGCGACGCTCGCCGCGGCGCTCGTCCTTGGCTTAGCCGTCGGCCAGCCAATCCCGGCGTCGGCCGGCGGCGGCCACGGTTACTACGGTCACGGCTACTACGGACGCGGCTACTACGGCGGCGGGCGCGTGGTGGTAAGGCCGGGCTATTACCCGCGGTACGGCGTTTTCATCGGCTCGCCCTACCCCTACTACCCATACGCCTACCCCTACTGGGGGTCCCCATACCCGTACTACCCGCCGGCCGTCGTCGCGGTGCCATCGTCACCGCCGGTGTACATCGAAAAAGGCGCCGGCAGCAACGAAGCGCCGGCACAGAATGACGCCCAAGCCTACTGGTACTTCTGCGCTGGCTCGAACGCTTATTACCCCTACGTTAAGCAGTGCCCAGGCGGCTGGGAGCGGCAGGTCCCGATGCCGCCACCGGACGCGCGCTGAACGAGGCAGGCCATGAGAGCATTTTTCAAACTCGTCGCGCTGGCCTCCACGCCGCTGATCGCCGCATGTGTCAGCATGCCAAGCGGACCGAGTCAGATGTCGCTGCCGGGCACCGGCAAGAGCTTCGATCAATTCCGCGCCGACGACTACCAATGTCAGCAGTTCGCGTCGAGTCGCCTGGGCGGGAAGACGCCGAACGAGGCGGCCGCTGATTCCGGCGTCGCAAGCACCCTCATCGGCGCGGCGGTGGGCGCGGCCGCGGGCGCGGCGATCAACGGCGGTCACGGCGCGGCAGCCGGCGCAGGCGTCGGCGGAGCGACGGGTGCGCTGATCGGTACGGGGACCGCTTCGGCGTCGTCCTACGAGCTGCAACGGCGCTACGACGACGCCTACCTGCAGTGCATGTACGCCCAAGGCAACAAGATCCCGGTGCATGGCACCTTCGCCACGCGAAACGAGCCGCCGCGCCAGCCGCAGGGCTACTATCCGCCGCCGCCGCCACCGCCTGGCTGGCGTCAATAGGCCGGGCGCTTAGAGCGGCGGCTCACCCACCTGCCACATGACGTCGCTGCCCTGCGCGGCCGACAGCATTTCGATCAGCGGATAAGCGCGCGGGCTCAAGCCCACCGGCGGCGGCTCATCGTCTTTTTCGTCGCCGGCCGGCTGATCTTGCGGTCCAGCGTCTTCCGGCTCGAACGCGGCGAGCCCCTGCTTGAGGCGCGCGAGCGCGGACGGGATATCGCGCGCGAGCAGCACGCTCGGCACGGTGCCGCTGTGTCCCATCAATTTGAGCAGCGTCACCGCGACATCACCGAACATGGTGCCGTTGCCCCAGGCATTGCTGCGAAAGGTCACCAGCATCTTCAGATTGTCCCGACACGATTCGACGGCTTGCTCCAAGGTCCGTTCGCCCGCCGCGCGACGAACGTCTTGCACAGCATAGCGCAGCATCGGCCGGTCGATCACCGCGAACCGCCCGCCGCTGCGGTGAAACGGACCGGCGCGCACCGCGACCCACCTCAGTTCCAGAAAACCAGCATCAGGTAGGCAAGGAACAGCGTCAGGTGCACCGCGCCCTGAAGGATGTTGGTGCGGCCGCCGGAAAACGTGATCATGCTGACCGCGAGGGTCAGGCCGAGCATCACCCCCTCCACGCCGCTTAGCCCAAGCACGATGCGAAGATGGTGGAGCAGGCCGATGACGAGCACCGCGGGGATCGTCAGGGCAAGTGTCGCGAGCACCGAACCGAGCAGGATATTGATCGCGCGCTGCATCTGGTTGCGCAGCGCCGCTTGCACCGCGCCGAGCGCCTCGGGGGCGAGCACCAGAATCGCGACGGCGAGCCCGCCGATCGCCGACGGCAAACCGAGCGTCTCGATGGCGTGGTTCAGCACGACGGCGATCTTCTCGGCGAGGAACACGACGAGCGCGAGGTAGCCGAACAGGAACCCCGTGTGGAACAGGATCGAGTGAGCGTCGGCGATCTCGCCATCGGCGTGCCGGGCCTCGGCACCGCTCTCCAGCACGAAGTACGCACGGTGGCGGGTCGTCTGGATGCCGATGAACACGGCGTAAAGCCCGAGGCACATGACGATCAGGAAGCCCTCCTGACCGGCCGAAAAGGTGGGGCCGTCGGTCGAGCGCGTGAAGTTCGGCATGATCAGGCCGAACACCGAAAGCGAGACGATCACGCTCAGGTAGGAGATGACGCCGCGCAGGTTGTACTCCTGCTCGCGGTAGCGCCAGCCGCCGAGCAGGAGCGCGAGCCCGACCAGGCCGTTCAGCACGATCATCACCACCGAGAACATCGAGTCGCGCGCGAGCGTCGGGTTGTTTGCCCCGGTGAGCATCACCACGCCGATCGTCATGATCTCGATGCTCGCGACCGACAGCGTCAGGATCAGCGTACCGTAGGGCTCGCCGAGTCGCTGGGCGAGCCGGTCGGCGTGCCGGACGACCGACTTCGCGCCCCATATGATCGTGACGAAGAGCCACAGGAAGACGAACGTCTCCCACGCAAGGCTCGAGAGATCCGCAAGCCAGGCGCGACCGAATACGACAAACAGCGCAACGGTCGGCAGGAACGCGAACAGCGCGCGCTCCTCGCGCAGTAGCGTGCGCGCGGTCATTCGGGTCGTGCTATTTCTTCGCCGCAGCTGCCTCGGGTTGCCCGGGGGTCTGCGTGCTCGCGGGATCGATGTACGCCCATGGCCGGGCGCTGCGCGTCCAGATGTTGGCGGTGATCTTCATGGCATTGGAGTCGTCGAGCGTTCCCGCCCTCAAAACCACCGTCTCGGGCGCCGTGGCCCGCTGGCTGTAGATGGGCGAGCCGCAATCGCCGCAGAAGTAGCGATAGAGCGTGCGGCCGCTGTCGGCGGCGGCGTCATAGCGCTTCGGGCTGCCCTGCGTGATCCTGAAAGCCGCGCCGGGAATCACCGCGTTGACGCTGCCGCCCGCACCCGAGGCCTTCTGGCAGTGCGTGCAGTGGCAGGCGCGAAGTTCCGTGATCGGGACGCTGACGGTGTAGCGGATCGCGCCGCACAGGCAGCCTCCGGCGAGCGAGGTGGTCATCGGTCGTCCTCCTTGTGCCCCAGACCAGAGGGTAACGCATTGCCCGCCGGGGCCCCGCGGGCCGCAGCGGCAGCGTGCCCGATCATGTGAGAATTGCGCTCGACCCATTTCCCAGAGGAGAACAGAATGCCCAAGGCCTACATGGTTGTCACCTACCGTTCGATCAGCAAACCCGAGGCGCTCGCGGCCTATGCGAAGATCGCCGGGCCGGCGATCGAGGCCGCGGGCGGGAAGTTCCTCGTGCGCGGCGTCCCGACCAAGACCTATGAAGCCGGGATGAAAGAGCGCACGGTGGTGGTCGAGTTCGCGAGCGTCGCACAGGCGATCGCGGCGTACGACGGGCCGGGCTACAAGAAGGCGCTCGATGCCCTGGGCAAGGACGCGGCGCAGCGCGACATGCGTATCGTCGAGGGCGTCGCCTGATCGACGCTCGACGCTCGACGCGCGCGACCGCGCAGCTTGCGCGGCGCGAGCGCCGATGACGAACGGCGCGTCGAATGTCGCGAGCGCTCGGCGAATCCTCGACGACGCAGGGGGCATGCACGACAGGAGACGCCGCCCGCCGACCGGCGCGCCTCGCTTGACCCCGGCTTCCGCGGAAGCTACGCTGGCCCGCGACCTGAGCTCTGGCGGACGATGCGCCAGGCCGTCGTCGGGCGCGCGCGACAACATACTCGCAAACAAGGCAATCCGATGCTGATCGCTCGATTCCTGAAACGCATGCAGGCCGTTCTGCTTGCCCTCCTGCTCGCGCCCGGGTTGTGCCTGGCGGGCTCGATCGCGGGCAAGGTCGTGCTTTCCGGGACCGTCCCGCCATCGAAGAAGGTCGATGTGACCATCGACCAGTACATCTGCGGCACCGAGAAAGACGCGGGCGACCTGCTGCTCTCGCCGCGCAACGAGATTCGCAACGCCGTGGTGTGGCTCGATAACCCGCCGGCCCATGCGCCGTGGCCCGGGCACGACGCGAGGGGCGAGATCGATCAAAGGGGCTGCGTGTTCATTCCGCGCGTGCTGCTGATCCCGGCAGGCGGCACGGTGGATTTTCTGAACAACGACCGCCTCCTGCACAACATTCACGCCGTGCCCAAGCTGAACGTCTCGTTCAACCGCACGCAGCCGAAGAGCCGCACGATCCCGGTCACGTTCGCCAAGCCTGAAATCGTGCGCATCGACTGCGACCTGCACTCCTGGATGAGAGCGTGGGTCGTGGTCATGGCGCACCCGTTCTACGTCATTACGGACGCGGACGGGACGTTCGCGTTCGACAATCTCCCCGCCGGCAAGTACACCCTCCACGTCTGGCACGAACGCCTGGGTGATGTCCCCGCGACGGTCACCGTCACGGACGCGGCGCCCGCCCGCGTGACGGTGAAGATGAACGCGCGCTGAGAGCCTACCCTGCCTACGGGAGCACCTTGATCTTCCTGGTGGCGATCCACGCTGCCGAGTGGGTAGGCTCTTCGACCGCGCGCAGCGTTCCGCCCTCGTCGAGCGCGATCGTGAATGTCACGATCGGCGCCGAATAGACCGGATGTAGATACACGCGCGAGATTTCCACGTCGTCCTTGTAAAGGGCGATGTAGCGCACGAAGTGCTCCTGCAGCGATGGATGCTCTCCGCCCGCACCGACGCTCACCGTCACCTTGAACCAATCGCCGCGCTTGATCGAGTCCGGCGCGTCGATCTTGGGCGTGTGCTTGACGTCGTAGCTGTTGTGGACCTTGCGAAACTCCGGCGTGAACTGCGCCGCCTGATCGCCCGCAGCGCGCGAAGGTGCCGCGCCGAGACAAAGCACGGTCAACAAAGCGATCGGCACGGCACGCATCGGCAAGTCGGTTATCTTGATCATCGTGACATCTCCATGGTGATGGTCATGCTTCCGGTAGAAACTTTCGAATGAGCGCAAGCAGCTCGCGCGGGCTGTAGGGCTTGGCCAGATAGCTGTCCGCGCCCGCCGCGGCGGCCCGCTCGCGATCGCCGCTCAGCGCGAACGACGTGATCACGATGACCGGGATGTGGCTGGTCCGCGGGTCCTGCTTGAGGATGCGCGTTGCGTCGTGGCCCGACATCTTGGGAAGCTGCACGTCCATGAGGACGAGCTGCGGGCGCTTCTCCTGCGCGAGCGCCACGCCGGTCTCCCCGTCGACCGCCTCGATCAGCTGATAGGACGTGCGGCTCAGGAGCTGGCGCACGATCTTGCGGTTGTACTCGTTGTCCTCGATGTAGAGGATGGTGCGCTCGGTCATACCTCTTTCGCCTCCGCATGCAGCGGCACGGAGATGTAGAAGGTCGACCCCTTGCCAAGCTCGCTTTCGACCCAAATCCTGCCGCCGTGCATCTCCACGAACTTCTTGGTGATGCTGAGCCCGAGGCCCGTTCCGCCGAATTCGCGCGTGACGGTCGCGTCGACCTGCCTGAACTCGGTAAAGACGTTCTCGAGCTCGGTCTCGGGGATACCGATGCCGGTGTCCGAGACCCGATATACGAGCGCGTCGTCGACGACCTCGACACCAATCTCGACCCGGCCCTGTTTGGTGAACTTCAGGGCGTTGCCGGCGAGATTGATCAGGCACTGGCTCAGGCGACCGCTATCGCCGGTGGCGACGGGCAAGTCGTCCGGGACATGCGCGACGAACGCGAGGCCCTTCTCCGCGGCCAGCGAGCCAAGCGAGGTTCGCGCCGTGTCGATGACCTCGCGCGGCGAATATTCACCGAGCGCGAGCTCCATGCGGCCGGCCTCGATCTTGGACAGGTCGAGCACATCGTTGATCAGCCTGAGAAGATGGCGTCCGTTCACCTGAATGTCGGTCAGCGGCTCCTTCAGCTCGTCTGGCACCGCGCCGTAGAGCTCATCCAGCATCATCTCGGAGAATCCCAGGATGGCATTCATGGGCGTGCGCAACTCGTGGCTCATGTTGGCCAGGAATTCCGACTTCGCCTGACTCGCCCGCGCAAGCTGCTCGTTGACGCGACCGAGCTCGGCCGCTGCGCTGCGCTGCTCGAGGTCAAGGCGATGGAGCTCCCGGCTCATATGGTTCATCTGCTCCGCGAGCGCCCCGAACTCGTCGCGGTTGGGAACCGAGATGCGGCCCTCGAACCTGCCTGCCGCGACTTCGCCAAGGAAATCCTGCGCCTTGCGCACCGGAAGGATGAACGACCAGGAAATCACGAAGCCGCAGAGCAGCGCCAATGCAACGGCGCCCACGGCAAAGCTTGCCGTCAGGACGAGCGACTTGTGGTTCGCCGCCTCGACGCTGTCGCGCAGCCGGGCCATGCGGCCCTGCTCCGTCGCGACCAGCTGTCCGACGCGCTGCGAGATCTCGTTGTCGAGTCGCTCCTGACGATCGCGCAACTCGCGCGTAATGCCGCCGAGCTTGCCGTCGCGGATGGCGTTTGCCATGTCTGCGACGACGCCCATCGCCTCGTCCTGCGACGTCCGAATCTGCTCGATCAGGGCGTGCAGTCCCGTCGATTCCGAAGTTTCGATCTTGGCAAGCAGATTGTTGAATCGATTGTTCTCGCGCAGGATCTTCGAGATCGCAACCTCTTCCTGGGAAAGCAGCGCGAGCACGGTGAAGTGCATCTGTCGCGCAAGGGCCTGTTCGATCTGGTGCGCCCAACCGACCCGCTCGTGGGCTTCGTCGAGCAGGCGGCTTTGGCGCGTCGTATTCACGAGCGTCTGGAAGCTCACCATTGCCATCACGACGAACAGCAGGGTCACGACGAGGAAGGCGCCCAGGAGCTTGGCATGGACGGACGCACGCACGCCCGACACCCAGCTCACCAGCCGGCCGATCGGCGTTTTATTCAGGATAAGCGCGGCGATCTGCTCGATCTTGATTTTCTGGCGCTCCGGCAACGGCAAGCGAACCCGACAAAAAGCGCATTCTCGACTGCATCCGCCTACGCGCTTTCACGTTCTTGTATGACGGCAGCCAAGACCGTATATTTCCCCCGTCTCGAAGGGAAACTCAACGATGAGAACACCGCCACGCATCCTCATCGTCGACGACAACCCGGCGAACGTCAAGATTCTTCAGACCCGGTTGGGTGCCGAGGGCTACGAGATCGTCACGGCAACCGACGGTGAAGCTGGCCTCGCGGCGGCACGCCAACAAACCCCCGACCTGATACTTCTCGACATCATGATGCCGAAGCTCGACGGCATCGAGGTGTGCCGCCGACTGCGCGCGGACCCTGATTTCCCGTTTACGCCGATCATCCTGGTGACGGCGATGGCCGATTCGAAGGACGTCGTCGCCGGGCTAGAGGCCGGCGGCGACGAATACCTGACCAAGCCCGTGGACCATGCCGCACTCGCAGCCCGCGTGCGCTCGATGCTCCGGATCAAGGCCCTGCACGACAAGGTCGAGGCGCTCGTCGACGAGGTGAAGGGGTGGAATGCGTCGCTCGAGCGCCGTGTGGAGGAGCAGCTTGCGGAGCTCGAGCGGGTCGGCCGCCTGAAGCGCTTCTTCTCTCCGCAGTTGGCGGATCTCATCGTCAGCGGCGGTGCGGAGGATCCGCTCAAGAGCCACCGGCGGGAAATCACCGTCGTCTTCCTCGACCTGCGCGGATTCACCGCCTTCGCCGAGGTCGCCGAGCCGGAAGACGTCACGAGCGTATTGCGCGCCTACCATGAAGCGACCGGCAGGCTGATCCTCGCGCACGAAGGCACGCTCGAGCGATTCACCGGCGACGGCATGATGGTGTTCTTCAACGATCCGATTCAGGTTCCGAACGCCGCCGAGCGCGCAATCGCGATGTCGCTGGCGATCCGCGACGACGTCGGTCGGATGTGCGCGGACTGGGGCAAGCGCGACATCCAGCTTGGTCTCGGGATCGGCATTGCGCAGGGCTACGCGACGATCGGCGCGATCGGCTTCGAAGGGCGGTGGGATTATGCGGCGATCGGCACGGTGACCAATCTCGCCGCAAGACTGTGCAGCGAAGCCGCGGGCGGAGAGATCCTCGTTTCGCAGCGCGTGCTCACGAGCGTCGAGCAGCTCGTCGATGCCGAGCCCGGCGAAGCGCTTTCCCTGAAGGGATTCCACCGGCCGATCGTGACGTTCCGCGTGCGCGGCATGAAAGCATCGGCCGGCTGATTCGCCCTGCAGCATCGCAGGACGCGGCACCGCGAGCTACATGCTGCGCCGGTACTCCCCGCCCACCTCGAACAGCGCGTGGGTAATCTGGCCGAGCGAGCACACGCGGACTGCGTCCATCAGCACCGCAAACACGTTCTCATCGGCGATCACCGCCTGGCGCAGCCGCTCGAGCATCGCCGGCGCAGCCCTGGCGTTTTTCTTGTGGAAGGCACGCAGACGCTTGAGCTGAGACTGCTTCTCGTCTTCGGTCGAGCGAATCAGCTCGAGTGCCTCGGGCACCGGATCGCCGTGCGGATTGCGGAAGGTGTTCACGCCAACGATCGGGTAGGAGCCGTCATGCTTCTTGTGCTCGTAGGTGAGCGACTCTTCCTGGATCTTGCCGCGCTGGTAACCGGTTTCCATCGCGCCGAGCACGCCGCCGCGCGCCGAGATCGCCTCGAACTCCTTGAGCACGGCCTCCTCGACCATGTCGGTCAGCGCGTCGATGATGAACGATCCCTGATTCGGGTTCTCGTTCTTCGCCAGGCCCCATTCCTTGTTGATGATCAGCTGAATCGCCATCGCGCGGCGCACCGACTCCTCGGTCGGCGTGGTAATCGCCTCGTCGTAGGCATTGGTGTGCAGCGAGTTGGTGTTGTCGTAGGTCGAGATCAGCGCCTGCAGCGTCGTGCGGATATCGTTGAACGCGATTTCCTGCGCGTGCAGCGAGCGCCCGCTGGTCTGCGAGTGGAACTTGAGCTTCTGGCTGCGCTCGTTCGCCCCATAGCGCTCGCGCATGGCGACCGCCCAGATGCGTCGCGCGACGCGGCCGAGCACCGTGTACTCGGGATCCATGCCGTAGCTGAAGAAGAACGACAGATTGGGCGCGAAATCGTCGATGTGCATGCCGCGCGCCAGGTAGGCCTCGACGAAGGTGAAGCCGTTGGCGAGCGTGAAGGCGAGCTGCGAGATCGGGTTCGCGCCGGCTTCCGCGATGTGGTAGCCAGAGATCGATACCGAATAGAAGTTCTTCACGCCGTGGTGGATGAACCACGCCTGGATGTCGCCCATCACCTTGAGCGAGAACTCGGTCGAGAAGATGCAGGTGTTCTGCCCCTGGTCTTCCTTGAGGATGTCCGCCTGCACCGTGCCGCGCACGCTGGCGAGCGTCCACTCGAGGATCTTCTCCGCCTCGTCCTCGGTCGGCTCGCGGCCGTTGTCCTGCACGAATTTCTCGGTCTGCTGGTCGATCGCGGTGTTGAAGAACATCGCGAGAATGGTCGGTGCCGGACCGTTGATCGTCATCGACACCGAGGTATTCGGCGCGCACAGGTCGAAGCCCGCGTACAGCACCTTCATGTCTTCGAGCGTCGCGATCGACACCCCCGAGTTGCCGACCTTGCCGTAGATGTCGGGCCGCTCGTCCGGATCGAAGCCGTAGAGCGTGACCGAGTCGAACGCGGTTGACAGCCGCTTGGCGGGCATGTCCTTCGAGAGCAGGTGGAAGCGCTTGTTGGTGCGGAAGGCGTCACCCTCGCCGGCGAACATGCGCGTCGGATCCTCGTTCTCGCGCTTGAAGGCGAATACGCCGGCGGTGTACGGGAACGACCCGGGCAGATTCTCGCGCAGCTGCCACTTGAGGATCTCGCCCGGATCCTCGAACCTGGGGAGCGCGACCTTCGGCAGCTTGGTGCCCGAGAGCGAGGTATAGCGCAGGCGGGAGCGGATCTCCCGATCGCGAATCTTCACCAGGTATTCGTCGCCGGCATACGCCTTGACGGTCGCGGGCCACTGCTCGAGCAGCTTCTTCGAGCGCGCATCGAGGGCGTCGTTCTTCTCCTCGATCAGCGCGTTTAGCGCATGCGCGTCCGTCCCCGCCTTCATCAGCAGCGCCTTGGCCGTGATCAGGCTCGCGCGCTCGCGCGCGTGCTGCGCCTGCGTCTGCGCGTGCAGGTGGTAGCTGCGCAGGCACTCGGCGATCTCGGCCAGGTAGCGGCTGCGCTTCGGCGGCACCACGGCGTCGACCCGCGAGGAGACGCGCGCATCGACCTTCGGCAGCTTGCCGGGCTTCAGCTCGAGGCCCTTTTCACCCAGCTTCGCCGCAATGGCCTGATACAGCGCGGTCACACCGTCGTCCGAGAACCGGCTCGCGACCGTGCCGAAGACCGGCATCGCGTCGGGCGCGGCGCGGAACGCCTCGCGGTTCCTCTGCACCTGCTTGCGCACGTCGCGCAGCGCATCTTCCGCGCCCCTGCGGTCGAACTTGTTGATCGCAACGAAATCCGCGTAGTCCAGCATGTCGATCTTTTCGAGCTGGCTCGCCGCGCCGAACTCTGGCGTCATCACGTAGAGCGAGACATCGACATGCGGCACGACGCCCGAATCGCCCTGACCGATGCCGGAGGTTTCCACAATCACCAGATCGAAGCCCGCGGCGCGGCAGGCCGCGACCGCGTCCGGCACCGCCTGCGAGATCTCGGCCCCCGAACCGCGCGTGGCGAGCGAACGCATGAACACCGCGTCGCCGTGGATCGCGTTCATCCGGATGCGGTCGCCGAGCAGCGCGCCACCGGTCTTGCGGCGCGAGGGATCGACCGCGATGATCGCGATGCGCAGGCGGTCGTCCTGATCGAGGCGGAAGCGGCGCACCAGCTCATCGGTAAGCGAGCTCTTGCCGGCACCGCCGGTGCCGGTGATGCCGAGGACCGGCGCGCGGTGTTTCGCCGACGCGTCCTGCAGGCGTTTTCTCGTTGCCGCGTCGGCCACGCCGAGCTCGAGCGCCGTAATGAGCTGCGCCAGCGCCCGGCGATCGCCCGCGCGCACGCGGTCCAGATCGGCCGGCGCATGCGTCGTCGGGTCGAAGTCGCAGCGCGCGAGCATGTCGTTGATCATGCCCTGCAGGCCCATTTTCTGGCCGTCCTCGGGCGAGTAGATGCGCGCCACGCCGTAGGCCTGCAGTTCCTTGACCTCGGCCGGCACGATCACGCCCCCGCCGCCGCCGAACACCTGGATGTGCGCCCCGCCGCGTTCGCGCAGCAGGTCGATCATGTACTTGAAGTACTCGAGGTGGCCGCCCTGGTAGGACGACACGGCGATGCCCTGAACGTCCTCCTGCAGCGCCGCGCTGACGACGTCCTCGACCGAGCGGTTGTGCCCGAGATGGATGACCTCGGCCCCGGAGCCCTGCACGATGCGGCGCATGATGTTGATCGAGGCGTCGTGGCCGTCGAACAGGCTCGCCGCGGTGACGAAGCGGATTTTGTGCTTCGCCTTGTAGATCAGGTTCTTGCTGTCGGACAGATCGGTCATCGGCGCCTCGCTGCGCGGACCGGCGGGAGGGAATGGCAGGCTACTTGACGTTTACGTAAACGTCAACTATTGCCCTGCGCCCCAAGGCCCTGCCGCGCCTCGAGACGCAGTTTACCCGCGGGGCGGGTCCGCCTACAGTCGGGCGCAGCCATGAGTACGCCCATCGAAACGCCCGCCGCGGGCGCCGTGCAGTTCTTCGACCGCCAGTTCGAACGGCAGGTCGCCGCCACCGACTACGCGCTCAATCCGTTCGAGCAGGCGGTATTGCCGTTTCTGCGCGGCGACGTGCTCGACCTGGGTTGCGGGCTGGGAAACCTCGCGCTCGCCGCCGCGGCGCGCGAGTGCCGCGTCACCGCGCTCGACGCCAGCCCGCTGGCGATCGCCGATCTTGCGCGCCGTGCGCGCACGCAGCGCCTCGATGTCGAAGCACATACGGCAGAGCTGCGCCACTTCGTTCCGAGCCGCAGCTATGACGCGGTGGTCGCGATCGGGCTGCTGATGTTCTTCGCTTGCGCCGACGCCCGCGGGCTTCTCGCGCGCCTGCGCGAAGCCGTGAAGCCCGGCGGCGTCATCGCGCTCAATGTCCTCGTCGAAGGCACGACCTGGCTCGAGCCGTTCGGCGGCCAGCCCTATTGCCTTTTCGGGCGCAATTCGCTAAGCGAAGCGTTTTCCGACTGGCCGGTCCTGCTCTCGCGGTACGACGACGTTCCGGCGCCGAACGCTATGCTTAAGCGGTTTCACACCCTGATCGCCCGGCGCCCCGAGCAACGCTCGCCCTGAGCGCGTGCCGGCATGCAGTTCAGGGAAACGCCGGGTAGCGTGATTCGCGCCCGCCCGGCTCGGCCTTGTCGATTGTGGCCACGGCCCGATGGCATGCGCACGCTTCGCCATGCGCGGCATGGATCAATTCCTCAAGGATGCCGCAGTCGGCGACGTGACGCCCGCTCGAGCACTGCGCGCGGAGTGCGCTCAGCCGCACCTCCAGCGTCTCGAGTGCCACGCGCTTCGCACGAACCCGCTCGAGGTGCGCGTCGACGAGAACGTTGACGTCGTCGCAGGACAGGCCCGAATCGGTCGACAGCGCGAGCAGGCGCCGGATGTCCGCGAGTGACATGTCGAGCGAACGGCAGTGACGCACGAAGTGCAGCTGCTCGAGATGCTGCGGCCCATAGGCGCGATACCCCGCGGCGGTACGCGCCGGCGCCGCGAGCAGCCCCACGCGTTCGTAATACCGCACGGTCTGTACATCCACGCCGGTACGGCGGGCGAGATCTCCGATGCGCATCATGGACCTCCCGAGGCTTGACTCTATAGTAGCTAAAGGGTCCTGAATCGGCCAGTGATGAGCATGCATTGTGACGGCGCGACTTGCTGCACGGTCGCGCCGCTGCACTATCGGCGAATACTCGGGGTCGCGCTTGGCGCGAATCTGGCGATGTTCGTCGTCGAGCTGGCGGCGAGCGTGGTCTCGGGTTCCTCGTCGCTCGCGGCCGATGCGCTCGATTTCCTCGGCGACAGCGCAAACTACGCCGCCAGCCTCGGCGCGCTTGCGCTCGGCGGTCTCTGGGTCTCGCGCGTCGCCTTCATCAAGGGATTGGCGATGTTCTGCTTCGGCATTGCGGTACTGGCTTACGCGGGCTGGCGCGCACTGCTCGGCGTGCCGCCGGAGCCGATCACCATGGGCGTGGTCGCACTCGCGGCACTCGGGGTCAACCTTGCTGTCGCGATTCTGTTGTTCCGCTTCCGCAAGGGCGACGCCAATATGCGCTCGGTGTGGCTGTGCACGCGAAACGACGTGATCGCCAATGTCGCCGTGATCGCGGCAGCGCTCGGCGTCTTTGGCACCGGTTCGCTGTGGCCCGACTTTGCGGTTGCGATCATCCTCGCCGGGTTGGGGATCACCTCGGGCAGCGCGGTCATCACGCACGCGCGAACCGAGCTCGCACGGCGGTAATCCGATGAACCTCACGCGCCGGGTCCTGACCGCCCTGCCCGACGCAGTCGCAGCGGCGCTCTATCTCTGGTGCTGGATCGCTCCGCTCGCCTGGCAGCCGAAGCTGGTTGCCCTGCTGGTGCTCGTACTGCTGATCGAGTTCGTCGTGATTCAGGCCGGGCCGTTCCTCGGCACCGTCGTCTATGGCGACAAGATGGGACTCGACGCGGGTCAACGACGCAAATCGGCATTGGCACTCGGCGCGGTTTACCTCGTGTTTGCCGGTCTCGCCGCAGTATCGTTCGACGCCTGGTTTCCGTTCCTGATCTTCGTCTGGCTGTTCGGCGTCAAAGTGTTCGCCGCCGTGCTCGGGCGAGACCCGGCGGCCACCGGCCGCGAACGCGAGATGACCGTCTGGATCCTGTCGGTGAGCTACTACTTCGTCGCGATTTTCTTCACCATGTTCGTGCCGATTCCGATGTTCGGGATCACCGAGGACGGCGCCGTTTACGGCCTGCGCGGCCAATACGAGTGGGCGAACTTTCCGTACGAGGCGATTGCGGCGGGATTCCTCTACTTTTCCGCGCTGGCAGTCACCCGAGTGCTGCTCCGCCGCACCGCGATGGATCTGTCCCGCTCGGGTCATCCGGATGGAACGCCGGGCGACGCTACGCGATAATCCTCCATCGCAATGCGGAGCGAGCATTGAACGGCCACCACGACGATCACCATCATCAGCCTGCGTCGCACAACCTCGGTCGCGCCTTCGCCCTGGGCGTCGCGCTGAATGTCGGCTTCGTCGCCATCGAGACGACCGCGGGGCTGTGGAGCAACTCGCTCGCGCTGCTCGCCGACGCCGGCCACAACCTGAGCGACGTGCTCGCGCTGCTGCTCGCCTGGGGCGGGGCGACGCTGGCGGCGCGCCAGCCGAGCGCGCGCTTCACCTTCGGCCTGCGAAGCTCGTCGGTGCTCGCCGCGCTCGCCAACGCGCTGCTCCTGCTCGCGGTCTGCGGCGCGATCGCCTGGGAAGCCATCGGCCGGCTGCACACGTCGGTCGCCGTGCCGGGCGCCACCGTCATCGTCGTGGCCGCCTGCGGCGTGGTCGTAAACGCAGCGACCGCACTGCTTTTCCTGCGCCGACGGAAAGCCGACCTGAACGCGCGCGGCGCGTTTCTGCACATGGCCGCCGACGCGCTCGTCTCGCTCGGCGTCGCCGCCGCCGGGGTCGGCATGCTGCTCACCGGCTGGACCTGGCTCGACCCGGCGGTCAGCCTCGCGGTGGTCGTGGCAATCTTCGCCAGCACCTGGGGCCTGGCGCGCGATTCACTCGGCCTTGCGCTGCACGCGGTGCCGGCAGGCATCGACCCGGCCGCGGTGCGCGCGTACCTCGCCGCCCGTCCCGGCGTTGCCGATGTGCACGACCTGCATATCTGGGGCATGAGCACGACCGAGAACGCGCTGTCCGTGCACCTCGTGGTCCCCGATGGCCACCCGGGTGACCGATTCCTCGCCGAGACCGCGCGCGCACTCGAGCAACGCTTCGGCATCGGCCATGCGACGCTGCAGATCGAGCACGGCGATCCCGATCACCCCTGCGGGCTCGAGCCGGATCACGTCGTCTGACGTTCGGTGTTCCTGGCGCGCCTCAGCGCGCTTGTCCGCGCAGCATCTCGGCGCGCGCCTCGATCACCTGCTTCGGCCAGCGCGACTGGATGTAAGCGAGCACTGCGCGGATCTGGTCGTCGTTCAGCACCCCGGCGAAGGCCGGCATGTCGCTCGCGTACCCGGCCGGCGCGTACGGCGGCACGAGACCGTTCCTGACGATGCCGATGAGCAGCGCATCGGCATGATGCCAGGTATGGCCGCTCGCGTCGTGCGGCGGCGCCGGAAGGCGCCCGTTCGGCAGACGCCGGCGCCAGTTCAGCTGGCCCTCGAGGTTCGCCCCATGGCAGGACGCGCAGTGCTGCGCATAGAGCGCCGCGCCCGCAGCGACCTGGTTCGCGTCCGTGCCGTCGATGCGCGGTGCGCCCTCGCCGCAGGCCGCGAGCAGGGTGACGCAGCCGATCGCTGCGAATCGCCTGGTCGTCATGCGACGCGAATCACCGCCATCATCCCGGTGACCTGGTGCTCGAGCACGTGACAGTGGAACATCCAGCCGCCGGGGTTGTCGGCCACGAAGCCGATTTCCGCGCGCTCGTCGGGGCCGAGCAGCACCGTGTCGCGCCATTCGCGGTAGCGGGTCGGACGGCCGTTGCGCGACAGCACGCGGAACACATGCCCGTGCAAGTGGATCGGATGGAACCAGCGCGTGTCGTTCACCAGCTCGAGCACGGCGCTGCGGCCATGCCCGAGCGTGAGGATCGGCTCGGCGTCATGGCGCAGGATCGAGCGCCCGTTGACGGTCCACAGCATGCCGTCGCGCATGCCGCCCATCATGCCTCGGCCCATCATGCCGCCGCCGAACACGATCTGATGGCGTTCGGCGTCCGACAGCTTCGGCTCGGGCAGCGGGTTCGGCGCGAGCTTCGGCGACGCCTCGCCCGCACGTCCGCCGCGCCGTGACGCGGCATAGCGCAATTCGATCAGCCGGTAGGCCATGCGGGGGTAGAAATCGTCGATCACCGGGTAGCGCTTGCCCGCATCGCCTTTCATGTCGAGGATCAGGTCGGCGCGCATCGCCGGGCCGAGCACGATGCGCCCGCCCTCGGGCCGGTGCGGCGCGACCGGGTGGCCATCGTAGGCGATGACCAGGGGATCGTGCCCCTGAAAGTCGAGGGCGTAGATGCGCGCGTTCGACGCATTGATCAACCGCAGCCGGACGCGCTCGCCGGGCGCGACGTCGAAGGTCTCGCGCACTTCGCCGTTCACCGTGACCGTATTGCCGATGCGGCCGGCGTGGCTTGCGTCCATGAAGTTGCCGAAGTTGCCGACGATGCGCGCCTCGCGATCGAGCCGCCAGTCCGACAGCACCCACGCGAGGTCGCGATCGACTGCCGGCGGCGCGGCTTCGTCGACGATCAGCGCGCCTGCCAGTCCCCGTCCGACCTGCTCGGGGCTGCCGAGGTGCGGGTGGTACCAGTAGGTGCCGGCATCGGGCAGGTCGAACTCGTACACGAAGCGTGCGCCCTCCTCGATCGGCGGCTGGGTGAGGTACGGCACGCCGTCCATCGCGTTCGGCAGCCGGATACCATGAAAGTGGACCGTGGTCGGATCCGGCAGCGCGTTCTCGACCTCGACGCGCAGCCGCGATCCCTGGCGGTAGCGCAGCAGCGGGCCAGGAATCGAGCCGTCGTAGCCCCATACGCTGGTCGCGGGATAGGCAGAACCGACCAGCGCGCGTTGCGCTTCGCGCGCGCGCAGGACGCGCGCCGGCGCGGCCGCCGACCGGCTCGCCGGTACGACCGTGGCTGCCCCGAGACCGAGCGCCGCGCGCAGGAAATCGCGGCGGCTCCGAGCGTCACGCGTTGTCATCGCGCGGGGCGAGGCCGCCTCAGGCGTGCCCAGGCGATCGCCAGCGCAATCGCAAAGGACCCCGCAATGCAGACCCACACGGCGGGCCGCGCGACGAGCACCACGCCCACGGCAAAAAGCGCGGCGAAGCCGCTCGCGGACGCACTGCGTCCGGCATCCGCGAGCTGCGAAACTCGCAGCGGAAACACGGCAAGAACGCAGGCCGCGTTGGCAAGCCCCCCGACGAGCGCCGCGACGATCAGGCTCCACCCGGGGACCTCGGCCGGCGCAATCACCGCGATTGCGATCGCCGAGATGGCGAGCATCGCGACCGCCAGTGCCGCCCAACGCAGGCCGGGCGCGTCGCTCGTTCGCGCGTAGCGCGCGCTGTCTGCAAGCGCGCCGAGGCTCGCCACGCCCAGCGCGGGACACGCAAAAGCAAATGCCAATCCGGCGCCGACCGTGCCTGCACCGAGCTGCAACGCCGCGGGGTAGCGCGACACGCGTCTAGTGCTGCTCGAACACCCGCGCGCCGCCCTGATCGTCGATCAGCAAGGTGGCGTACGGCTGCTTCGGTGCGCTCTCCATGCCCGGCGATCCACCCGGCATGCCGGGGACCGCAAGCCCGCGCGCCTGCGGCCGCTCGGCCAGCAGGCGCTTGATGTCGGCCGCCGGCACGTGGCCTTCGATCGTGTAGCCGTCGGCGATCGCGGTATGGCACGAGGCGTACTGCGGGCGAACGCCGAGGTTGCTCTTGATGCGATCGAGGTCGGTGACGTCGTGCGCCTCGACGCGGAAGCCGTTCGCCTCGAGGTGCTTGACCCAGTCCTTGCAGCAGCCGCAGGTCGCGGTCTTGTATACCGTAACGACCTGAATGCGCTGTGCAAACGAATGGCCCGACAGGGTCAACGCGATCACCGTGGCGAGCAGCAGCGCAATCGCCTGAATGACCCTCATCGCGGGCTTCCCCTCCGGGAGGCTACCGGCGATCGGCGTTGCGGTCGCTGTATTGCGTTTCATGGCGTATTCCTTTCGTCTCTGGCAATCATACAAAAGTTCGGACAATCGACACCCTGAGCCGCTTCCGCCCCGACCGGGAAGCATCTCGTTCTCGGGGAAACGGTATTCGTCCCCATCATGCGACCTTCCATACCATCGATCACGCGATCGGCCTGCGCGAAAAGGTCTCCCGCGTGCCGACGAGGGCGAGCGCGGCGACAAGCGGCAGCAGGTAGAAGATTCCGCGAAATGCGAGCAGCGCCGCGGCGACGCCGGGCGCAGGAAGCGCCGGCGTCAGTAGAAGCACCACGACGGACTCGAACACGCCCAGACCCGCGGGAACCTGGCTGACCGTTCCCGCGACCAGCGCGAGCATGAACACGGTCATGAACTGCGCCCACTCGATTCCGGCCGGAACGAGCGCCCATAGCGTCGTGCCCATCAGCGAAAGGTAGACCGTCGATGCCGCGAGCTGGCCGAGCGTCAGGGGCATCGACGGCAGGCTGAGCACCCAGTCCCGTATTCGCAGCGCCCCCGGGCGCAGTGCGACGATTGCGACATAGCCCAACAGCACGGCCAGGAACGTCAGCCCGAGCGGCTGCGTCGTAATGGAGGAAAGCTGGAGAGACGCTGGCACGACGGCCGGCGCAGCGATGAAGAACAGGGCCCCCAGCAGCAGATAGCCGAGCCAGAAACCCAAGCTGCAGAACAGTACGATCTTCGCAATCTCCCCCGGCGCGACACCGCGCTCCGTATACAGCCAGTAGCGAACCGTCGCACCGGTGATGAGCGTGTTTCCGACGTTGTTACCGAAGGAATAGCTGACGAACGCGGTGAGCGCGATGGCATCGAGCGGCAAGCGGCGCGCGATGTAGCGAAACGCGAGGAAGTCATAGGCGGTGGCGGCAAGGTAGGTCGCCGCGGTGCAGGCGAGCGCGAGCGCCACTGCCGATGCGGGCAGCATGCGAAGGGCGGCGAAGATGTCGCCCAACCGGTAGTGGCGAAGCGCGTCGTACAAGACCCAGATGGCGATCGCGAAGAACGCCGCCGCTGCCACCGGACCGGCGCGCTTGAGCCAGCGACGCACGAGCCCGGCGGGTCTGGCCAGGGGAATGGCCGCGACCTCGGGTCCGGCCAAGGGCTCGAGTGCAGCGCGCAACCGGCGCTCGGGCGGATTGAGAGAGGGCGAAATCATTGATGCAAGGACATGCGGCCTGCGGGCTGCGCACCCGGCCGACTGCCAGGTCGCTCGTCCCCAGGTGGAAACGCTTCAAGACGCGCAAACCTGCCACGGGCACCGCGAGCAGCGCCCACCGTGTCATAAGGCCGTGGTACGTGTACAGGTAGCGCCGCCCCATCCAGAGGTTCCTGAGGTGGATCGGTGCGCTCCATCACCACGGCGCCAGGCGCCATCTCCAGGGATTGCTCGATACCGATCACACGCCCGCCGACACGCCGCGCGAGCTCGGGAAGCGCGGCCCCGGTGCGGCAGGCGACGTCATAGACCGCCTTGCCGGGACGGAGATCGAGCAAGTCGATCGCGGCGACACGCAATCTCCCGATCGGGCGATTCGCGGCGTCGTCACGGCCGCCCAGGGACCGATCGTTCTCGCGAGCCGCGCCAAGCTCTGGCGCATCGCGCAGTTTGCAGATCAGGCGGTGCATCGCGTGTTGTTCGTCACTGTCGCGCGGACGCCGTGGCGCCCGCGCGTGAAGCTTCCGGTTGCACCGTTTGCATCGGGGACTCAGCCGCCGCGCTTCAGCCTGTCGCGCTGCTCCTGGGTGAGCACGGCGTCGATCTGCTTGCGCGCAGCGAGCATCGCGTCGAACATCTGCTTGTGCGCGTCGGCCATCGCCTGGTAGGCCTTGCGCGCCGCCGCGTCGTCCGCAACCGCGCCGCTCATCAGCTGCTGCATGTGGTAGCGCTCCTCATGCATCCTGCCCATGAGGTCCCACTGCTTGCGCCAGAGCCCTTCCTGGATCGCCGAGATCCTCGCGCGCTGATCTGCGCTGAGATCGACGGAGGCATAGGGATTGGCGCCGTACATCATGCCGCCCATCATTCCGGGCCCCATGCCCTGGCCCATCATGCCGTAGCCCATCATGCCCGGGCCAATGCCTTGTCCCATCATTCCGGGTCCGTAGCCTTGTCCCATCATCCCGGGTCCGTAGCCCTGGCCCATCATCCCCGGCCCGTAGCCCTGGCCCATCATTCCGGGCCCGTAGCCCTGCCCCATCATGCCCGGGCCCATGCCTTGGCCTTGGCCCGGCCCCATCATGCCGGGGCCCATGCCTTGCGCCGGCTGAGGCGTTCCTGCCTGTGCGAGCTGTGCTGGCGCCGCTGCGTCGGCGGCCGGCAATGTCCGGACTGCCTTCGGCGCGGCAACGGCAGGCAGCGAAGCGATGGCCGCGGCCACGGCCGATGCGATCAATGTACGTTTCATGGTGATGCTCCTGTTCGATTGGTATACGACTGCTGTTCTGTCACACGGCACCGTGCGCGTGCGCGCCCGGTCCGCGATTCGGTAGCGATTGGGTGCCGGCCGACCTGACGGCGCGGCGCAGTCGAGCAGCTCAGCGCAGGATGCGCGCCGAGCGGACGTAGAACGGCGGGCTGCCGGGAGGGATGACCGAAGCGGCCAACGCATGAAGCAGCGGCGTCGCGACCCGGAGTGTCGTTGCAATAAGAACGGGGAACGCGAGCGACTTCGGCTGCTCGGCGCTCAGAATCGTGAGATCTGAAGGCTTAACAAGCGCAGCGCCCCCGATGCGCGCACAGCAGGGCACATCGTGAGATTCATGCATGGGCGCAACGACGTAAGGAGCAGCATGGTGCGCCGCGGCGTGTTGCGTGCCGCCATGTTCGGCCCAGTGCGAAAGCCAGACTTCGCAGGCCGGGCGCAGCGACAGAAACGCGAGGGCGACGACCGCGAGCGCGGCCCACCATCTCCGCGACCGTCTCCGTCCTGTCGTGCCGCTCATCGCCTTCTCTCGAGGGTCAACCTTTTCCGGTCACCAGCTTGCGCCGGTCCGAGCGTGGGGATTTGACGCACATCAAGCACCCCGATCGACCCTTTCGACCAACCTGCCCAGGCAGAGTTCGCCCGATCGACCGCCCCGCGACTGCTCATTCCGGCCGCCGCCCCAGGTCGCGCAGCACCTCGCGCGCGCAGTTGCGCCCCGGCAGGCCGGTCACGCCCCCGCCGGGATGTGCGCCCGAGCCGCAGAGGTAAAGGCCCTTCAGCGGCGCGCGATAGTCCGCATGCCCCAGCATCGGCCGCGCCGACCAGAGCTGGTCGAGCGTGAGCTGGCCGTGAAAGATGTCGCCCCCGAGCAGGCCGAACTCGCGCTCGAGGTCAGACGGCGACAGTGCGCTGTATGCGACGACGCTTGCGCGGAAGCCCGGCGCGAAACGCTCGACGACATCGAAAATCCGGCCGACCGCTTCGTCCTTGCGCGATGCCCAGTCCGCGGTCGGATCGAAATGCTGGCAGAACAGGCTCGCGACATGCGCGCCCGCCGGGGCGAGCGAATCGTCGAGCGTGCTCGGGATCACCATCTCGACAATCGGCGCGCGCGCGATGCCCTCGCGCCGCGCATCGGCGTACGCCGCATCCATGTAGGCGAGCGACGGCGCAAGGATGATGCCGCTCGCATGGTGCGCGCCCGCTTCCGGCAGGCAGGCGAAGCGCGGCAGCGCAGAGAGCGCCACGTTCATGCGAAAGCTCGCCGAGGCGCACTTCCAGCCACGCATGCGCGCGACGAATTCGCCGGGCAGAGCGGTCGAATCGACCATGTCGAGGTACAGAAGCTTCGGGTTGACGTTGCCGACGACGATGTCCGCGTCGAAGCTGCGCCCGTCGCTCAGCGTGACGCCGCACGCGGCGCCGTCGCGCGTCTTGACCCGCGCGACTGCCGCCGAGGTTTCGATCTCCACGCCGTGCGCACGGCCCTCCGCCGCGATCGCCTGCGCGATCGCGCCCATGCCGCCGAGCGCATGGCCCCAGGCGCCCTTCCTGCCGTTCACCTCGCCGAAGCAGTGGTGCAGCAGGACATAGGCGGTTCCGGGATGAAACGGGCTCGCGTAATTGCCGACCACCGAATCGAAGCCGAACACCGCCCGCACCGGATCGGACTCGAACCAGCGCGCGAGCAGGTCGGCGGCGCTCTTGGTGAACATGTCGAGCAGGTCGCGCCGCGCTTCCATGTCGAGCGTGCGCACGCGGCGCACCGCCGCCAGCGCGCGCCACAGATCACCGAGCCCGCCGCCGACGTTCGGCGGCGTCTCGAGCACCAGCGCGCGCAACACGTCGGCGACGCGTTCGAGCATCGTCCAGTACTCGGGCAGGCGTTCGGCGTCGGACGCGGAGAACTTGGCGAACTCGCGCTGCGTCGCCTCGAGCCCGCCGCCAACGCGCAGGTAGCGTCCATCGTCGAGCGGCAGGAAGTTCGCCAGCGGACGCTCGACCATGCGCAGGCCGTGCTGCGCGAGGCGCAGCTCGCGGATCACTGCCGGGTGCAGCAGACTGACCGTGTAGGCGGCCACCGAATTGCGAAAGCCCGGGTGGAATTCCTCGGTCGCCACCGCCCCACCGATCACCGGCCGGCGCTCGAACACCTTGACGCGCAGCCCGGCGCGCGCGAGGTAGGCGGCGCAGGCGAGACCGTTATGCCCGGCGCCGATGACGATCGCCTCTGAGGCGCGGGCCATGGATCGCCGGCGGCGTGCCGAAGGCAGCTACGCCTTCTTTCCGTAGTCGAGCAGGCCGGCGCCCGCGTTCGGCGGCCGCGCCCGGATCGCGTCTTCACGCGGGTCGGTCCCCCAGCCCGGTCGATCGGGGACGACAAGATGGCCGTCGACGTACTCTGGAACATGGGTGAAAAGCGCGTGGTCCCATTCGAGCCGGTCGATGTCGGTTTCCATGATGCGCAGGTTCGGCACCGCGGCGGCGAAGTGCGCGTTCATCATCGTGCACAGATGACCGTAGAAGTTGTGGGGCGCCACGTTCACTTCCTGCGCCTCCGCAAAGTTCGCGATCTTCATGGATTGCCAGACACCGTTCCACGGCGTATCGACGATCGCAACATCCATCGCCTGCGCGCGGAAGTACGGCATGAATTCGCGCAAGCCCAGCAGGGTTTCGCAGGATGCGATCGGATGCGGGCTGTTGCGGCGAATGAAGCCGAGCGCCTCGGGCACATAGCTGTCGATCTCGATCCAGAACAGGTCGAGGTCGGCGATCGCGCGCAGGATCTTGAGGAAGCCCTCGGTCTTGGCGTTGAAATTGAGATCGATCAGGATGTCGACCTCGGGGCCCGTGCCTTCGCGCAGCGCCTCGAGGTGCATGCGCAGGTTCTGCAGCACCTGGCGCTCGACGTTCAGCGCGGGGCTGTTCGGTGACCCGAACCCCGGCCGCCAGCCCATCGGATTCTTCGCCTGCGCGTCGTACAGGAAGATGTTCGTTTTGCACGCGGTGAATCCTTTCTCGCGCACCTCGCGGCCGATCGCGCGCACGCCGTCGAGATCGGTGATCGCGGGCTTGTACCAGCCGGGATGGTTGATCCGCCAGGTCGCGCAGTGCGACCAGTACACGCGGATGCGCTCGCGCACCCGCCCGCCGAGCAGCTGGTAGCAGGGCACGCCGAGCGTCTTGGCTTTGGCGTCCAGCAGCGCGTTCTCGATCGCGCCCATCGCCAGCGCTACGACGCCGCCCGCAGCGGGGCGCGTCGCCGCGTAGAGCTCGGCGTAGATGCGTTCGTGGTCGCCGACCGGCTGGCCGACGACGCGCGTGCCGAGGCGCTCGATCGCGGCCGTCACGCCGGGCGCGCCGAAACCTTCGTCGAATTCGCTCCAGCCGACGATGCCGTCGGCGGTCGATACCTTGACGAAGTGGTAGTTGCGCCAGCCCGCGTCGCAGGCGAGTGTTTCGATGCGAGCCACTTTGCTGTTCACGCGGGGCAAGGACATGGCGACGATCTGGCTCTAGGTATGGTGGGTGTGGTAGGTATGGTGCGCGGGATGATAGCCCGCGCTGTCTCGCCACCGGTAGTTGAGTACACTTCAGTTCGCGACTTCCTGGAGCCCCCATGATCGATTCTTCACCTGCCTGGCAACCGAGCCAGCGCGTTCCCGATCCCGCGGTCGTCGTCGTAGACGAATCCTTTGCCCGCTATCGCCTGCCGCTCGCCAAGGTCGAGCGGCTGGGCGGCGCAACGCGCTGGGCCGAAGGCCCCGTGTGGTTCGGGGACGCGCGCTGCCTCATCTGGAGCGACGTGCCGGGCGATTGCATGTGGCGCTGGGACGAGGAAAGCGGCGCGATCAGTGTGTACCGCCGGCCGTCAAACAACGGGAACGGCAACACGCGCGACCGCGCGGGGCGCCTCGTGACCTGTGAGCATCGCGGGCGCCGCGTCGTGCGAACCGAGACCGACGGCCGGCTGACCGTGCTCGCCGAGCGCTTCGAAGGCAAGCGGCTCAACTCGCCGAACGATGTCGTGTGCAAGTCGGACGGCTCGATCTGGTTTACCGACCCGAGCTTCGGGCTGCTCAGCCACTACGAGGGCGAGCTCGCGCCGCAGGAATTGCCGACGCATGCCTACCGCATCGATCCCGCCGGTGCGCTAAGCGTGGTCGCCGAAGGCATCAACCAGCCGAACGGACTCGCGTTCTCGCCGGACGAGTCGATCCTGTACATCGTCGAGTCGCGCTCGGTGCCGCGCAAGATCCTCGCCTACGACGTGAGGAACGGCACGACGCTCGCCAACCGCCGTGTGCTGATCGATGCCGGCCCCAAGGGCACGCCGGACGGATTCCGCTGCGACGTCGACGGCAACCTGTGGTGCGGCTGGGGCATGGGCGAGGCCGGGCTCGACGGCGTGCACGTATTCAATCCGGACGGACGCTTGATCGGGCGCATCGACCTGCCCGAGCGCTGCGCCAACCTGTGCTTCGGCGGGCTGCACCGAAATCGCCTCTTCATGGCAGCGACCACGTCGCTGTACGCGCTCTACGTCAACACGCAGGGCGTGCCCTGCTCCTGATGACCCCGGGTCTTCGCTTGACCTGCGTCAAGCGCCGCGCGGTGCCGCGCGCTAGCGTGCAGGCAATTGGGAGGCCGCTCTCATGAGGCTCGCGCGTTCCACGGTACTTGCTGCCGCGCTTCTGTGCGGCGCGGCGCCCGCATTTGGTGCAAGCGACGACGTCGCCGTGCAGCGCGCCACGGCGCTCGCGACCGGGCAATGTGCAAGCTGCCATCGGGGGCGCGCGGCAGACAATCCGCCGCTCGTGCCGACGTTGCAGGCTCAGCAGAAGGCCTATCTCGCCTGGCAGATGCGCGCCTACCGACTCGGCTTTCGCGACGATCCGCAGGCGCATGACCGGATGTGGTCCGCGGCAGGCAAGCTCGACGATGCGCTGATCGACGCGCTCGCCGCGTACTATTCCGCGCTGCCGCCACCATCGCCGACCCGGGCGGTGCCATCGGTCGCCGCGAAAGGCAAGGCCCTGTACGAAAACGGCGTCCCGTCTCGCAACATCGCCGGCTGCGCGAGCTGCCACGGCGATAAGGCGCAGGGAAACGGGGTCTTTCCCCGTCTCGCCGGACAGCGCGCGGACTATGTCGCGCGCCAACTTTCGCTCATCCAGCACTACCTTCGCAATGTCGGCATCATGCACAGCACCGTAGAGGTCCTGTCCGAGGACGACTTCGCGGCGCTCGCGGCCTACTTGCAGTCCCTCTGACTCGCCGCGTACATCGTCAGGCGCACCGCGCGTCTCAGCCGCGCGGTTTGCGCTCACGCGCATCGTCGGCGTTTTGCTCCTTTCGCTCGGGCGCTGCGTTCGGACGCGCTTCGTCTCGCTGAGCTTCGCGCCGCCGTTCGCGCTGCGCTGCCTGGTCGTTCTTGCGTGTCTCGCGCGCAACAGTACGCCCCTGCGCGCGCTGCGCCGTTTCTGCTTCGGGCTGCCGTATTTCGCGCTGCGGTGCCGGCGTCCCGCGGGGCGGGGTACGCTCGTTACGCGTGTTGCGCCGCGGCTGCTCGCGCTCGACGGTACGCGCTTCAGGCTTGCGCACGTTGGGTTGCCGCAGCTCCGCGTCGCGACGTTCGGGCGTCCGCGCATCGGGTCTCCGCACTTCGGCCTGCCGCACAACCGGTTTCGGTGGTTCGGGTTTCCGCACCCCTGCCTGCCGTGCGACCGGTTTCGGTGGCTCAGGCTTCCGCGCGTCCGTCTGGCGCACTTCGGGCTTACGCGGCTCGGGCTTGCGCAGCTCCGCCTGCCGCAGCTCGGGCCTGCGCGCGTCGGGCCGCCGCACTTCGATCCGTGGCGCAGGCTGCGGCGCATGCACGACGCGCCGCGGTTCGAGATGACGCCGCGTCGGCTCGTGATGCCAGCGACCCTGCTTGATGACGACCACGCGCTGCGGCGCCCGTCGCTCGATCGCGCGGTGCACGTACCAGGGATCGACGCGTACCACCTGTACCTGGCGCCGCGACCAGTCGATGTCGCCGAAGAAGAAGCCGACCGACAGCCTCACGCCGGGATTCCACCACAGGCCGACGCGCAGGCCCGGTGCGCGCGGGACGAAGCGATAGCCAGGCCACGGTGCCCAGACGACTGGCGGGTGCGACGGCCACCCCCAGCGTCCGTACACGACGCGCGGGTCGTAGTAGGGAACGTAGACCAGGGCCGGCGAGGCGAATGCGATCTGGATTCGCGGCCCCGCATCGACGACGCGGACGTGATCGTCGCTCGCCAGCGTGCCCTCGATGCGCGCGCGGCGCCGCAGGCTCTGCACGGCATCCATCACGTCTTCTTCCTGGGCAAGAAAAGCGTCGCCCAGCGCCCGCGTCCAGTCGATCTTCTCGTCCATGCGGGCGAGCAGGCCGGGAAACGCAAGCAGCGACTTGACGCTCGGATCCCAGTCGAAGACATCTGCGGCACGCATCGCGTCCTCGCCGGCGAGCTCGGGATGCATCTGCGACCAGCGCGCCGCCTCGACGACCTCGTCCGGGTAGGTCGCTGCGATCAGCAATTGCGCGAGCAGGGCGTCCGGATAGAGCGCAACCGGCGCGACCAGCTGCTCGAGCTCGGCGCGGCTCCACGGCTGCGCCTGCTCCTGCGAATACGCGGTCGTGCAGCCGGCGGTCGTCACGGCGAACCAGCTTACGATCAGCAGGCTCGCGAGGCGGGTCAGGAAAATTCGTGCGGTCGTGGTCATGGGGCACCTCCAGGTGTCCCATTAGCGCGCGCCGCGCACGCCGCGTCCGTGAGCAATTGCGACCAGATGTAAGCCGGTTAACGCAGCAGCAACAATCGGGCTTCGCGGCGGTGCTCATCCGCGCCGGCGCGCGACCAGTTTCAGCATCGTCTCCAGCGTGATCGAGCGAAACGTCGCTTTCGCGATCTCGTCGATCTCGGACAGGACGACGCCCAGCGCGTCCTCGACCTCGAACGCGGCGGCGCCCGCCTCGGCCTTCGCGCGCCTGCCGGCGCGCCGCGCGGCACTCTTCGGCGCGCTGATGTCCTCGAACAGCTCGATGACGTCCATGAGCGTGACCCGCCGGGGGTTGCCGGCGAAACGATAGCCACCCCCGGCGCCGCGCGCCGCGCGCACCAGGCCCGCCCGGCCGAGCGTGCGCAATACCTTCGCGAGATGATGCGGCGACATGCGGTACTTGTCCGCAATCTCGGCCGCCGAGAGCTGCGTGCCGGGCCGCGCAGCGAATTCCAGCGCGCTGCACAGCGCGAGGAGCGTGTTCTTCTGCAGCTTCACGCGCGCTTCAGCCGAGGTCTTTCTCGAGCGGGATGAACGGGGCGGCCATCATGCCCTGGCTGCGAAAGAACGACAGCACGAGCTGGTTGTCGCGCGCGAGCAGCGTGCGCACCTTGTCGACCCCGAGGCGGCGGAATCCGTCGCAGATCGCATCGAGCAGCTGCGTCGCAATGCCGCCAATGCGCGCATCCGGCCGCACGCCGATGCCGAATACCCAGCCGCAGGGCGGCGAGCCGAACTCCCAGTCGCGCACGTCACCCACGACATAGCCCTCGATGCGGCCACCGCGATCGGCGACCAGGAAAAAGCGCTGCTGCCGGCCACCGCCGTAGCGGCGCAGGATCTCGCCCCAGTACGCCGCCTTGCGCAGCCCGGTGATGCCGGCATCGATATCGACAACCTGCTCGAGGTCGGCGGCCTGCACGCCGCGGATGCGTGCCGCGACCGCGGCAGCACGGGCGGCAGCGGGTTTCTTGAGTGAGATCAAGTCAGCACCCCCTGCGGCGAACTATCGTCCAAATACGCTTTCGAGTACCGAATTGTACGCGCCCGCGGGTCGCGACGCGCACGGCAGGCTGCGGACCAGCGCTTGAATTCGCGCCGGGCGCGGTGCAGCATGCGCAGACACCCGGTCGGGACGACGCCAGGAGGATCGATGAAATCCACGCTTGCCGCGGGGCTGTCCGCGAGCCGCACATACACCGTCGACCGCGAGCGCACGATCGACTTCATGGGCGAGGCAGCGCGCGTCTACGCCACGCCGATGATGGTGCGCGACATCGAGATGACCTGTCGCGAGCTGCTGCTCGCGCATCTCGACCCGGGCGAGGATTCGGTCGGTACGCGCGTCGAGGTCGACCACCTCGCGGCGACGTTGCTCGGCATGAAAGTCACCATCGAGGCGAAGATCGTCGAGGTGAAGGGACGCGCGGTCAGCTTCGAGATCTCCGGATCCGACGGGCTCGACGCGATCTGCCGCGGGCGTCATGGCCGCTTCGTCGTCGACGTCAAGCAGACCGAGCAGCGCCTCGCCGCCAAAAAGCAGAAGGCCGGCGTATGAAGAATCTGAGCACGGTCAAGCTCGTCGAGCACCCGGCGAAGGCGACCGACGCCGGCACGCACAAGCTCGCGACCTACTGCTACCAGTGCGTCGCCGGACCCGACCTGCTCACGGTCAAGGTGACCGACCAGGGCGTCGCGACCGAGGTCGAGCCGAATTTCGCGGCCGAGCCGGTGCATCCGGGCGGCGGCAAGGTCTGCGTCAAGGCCTACGGTCTGGTGCAGAAGCTCTACAACCCGAACCGCGTGCGCTCGCCGATGAAGCGCAGCAATCCGAAAAAGGGCCGCCACGAGGATCCGGGGTTCGTGCCGATCTCCTGGGACGAGGCGCTCGACACCGTCGCCAGGAAACTGCTCGAGGTACGCGCCAAGGGGCTGCTCGATGAATCGGGCTACCCGAAGGTGGCGACGAGCTTCGGCGGCGGCGGCACGCCGCAGTCCTACATGGGCAGCTTTCCGGCCTTTCTCTCGGCCTGGGGCCCGATGGATATGGGCTTCGGCTCGGGGCAGGGTGTCAAGTGCTACCACTCCGAGCACCTCTACGGCGAGTTCTGGCATCGCGGATTCACCGTCTCCGCGGACACGCCGCACTGCAACTACAACATCTCCTGCGGCGCCAACATCGAGGCCTCGGGCGGCGTTGCCGGCGTCTGGCGCCATGCCAATGCGCGCGAGCGCGGCATCAAGCGCGTGCAGGTCGAACCGCATCTGTCGGTGACCGGCGCCTGCTCCGCGGAATGGGTGCCGATCAAGCCGAAGACCGACCCTGCATTCCTGTTCGCGCTGATCCACGTGATGCTGCACGAGCATCCGCGCGAGCGGCTCGACATCGATTTCCTGAAACGGCACAGCTCGTCGCCCTACCTCGTCGGGCCGAACGGCTTCTATCTGCGCGACCGCGAGACCCGCAAGCCGCTGGTGTGGGATGCCAAGAACGAAAAGGCGGTGCCGTTCGATACGCCGGACATCGACCCTGCGCTCGAGGGCTCGTACGACGCCGAAGCCATTGAGATCGGCCCCGACGCGCAAACGCTCGGCGAGGGCGACCTCGTCGGCGAGCCGGCCTTCGGCAAGCTCGTCGCGCACATGCGAGCCTACTCGCCGGCGTGGGCAAGCGGCATCTGCGACGTCAAGGCCGACACGATGCGCCGCATCGCGAACGAGTATCTCGACGCTGCGCAGGTCGGCGCAACGATCGAGGTCGACGGCCGCAGGCTGCGCTACCGCCCGGTCGCGGTAACCCTCGGCAAGACCGTGACCAACGGCTGGGGCGGCTACGAATCCTGCTGGGCGCGCACCGTGCTCGCCGCGCTGGTCGGCGCGCTCGAGACGGTCGGCGGCACGCTCGGCACCACGGTGCGCCTCAACCGCCCGCTCAATGAGCGCCACAAGAGCGTGCGCAAGGGCCCGGACGGGTTCATGGCGTACCCGCTCAATCCGACCGACAAGGAACACTGGTCTGCAAAGCCGAACATCCGCAACGCCTACCGCTCGATGGTGCCGCTCGCCGGCGACGGGCCCTGGAGCCAGGCGCTCGGGCCGACGCACTTTTCCTGGATGTTCCTCGACGAAACGCCGCCGGGCCTGCCGCGCGTGACGCTGCCCGAGGTCTGGTTCCTGTACCGGACCAACCCGGCGATTTCGTTCTGGGACACCGACGGCATCACCGACAAGATGGCGCGCTTCCCGTTCGTCGTCGCCTTCGCCTATACGCTCGACGAAACCAACCATTTCGCCGACCTCCTGCTGCCCGACGCGGTGGACCTGGAAAGCCTGCAGCTCATCCGCATCGGCGGCTCGAAGTTCATCGAGCAGTTCTGGGAGCACGAAGGCTTCGCGCTGCGCCAGCCGGTAGTCGCGCCCGCGGTCAACGCGCGCGACTTCACCGACATCGCCACCGAGCTCGCTGCGCGCACCGGGCTGCTCGAGAAGTACAACGCGGCGATCAACAAGGGCGTGGTCGGCGTGGCGCTGAAGGGCGAGACCGACGGCGCGCAGTGGGATTTCTCGCTCGACACGGCGCTCGTGCACAGCCGCGAGACGATCTGGGATGCGGTCTGCCGCGCGGCGAGCGCCGAGCTCACCGACGGGCAGGAGACGCACGGCCTCGACTGGTGGAAGGAAAACGGCCTGCGCACCCGCCCCTTCCCCAGGCTGGACTGGTACCTGCAGCCGACGCTCGAGGACATGGGCTTGCGCTTCGAGCTGCCCTACCAGGAGCGGCTCTACCGCGTCGGTCAGGAGCTCGGAAAGCGCCTGCACGAGCACGACATGAACTGGTGGGACACGCAGCTTGCCGAGTACCAGACGCTGCCCGCGTGGAAAGACTTCCCGAAGCTGTGGGAAGAGGAAATCGCTCGCATGGGCGCGCGCGCCGAGGACTACCCGTTCTGGCTGCTCACCTCGCGCAGCATGCAGTACGCCTGGGGCGGCAACGTCGGCATGCAGATGATCAAGGAGGTCGCCGACAACATCGCCGGTCACCAGGGGGTGATCCTGAACACGCGCGCCGCCGAGGATCGCGGCATCGCCGAGGGCGACATGGTGGAAATCGCGACGCCGAAGGCGAACGTGAGGGCGAAGGCCGTGCTGCGCCAGGGCATCCGCCCCGACACCTTGCTGCTCCTCGGGCAGTTCTCGCACTGGGCGACCCCGTACGCGAAGGATTTCGGCATGCCGAGCATGAACAACCTCGTGCCGATGTCGATGCCGCTCACCGATGCAACGGGATCGGGCGCGGATCTGGTGCGGGTGTCATTGAGGAAAGTCGGATGAGCGCGGTGGCCTCGATTGGCGTGAGCCACCGCGTGGCGGAGGCAGCTTTTGTCTCCTGCATTTGCAAGGCCGCAAAAAGCGCGGCCATGCAAATGCAGGAGATCGATGAAAACCGGTTGAGGTCGGAGGTATTTCGATGACCCGCTGGGCGATGGTCGCCGACCTGCGGCGCTGCGTCGGCTGCCAGACCTGCACCGCGGCGTGCAAGCACACCAACGCGACGCCGCCCGAAGTGCAGTGGCGGCGGGTGCTCGACATGGAGGTCGGCGAGTATCCGGAGGTGCAGCGCGTGTTCGTGCCGGTGGGCTGCATGCACTGCGCCGATCCGCCGTGCATGCATGTCTGCCCGTCGACCGCGACGAAGCAGCGCGCCGACGGCATCGTGACGATCGACTACGACCTGTGCATCGGCTGCGCGTACTGCGCGGTCGCCTGCCCCTATCAGGCGCGCTACAAGACCGACGAGCCGAGCTTCGCCTATGGCGAAGGTCCGATCCAGAGCGAGGCGGCGCGCTTCGATGCCGGCCGCTTCGGCGTGGCAACGAAGTGCACGTTCTGCTCGGACCGGGTCGACGCGGGCCTCGAGCAGGGGCTCACGCCGGGCATCGACCCGGAGGCGACGCCGGCCTGCGTGAATTCCTGCATCGCCAAGGCGCTGCATTTCGGCGACGTGCAGGATCCAGCGAGCAACGTGTCGCAGCTGCTCGCCGAGAACCAGTTCTTCCGCATGCACGAGGAGCTCGGCACGGACCCGGGGTTCTATTACCTCTGGGACAAGAAGGCGGAAACCAGCCAATGACCACGATTTTGCTACCCGGGGGGTACGGGGGGCGCGGGAAGGCCCCGAGCGATTCAACCGGAAGGGGCCCGCGCCCTCTGTTCTCATGAGTTTCGGGCCCAAGCCCTGGCAGCAGCTGCACTGGGACGAGCGCGCCGCGGCGAATTTCATGCTCGGCGGCACCGGCGCGGGGCTGCTCGTCGCCTGGGCGGTCTCGTCCACGGTGACGCCGGCCTGGCAGGCGTATGTGCTTGCCGCCATGGCCTGCATCGGCCTCGGACTGGCTGCAGTCTGGCTCGAGATCGGCCGCAAGCTGCGCGCGATTCACGTGTTCTTCCATCCGCAGACGTCGTGGATGACGCGCGAAGCGATGGTCGCGGTGGTGCTGTTCGGCCTCGGGCTCGCCGCGCTCGCCTCCGGCACGCGCGCGCTCGGCATCGCGGCCGCGCTGGTCGCGCTCGGCTTCGTCTACTGCCAGGGACGCATCCTGCACGCCTCGAAGGGCATTCCGGCCTGGCGCGAGCCGACGGTCACGGCGTTCATCGTCACCACGGGACTCGCGGAAGGCGCGGGCGCGTTTCTCGCGGCGACCGCCGTCGCGGGCGGCGCACACTGGGCCGGGCTGGCATTCTTTGCGCTCGCAGTCATCGCGCGGGTGCTCGCCTGGTCGCGCTACCGCGCGCGGCTCGAGCACGGCGTCTCGCGCCGTGCGCTCGACGTCCTGAATCCTGCGGGACGCATGCTGGTGCAGCTCGGCACGATCGTGCCGCTGGTCTTCGTGCTCGCGGGGCTCGCGATACCGGATTTCTCGAGCACGGCGCGCGTCTTTGCGGGCCTCGCTGCGCTCGGCGCCGGCTGGTACGTCAAGTTCGTGCTCGTGACGCGCGCCGCATTCAATCAGGGCTTCGCGCTGCCGAAGCTGCCGGTGCGCGGCAGCCGCTGAGCGGACGGCGCGATGACCCCCGTGCTGCAATCGCGCTACGCCCGGCTGCATCATCGCGCGCCGACCAAGCGGGGCGCGCGCTTTTATTTCGAGCGCGACGCCGAGACGCTGCCGCGCGAAGCGATGGTGAAGCTCCAGCTGCGGCGCCTGCGCGCCTCGCTCAGGAATGCCTGGGAGCACGTCCCGCTGCATCGACGGCGGATGCAGACGGCGCGGGTGAAGCCGGACGACATCCGCAGCCTCGAAGACGTCGCGCGCCTGCCGTACACCGTCAAGACCGATCTGCGCGATCACTATCCGTTCGGCATGTTTGCCCGTCCGCGCGAGCAGCTCCTGCGCGTGCACGCGTCGTCGGGCACCACGGGCAAGCCGACCGTCGTCGGCTACACCGCGAAGGACCTCGATACCTGGACGCGGCTGATGGCGCGCACGCTCGCCTGCGGCGGCATGCGGCCGGGGGACCTGGTGCACAACGCGCTCGGCTATGGCCTGTTCACCGGCGGGCTCGGTTTTCACTACGGCATCGAGCACCTCGGTGCGACGGTCGTCCCGGTCTCGGGCGGCATGACCGAGCGCCAGGTGGTGCTGCTGCAGGATTTCGCTGCGCGCGTGCTCTGCGCGACGCCGTCGTATGCGCTGAACATCGCCGAGGTCGCCGAGCGCGAGGGCGTCGATCTGCGCAAAAGCAAGCTGGAAGTGGCGCTGTGCGGCGCCGAGGCCTGGAGCGAGGCGATGCGCCGCGAGATCCAGGTGCGGCTCGGGGTGCGCGCCTACGACAACTACGGCCTGTCCGAGGTCATGGGTCCGGGCGTCGCCGTCGAGTGCGAGGCGCAGGACGGTCTGCACGCCTGGGAAGACCATTTCCTGCTGGAGATCATCGACCCGGAGACCGGCGAGGCGGTGCCCGAGGGCCAGGCGGGCGAGCTGGTGATCACCACGCTGACCAAGGAAGCGCTGCCGATGATCCGCTACCGCACGCGCGATATCACCTCGCTCGAGCGCAAGCGCTGCGCCTGCGGACGAACGCATGCGCGCATCCGCCGGCTGACCGGGCGCAGCGACGACATGCTGATCATCCGCGGCGTCAACGTCTATCCCTCGCAGGTCGAGTCGGTGCTCGTCGGTCTGCCCGACATCGCGCCGCATTACCAGCTCGTGGTCGAGCGGCGGGGCGTGCAGGACGCGCTCAAGGTCGAGGTCGAGGCGGCCGCTTCGGTCGAGCCGACGCAGACGGCGTACGCCCGGCTCGGCGAGCGGGTGCAGCATCAGATCAAGTCGATGATCGGCATCAGCACGCGCGTGATCGTGAAGCGACCGGGCGAGGTGCCGCGTTCCCAGGGCAAGGCGGTGCGCGTGCGCGACGAGCGCCCCAAGACCGGCTGATCGCGATGGGCCTGCCGTGATCCCGGCCGTCTCCGGCGCCGCGCGCAGCCGCCTGCTCCCGCCGTCGGTCCCCTTCCGCTACTTCGGCACCGCGGTGCTGTTCCATATCGTCGCCTGGGCGGCGCTCGTTGCAGGCGCGGCGGAGCTGATCGACTTTTCCGGCGGGCCCGGGCCGGTGCTCGCAGCGCTCCACCTCACCACTCTGGGGGTGCTCGTCATGGCCGCGGTCGGCGCGACATTGCAGCTCCTGCCGGTCGCCACCCGCCAGCCGGTGCGCTCGGTGCGCGCCGCGAAGCTCGTCTGGTGGCTGCTGACCCCGGGCGTCGCGCTGTTCGCCGCAGGCATCGGGCTGTACCGGCCGCCGTGGATGGGCCTTGGCGCAATGCTGGTGGTCGCCGCGCTCGCCGTCTACGGCTGGCTGCTCGCCGAGAACCTGCGCCGCGCCCGCGGCATGCGCGTGGTGGTGCTGCACGGCTGGGCCGCGCTGGGCGCCCTCGTGCTGCTCGCGGCGAGCGGCCTGGCGCTCGTCGCCCGTTATGCGCAGGGCCTCGCGCTGGATCCCGGCGCGTTTGCCGCCTTCCACCTGGTGGTCGCGACCTATGGATTCATGGGACTGCTCGCCATCGGCCTGTCGCAATTCCTGCTGCCGATGTTCGCCCTGTCGCCGGCGCCTGCACCGCGCGTCGCGAAGTGGACGCTTGCCGTCGCGGCCGGCGCGATTGCGGCTGCCGCGCTCGATCGGCTGTTCCTCGGGCAGGCCGTACTGCTCGCCGCGTCCGCCGCGGCCGGGCTCGGCGCGGCGATCGCCCATGTCGTGTCGATGGAACGGGCGATTGCCAAGCGGCTGCGCCCGCCGCTCGGGCCCGCGTTTGTCCTCATGCGCGTCGCCTGGGCCTGCCTGATCGCAAGCCTGCTGCTCGCGCTGCCGCTCGCCCTCGGCTGGCGCGCGCACGGGGCACCCGCTGCGTTCGGCGTGCTGCTCGTCGGCGGCTGGCTGCTCAGCTTCGTGCTCGCCGTGCTTAGCCGCATCGTGCCCTTTCTCGCCTCGGCGCACGCCGGGGGCGGCGCGCGCGGCATGCCGCTCGTGTCCTCGCTCGAGCCCGGCGGGTCACTCGCGGTGCACCGCGTCCTGCACCTCGCCGCGCTGGGCGGGCTGCTGGTCGCATTCGCTACGCAGGGCGAAAGCCTCGCGCGCATCGCTGCGGCCGCGGGTCTGGCCGGCGCAGTCGCCTACAGCCTGTTCTTTACGCGCACGCTGATGCGTCTGCGCGCCGCGCGGCTGCAATCCACGCCCGCGGCGCCGGCGCCGAGCTGAAAGGACCCCAGGAACCATTGCGCATGGAATTCAACCTCAACATCACGCGACGGCTGCACGAGGAGCACGCGGCCACGCTCACGCTGTGGAGCCGGCTCGAGCAGCTTCTCGCCGGGCGCGACGCGCGCTGGCCGCCGGCTGCAGACGACGCGGCCGCGCGGTGCCTGCGCGAGTGCGCCGGCGCGCTCGCCCACGACGTCACGGCGCACTTCGCGTTCGAGGAGGCGCAGCTCTTTCCGCGGCTCGAGGACGGCGGCGAAGGCGACATCGCGCAGCTGCTCGCCGAGGAGCACGGCGTGATCCGCGAGGCGGCCGCGCAGTTCGCGGCGCTGCAGCGCCAGGCCGCGCGCGGCGCGCTCGACGATGCAGGCTGGCGCAGCCTCAAGACGCTCGCGCTCGAGCTCGTCGAGCGGCTCGTGTCGCACGTGCAGAAAGAGGAGATGTCGCTCTTGCCTGCGCTCGAGGACCTGATCGATGAAGACGACGATCGCGCGCTGATCACCGAATACAGCATGGGCTGAAAAGGCCAAACGAACGGAAACCATCGGAGGACGCATGAACGCCAGAAAGACCGCGAGCGCGAAGACCCGCGGACCCGTGACCCGGCCGCTGGTGGCGGCCGATCTCGACGCGGTCGTGAGCATCGATACGGCGCTGCACGGGCGCGCGCGGCGCGGCTACCACGAGCGCCGCCTCGCCGCGGCGAAGCGTGCCCCGGCGTTGCACGCCCAGTTCGCGGTCGAGGAAGGCGGTCGCTTTACAGGCTATGTCCTCGGCAAGGTGCTCGAGGGCGAGTTCGGGCGCACCCAGCCCGCCATCCGTCTCGAAGTGATCGCGGTGTCGCCCGATTCGCAGGGCCACGGCGACGGGGTCGCGCTCTGCGAGGCGCTCGAAGCCGAAGCGCGCCGGCGCGGCATTCGCGAGCTGCGCACGGGCGCTTCGTGGCGCGACAGCAGGATGCTGCGCTTTCTCGACCATGCGGGCTGGTCGCTGGCCTCGAACCACGTGATCGACTGCCTGGTCGCAGATGCCAAGCTCGGCTCGAGCGCCGAAGACGCGGTCGTCGTCGAGGCCGGCGAGCGGCCCGCGGACCAGAACGACTACGGCATGTCCGCGGCGAACGATTTCGAGGCGCTGGCGCGCGATGTCGCCGATGTGCGCTCGCTCTCTGCCAGGGACCTGGAGGCCGTGGTGCGCATCGATCGGCGCCTCACGGGGCACGACCGCAGTGCTTACATGAAGCACAAGCTGGAAGAAGCGCTCGCCGACTCCGGCATTCGCGTCTCGCTCGTCGCGCGAATCGAGGACAGCATCGCCGGCTATCTCATGGCGAGCGCGGACTACGGCGACTTCGGTCGCACCGAACCGGTCGCGATTATCGACACCGTCGGGGTCGACCCCGGATTCGCGCACCGCGGCGTGGGCCACGCGCTGCTGTCGCAGCTGTTCATCAATCTCGGCGCGCTGCGCATCGAGCGCGTCGAAACCGTGCTCGCCAAGGAAAACCTCGAGCTGCTCGAGTTCTTCTATCACGCCGGGTTCGGCCCGAGCGAGCGGCTGGCTTTCGTCAAGCGCCTCGCTTGAGCCCCTGGCGGCCCGATCGCCTGCTCGAGGGCTTCGAAGCCCTCGAGCGGCGCTTCCCCGACGACTACGACGGCGAAGTCCTCGCAACCCTCGTGCGCCTGCCGACGCAGCTGGCGCCGCGCGGCGCGGTGCTCTACGTGCACGGCTTCGTCGACTACTTCTTCCAGCGCCACATGGCCGAACGCTTCGCAGCCGAGGGCTATGCCTTTTACGCCCTCGACTGCCGCAAGCACGGTCGCTCACTGCGTGACCATCAGCACCCCTGCTTCTGCAAGGACATCCGCGAGTACTACGCGGAGATCGACTGGGCGCTCGAGGTGATCGGCGCGCAGGCGCTGCTCGCAGGACATTCCACCGGCGGCCTGGTCGGTGCCCTGTACGCGCACGAAGGCGCCCGCCGCCGGCAGCTGCGCGCGCTGTGGCTGACCAGCCCGTTCTTCGAGTTCAACGCACCGCCCGAGCGACGCTGGCAGTTGGCCGTCGCCACCTGGCTCGGCGCGGTCGCGCCGTTCGCGAGCGACAAAGGCGGCATTCGACCCGCGTACATCGAGAGTCTGCATCGCAACTGGCACGGTGAGTGGGATTTCGACCTGAGCCTCAAGCCATACGAGAGCTTTCCAGTGTTCTTCGGCTGGGTGCGCGCGATCCGCAAGGCGCAGGCGCGTCTGCAGGCGGGGCTGTCGATTGACTGTCCCGTGCTCCTCATGCACTCGGACGAAACCGACGTCAACCTCGACTGGCGACACATGGTCCGCTGGGGCCCAGAACTGGGAACCGAGGTCACGCTCGCTGCGTTTCCCGGCGCCCTGCACGACCTCGTGCTTTCAAGGCGCGACATCCGCGACGCACTGTTCGCGCGACTGTTCGCCTGGGACATGACAATCGTTCACAGTCGCGCATAGGCGAAAACGACCACGCGAAATCGCCTCGCGACGTGAACTAGTTCACGCGAAGCGGGTGGAATCAGCAGAAGCGCACGGCACGACTGCCTAGAAGTTCACGCAGCCCCAATTGTCAAACTTCCGCCCGGTTGATTGACCCCGCTAAGGCGGACACCTAGCCTCACAGGCATCGACAGCGCACATCGTGAACGGACGTTCCTATGATCGGCAGCAGCGGAGATGATGTCCTCACAGGGGATGACCAGAACAACGTCATCCTCGGCCTAAACGGCGACGACAGCCTAGACGGCGGCGCCGGCGACGACGCGCTCGCCGGCGGCAAGGGCGACGATACGCTCGCAGGCGGCGACGGCAACGACGTGCTTGCCGGCGGCAAGGGCGACGACACGCTCGACGGCGGCGCCGGCGACGACACGCTCGCCGGCGGCAAGGGCAACGACACGCTAGACGGCGGCGACGGCGACGACACGCTCGCCGGCGGCAACGGTAATGACGTTCTCGACGGCGGCGCCGGCGACGACACGCTGAACGGCGGCAAGGGCAACGACACCCTCGACGGCGGCGAAGGCGACGACACGCTCGCCGGCGGCAAGGGCAACGACACCCTCGACGGCGGCGAAGGCGACGACACGCTGAACGGCGGCAGCGGCAACGACATCCTCGATGGCGGTGCGGGCTACGACAAGGTTTACGGCGGCAGCGGCAACGACATCGCGATCTATTGGATGTCGGAGAACGCCAGCGCCGACGTCTCCGCAGTCGCAACGGGTGATCTTTACGACGGCGGCAAGGGCAACGACACCCTGCAACTGGTGCTGACCAAAGAGGAATTCGATCTCGCCTGCGTGCAGCACGACATCGCGAATTTCCAGGCGTTTCTGCTGGACCAGGCAAATTCCGCCAGCGACAGTGGCGCGGTGTTCAAGTTCACCAGCTTCGATCTCGAGGTGCACGATTTCGAGAAGCTCGATATCGTCATCGTCAACAAGGCGCCGGTCGCCGCAGCCGACGCCTGGGAAGTCGCGGAAAACGCCACGCTCGTGGTCTCCGCGGAAACCGGTGTGCTTGCCAACGACAGCGATCCCGATGCGTATCCGGATTCCCTCATCGCGACGCTGTTGGATGATCCGACCCACGGCACGCTGGCGTTCAACGCCGATGGATCGTTCAGCTATACCCCGGACGCGGACTATTTCGGATCCGACAGCTTCAGCTATCAGGCAAGCGACGGTGCGGATAGCTCTGAGGTCATGGAGGTCAGCCTCACCATCACCGAGGCGAACGACGCACCGGTCGCGGGCCAGGACGACGCCGACGGCCCTCCGGTTACGGAGGTCGAAGATACCGTCGTCGAAGGGAACGGCGCGCCGGTTGCGGGCCAGGACAGCGCGACGCTCCGCGAAGGCGACAAGAACATCCAGATCGACGTCCTCGCCAACGATGTGCCGGGGCCGGACAACGAATCCGACCAGGCGCTCGACGTGGTGTCCGCCTATGCGACGCACGGCAGCGTGGTGGTCCTTGGAAACGGCTGGATCAGCTACACGCCGGAGGACGATTTCTCCGGCGAGGATACGATCGAGTACACGATCCAGGACAACGGAACCACGGGCGGCACCGCGGATCCGCAACAGGCGGTTGGCCAGGTGCTGGTTTCGGTTACCGAGGTCAATGACGCGCCGGTTGTGGTGCTCGACGAATTCGACGTGAATTTGAAGGGCGGCCAGGTCGTACTCGACGTCCTCGCCAACGATCTGCCGGGCCCGGCGAGCGAAGCGGATCAGACGCTCGAGTTCGTGATCGAGGAGGGCAGATTCCCGCCCCCCGAAGGCACGCGCGCGGGCGGCACGGTCGTCGCGGGTGTCGATGCGAACGGCAAACCCGTCCTCCTGTACACACCGCCGAGCGATCCGGATCCCAGCCTTACGGGTGACGCGTTCGGCTACTGGGTCGTGGACAACGGCACCACAGATGGCGCGCCTGCCCCGATGGAGTCCGTGAGGGCGTCGGTGCTGATCACGTTCACGGATGACGTCATTGACGTCGCGCCGCCAGCTTCGGACGCCGACGCGATCCTCAGTTGACGGGCTCACCGCGAGGAGTCCGCGGCCGACGGCGGGCCCCTCGCGCCGCAATCGCGCCCGGCCAATTCGCACTGCGCGTGCATCGCCAATGATTCGCGAGGCGCTGTTCGAGCGGCGAGTCAGCCGGGACCTGACAAATGCTCACAGTTGGGGCTAGTCGGAAACGACTAGTCGAGCATTCGGCGCAACGTGAAGTAAGTCACGCGAGACGGGCAAAACCGGGGAAATCACACAGAACAAACGAGTAGCAGGTCACATCTCCTCTCCTTTTCCCGGCTGCCCGGCCGATTGACCTGAAAGGGGTGCATACCTAGCCTCCTAATGATCGACGCATCATCCGTTGCCGGCGTCTGGCGCACGAGGAAAGCATGGGCAAAAAGCACTTCGAACACTCGCACCACTCGCATCATTCGCACCATTTGCAGCACCACAAGCATGACTGGTCCTGGGACCATCACCACGCCAAGCATGGCTTCTTGCTATTCGGCACGCGTGGCGATGACGTGCTCGAAGGGGGCAACAAGAGCAACGCCATGTTCGGCCTAGACGGCAATGACGAGCTCATCGGCAGTGGTGGTAACGACTGGCTCGACGGCGGCAGGGGCAACGACCTGCTCGACGGCGGTGCGGGCAATGACAAGGTCTTCGGCGGCAAGGGCGACGACACCGCGGTCTACTCGATGGCCGAGAACCTCGGCGCCGGAGCCTGCGGATTCGCGACGCGCGATCTTTATGACGGCGGCAAAGGCGACGACACGCTGCAGCTGGTCCTGACCAAGCAGGAATCCGAGCTGACCTCGGTGCAGGACGACATCGCGAAATTCGAGGCGTTTCTGCTGGCGCACGCGAATCCCTGCGGCGACCGTGGACCGGTCTTCAAGTTCAGCAGCTTCGATCTTGCAGTACGCGATTTCGAGAACCTCGACGTCGTGATCATCGGAAACGAGGTGCCGGTCGCGCTGGCCGACGCCTGGGAAGTGAACGAGGACGACGTGCTCGTCGTTCCGGCGAACGGCGTGCTCGCGAACGACACCGACCCCGACGGAAAACCTCAGCCGCTCACCGCGGTGAATTTCACTGATCCCGCGCATGGCACGCTCACCTTCGGCGCGGACGGCTCGTTCACCTATATGCCGGACAAGGATTATTTCGGCGCCGACAGCTTCACCTACCAGGCGTACGACGGCGCTGATACGTCTGCGGTAACGAACGTCACCCTCACCGTCGTCGAAGTGAACGACGCGCCTGTCGCGGGCCAGGACAGCGCGACGGTGGCCGAAGACGACAAGAACTTCAGCATCGACGTCCTCGCCAATGATGCGCCAGGACCGGACAACGAGTCCGGCCAGACACTCGATGTGCTATCCGCCTACGCGTCGCACGGCAGCGTGAATATCCTAGGAAACGGTACGCTCCACTACACGCCGGATGCCGACTACTTTGGCGACGATACGATCGAGTACACGATCCAGGACGACGGCACCACGGCCGGCGTTGCGGACCCGCTGCAGGCAACCGGCCAAGTGGCCGTTCAGGTCACCGAAGTCAACGACGCGCCGACCGCGGTCGATGACAACCTGCAAGTCGTAAGGAATAGCGACGGCAGCCCGATTGCAATCAAACTCGACGATCTGCTCGCGAACGATATCGCCGGGCCGGCCAACGAATCGGACCAAACACTCGTAGTGCTCACGGATCGCCTGCCACCCGTCACGCAGCGCGGCGGACAGCTCGAGTACGACGGGAACACACAAACGATTTGGTACACACCGCCCGACACATTCCCCACGCCTGACAATCGGGACGCGTTCGGCTACTGGATCGAAGACGACGGCACCACGAATGGCGTGTCGCATGCGCTGACGGACCGAGGGCTCGTAAATATCGAGGTCAGCGACGCAGTTCAACTCGCGGCAGCAAGCCTGGACGCCGACCTGCTCGTGTAGCTACTCGAAGCGCTCGCTCGGCCGGTGAGCGCATCTGTCTCGAGCCGTCTGTCGTCATTGCGGCGAGAGCCGTCCTCCAGAAATCACGCGCCGCTCGCTCAATCGAAGTCCACAGAGCCGCTCTGCGAGAGGCGTGCATGCGTACGCCGACCGCACACTGCGTTAGGCCCGCGATGGAAGCGATGTCACCACGTGGACCGACCGCCGCACGTCCTCGGCGTCACACGAATCGTTGAGCGAGTTCGTCATTTTGTCTGCCTGTCCAGCTTAGACATCGAATCCGGACGGACCGATAAGTGATCGCGAAGACGCAGGAAACAGTTCACGTTTTTTCCTTCGTTTTCACCTCGAGTAGTTCCTCGTCTCTCAAGGACTCGAAGACTAGCCTCGTGAGCGTCTGACAAACGCTCACGATTCGCTGAGATTCGAGGAAACCATGGGAAGACATCATCACGTTCATTCGTTCGGCGATTGGCATCAATCGCATCACTCGCGGCATCACGACCATCACCACCACCATGACCATGTGTTCGGCGGCCGTGGCGACGACGTGCTCGTCGGAACCGCGAAGAGCAGCGTCATCATCGGCGGCAGGGGAGACGACATCGCCGTCTTCGCGCCAGCAGCGCACAGCGGCGCCGATGTTTGCGGGAAGGGTGATTTCTACGACGGCGGCGGGGGCCATGACGTCCTCCGCCTGATTCTGACGGCCGACGAACTGTCCGACGCAGGCGTGCAGGCGGACATCGCCGCCTTCCAGGCCTTCCTCGCGGACAACCCCCACAGATGCGGCGGGCATGGGGAAATCTTCAAGTTCACGAGCTTCGACCTTGCCGTGCGCAATTTCGAGGAACTCGACATACAAGGCGACGGCACCCCGCCCGCAGGTAGCAACACGCCGCCCGTGGGCGTCGACGATCTCGTGCAAGCAACCGAGGACACACCAGTGGTTATCTCGGTACTTGAAAACGACAGCGATGCCGACGGAGATCCGCTGAGCGCCGTCGTCGTCGACAAGCCGACGCACGGCAATCTGGCAGTGAACGCGGACGGAACGTTTACGTACACGCCAGACGCCGACTACAACAGCAACTACGGCCCGGACGGTTTCACCTATCGCGCAAGCGACGGATCCGACGATTCAGAATTGACCAACGTGGCGATCGACGTAGCCCCGGTAAATGACGCTCCCCGGATGGTGCGCGAGCCAGACTGGGGCCCCGTCGATGTGCCGGACAGTCCGAATATCAAAATAGACATTCTTTCCTACTATGCGCCCGGGCCGGAGGATGAGGCAGGCCAATCGCTCGAGCTGCAATTCAGTGACTTCATGTGGACAACGTATGGCCTCGCGGGCAAGACAGCCGAGGACACCATTAGCTACACGGCTTTCAGCGTCCCGCCGGACGGATTCGAAACTCTCGGCTACGCGATTCTCGACGACGCCGGGGGCTCGACCAGTGCAAGCCTGGATGTCTACGTGATTTAGACCGGCGGACCGCCGCCACGGCGGCAGTCCGCACAAGTGTCTGGGCCGGCGCGATCGATGCCCGACATCAACTGAATCGCCCTACACTAGCGCCGCCAGGGGCTTGCGACGGCCCCGGAGGAGGCGTGCGTGCGTGCACCGGCCAAGCGCAGCGACGAGCCGACGACGGCGGAAGCGCCAGTTGGGGCGCTGCCGGCCGGCCCTCCGCGCTACTTCTACGTTCTCCAATTCGCCCTCGTCAACGTCGTGTCGACCGCGCTCTGCGTCGCGGCCTGGCTCGAGGGCTGGCTGGATGGCGCATTCACGGGCACCAGCCTGTGGCTGTGCCTGCTGATCGTCGCCGCGTTCCTATACGGCCTCAGCGACTGTGGCTGGCACCTGTGGCGCGTGGTACGCGAATTCGATGACCTGCAAGCAGGGCCGATCCGCGCGGCCTCGCGTGCTGCCTGGTACCTGGGGCAGGTCGGCGGCGCGAGCGCCGATACCCGCGCCACGGTCGCCGGCCTGCTGCGCCTGCGGCTGGCGCAGGCGCCCGCCGCCGTGCGCCACATTGCCGGAATCCTGGTTCTGATGGGACTGGTCGGCACCGTGATCGGATTTATCGTCGCGCTCTCAGGCGTCGATCCGCAGCAAGTGCCGACGGTCGAAAACGTCGCGCCGATGGTGGCGCGGCTGATCAGCGGCATGTCGATCGCGCTCTACACGACGCTGATCGGCTCGGTGCTCCATCTCTGGCTGATCATGACGCAGCGCATCCTCGCTGGCGCCGCGCTCGCGCTCTACCAGGCGATCGTCGAACGCGGAGAGCGCGATGCTCGAGCTTGAAGAGTTCGAGGACGAACCTTCGAGCACGGTATTTCGCGACGTGCTGATGCTCGCGCTGATCGGCTTCGTCGCGATGGTGATCATGCTGCTGCCACACCTGAGCAAGAAGCGCGACGAGAGCCGCGACGTCCAGTCGCCCGGCAACGTCGTGGTCGAGATTCACTGGCCCGACGACCTGCCGGTCGATGTCGATCTCTGGGTGCAGGCGCCGGGCGACGTTCCGGTCGGCTTCTGGAACCAGGGCAGCCGCTTCTTCAATCTGCTGCGAGACGACCTTGGACTCGAGAACGATGCCACCGGAAAGAACTACGAGGTGTCCTACAGCCGCGGCATCCCCGCAGGCGAGTACACCGTCAACGTGCACATGTACGGCGCGGTGCCGGCCGGCATTCGCGTCCCGGTGAGAGTCGTCGCGAGCGTCAAGCAGAAATACGGCGAGCTACGCCAACTGCTCGAGACGCACATCGAGCTGACGCGGCGCAACCAGGAGGAAACCGCGTTTCGCTTCAAGCTGACTGAAGAAGGGGACTTGGTGCCCGGTAGCGTCACGACAATCCGGCGTCGCCTGGTCACCGCACCATCGTCGTGATCGAGCCAGTCTACGTTCTGTTCGCCTGCGCAACGGTGCTTGCGGCGCTGCTCGCGGCGATCGCGATCCGCGCCCCGCGCGCAACGCGGCTCAGAGTCGCAGCCGTCGCGCTCACCACCGCATTCATCCCCTTCGCCTACCTCGGTCTGACGGAGATCCTCGCCCGCCCGAAGCCGATGACGCACGAATGGTTCAACGTCTCGGCGAAGCACGCCCTGGTGCTCGGCGTCAGCCTTCAGGAAGGCAAGGCGATCTATCTCTGGTTGCGCGTCGACGACTCGCTCGAGCCGCGCTATTACAGACTGCCGTGGCAGCAGCGCAATGCGGAAAAGCTGCAGAAGGCGGTGGAAGAAGCGGCCGAGGAGGACCTCGGCGTGCGGATCGACAATCCGTTTTCCCGGCGTTCCTGGACCAACCAGGGCGAAATCAACGTCGAGCTCGTGCGTCCGCCAGTGCCGCCGATGAAGTTTCCGCCGCCGCCGCCGCGGATCTTCAATCCGCGCGAGCAGCAGGTGCGCGCGCCTTCATAGCGCCGGCCAGCGCGCGGTCCAGCGCTCCGATGCCTCGTACAGCGCGCCGACGCGCAGCAGCATTGCCTCGTCGTGCAGCCCGCCGACGATCTGCAGGCCGATCGGCAGGCCGTCCGTGCCGAAGCCGCAGGGCACGGTCATCGCAGGATGCCCGGTAATGTTGAACGGCAGCGTGTACGGAAACAGGTTGCTGCGCAGCTCGCCGACCACCACGCCGTCGATCTCGATCGGCGCGAACAGGTCCTGGTCGATCGCAAGCGCGGTGCGCGCGAGGGTCGGCGTGACGAGCACGTCGTTTGCCTCGAGCCAGCCCTGCACGCGGCGAAACAGCGCCGTACGCTCGAACATCGCGCGCTGGTAGTCCACCGCGCTCCATTGCGCACCGACCTCGACTTGGCGCAGCAGCGACGGCGACATGCGCGCGCCCTGATCGCGAATCAGCTCGCCAAAGCGCGCGCGCCAGCTGGCGTGGTTGATCACGCGCCAGATCGGCTCCATCTTCGGCACCGCTTCGGTCAGCTCGACCAGTTCAGCGCCAAGCTCAGCGAGGCGCACAAGCGCGGCTTCGAACGCGGCACGCACGTCCTTCGCAACGACCGTGTTGCCGAGCGTCAGCGACCACAAAATGCGCCGTCCCTTGAGGTCGCCCTCGGGACGCGCGGCGGCGACGAAATCCTGCGGCGCGAGCCCGATCGACCAGGGATCGCTGGCATGGGCGCCCGCCATCGCGGTCAGCTGCAGCGCCGTGTCCATCACGGTACGCGACAGCGGCGTCACGTAGGTGTAGTTGCCGAACGCGTCCTGCACCTGGCTGTGCGGCACTGTGCCAAGCGTCTGCTTCAAGCCGACCAGCCCGCAGCAAGCCGCCGGAATGCGCGTCGAGCCGCCGCCGTCGGTCGCGATGCCGATTGGCCCGAGCCCGGCGGCCACCGCCGCGGAAGCACCGCCGCTCGAGCCGCCGCAGCTGCGCGACAGGTCCCAGGGGTTGCAGCTGCGCCCGAAAAGCGGCGCGTCGGTCAGCGCCTTGTGGCCGAACTCGGGCGTGGTCGTCTTGCCGAGCAGGATGCCACCGGCAGCCTTCATGCGCGCGGCGGCAACCGCATCCTCGGCCGGCACGTTGCGCTCGTACACCAGCGAACCGAAGGTGGTGCGTACGCCGGCGGTGTTGACCAGGTCCTTCACCGCATAAGGGACACCGTGCAGCGGACCGAGCGCTGCGCCGTCCATCACCGCCTGCTCGGCCTGCCGCGCGCTCGCGAGTGCCTGCTCGTGACACACGGTGATGAACGCATTGAGCGTCGGCTGCAGCTGGTCGATGCGCTCGAGCACGGTCTTTGTCAGCGCGACGGGCGAAACCTCCTTGCGCGCAACGAGGCGTGCGATGTCGTGTGCTGGACGCTGCCACAGTGCGTCGGTCATCTCATCCCCAGATCGCCCGGCCGGCTTCGACGCAGAGCCTGAGCTTCGCGCGCTCGTCGGCTTCGGTCACCGGATTGCCGCCGATGGTGCTGGCGAAGCCGCACTGCGGGCTGATCGCGAGGCGCGCGGCGTCGACGTATTTGGCCGCCTCGTCGGCGCGGCGCTTGAGAGAATCGACCGATTCGAGTTGCGGCAGCTTCGAGCTCACCAGGCCGAGGACCGCGCCCTTGTTCCGCGGTACGAAGCGCAGCGGCGCGAAGTCGCCCGCGCGCGGCGTGTCGAACTCGAGCAGGAAGTGGTTCACGTTGGCGCGGCCGAAGAGCTTTTCAGCGACCGAGTCATAACCGCCTTCGGACAAGTACATCCCCTTGTAGTTGCCGCGGCACATGTGAATGCCGATCACCATGTCGGCCGGCCGGTTCTTGACCGCTTCGTTGATGGCGTCGACGTAGAGATCGACCAGCTGTTCGGCGTCGATCCGGTCGGCGCTGAGCTTGGCGCGCGCCGCCGGGTCGCAGAGCACGGCGAGCGCGACCTCGTCGAGCTGCAGATAGCGGCAGCCGGCCTCTGCGAGCGCGGCGATCTCCTGCTGATAGACCTTGCCGAGGTCGGCGAAGAACGCCCGCGCGTCCGGGTAGATCGCCGGATCCGCAAAATCGCGATAGCGGTACAGATGCATGGTCGACGGTGCCGGCATGTTGATCTTCGGCGTGGCGCGTGTTTCGGCCTTGAGGAACGTGAATTCGTCGAGGGTGATCGGCACGCTGCGCCCGAGTTTCGCCTCGGCGTAGGGTGCGGTGAACTCGGTCTCGTGGCCGTGCGCGTCGTGAAATTTGAAGTTTGCTTCCCTGACGACGAGGCCCTCGGTCAGGCGGACGAACTTCTCCCAGTAGGAGATCCGGCGAAACTCACCGTCGGTCGCGACCTGCAGTCCGCAATCGGCCTGCAGCCTGACGATGTGGCGGATCGCGTCGTCCTGCGCGGCGCGCAAGCCCTCGTCGGACAGCGGACCCGCGGCGTGTTCGCGGAACGCCTTGCGCAGCGCGGGCGGGCGCAGCAGGCTGCCGATATGGTCGGCGCGGAAGGGCGGGCGGCCGTTCGGAGCAATGCTCATGGCACGGCTGCGCCGCGCGAGCACCGCTCAGGCACCGACCTTCTCTTTCGCGGCCGGCAGGCCGAGCTCGGCGAAGGCGTGCTGGAACGCCGTCTCGGTATCGAGCCCGAGCGCATCGTTGAACTTGTTCCACGCCGCACAAAGCGCAAGGCGCATTGTCAGGTCGACGATCTGGCGCTCCGAAAACTGTTCCTTCAGCTCGGCGAACAATTTGTCGTTCACCTGCTGCGGCACTGCGGCCAGCGCATCGGCGTAGCGCACGACCAGCCACTCCGCCTTCGACCAGAGCTTCGGATCGGACCAGGCGTCGTCCTGCAGCGCCTGCAGCTGGGCTGTCGTCAGCCCTGCGCCGTGCGCGAGCGGCGCGTGGTGCTGCACGCAGTAGCGGCAGGCATTGACGCGCGAGACGACGAGAATGCCGAGCTCGGTCAGCTTGCGGTCGATCGAAGGCTCGGCGGCAAAGGCCTCGTAGACGCCGAACAGCGATCTGAGCAGCGCCGGATTGTGCGCGAGCGCCCTGACCTGGTTGCCGAACAGCGTCGGCCCGGGCAATGTGCTGCCCTGCGAAACCGCGTCGGCACGGTCATAAAGCGGGGCAAGCGACGCGTCGGCCTCACGCTTTTCGAGCAGCCGCACGCGAGTGAGACTCGATTCGGACATGGGGATCTCCGGCTCCGTATCTCCGCGATTGTAGCGGCGCGCGGCCTTAAGCTCATCTTCATCGCTGCTCCGTAGCCTGTGTGCGTCCGGTGAATTCCGGCACGTTCCACATTTCTCAAGGAGAGATACACATGCTGAAACGCACCATCATCGCCGTGCTCGTCGGCGGCGCCCTCACTGCACCCGCGCTCGCCTCGGAGCGCTGCACCGAGCAGCCGAAGTCTCAGTGGCTGTCGCAGGACCAGATCGCCGAACGCCTCAAGGCGCAGGGCATCGAGGTCACGCGGACAGAGACCAAGCGCAGCTGCTACGAAGTCAAGGGCCGGGACCGCGAGGGACGTCGAGTCGAGCTTCACGTCGACCCGGCGACGGCACGCATCGTCAAGCGCGAGACGAAGGACGAACGTTCCTGAGCGCAGCAAGCGAGCCTGGCAGCCGCACCTCGACCCCGAGGCCGCGGCCGTCCAGGCCCGCGCCGAGCGCTACGCCGCCGCCGTGCAGCTCGGCGAGGCGCTTCACGAGGGCCAGACCGATGCCGCTTCCGTGTCCGGTGCCTTCCTCCGGCAGACGAAAGAAACGATCAAACAACCGCCCGCGCGCCTCCGGCGCCACGCCTGGTCCGTCGTCACGCACCGCGATCAACAGTTCCTGCGTCAGCGTCGCTTCGATCACGACCCGGTGCTGCGCGTAGCGCAGCGCGTTGTCGAGCAGGTTGCGCAGGAGCGCGGCGAGCGCATCGGGGTCGATGCGAACCTCGAGTGGTGGCAACCCCGCTTCGATCGATACGCTGCGCGCGGCCGCTGCCGCACTCACATCGTGCAGCACGAGATCCACGATATCGGGCAATGCAATTGGCGTCGCGGTCGACGGATCGAACGAGGCCGCATCGAGGCGCGCCAGCGTCAGCACCGAATCGGCGAGCCGCGCGCAACGATCCGCGGCGGCCATCGTCGCCTCGAGCGCCTGCCGCCGCTCGCCTTCGCTAGGCGCGCGCTGCGCCCACTGCGCCTGCGCGCGAAGCGCGGCGAGCGGCGTGCGCAACTCGTGCGCCACGTCCGCCGTCAGCGTGCGCTCGAGCACCAGTGCCTGCTGAACGCGCCGCTGCAGGCGTTCGATCGCCTGCGCGAGCGGCTCGATCTCGTGCGGCAATTCGCCCGCGGCGATCGCCGTACCCTCGCCCGGCGACAGCGCATCGATCCGCCGCACGGCGCGCTCGATCGGGTGCACGGCGCGGCCCGACACCCACCACAGCCCCAGCGCAAGCAGCAGCACGAAAGCGACACCGGGCACAGCGAGCTGCATCAGCGCGGCGTGCGCCAGCTCTTCGCGCCGACGCATCGGCTCGCCGACGTGAATCGTGAGGCCCGAACGCGGTTCGAACAGGCTGTAGACGCGCCAGAGAGCGCCGTCGATGCGGTGATCGGCAAGGCCATTCTCGCCTGCGTCGGCGAGCGGCGCCGCCGGTGCGCCCGGCGAATAGACGATGATGCCGCCTGCGCGCGAACGCACCTGGTAGAAAATGTGCTCCGCGTGCGCGTGCTCGACCTGCTCGAGCTCGATCTCCTCGCCCTCGCCTTCATCGAGCTCGTGCGCAGCGAAGGCGAGCACGACGTGCGCCGTCTCGATGAGCGACGCGTCGAACATGACATCCGCCTCGTGGCGCGCCTCCCGCACCAGCCAGGCGGCACCCGCAATCAGCGCAAGCGCCGCAGCGGCGGCAAACAGCGCCAGCAACCGATTGCGCAGCGACCAGCCACGCCTCATGCGCGGCCGATACGGTAGCCGAAGCCACGCACGGTCTCGATGATTGACCGGCTGAGCTTGCGGCGCAGGTTGTAGACGTGCACTTCGACCGTGTTGCTGTCGACATCCTCGGCAAAGCCATACAGCGCTTCGCGCAACTGCTCGGCCGACAGCGTGTGGCCGGGGCGGTGCGCGAGCGCGCAGAGCACCGCGAACTCGCGCGCCGTCAGCGCGACCGGTGCGCCATCACGCGTTACGCGCTTGGCGGCCAGATCGATGACGACGGCGCCGAGCGAAACGAGCGGCGCGGCTTCGCCGCCTCGGCGGCGCTCGAGCGCCCGCAGGCGGGCGGCGAGCTCGTCGAGGTCCACCGGCTTCACCATGTAGTCGTCGGCGCCGGCGTCGAGCCCGGCGACGCGATCGGCCACGCGGTCGCGCGCCGTGATGATCAGCACGGGAAGCGCACGCAGCCGATCGCGCACGCGCCAGGCGCGCAGAAGCGCCATGCCATCGCGGCGCGGCAAGCCCAGATCGAGCACCGCCGCGTCGTAGGGCGCAGCGGCCGCCGCTGCGTCGGCCGCCACCCCATCGCGCACCCAGTCGACGGCGTGGCCGGCGTGCTTCAGCCCGGCGGCGAGCGCCAAGCCGAGCGGCTCATCGTCTTCGACCAGAAGGACGCGCACAGGAGCTAGTCGTCGTCGTCATCGTCGTCATGATCTCCGCGATCGACCTGGATCGCGGCGGCGATCAGCCCCGGATTGTCGCGCAGACCCGGCGCGCCGAACCCGCCCGCCCAGAATAGCGCAACGGCGGCGAGGAGCATGAGCGCCACGAGCGGACGCTTTGCGCCTGCCGCGTGCTGCGACTCGCCGCGCTTGGTGCCAGTCACCATCGCTCGAACGAGGTTCTCGCGATGCAGGACGCTGCTCACCAGCACCCCCGCAATATGCACGAGCACTAGGAAGAGCGCGGCGCTCGCCAGGCCCTCGTGGGTGTCCTCCATCGCTTCGCCACCGATCTCCATGAGCGTGCCGATGCCCGTCGCCGCCGCTGCCGCGAGGAACCCGAACAGCAGTATCGCGCTCCAACTGCTCAGCGGATTGTGGCCGGCATAGTGCCGCGGTCGGCCCGAGACGAGCGCGCGCAGGTAGTCCGCTACCGCGCGGCGCGACAGAGCGAAACCGCTCCAGCGCGCGTAGCGAGTGCCGGCGACTGCCCAGCACAGCCGGAATGCAAGCAGCCCGGCAATCGTGTAGCCGAACAGCGCGTGCAGTGCGTGATCGCCGTCCAAATCGGCCGTCGCATACGCGCCCAGAAAGGACAGCGCGAGCAGCCAGTGAAAGCTGCGGGTCGGAAGATCCCAGACCAGGATCCTCCCGCGTGCGGCGTTCATGATCCGCTCCCGATTCATGCCTGAGGAGCGACCAGTCTGCGCGACTGTGATGAAGAACCGCTTAAGCGCGCGCCGCTCAGCCGTGCAGGCTGTGGAATTTTTCCATGAGCTGCTCGGGCGTCTCCTGGTAATCCGGATTGACCTCGATGCAGTCTGCCGGGCAGACGAGCTTGCACTGCGGCTCGTCCTCGGCGCCGACGCATTCGGTGCAGCGGAACGGATCGATCACGTAGATCGGGTCGCCGACCGCGATCGCCTCGTTCGGACAGACCGGCTTGCAGGCATCGCAGGCGGTGCAGTTGTCGTTGATCATCAAGGCCATTGTGCAATCTCCTCGTGCTCAGGCCGCGGCGCGCGACTCGAGCTCTTTCAGTTTGCCGTGACGGAAGGCCCCCCAGAGCGCGGCACCGATCGCGCCGGCGAAGATCGAATCCGGGTGGTTGACCGCCGTCAGGCCGGTGATTTTCTCGTTGACCAGTTCTTCCTGCAACGCCGCAAGCAGACCCGCGTCCAGCGCCAGACCGCCGGTCAGCAGCACGGTCCCTTTCGTGATGCCCGTGACCTTGAGCAGCTTGGCGAGGCGCGAGGCCATCGACAGGTGAATGCCCTTCAGGATGTCGGCCGTCGCAATGCCGCGCGAGACCATGTTGATGACGTCTGTTTCGGCGAGCACTGCGCAGATCGAGCTTACCTTTTCCGGATTCTGCGAGGTCTTCGAGAGCGCGCCGATCTCCTCGACCGCGACGCCGAGATAGCGCGAGATGTTCTCCAGGAACTGCCCCGAGCCCGAGGCGCACTGGCTGGTCATCTTGTAGGACAGCACCTTGCCGCGCTCGTCGATGTAGATCGCGCGGCCGTTGAGCGCGCCGACGTCGACCACCGCGCGCGCCTCCGGATTGAGAAATACGCCGCCGCGCGCATGCGTGGTCATCGAGTAGAAGTGGCCGGTGGCGAACTTGACGTTCTCCCCCTCGCCGGTCGTCGCGACATAGGCGATATCGTTCGGCGCGAGCCTGGCTTCCGTCAGCACCTCGTCGTAGCCCTGCTTGGCGAGCTCCATCGGGTCGCGCCGCCGGATGCGCTCGCAGCGCTTGGCCAGCCACTCGGTCTCGCCGTCCTCAGAACGGAACAGTGCCGTCTTCACCGCGCCGGAGCCGATGTCGATGCCGATCGTGTGGATGCTCATGCCGTCTCCCGCTTCTCGATGGCTTTGCCCTCCTCCATCACTGCGCGCCAGGCGAAGGTCGCGCCGCCCAGAGCCCCCGTATAGATCGAGTCGGGGTTGATGTTGAGCGTGACCTTGCCGTAGTTCTCCACGATCAGCTCGTTTAGCGACTTGACCGCTGCCTCGTTCTTGGCGACGCCGCCGGTGAAGGTGAACTCGTTGCGCACACCGCCGGAGCGCGCCAGGATCGACATCGCGCGCAGGATGATGGCGCGGTGCAGCCCGGCCATGATGTCCTCGCGCTTCTCGCCGAGCGACAGCCGGTCCCGCAGCTCGGCGCCGGCGAACACGGTACAGGTCGAATTGATGCGCACGGTCTTGGTCGACTTCATCGCCAGCGGCCCGAGCTCGTGCAGCCCCATGTTCATCTCGTCGGCGATGTAGCCCAGGTAGCGCCCGCAGCCCGCGGCGCAGCGGTCGTTCATCTGGAACGATTCGACGATGCCCTGCGGGTCGACCTGGATTGCCTTGGTGTCCTGGCCGCCGATGTCGAGCACGGTCGCGGTGCCCGGGTACATGACGTGCGCGCCCAGGCCGTGGCACAGAATCTCGGAGCGGATATGCTCCTTCGAGAATGGCAGCCGCGCGCGGCCGTAGCCAGTGCCCACCACGTAAGCCTCCTCGAGCGGCATGTCGAGCACGCCCTGGATCGGCGCGCGCACCGCCTCGCCACGCGCCGCGGTCTCCGGCAGTGCCTCAAAGGTGCGCTTGAGCGCCGCCAGCAAATGCGGCGAGAGCGCGTCGAGGTAGACCCGGTTCTCCACCTCGATGATCGAGCGGTCGAATACGTTGAGCAGGAAGTCGTAGCGCAGGCCAGCGTCCTTCGCCACCTCCTCGCTAAGCGCCAGGTAGCGGCTGCCGGCGATGTCGCGGAAGAAGTCGCTCTTGCGCTTCGCCCCGGGCGCAAAAAGCGCCGGCGCCTCCTTGCGCAGGCGGACGAACACCTGCTCGAGCGCCGTAGCGACAGCCTTCTCCGCCTCGCCGAAGCGCGCCGTGGCGACGCTCTTCGCGCACACCTGCTCGAGGTCGGCGAGCTGCACGAGGAACTGCTCGAGGCGGAAGTCGCGCTCCAGCTGCCCGACGAACGCGTCCAGGCCACCGTTCAGCGCGCCGCTCGCGCCGAGCGCCTCGCGGAACAGGTGGAATCGCGCCGAGAGCAGCGCCTCCTGCTTGGCGATGGTCGCCGCAGTGTCGTAGTTGGAGCGCGAGTTGGTGATGCCGCGCCCGAGCACGCGTTGCTGCTCGTCGATCACCACTGCTTTGGTGGTGGTCGATCCGAGGTCGATGCCGATGAAGCAGCGCATGGCGGTCCCTTCAGTGCGTTGCGGGAACGACGGGCGGCATGGCCGGGCGCGTGCCGCCGCCGCGCTTCTGCTTCACCATCTGGAAATAGCTCTCCAGCCGGTTCTTGATGTTGGCCGCGGAGAAGTAGCGCGGGTCCACGAGGTCCGACTCGATGAACGCGGCGGGCTTGCCGGTGCGCCTCTCTACCTCCCGCAGGATCAGCAGTTGCCCCGCCGAGAAGCTGTTGCAGCTCTTGATCGAGTTGATCAGCAGGCCGTCGGCCTGGTACTCGTCGAGGTACTTGCAGATCATGTCGATGCGCTGCGGGAAGTTGAGGTTGGTGTAGCAGCCCAGGCAGTACTCGGCAAGGGACTCGAGCGGATGGTCCGGGTCGTGCCGGAAGCCGAAGTCGTACACCCCGCCGACCTTGGCGTAGGTCGAGGCCACCACCACCGCGCCCTCGTCGTAGAACATCTTCCAGAACTCGCGGAAGCTGGTCCAGTTGGGCGGCCCCTCGACCACCAGGCGGTACTTCTCGCCCGGGTGCTCGCCTTCGGGCGTCACCGGGCCCTTGCCCTCGCGGATGCGCTGTTCGATTTCCTGGCGCAGGACACCGTAGAACTTGGTCGCCTCGGGCGTGCCGCGGAACGCGGTGAAGATCGGGCCGATGTAGTACACGGCGCCGAAGTAGCCGTCGATCGGCGAAGGCTTGTGCTTCGCGGACTGCAGCGTCCAGACCAGGTCCTCTTCCGCCTTGGCCGACTCCTTCATGTACTGGCGCAGGCGGTCGATGTCGAACTTGACCCCGGACACCTTCTCAAGCGTAGGGATGACGCTTTCCTTGAGCTGCTTGAGGACGTAGTCGCGCATGTTCTTCGAGATCTTGCCGTCGCCCTGGTAGGGCACGTGCAGCATCACCGTCTCGCAGTCGTACTTCTGGCGGATCAGCTCGAACCACTTCATGAAGGTGAAGCAGCCGGTGTACGAGAGCAGCAGCACGTCGGGCGTGGGCAATGGCTCGCCTGTAGGCCCGACCTGCCCCTGCAGCATCATGCCGAGGTCGGCCTTGACGTAGGTGCACACGTCCTCCGAATGGCCGTCGCGCTCGGCATCCATGATCATCTTGCCGGATTTCTTGCGCATGCCGTTTTGCAGCGCGTTGGTTTCGGGCAGGCTGCGTGCGAAGTCGAAGCACATCAGCAGCTCGTTGAGATTGCCGGGCACGAAGGTCGCCGAGACCTTGCGGTTCATCTCGCGCGCGGTGGCGAGCTCATGATAGTTGCCGTTGATCAGATCCTTTTGCAGCAACATCGAGTCTTCTTTCTGGGCCGGTGGCGGCTTTTTCGCCGTGCCGGTTCCCGGCACGATCTGAATCGGTGTGCTCATGCGGCGCTCCACAGTTTGATCGAGTCGGCGAAAGTGCCCGCCTGCTCGCGGATCGGGGCCATCTGGCCGGTGTTTTCGGAGTACTTGAACGCGGTGTAGGGAATCTTGTGCTGGGCGAGAATCCCCTGCAGCATCGGACGCTCGAGGAGCGCCGGGTCGCAGAACGATGCCGCGGCGAATATCACCCCCTCGGCGCCGCGCTCCCGAATCTGCCTGAGCAGGAACTTGCCCTTGTCTTCCTTCATCTCGTCGTACTTCGACGAGGTCGAGGTCGAGCGGTGCAGGAAGGCCTTCGACAGCGCCTCGAGCGGGTCGCCGGCGACCGGCACTTCGTCGAGCAGCCAGCTCTGGATGAGCTGGAAGTCGTCGTCCACCACGTAGCAGCCGGACATCTCGATCGACTTGATCAGGCTGAGCGGCGGCTGCTCGCAAAACGAGCCGGTGAGCACCACGCGCGCGTTGTCGCGCCGCGGCCGCGTCTCGGCGCGCGCCGCGGCAAGGTACGCGCGCAGCAGCTGCGTGTGCTCCTCGGGCGGCAGGACGCAGCCCGCGCGCAGCACGAGATAGAGCTCGGAGGTCGGCGCCTGCCACGGCTGCTCGGCGCGGTAGGCGTAGAGCTCGCGGACCGCCTTCCGATTCTCGTTGTAAACCGCGATCGAGGCGCGCAGCTGCCCGTCCGTGATCTCCTTGCCGGCCAGCCGGCCGAGATCCGCGCGCAGCTGCTGCATCTCGTGCACATAGAACTCGCCGCCGATGGCGTCGACGTAGTTCTGCGGCAGGTCGAAGTACTTGACGTACTTGTCCTTGAACATGATCTGCCACATGCCCGAGAGATTGCGGATCACGTCGCAGATCGAGGGAAACAGCATGCCGTCGAGGCAGTCGAGCCGTCCGGTCAGCCCCAGCTCGACCGTCGAGCGCGGGATGCGGCAGATGTAGCTCTGGTAGTAGGCGTCGCCCTGGATCACCTCGAGCTGGTCGCCACCACCAAAGATGCCCACCGGCAGCATGCCCGCTGCGTGGATGATCTCGCGCGGCACGTAGATCGGCATGTAGCCGATCGCCTTGCGGCCCGGCTGCGCCGCCTTCCATTCCTTCACGGCATTGAAATTTAGATCTTCGAACAGCTGCTCGCAGCGCGCGACGATATCGGTCAGCTTCATCTCACACCCTCCTCAACGATTCTGCCATTTGGGCGCGCGCTTCTCCAGGAATGCGGCGAGCCCCTCGTTCGCATCGTGCGTTTTCATGAGTTCGTCCAGATACAGCTTTTCGACCTCGCGCAGCCGGCGCTTGACCTCCGGCAGCATCGCGCCGCGCGCGGCGCGCAGCGCATGGCCCAGCGCCGCCTTGCTCTTGCCGGCGAGCTGGGCGTCGAAGTAGTTCAGCGCGGCCGCCGCCGGGTCGTCGGCGATCTCCGCCACCAGCCCCGCGGCCCGCGCCTCGGTCGCGTTCAGCGCGCGGCCCGAGAGCAGCAGGTCTTCCGCCGTCTGCTGGTTGACGCGGTAAGGCAGCAGGCAGGATGCCGCGGGCGCGAACACCGCGAGCGTGATCTCGGGTTGCCCCAGCCGCGCGTTCGGCGCAGCGAAGATCCGGCTCGTCGCGAGCGCCACTTCGAGCCCGCCACCAAGGCACTGCCCCCTCACCGCCGCCAGGATCGGCGCAGGCCACTCGAGCATCTTGACGATCAGTCCGTGCAGCGCCGCGAGCATCGCGGCGCAATTCTGCGGCAGGTGCTCCTCGACGCTCGCGCCGAACGAAAAATTCGGACCATCGGCATCGAGCAGCGCGCCCGTCAAGCCATCGTCGCTGCGGTGCTTGTCGAACGCCGCCGCGAGCGCGCCGATCATCGCCGCGTCGATGATGTTCGCCTTGGGGCGCGCGAGGCGCAGGCGCAGCAGCCGGCCCTCGCGGTCCAGCCAGACCTTCAGCGCATCACTCATGCGGTCTTCTTCGCCTTCGGCTGGATCGCGTCGTGCAAGGGTCCGACCCAGCCATCGCCCGCCGCAAGCTTCTGCCGCAGCAGCACGAAATCGACTTCGCGATCGTCCTTGCCGCCCTCGTTGAACGCGGTAAACCCGGCACGTGCCTCGGTCACCATGTTGAGCGCGAGCCAAGCGCGCGCGTCCTCTTTGTTGCGGTTCCAGGCCTCGAGCTTCGGCTTGCGCAACTCCTCGATCGTCTTGGTCGTGCAGTCGGGAAACGTGAGCAATATCTTGGCGCAGAGCTCTTCGATCTTCGCGTCGAGCATCGAGAGATCAACGCTGCCTTTCGCAAGCAGCGCCTTGCCGGCCTTGAGGGCGTCTCCGGTCTTGGCCTTGCCGAATGCGAGCCGGCCGAATTCGTCATAGACCCGGTCCGTGACCACCAGCGGATTGGCGACGAAGGCGCCGTCGACCTTCAACGCGGGCACGATGTCGCTGATCATGCCCATGTGGTAGGCCTCGTGCGCGGAGAACGGCTCGCACAGGACGCAGGCCACCATCGCGCGCTCCGCGCCGACCACAACCGGCAGGAAATCGGTCGCCCCGCCGATCGGCGCCGAGCCGTGCTTCGGGCCCGCCTGTCCGAAACGCGCGAGGTCCTGGGCGACGGTGAAGTCGCAGGCCATCCCGATCTCCTGGCCGCCGCCGATACGCATGCCGTTCACGCGGCAGATCACCGGCTTGTCGCAGGCGAGGATCGACGACACCATGTCGTTGAACAACCGCATGTACTGGCGGTATTCCTGCGGGTGACCGGCGTAGTACTCGGCATATTCCTTGGTGTTGCCGCCCGTGCAGAACGCCTTGTCGCCGACGCCGGTGAACACGACGCTGGATACGTCGCGCGCGTTCGACGCGGCGCGAAAGGCAAGGATCACGCCTTTCACCATGTCCGTGGTGTACGAGTTGTACTGCCCCGGGTTGTCGAGCCAGATCCAGGCGTTGTACAGGCCCTTGGCCGTCTTGCCTTCCGGCGTCGTCGCTGGGCGCTTCTCGATCTTCAGGCCCGGCACGACGATTTCCGCCAGGTCGTGGTTCTTCAGTTCGCGTGCTGCGGCCATGTCGATGTCCTTTTCTAGAATCGCCGATGCGAAATTTCAGCTTCCCGGAACCAGAACGACGCGCTTGGCAATCCGGCGATGGTGGACCGCCTCGAATACGTCGTTGATGGTGTCGAGCGGTCGCTGCTCGACGAAGGGCTTGACCTTGACCTTGCCCTCGAGCACGAGGTCAAGCGCCGCCGGATAGAGCTCTGGCGGACAGCCCCAGTTGCCGATTGCGCGCGCGTCGAAGGCCATCAGGTTCGACAACCGGATTTCGACGCGCGCCATGGTGAAACCGACGACGCCGAGCGTCGCCCCGTGCACCAGGAGCCCCCAGGCCGTCGTCTGGCCGGCGGCAGTGCCCGAACATTCGAAAATCGCCCATTCGGTGCGCGGCAGGTCGTTCTGTTTGGCGAATTCGAGAATCGCGCCCTTGAGGCTCTTCTGGTCCTGCCCCCTGGCATTCAGCGTCAGCGCCGCGCCGTAGGGACGCATTGCGTCGAGCTTGGCGTCGTCTACGTCGACGGCGACGACCTTGGCGCCGAAGGCGTTTGCAACTTGAACGCAGTATCCCCCGACGCCGCCGACGCCGATCACGACGGCCAGCGCACCCGGCTTGACGCCCACGCGGCGCACCGCCTGGTACGGCGTGGTGAGCGCATCGGCAACGACCGAGACCTCGGCGAGTGCGAGCGCCGCGGCCTCGAGGCGCCGGCTGTCGACTTCGCACAGCCCGCGCGCAGGGACCGTGACGTGGGTGGCGAACCCGCCCTGGATGTCGTTGCCGGGCATCTTCTGGCTCCGGCAGATCGTGCCCAGTCCACGCCGGCAGAGGTCGCATTGACCGCAGGGCAGCACCGCAGGAACGAGCACCGGCTTGCCCAGCCAGGCTTCGGCACCCTCACCCGCCGCAACGACGCGGCCGGAGATCTCGTGTCCCAGCGCGAGCGGCAGCCCATGATTGGTCCGCACGCCGTCGTAGTAGTAGCCGAGATCGGTGTGGCAGACGCCGCAGCCTGCGACCTCGATGGCGACTTCAGCGGCCGCCAGCGGCCCGGCGTCGAAGGCCTCGCGCACCATGGGCGCGCCCGGCGCCGTCATCACCCAACGCGTGGCCGAGATCGTCATGCCTGAGCGCCTCCCGGGGCTCCCGGCCGGGCGCTGCGCCCTCCGGGGCTGGCGCTCCGACCTAAATTGGTATTACAGTACCACATTGCGTATTTAAGCGCCAAGACCGACTGAAAATCAAGACCCGACGCATGGATGACGCGATGAATAACGCAAGCGCTTGCAGGCCCGTTTGATCTGCCTCAAGGAAGCGACGGAGGGTTGGGTCATCGTGCGTTTCGCGGCGCACCACGGAGGACGAAGGTGAATACGACGACATCGAAAACGGACGGCGCCACCAGCGTCTCGCTCGCGCTCGCCGGAAGCGGCGGCGCAGGGGTGATGACCGCCGGCAACATGCTGCTCGAGGCCGCAGCGCAAGCCGGCTACTACGGGCTGATGACGCGGACCAGCGGACCGCAGATCCGCGGCGGCGAGGCCGCCGCCATGCTGCGCCTTGCAACCCATGCGGTCGAAGGGCCGGATGACCGCTTCGATGCCCTGCTCGCAGTCGACTGGCTGAACATCACACGGTTCAGCGCCGAGATTCCGCTCGACGCGGCGAGCCTGCTGATCGGCGACCCGGCGCAGGGCGCTGCGCCCGAGGCGCTGCTCGCAAGCGGTGCGCGCAGCGTGCCGGTCGAGTTCAAGGCGCTCGCCAAAAGCATCAAGGGCGGCTGGCCGAACATGGTCGCGCTCGGCTTGCTCGCCGGGTTCGCCGGCCTTCCCGAGGACGCCGTCAAGGCCGCGATCCAGAAGTCGATGAAGAAGGGCGGCGACGCGCTCGCCGCGAGCATCGCCGCGATGCAGCTTGGCATGTCCGAGGCGCAGAAACTGCCGCAGCGTCTGCCGCTCGCGCCGCCGGGGGGCGGGCGCAGCGGGCGTTGGCTGGTCACCGGGAACCAGGCGGCGGGCTACGGTGCGATCCGCGGCGGGGTGCGCTTCGTCGCAGCCTACCCGATCACCCCGGCGACCGAGTTGCTCGAGTGGATGGCGCCGGCGCTGTCGCGCGTCGGCGGCACGCTGGTGCAGGCCGAAGACGAGCTTGCGTCGATCAACATGATTCTCGGCGCATCCTACGGCGGCGTACCTTCGCTCACCGCCACCTCGGGTCCCGGGCTGTCGCTCATGAGCGAAGCGCTCGGCCTCGGCGTGACCGCCGAGATTCCACTGGTCGTGGTCGATGTCATGCGAACCGGCCCGTCGACGGGAATCGCGACCAAGACCGAGCAGGGCGACGTGAACATCGCGCTCTACGGCTTGCACGGCGACGCACCGCACATCGTCGTCGCGCCAAACTCGATCGGCGACTGCGTTCGCGCGACGCAATGGGCCGTGACGCTCGCCGAAAGTCTGCAGACACCAGCGATCGTGCTGTCGGACCAATTGTTCGGGCAGGCGCGTGCGGTCATCGAGCGTCCGGCCGACCTCGCCTTTACCGGCCGCCGCGCGCTGGCCGAAGCAAACGCAAAAGACTACAAACGCTACCGACTCACCGACTCAGGCGTCTCGCCGATGGCGATTCCCGGCATGCCAGGCATCAGCTATACCGCCGACGGCCTCGAGCATAACGAGCAGGGCACGCCCTCGTCGCAGGCGAGCGACCATCTTGCGCAGCTCGACAAGCGACGGAACAAGCTGACGTCGATCGACTACGGCGACTATTGGGCGGACGTCGAAGGCGACGGCGAGCTCGCGGTCATCACCTTCGGCTCATGCACCGGACCCGTGCGCGAAGCGTTCGCGCGCGCAAAGAGCGACGGCCTGTCCGCACGACTGATCTCGCTACGGCTGCTCTCGCCGGTGCAGCCCGAGCGGCTTGCCGCGGCGCTGGCCGGCGTCAAGCGCGCGCTCGTCGTCGAGCAGAATCACGGCGCGCAGTTCCTGCGCTATCTGCGCGCCGAATACGACATCGCCGCGCAGCTGACCAGCTTTCATCGTCCGGGGCCGCTGCCGTTCCGCCCGGAGGAAGTTCATCGCCGTCTCGTCGACTGGAGCCGCTCATGACCGCTGTCGCCACCGTGGCGTACTCGCCGCAGTCCTACAAGTCCGAGGTCAAGCCGGTGTGGTGCCCAGGCTGCGGCGACTACTCGGTGCTCTCGGCCGTGACCAAGGCGCTCGCCAAGCTCGAACTGCCGCCGGAGCAGGTTGCCGTGGTCTCGGGGATCGGCTGCTCGTCACGCATTCCCGCGTATACCCGCTGCTACGGCTTTCACGGGGTACATGGCCGTGCGCTCGCCGCGGCGACCGGCCTCAAAGTTGCCCGACCGGATCTGACGGTGATCGCAGCGGGCGGCGACGGCGACGGCTATTCGATCGGCGGCAACCACTTCCTCCATGCCTGCCGGCGCAACGTCGACATGACCTACATCGTCATGGACAACCGCGTCTACGGCATGACCAAGGGCCAGCCCTCGCCGACGACCGAACCCGACTGGGATTCCAAGCTGTCGCCGCACGGCACGGGATTGCGCGAATTCCATCCGCTGGTCATTGCGCTGGCCTCGGGGGCCAACTTCATCGCGCGCGCTTTCGCGGGAGACCCGAACGGCTGCGCCGACCTCATCGTGCAGGCGATCCGTACACCCGGGTTTTCGTTTGTCGAGGTGCTCTCGCCCTGCGTGACCTTTCGCCCGGAGCAGCGCGACTGGAAGACGATGGCGCATCCGGCTTCGGTCGCGCCGACCGATGACCCGGCGCGCGCCGCGCGCCGTCTCATGACGGACGACGGCTTCAACATCGGCACCCTCTACGCCGGAAACCGCGTTCCCTACCGGCCCGCGGAGGCGCGTCGCGTCTCGCCCGCCGACCTCGAAAAGGAGTTTGCGCTATGACCGCGAAGCAGGCGAAAGCAACCCGCTCGACGCCGCGGGCGAAGCGCCGGACGCCGTCAGCGAAGCGCGCGCGCCCGCAGGCAGGCGGCCTGGCGGATTTCATGCGCCAGGCCTACGCGATGGAGCTGGAGGCCTCGACGCGCTACGCGGAGTTCGCCGACGAAATGGAGATCGCCAACAACCGCGAAGTCGCCGAGCTGTTCCGCAAGCTCTCCGGCATCGAGAAGCTGCACGCCAGCAAGATCGTCGAGCAGATGGGCTGGAAGACGCCGCCGACCGACCTCGAGCCGTTTCGCTGGGAAGGCCTGGAAGGCGCAGAGACCGGCGAACACAACGACTTGCACTACCTCATGCGGCCGTATCATGCGCTTCAGATCGCGCTGCGCAACGAGGAGCGCGCAGCGCGATTTTTCGAGCGCGTCGCGCGCCGCGACCTGCCACCCGCGGTGCTCGAAGCGGCACGGGAAATGGCCGAGGAGGAGCGCGAGCACGTCGAGCTTGTGAAGGCCTGGATGGCGCGCGTGCCGAGACCGGAAAAGGATTGGGACGTCGATCTCGATCCACCCAATTTCAACGACTGATGCACAAGCAAGGAGGCGCTAACATGAACATCCTGCATCCCAAGGCTTGGGCACCCGCGGTCGGCTACGCCAACGGCATCGCGGTCTCGGGCGGCACTCTGGTGTTCATTGCGGGCCAGGTCGGCTGGGACGCCGAGCAGAAATTTCATTCCGAAGATCTCGCGCCGCAGTTCGAGCAAGCGCTGAAGAACGTGCTCGCCGTGCTCGCGGAAGCCGGCGGCCGGCCCGAGCATATCTGCCGGATCACCGCGTTCTGTTGCGACAAGCCGGCCTATCTGGCCGCGCGTAAGGACCTTGGCCGGACCTGGAAGGGTCTCATGGGCAAGCACTTTCCCTGCATGAGCATGATCTTCGTCTCCGACCTGCTCGACAGCCCGGCCAAGATCGAGCTCGAAGCGACCGCCGTCGTACCGTCGTAGCGGCCCGCGCTGTGCGCACACGCGACTTCGGTTATGGTCGCGTTCATGGCGCGCTTCGCGGTCCCGCTCATCGTCCTCGCGCAGCTGTTCGGCACGACGCTTTGGTTCAGCGCCAACGCCGCGGCGGCGTCCCTCGTTCGCGAATGGGGACTTTCAACGGGCGACATCGGGCTGCTCACCAATGCCGTGCAGCTCGGCTTCATCGCCGGTACGTTCGCATTTGCCTTCACCGGGCTCGCGGACCGTTTCCCCGCCAGCCGCATCGTGGCGGCCTGCGCCGTGTTCGGCGCAATCTCGAACGCGGCCTTTGCGCTGCTCGCCACGGGGCTTGTCGACGCCAGCGTCTACCGCTTCCTCACCGGCATCGCGCTGGCGGGCGTCTATCCGCTCGGCATGAAGCTCGTCGTCGGCTGGTCGCCGCAGCGCGCGGGCGAGGTCCTCGGCTGGCTGGTCGGGATGCTCACCATCGGCACCGCACTCCCGCACTTCGTGCGCGCGACCGGCAGCGCCTGGCCATGGAGCCACGTCGTGCTGGCGAGCTCCGCGCTTGCCCTCGTCGGTGCGGCGATCGTGCTCTGGCTCGGAGACGGGCCGCACTTCAGCGTCTCCGGGAAAGTCGCACGGATCCGCTTCGGCGCCGTGCGCGCCGCGTTCCGCATTCCGGCGTTTCGCGCATCGGCGTTCGGCTACTTCGGTCACATGTGGGAGCTGTACGCGTTCTGGACGCTGGCGCCGTTCATGCTTGCGGCAATCGCCGCGCGTGACGCCACCGCGCCGGCGCTCGACGTTCCGCTATGGGCATTCATCATCATCGGCACAGGTGGCATTGGTTGCGTCCTCGGCGGGGCGCTGAGCCGCCGCATCGGCAGCGCGCGCGTCGCCGCCGCGGCGCTCGCCGGCTCGGGCGTCGCCTGCCTCGCCTACCCCCTGCTGCAGGCCCTGCCGGCCGAACTGCTGCTCGGGGTGCTCGTCTTCTGGGGATTCATGGTCGTCGCCGACTCACCGCAGTTCTCCGCCCTGTCGGCGCGCGCCTGCCCGCCTGAGCTCATGGGCTCGGCACTCGCGATCCAGAACAGCATCGGCTTCTTCATTACGGTGCTGGCGATCGGCGCGGCTTCGGCCAGCTTTCCGTCCCTGGGCGCGAAGATCGCGTGGCTGCTGCTGCCCGGCCCGATCGCGGGCCTGATCGGCATCGCGCCACTCGCCCGGGCGGGCGCGCACGCTACTTGAACTTGTAGAACGCGTCGTTCAGGTAGGCGGCGAGATGTTCCTCTTCCTCGCGGCCAAAGCCCGCTTTGTTGGCGTTGTTGCAGCGCTGTACCCAGGCGAGCAGCGACGGCGCGTCCTTGACCTTGCGATTTTCGCGCACGAACGCCTTGGCTACGTTGCCGAACATGCGCACATGACATTCGGCGCATTTGGCTTCAAACAGCTTTGCGCCAGCCTTCGGCTCGCCGAAGGGAAAGGCGTCGTGCTGGGCGGCCGCTGGCGTCATGAGGCCGGCGAGCGCGACGAAGATCAACAGGCGTTTCATGCGTTACTCCCTACTCGACGGTCACGGATTTCGCGAGATTGCGCGGCTTGTCGACGTCGGTGCCGCGCGCGAGCGCGGCATGGTAGGCGAGCAGCTGCAGCGGCACCACGTGCAGGATCGGCGAGAGCAGTCCCGCATGATCCGACAGGGTGATCACATTGACGCCCTCGGACGACTCGATTCCGGAATTCTGATCGGCGAAGACAAACAGCTCGCCACCGCGGGCGCGCACTTCCTGCAGGTTGGATTTCAGCTTCTCGAGCAGCGCATCGCCCGGCGCAATCGCCACCACCGGCATGTCGCGATCGACCAGCGCGAGCGGCCCGTGCTTGAGCTCGCCCGCGGCATACGCCTCGGCGTGGATGTACGAGAGCTCCTTCAGCTTGAGCGCCCCCTCCATGGCGATCGGGTAGTGTACGCCACGGCCGAGAAACAGCGCGTGCTGCTTCGCGGCGAAGCGCTCTGCCCAACGCGCCACCGCCGCCTCGACCGACAGCACCCGCTGCAGCGCGGCCGGAAGGTGGCGCAGCGACGCGAGATGGCGTCGTTCATCCTCGGCCGCGAGCCGTCCTTTGAGCTTCCCGAGCACGAGCGCCAGCAGACAAAGCGCGCCGAGCTGGGTGGTAAATGCCTTGGTCGAGGCGACGCCGATCTCGGGCCCCGCGCGCGTCAGGAAGCGCAGCCGCGAGGCGCGCAGCAGCGAGCTTTCCGGCACATTGCAGATCGTGAGCGTGCGCCCGCAGCCGAGCGCCTTGGCGTATTCGAGCGCGGCGAGGGTGTCGGCAGTTTCGCCCGACTGCGAAACTGCCACGACGAGCGTCTGCGGATCGAGAACGACGTCGCGGTAGCGGAACTCGCTCGCGATGTCCACCCGCACGGGGATGCGCGCAAGAGTTTCGATCCAGTAGGCCGCGACCAGGCCGGCGTGAAAGCTCGTGCCGCAAGCCACGATCTGCACCAGTGGCGCGTCGCGCAGCAGTCCCTCCGCCTCAGCACCGAACAGCCCGGGCTGGATGGACGATACGGCACCCACGATCTCGAGCGTATTGGCCAGCGCGCCGGGCTGCTCGAAGATCTCTTTCTGCATGTAGTGCTGGTACGGGCCGAGGTCGACCGCATCGGCGTTCAGCTCGGAGAGATGTACCGCGCGCTCGGCCGGTCGGCCACCGGCGTCGAGAATCCGCACGCCGTCGGTGCGGATTTCGGCACAGTCGCCCTCCTCGAGGTAGACGATCCTGCGCGTCACCTGCACCAGCGCGGAGACGTCGGAGGCGGCGAAATTCTCGCCGTCGCCGAGCCCCAGGAGCAGAGGCGCGCCCTTGCGCGCCAGCACGACCGCGCCCGGGTCATCCGCCGACAGCAATGCAATCGCGAACGCGCCCTGCAGCTCCGCGACCGCCTTCACCGCCGCGCCGAGGAGGTCCGCGCTGTTCGCGCGATGGTGCGAAACGAGGTGCCCGATCACCTCGGTGTCCGTCTCGGACAGGAACGCAAAGCCCGCATCCTTGAGACGTGCGCGCAGCGCCGCGTGGTTCTCGATGATTCCGTTGTGCACGACCGCGAGCGCACCCGAGACATGCGGGTGCGCGTTGGCCTCGGTCGGCGCGCCATGCGTCGCCCAGCGGGTATGCGCGATGCCGGTGGCGCTGTGCACGCCCTGCGCCTGGATCCGCGCGGCCAGCTCCGCCACACGCCCCGCAGCGCGCACCCGCTCGAGCGCGGGCTGCGCAGCGCCGTTCAGCACCGCCACGCCAGCCGAGTCGTAGCCGCGGTATTCGAGCCGTCTCAGCCCTTCGACGAGAATCGGAACGATGTCGCGTCCGGCGGCGGCGCCGACGATGCCGCACATTGCGCTATTTCTTGCGCGGCGGCTTCCAGCCGCGCACCGTGACCTGCCTCGCCCGCGCCACCGTGAGCTGGTCCGGCGGCGTGTCCTTGCTGATGGTCGAGCCCGCGCCGATATAGGAGCCGCGTGCCAGCGTCACCGGCGCGACCAGCGTCGTGTCCGAGCCGACGAAGCATTCGTCGCCGATCACCGTGCGGTGCTTGGCAGCACCGTCGTAGTTGCAGGTGATCGTTCCGGCACCGATGTTGACGCCACTGCCAACCTCCGCGTCACCGACGTAACTCAGGTGGTTCGCTTTCGAGCGCGCCCCGAGCCGGCTCGCCTTGATCTCGACGAAGTTGCCGACGTGCACCTCCTCGGCGAGCGCAGCCCCCGGCCGCAGGCGCGCGTAGGGACCGACCCGGCAGCGCGCACCGATCTGCGCTTCCTCGAGATGCGAAAACGCATGCACCTCGGTGTCCGCCGCGATCGTGACGTTGCGCAGCACACAGTTCGGCCCGATGCGCACCCGGTCACCAAGAGACACCTTGCCTTCGAACACGCAATTGACGTCGATCGACACTTCATGCCCGCAGCGCAAATCACCGCGCACGTCGATCCGCCACAGATCCGCAAGCGACACGCCCGCCTCGAGCAGGCGCTTCGCAGCCGCATTCTGAAACGCGCGCTCGACGAGCGCCAGCTCGTAGCGCGAATTGACGCCCCACACCTCCCAGACGTCCTTTGGCTGGCGCGTGGCGACCGTGACGCCTTCGGCGACCGCGCGTTGCACGACGTCGGTCAGGTAGTACTCCTGCTGCGCGTTGCGGTTCTTCACGCTCGCGAGCCACGCGGTCAGCCGCGCCGCTTGCGCAACGAGGAAGCCGACGTTGACTTCGCGCAAGGCGCGCTCCTCGGCGCTCGCATCCTTTTCTTCGACAATGCGCGTGACGCGCCCCTGCGCGTCCCGGACGATGCGCCCGTAGCCGGACGGATCCGACAACTCGGCGCTCAGCATGGCGAGCCCGGTATCCTTGGCCTCGATGAGCGCGCGCAGCGTCTCCGCGCGGATCAGGGGCACGTCGCCATAGAGCACGAGCACATCGTCGCGCGGCTTGACGCTCGGCAGCGCCTGGACGAGTGCGTGACCCGTGCCAAGTTGCTCGGCCTGCTCGATCCAGGTGATGTCCATCGCCGCGAACGCCGCACGCACCACGTCGCCGCCATGGCCATGCACGACGATGATGCGTCCCGGCGCGAGCGACCGCGCGGTCTCCAGCACATGCGCAAGCATCGGGCGCCCGGCGACCCTGTGCAGGACCTTGGGCAGCGCGGAATGCATCCGCTTGCCCTGCCCTGCGGCGAGCACGACGATGTCAAGCGACATGAAAAATGGCGGGCAACGGTCGCAGTTTCATTGGACGGAGGGCGCGACGAATTCTAGCTGATCGATGCCGCGCTCGCGGCAAACCAGCGTGGCTAGCCGGTCACGCGATACGCCGCTACGGGCTGGCTGTAGCCCTTGAGCTCGAACGGTCCGGCGTCGACGACCTGAAACGCCCCGTCAATGGCTGCCATCGTCTTGCGGTCGATCAACACCTGGCCGCCCGCGGCCTCGGCGCACAGGCGCGCGGCGAGATTGGTCGCATTGCCGATCGCCGCGTAGTCCCAGCGCCCTTCGAAGCCGATCGCGCCGCAGGTCGCGTAGCCCTGCGCAATGCCGACGCCGAGCGCGAGCGTGTAGCCACGCTTCGCCCACTTGGCGGCGATGGGCTCGAAGGCCCGCTGCATCTCGAGCGACATCTTTACGGCTTCCTCGGCGGGTCTTTCCATCGGTAGCGGGTCGTTGAAAAAGATCATCATGCCGTCGCCTGCAAAGCGCTCGAGGGTGCCGCCATGCGCGAGTACGAGCTTGCCCATCGCCGCGTGGTATTCGCGCAGCAGCTCCATGACCTCCTCGGGCTCGGCGCTGTCGATGAACGCAGTGAATCCGCGCAGATCGAGAAAAACCACGTTGACCTCCCGCCGGTGCGTCTTCAGCAGGTCCTCGCCGCCGCCCGCGAGAATCGCTTCGCCGAGCTGCGGCGAGAAAAAGTTCTTCAGCCGCCCGAGGCGCTCGAGCTGCGTCAGCTGCTCCTGCACGCGCGCTTCAAGCATCGCGTTCCACTCGGCAAGCTTGTCGGCCTGCTGCTTGACCTCGTCCTGCAGCGACTTCACGCGCAGCAGGGATTTCACCCGCGCGAACAGCTCCTGCTGGTTGATCGGTTTCTGCAGGAAGTCGTCGGCCCCCGCCTCCATGCCCTTGACCCGCTCCTGGTTCGGGTCGAGCGAGGTGACGAGCACGACGGGAAGCAGCGCCGTGACCGGATTCGCCCGGATCGTGCGGCACACGTCGTAGCCCGACAGGCCCGGCATCATGACGTCGAGCAGCACGATATCCGGATGCTCGGAAGTCACCTTGGCGAGCCCTTCGTTGCCATTCGGCGCGGTCGCGACCGCGTAGCCCTTGACCGACAGCAGATCGGCGAGCAGCTTCACGTTCGCCGGCGTGTCGTCGATGATCAGAACCTTGTGGCTCACCCGCCCTCCGTCAGCCGCCGCACCGTCTCGAGGAATTCCTTCAGGTTGATCGGCTTCGACAGGAAGGCGTCGAACCCTGCCTGCGCAATCTGCGAGCGGTCGGTCGGCGTCACCGAGGCAGTCAGCGCGGCGACCGGGATGCTCTCGGTCTGGGTATCGCTGCGGAGCACCTTCAGCGCCTCGATTCCGCTGATCCCCGGCAGCTGGATATCCATCAGGACGAGATCGGGGCGCTGCTCCTTGGCAATGCGCACGCCGTCCTCGCCGGTCACCGCCTCGAGCGTCGAATAGCCCTTCGCCTGCAGCACGTCGCGGGCGAGCTTCATGTTCTTATCATTGTCTTCGACAATCAGGACTACGCTCATGGCGCCTCCTTTGCCTGCATCAGGGGAAGTGTAAACGCGAAGGTCGAACCCTCGCCCGGCGCGCTCTCCAGCCAGATGCGCCCGCCATGCAGCTCGACGATGCGCTTGGTGAGCGCAAGGCCGAGCCCCGTACCCTCGGCCTTCTTGGTGTAGTCGCGCCCGACCTGCGTGAACTCGTCGAACACCGCGGCCTGGTCCTCCGCTGCGATGCCGATTCCGGTGTCGCGCACGGCCACCTCGACGCAGTCGGTATCCAGCGTCGCGCGCACCGAGATGCTTCCGCCATCGGGCGTGAATTTGACCGCGTTGGAAAGAAGGTTGAGCACAACCTGCTTGACCTTGCGCTCGTCCGCGCGCACCGCATTGACCTGCGGGTCGACATCGAGCGAGAGCGTAATGCCATGATTGTGGGCGCGCTCGCGCACCAGCGTCATGGCGCTCGACAGCGTATCGGGCACGTTGACGTCGGACAGGTCGAGCTCCATTCGTCCGGCCTCGATCTTCGACAGATCGAGGATCTCGTTGATGAGCGAGAGCAGGTGCTTGCCCGACGAATGAATATCCTGGAGGTAGTCGAGCTGCTTTTCGTTCACTTCGCCGAACATCTTTTCGATCAGCACTTCCGAGAAGCCGATGATCGCGTTGAGCGGGGTACGCAGCTCGTGCGACATGTTCGCGAGGAAGTCCGACTTATGCTTGTTGGCGACCTCGAGCTGATGGCTCTTTTCCTCGATTTCGTGGAACAGGCGCGCATTCTGGATCGCGATCACCGCCTGGTCGGCGAAGGTGCGCAGAAGCGCAATCTCCTTTTCGGAGAACGGGCCGACGAAACTCCGGCCAACATGGATCGCGCCGATTCCCTTCCCTTCCCAAAGCATGGGTGCGAAAAGCTGTGATCTGCTGCCTGTGATCGCGGAGCCGCGCCTTGCATACTCCGGCACCGAAGCCGCTTGCGTGTCCGGGAAATGCAATACCCTGCGTTCCAGGATCGCCAGGCCGGATCCGGACTCGGGGCTCAGAGGCACGGGGAAGTGGCGCTCCAGTTCCGCCTTTGTCGGTCCTGCGTAGGCCCCTAGGTGAACGGCGCCGTCGTCGCCGACGACGTTGATACCGACGTCGTTGCCCTGGAACAGTCGATGGCAGCTCGCGAGGATCTTGTCGAACACCGGCTGCGTGTTCGCGACCGAACCGCTGATGACCTCGAGGACTTCGGCCGATGCCTTCTGATGCTCGAGCGCCTCCTTGGTTTCGTTGAACAGGCGCACGTTCTCGATCGCGATCGCCGCCTGCTCGGCGAAGGTCTCCAGCAGCCGCACCTGGCGCTCTGGCGTCTTGCCGGGCGTCGGCCAGCCGAAAGCCACGGCGCCGAGCACCCTGTTGCCATGCTTGATCGGTACGCCCACCATGCGCCGCCAGCCTCCGGCCACGGCAACGCGGTGGTCGTACTCCGGATCGGAAAGGGCGTCTTCTTGGCGCTGCAGCTGCCCGGAGAGAATCGTCCGGCCGCTCATCAGGTTCAGACTGGGCGGTGCCGGGTAGTCGTTCTTCATTTCCTCGATTACCGAGGGCGTCCAGTTGCGGTACGCGACGAGATGAACCTGGCCGTTCTCATAGCGGAACACGGCCGTCAGCGGTCCGTCGCAGAGGCGCGAGGCACTGTCGAGTATTGCCTCGAACACCGGCGCCACGTCGCTCGGCGATGCCGAGATCGCGCGCAGGATCTCGGCCGTCGCAGTCTGCTGCTCGAGCGTCTCCTGGAGCTCCTGCGTGCGTTCCTCGACTTTGCGCTCGAGCCCCGCGTAAGACGCAGCAAGCTTGCTGGCCATCTCGTTGAAGCGCTCGCCGAGCGCCTCGAGTTCGTCACCGCTGCGCACCTCGATACGCCGCCCGAGGTCGCCGGCGCCGAGCGCATCGGCACCCGCCTGCAGCGCGCGGATCGGCTCGACCATCCGGCGCGCGAAGACGAACCCGGCGATCATCGAAAGGAGCAGTCCCGCGACGAGCAGGGCGCCGGTGCGCATCAGCGAGGCGTACAGCGGCTGGTAGGCCTCGTCAGCAGACTGTTCGACGAACACGGTCCAGCCAAGCGTCTCGATGCGCGAATATGCGGTCAATACGGATTTCCCCGACGAATCGCGCGCTTCGCTGACGCGAAGCGGGCCGTCACCGCCACGGCTCTTGCCGTGCGACAGCGCCGCGCGAACCTGTGGCAGAGCCGACAAGTCGGTCTTCTGCAGCACGAGACTGATGTCGGGATGCGCGATCAGGCGGCCCTGGCGATCGACCACGTAGGCGAAGCCCGTCTTGCCGACGCGAATGCTCCTAATCACCTCCCACATGAATTTCAGGTTGACGTCGACTGCAGTAATGCCGGTGACCGGAGGCGCCGCGCGTACGGCGATCGTCATGTACGGCTCGGTTTCCTTGCGGAAATTCACCGGGCTGAAGTAGGTCCGCTCCTTGATCGCGACTTTGAAGCGCGGGTCATCGCGAAGATCCTTGCCGCTGCCGTACACCGATCTCTGCAGCCGCGACTCGAGCACCTGCTCCCGGCCCTGCGCATCGATATAGGTCGCCTCGGTGATGTCCTTCACCTGGCGCAGGAGCTTCAGATAGTCCCAGCGCCGTGCTTCGATCGGGTCACCGCCCGACGTGACCTGCGGCAACAGGGTCCAACCAATCTGGTGCTCGATGTTGTCGACGTAATTCTCGATGCGAATGGAAGCCGAAACTGCGTGCTGGCGCTCCACCGCGAGAAGCCCGGCGCGCGTTTCGACGTAGGTGAAATACATGCTGGCCAGCCCGCTTACCAGCAGCGCGCCACCGACCAGGGCGACGACCAGCGCCACATACTTGCGGGAAATGCTGCCGCGCTTTTTCATTCGATCGTGCGATCGGCGAGCAGCAGCAAGTCGGGCGGCAGCGTGAGCCCGAGCCGTCGCGCAGTACCCAAATTCAACGTCAGCTCGATCTTCGTGGCCCGCTCGACCGGGAGCTCCGCAGGATTCGCGCCCTTCAGGATGCGATCGACATAAAAAGCGCTGCGGCGGAACATCGTCGGGACGTCCGGGGCGTAGCTGAGCAAGCCGCCCGCCTCCGTCATGAATGACCAGCCGGAGATTACCGGCACCCGGTGGCGAAGTCCAAACTCGGCAACCGCAGTCCGGTTATTGGCCACGACGCCGGCCGTGAAGCTTACGTAGATCGCATCGTTCTTGCTGCGTCCGAACCGCCCGAAGATCGCGTTCAGATCGGCCTGCGTCTCGATCGGCATGGACTCGGTCGCGACGCCGAGCCGCGCGGCGGCGGCCTGCGCTGCCGCCGACTCGATCTGACCGTTGCGGTTCTTCCGATCCCACAGGAACGCAATGCGCTTCACGCCGGGAACCGCGAGCTTCAGATACTCGATGCGCTTCGAAGCGAGCTCGCTGGAGATGAACGTCGTGCCGGTGGCGTTGCGCCCGGGACGGGCGAGCGACTCGACCGCGCCGAATCCCACCGGGTCGCCCACCGCGAGAAAGACAATCGGCACCGTGCGCGTCAGCTTGAGCGCGACGAGTGTCGTGAGCGCGCCCGGCGTGGCGAGCACATCGACCTTCGCACGCAGCAGTTCCTGGCACATCGGCTGCAGAAAGTCCGGTTCGTTTTCGGCGGAGCGATAGACGATCTCGATCGACTTTCCCGGCACGCGCCCGTACTCGCGCAGGCCGTCGAGGAACGCCTGCCGTTCGCGCGAAGGTCGTTCGGTGATCGACTGCAGGGAAAGATAGCCGAGCCTCGGAAGGGTGTGCGACGCGCCTCGCGTCACGGCGGGCGTCGCGAGCGCAGCAAGCAGGGCCGCAAGCGCATCACGCCGATTCATCCCGACCCCTTCCCGGCGGCGCTCACGCCGGGCGGCAGACGAGCCGGGCCGATACTACGCGCCGGTGCAAAACAGCGTGATCGCGGCGGCGGCGGCAACTACCCAGGTGGGTACTGTCATTGCAACCAGCGTCAGCGCGTCTTGTACGTCCATCGTCATGCTCCTCGTGCGTGAACGATGGCATCAAGATAGGCCCTGCGCAGCACAGCAATGAGCGAACCACGTCGCAGGATTGGACGGGAATATGCACATCTATTGTTGCATCGCAGCAGCGGTGCGTCGCAGCAATGTGCATTTGATCACGCTCTCACCAGTGAAGCGGCGGTTTGCGGTGCAACACGATGCCCTCGCGCGACTGCGTGACGTAGCCCCCGGTGGTGAGGTCTTTGAGAATCCTGCTCACCATTTCGCGCGAGGCGCCCACGCGGTTGGCGATCTCTTGCTGCGTGAGTCGCTCGCCGATCACCAGCACCCCCTCGCGCTCCTCCGCGAGATCGAGCAGCAGCCGCGCAACGCGTCCGTAGACGTCCATCAGGGCGAGGCTCTTCACGTTGTCGGTAAGCGCACGCACGCGCGCAATCAGCTTTTCGATGAGGCTGAACGCGAAGGCCGGATTGTTTTGGACGAATTCGCGAAACGCGTCCTTCGGCACGACGAGCAGCTGGCAGGGCTCGAGCGTGATGACCGACGCCGAGCGCGGACCGGCGTCGAGCGCCAATTCGCCGAAATACTCGCCGGGGCCATGGGTGCCGAGTACCACCTCATGACCGTCTTCGTCGCTTACGAATACCTTGACGCGCCCCTCCAGCACGATGAAAAGGCCATCGGTGCTGTCGCCCTCGCTGACGATGATCGTATTCTTGGCGTGCCGACGCGCGATCCCGCGCGTACCGATCAGCGCGAGCTCCGCGTTGCTGAGGCGAAACAGGCGCGGGCTGGCGTGCGCAGCCATCGGACGCTTAGCGCGGCAGCTCGGAAGACCCCATGAGGAACTCGTCGACCGCCCGGGCACACTGGCGGCCCTCGCGGATCGCCCAGACAACGAGCGACTGCCCACGACGCAGATCGCCCGCGGCGAATACCTTGGGCGCAGACGTGGCGTAGCAGCCTTCGCCCTCGGTCGTCGCCTTCGCGTTGCCGCGCGGGTCCTTGTCGACGCCAAACGCGTCGAGCATGCTCTGCACCGGCGACACGAATCCCATCGCGAGCAGCACCAGGTCCGCGGGCAAGGTGAACGCCGAGCCCGGGATCTCGCTCATCTTGCCGTCCTTCCATTCCAGCCGCACGACCTTCAGCGCGGTGACACGTCCCTTCTCGCCGATGAACGCCTTGGTGGCCACCGACCAGTCGCGTGCCACGCCCTCTTCGTGCGACGACGAGGTGCGCAGCCGCGTCGGCCAGTAGGGCCACACCGGGTTGCACTCGGGGTCCGGCGGCATCGGCAACAGCTCGAACTGGGTGACCGACTTCGCGCGGTGCCGGTTCGACGTCCCGACGCAGTCCGAGCCGGTATCACCGCCACCGATGACGACGACGTGCTTGTCGGTCGCCCATAGGTCTGCCACGCCCTTGTCCCCGGCAACGCGCCGGTTCTGCAGCGGCAGGAAATCCATCGCGAAGTGAATGCCGTCCAGCGCGCGCCCCGGGATCGGCAGATCGCGCGGCTGCTCGGCGCCGCCGGCGAGCACCACGGCATCGAATTCGTCGACGATCGTCGCCGGATCGAGCACCACGGCATCCGGGTTGCCTGCGCCGACCGGCGCCCGGCCCACCATGTGGTTCGTCCTGATCACCACGCCCTCGGCCTGCATTTGCGCGAGACGTCGGTCGATCAGCCATTTCTCGAGCTTGAAATCCGGAATGCCGTAGCGCAGCAGCCCGCCGGGGCGGTCGTTCTTCTCGAATACGACCGCCTCATGCCCTGCGCGCGCCAACTGCTGGGCGCAGGCCAGTCCCGCCGGTCCCGAGCCGACGACCGCCACCCGCTTGCCGGAGTTGTGCGCGGCCGGCTGCGGCGCCACCCATCCCTGTTCCCAAGCCTTGTCGATGATCGCATGCTCGATCGACTTGATGCCCACGGGGTCGTCATTGATGCGCAGGACGCAGGCTTCCTCGCAGGGCGCCGGACAAATGCGCCCGGTGAACTCTGGAAAATTGTTGGTCGAGTGCAGCGTTTCGATCGCCTGCCGCCAGTCCTGACGAAAGACCAGGTCGTTGAAGTCGGGAATGATGTTGTTCACCGGGCAGCCCGACATGCAGAACGGTGTGCCGCAATCCATGCAGCGCGCCCCCTGCAGCTTCGCCTCGTCGTCGCTCAGGTGAAGGACGAACTCCCGGTAGTGCTTCTTGCGCTCCTCGACCGGCTCGGCGGCCTCGGCAAGACGCTGGTACTCGAGAAATCCGGTGACTTTGCCCATTTACGCCGCTGCCTTGCGGTGGGCGGCAAGCTCGCCGAGCGCGCGCCGATACTCCTTCGGAAACACCTTGACGAACTTCGCCCGCGCCTCGGGCCAGGCATCGAGCAAGGCCTGCGCCCGACGGCTGCCCGTGTAGCGCGCGTGGTTTTCGATCATGCGCCTGAGGGTCACCTCGTCGGCGTCGCCAAGATGCCACAGGTCGCGCGGCAGCTTCGCCTGCTGCTCGGACTCGGAGAGCACCGGCTCGAGATCGACCATCGCGGTATTGCAGTAACGCCTGAACTCGCCGTCGCCGTCGAACACGTAGGCAATGCCGCCCGACATGCCTGCGGCGAAGTTGCGCCCCGCGGCGCCAAGGACTGCGACCGTGCCGCCGGTCATGTATTCGCAGCCGTGATCGCCGACGCCCTCGACGACCGCCAGCGCGCCCGAGTTGCGCACCGCAAAGCGCTCGCCCGCCACGCCGCGGAAATAGGCCTCGCCGGCAATTGCCCCGTAAAGCACGACGTTGCCGGTGATGATATTTTCGGTCGGCTCGCCGCGGAACTTGGGCGAGGGCTGGACCGAAATCCGCCCGCCCGACAGACCCTTGGCACAGTAGTCGTTCGTGTCGCCAATCAGATCCAGCGTGATCCCTCGCGCGAGGAAGGCGCCAAAGCTCTGGCCGGCCGACCCGGCGAATCGCACGTGGATCGTGTTCTCCGGCAAACCGTCGTGGCCGAACCGCTTGGCCACTTCGTGCGAGAGCATGGTGCCGACCGTGCGATTGATGTTGCGAATCGGCATCTCGATCGACACCGGCTCGTTGCGCTCGAGCGCAGGCTGGGCGAGCTCGATCAGGCGCCGGTCGAGTGCCTTGTCGAGCCCGTGATCCTGGGTCTCCCGATGGTAACGCGCGACTTCGGCCGGCATGTCCGGCATGTGGAAGATTCTCGAGAAATCGAGCCCCTTCGCCTTCCAGTGCGACACGCCCTTGCGCGTATCGAGCAGGTCGCTCCTGCCGATCAGCTCATCGAAGCGGCGTACGCCGAGCTGCGCCATCAACTCGCGCACCTCTTCGGCAACGAAGAAGAAATAGTTGACCACGTAATCCGGCTTGCCGCTGAACTTGCGCCGCAGCACCGGATCCTGCGTCGCCACGCCCACCGGGCAGGTGTTGAGATGGCATTTGCGCATCATGATGCAGCCTTCGACCACGAGAGGCGCGGTGGCAAAACCGAACTGGTCTGCGCCGAGGATCGCGCCAATGACGACGTCACGCCCGGTCTTGATCTGGCCATCGACCTGCACCTCGATACGGCCGCGCAGCTGATTCAGCACCAGCGTCTGCTGCGTCTCGGCCAGCCCGAGCTCCCAGGGCGTTCCGGCGTGCTTGATCGACGACAGTGGCGAAGCGCCCGTGCCGCCGTCGTGGCCGGCGATCGTCACGTGATCCGACTTCGCTTTCGACACGCCCGCCGCGACGGTGCCGACGCCGACCTCGGACACCAGCTTGACGCTGATCGACGCTTCGGGGTTCGCATTTTTCAGATCGTGAATCAGCTGCGCGAGATCCTCGATCGAATAAATGTCGTGATGTGGTGGCGGGCTGATCAGCTCGACGCCCGGCGTCGAAAAGCGCAGTTCCGCGATGTACTCGGAGACCTTGCGGCCGGGCAGCTGCCCGCCTTCGCCCGGCTTTGCGCCCTGCGCCATCTTGATCTGGATCTGCTCGGCGCTCGACAGGTACTCGGCGGTCACGCCGAAGCGCCCGGACGCCACCTGCTTGATCTTCGATTTCAGGACATCGCCTTCGCGCAGCTCGATGTCGGTCTCGACGCGTCCGGCCCCGAGGCGCGTGCGGAGCGTTTCGCCGGTCTGCACCGGCGCGAAGCGCCGCCGGTCTTCGCCGCCTTCGCCGGTATTCGATTTGCCGCCAATGCGGTTCATCGCAATCGCCAGCGTGGTGTGCGCCTCGGTCGAGATCGAACCGAGCGACATGGCCCCCGTCGCGAAGCGCTTGACGATCTCCTTGGCCGGCTCCACCTCCTCGATCGGCACAGGCGTGCGCTCGCCGAAGCGGAATTCGAACAGGCCGCGCAAAGTCATGAGGCGCTGTGCCTGATCGTTGATGATCTTTGCGTAATCCTTGTACGTCGCATAGCTGTTGCCACGCGTCGATTGCTGAAGCTTCGCGATCGCGTCCGGCGTCCACATGTGTGCCTCGCCGCGCACCCGCCAGGCGTACTCGCCGCCCGCGTCGAGGGCATGCGCCAGCACCGGATCGTCCCCGAATGCCGTGTGGTGCGCGCGGAGCGCTTCCTCGGCGAGCTCGAATACGCCGACGCCTTCGACCGTGGACGCGGTACCGGTGAAGTACTTGTCGACCAGCGCCTTCTGTAGGCCCACCGCTTCGAAGATCTGCGCCCCGGTATAGGACATGTAGGTCGAGATGCCCATCTTCGACATCACCTTGCGCAGGCCCTTGCCGATCGCCTTGACGAAATTCTTGACCGCCTTGCTCGCCGCCGCGCTGTCCTCCGGATGCATCGCGAGCACGGTCTCGAGCGCCAGATAGGGATGCACCGCTTCGGCGCCGTAGCCGCCGAGCAGCGCGAAATGGTGCACTTCGCGCGCACTGCCGGTTTCGAGCACGAGGCCGCTCGTCGTGCGCAAACCCTTGTTCACCAGATGCTGGTGCACTGCCGAAAGCGCGAGCAGCGCCGGGATCGCCACCCGGTCGGTGTCCACCAGTCGATCCGAGATCACGATGATCGCGTAGTTCGCCCGCGCCGCGTCCTCCGCCTGCGCACACAGCGAAGCGAGACGCGCCTCGATCGCTTCCTTGCCCCAGGCGACGGGATAGGTGATGTCCAGTTCGCAGCACTTGAACTTGCCATTCGTGTAGCGCTCGATGTTCCGGATCTTCTCCATTTCGTAGAAGTCGAGCACCGGCTGAGAGACCTCGAGCCGCAAGGGCGGGTTCATCTCGTCGATACCAAGCAGGTTCGGCTTCGGGCCGATAAAGCTCACCAG